>Ga0070714_100000338_pt1 | contig 35168 bp, 22 predicted proteins | sample LARL83metaG_FD_65450 | JGI IMG/M metagenome (GOLD analysis project Ga0070714, IMG submission 65450) | Corn, switchgrass and miscanthus rhizosphere microbial communities from Kellogg Biological Station, Michigan, USA - LAR L8-3 metaG | ecosystem: Host-associated > Plants > Roots > Rhizosphere ... | reverse complement strand
CTGCGAGACGTTCCCGGGGCAGTACTCGCACAGCGTCGAAAACTTCGCCCATTACGTGGAGAAGTGGATCAACGCCCGGTTCTAAACGATTTCTCACGCAAGTTGGTTGCTGTTGACTGGGTCGGCGCCTGAGCCTGCGTTACCATAAAACTTTATCCCCTCAATGGCATTGCGCTTCTACAATACCCTGACGCAAACTGTGGAACCGTTTGCTCCACTGAACGGCAACACCGTGCGCATGTACACGTGCGGTCCGACGGTTTACCATTACGCGCACATCGGCAATTTCCGCACCTTCACCTTCGAAGACATTCTGCGGCGCTGGCTGCGGGCGCGCGGCTATCAACTCGACCACGTCATGAACATCACCGACGTGGAAGATAAGATCATTCGCAACGCCGCCGCCGAACACAAAACGCTAGCCGAATATACCGAGGAATACACGCAGGCGTTCCTCGACGACACAGCTGCACTGCGTTTGGAGCGGCCCGAGCGCCTGGTCAAAGCCACCGACCATATCAACGAAATGGTGCACGCCATCCAGCAGTTGAGCGCGGGCGGCTTCACGTACCAGAGCGATGGGTCGGTGTACTATCGCATCTCTAAATTCCCCGGCTACGGCAAGCTCTCGCACAACGATTTCAGCGGCATTCGCGCGGGTGCGCGCGTCGATGTCGACGAATACGATAAAGGCGATGCTCGCGATTTTGTTCTGTGGAAAGCTCCTAAGGATAGCGAGCCTTTCTGGGAAAGCGAGATCGGACCGGGCCGCCCCGGATGGCATATCGAATGCTCCGCGATGGCCATGAAGTACCTGGGCGAAACGCTAGACATACACGCGGGTGGCGTCGATCTGATCTTTCCGCACCACGAGAACGAAATCGCGCAATCGGAAGCGATTACCTCGAAACCGTTCGCCCGCTTTTGGCTGCACGCCGAGTTCCTCAATATCGAGGCGCAGAAGATGTCGAAATCGGCGGGCAACTTCTACACCTTGCGCGATCTGCTCGAGATGGGTTACGAGCCGGAAGCTGTGCGCTACCTGCTGGCGTCGGTCCCGTATCGCAAGAAGCTGAACTTCACCTTTGATGGGCTCAAAGCCGCGGCCACCGCGATCGACCGGCTGCGCAATTTCAAGCTGCGGCTGGAAACTGACAAATTGCCGGAAGGCGCCAACCAGAAGATTCTGGAGCGCACGGAGACCTCTGCGCGCCGGTTCGGCGAAAGTCTCGACGACGACCTGAACACGGCCGAAGCGCTGGCGGCCCTGTTCGAATTCGTGCGTGACGCCAACACCGCCATGGATGCCGGTGAATTTTGTGCTGGAAATGCGCGCCCGGCAGTGGAGTTGCTCACTCAGTTCGATGCGATTTTCGATGTGCTGCGCGCATCTGCGAAACAGCCTGGCATTTCCGATTCAGACGTAGAGAGCCTGATCGCCGAGCGAGCCCAAGCCAAGAAAAGCCGCGACTTCGCGCGCGCGGATCAGATCCGGCAGCAGTTGCTCGACGCCGGCATCATCCTCGAGGACACCAAAGAAGGAGCCCGCTGGAAAAGAAAGTAATCGCCATGAAGATTGAAACCAAAGCCGTCCACTCCGGCGACCGGAAACACGACACCGACAAGCCGGGCGCATTCATTCCGGTCACCACGCCCATCTATACCGCCTCCACCTACATCTACGAAAGCACCGCCAAGCTCGATCGTGTGCTGGGCCGGGAAGAGCCGGGCTATTGCTATTCGCGCTACGACAATCCCACCAACGCCGCCCTCGAAGAGCTGATGACGTCGCTCGAGAACGGGCACGGCTCGCTGGCTTGTTCCTCAGGGATGACTGCGATTCATATCGCGTTGCTGGCCGCGCTTACCGATCGCCGCAAATCGATCGTGGCAGCCAGCGCGCTCTACGGCGCCACGACCAGCCTGATGACCAAGGTGCTGGAGCCGTTGGGAATCGAGATTGCTTTCGTCGACATTTGCGATCTCGACGCTGTCCGGCAGAAGATCGCCGACTCAAAGCCGGGATGCGTCTTCATGGAGTCGATCTCGAATCCGCTGCTACGCGTCGGGGACATGGATCGCGTCGCCGAAATGACCCGCAGCGCGGGAGCCGCCCTGGTGGTGGACAACACCTTCGCCACTCCGCTGCTACTGCGTCCGCTGGAGCACGGGGCGCATATGTCGGTCCATAGCCTGACCAAATTTCTGGGCGGTCACGGCGACCTGCTGGGAGGGATCATCATCGCCGATCAGGAGCACAGCGAGACGATTCGCTCGTTGGCCCGCACGATAGGACCGGTACTCGGTCCGTTCGAAAGTTACCTGACGATGCGGGGCATCAAGACTTTTGCGCTGCGGATGGAACGGCACTGCGCGAATGCCTGCCGTGTGGCTACCTGGCTCAGTTCGCACCCTGGAGTCGCGCGCGTGCATTATCTAGCCGACCCCGCTCACCCGGATGCCGCGGTGATCCGGCGGCTTTTCCCCGATGGACTGTACGGCGCGATCGTCACCTTCGAATTGAAGAATGGGACGAAAGAGGAAATGTTCCGGTTCATGGACAGCTTAAAGCTGGTGGTGCGCGCTACATCTCTCGGCGACGTTCACAGCACAGTGCTCTATCCGGCGATTGCCTCGCATCGCGAAGTCGCACCCAAGCAGCGCGAGCGTATGGGCATCCACGATGGCTTGGTGCGGTTATGCGTGGGGATCGAAGCAGTCGACGACATCATCGCCGATTTGGAGCAGGCGCTAGCCTAGCGGTCTCCCGCCCGCGCCGCGATCCCCGATTCAGGAGCCTCGATCTGCACCAACTGTCCTGCGCCCACCGGAACCGTGCTGCTGATGGTCTGCGGACCCCGGAAGAAATCGAAGTAGGAAATCTGGTGCACGCACGACACGGTGCAAAGTGGCGCGCATGATTTCTCCGTCAGATACTCGCGACGGATGTCGGCTATGGTGTATTCAACCAGCGGCGTGGCAGGAAATCCGCGCTGCTGCGAGCAATAGTGCACCAAGCCGTTTTCGCAGATGTATAGATACCGCGCCCCTGCCCGGCAGCGCCAGTTACTGGGACGGCCATGCGCAATGGCGTCCTGATAATAATTGATCTGCGAGAAATTCCGCTTCTCGAAGTCTTTCATCGCCAGGAACACGGCCCGCTCGCGCTCGCCGATCGGCCGCAGTTGGCCGTCGCCATCGTGAATGATCCCTACCGTCGACGTGAAGCCCAGCTCGATAGCTCGCTTGCCCACCACCAGCGCGTCTTCCGGATTGTGGATGCCACCGCCCAGCACCGAGTTGATGTTCACGTGAAATAGCGCGTGGTCGGCCAGGATCTGCAGCTTCTTGTCCAGCACCTTCAGGCTTTTCTTGGACACATCATCCGGCATCACATTGTCGATACTGATCTGCATGTGATCGAGACCGGCGTCGTTCAACTGCTGCACGCGCTGCGCCGTCAGCAGATAGCCGTTGGTAATAAGACCGGCGATAATCCCGCGGCTGCGCACGTGCGCGATGAGCCGGTCAAGTTCCGGATGGAGCAGCGGTTCGCCGCCGCTAAAGGTCACAACCGTAGTTCCGAGCGCCGCCAGTTGGTCCAGCCGTTCGATCATCAGCTCGCTGGCGACGGGCTTGGAGAAGTCATCGTATTCGTTACAGTAAGTGCAGGACAGATTGCATCGGCGGATGGGAATGATGTGCGCCATCACGGGGTGATCGGTGAACGCAACGCCCTTGAACAGCATTCGCCACTCGCGCGCGCGCCGGTTGAGCGCCCGGATGTCTCTGCGGAATTTGAATCCCAAGCTCGGCATCGGCCCAGACTTATTCTCTATTGAATCATACTCATGCAAGTAACGCACCGATTTGGAATCGAACGGCTCCCAGCCGCCTTTCAACGGTGCCTGCTGGCACTCACTTGGAGCGACGCATTTCTTTGAAACCGGATACTGCCAGCGCGACACCTAACATTAGCAGCGTGTTATTCTGAGGGCTGTCTGGGATCTTTCCATGCGTTACCGGACGTATCTGATCGCCGCCTTCGCGACCCTTTCCCTGATCGGTGGACTCTCCGCATATCAGAAGCCCTTTCGCGAATATCCAGCACTTGAATATTACGCTTTTCCCAAGCCTCCCGATTGGCAAATGAAGTCCGAGTGGGTTTTCGGACGCCTGATCTATCCAGCCGTGGTCAACTATGCCCGTTGGACCATGGATTACCCGCGTTCGGATCGCCACTTTTCGGCCGGCTTACGCCGCCTGACGCGCGTGCAAGCCCGGTCGGTGGAGCAACCCATCAGCCTCGATGACGCCGACGATGTTTATAACTGGCCATTTTTGTATGGTGTCGAGGTGGGCTACTGGAATCTGACCGATGAAGAGTGCCGCAAACTTCGGGATTTCCTGCTGCGGGGCGGCTTCTTCATGTGCGACGATTTCCATGGAACCCGCGAATGGAGCAATTTCATGCAGAGCATGAGCCGCGTGTTTCCCGACCGGCCGGTAGTGGATCTCGATGGCAAAGATGCTATATTTCACACTATCTTCGATCTGGATGACCGCTACCAGGTCCCTGGCGCGCAGTTCCTGCGGAGCGGCAGAACGTTCGAGCACGACGGATACGAGGCGCGCTGGCGCGGCATCTACGATGATAGAGGACGCCTTATGGTGGCCATTTGTCATAACATGGACCTCGGTGATTCCTGGGAGCATGCCGACAATCCGCAGTACCCGGAAAAATACTCCGCCCTGGGCTTCCGGATCGGCGTCAATTACGTCATCTATGCCATGACGCACTAAAATGGAGTTCGGAAAGAAGCGCTCGATCTGATGTTTGAGTTCCTGTTTAAATATCCAAGCACGGTCTTCAGCAAGGGCACTTTCGTGCTGCTGGGCCAGTGGCCTCTGTGGCTACTGATCGCGGCCCTGGCTGCCGCCGCCCTCGGATTAGGGTGGACCATCTGGAACCGCCGCACGCGCGTTGCGCCCACCATGCGCGGCCATCGCACGGCGGTTGTCTGGCTATTGCAAAGTTCTCTGGTTTGTCTGTTGCTATTCCTGCTTTGGCAGCCGGCGCTGAGTATCGCCACGCTGCGGCCGCAGCAGAACATCGTAGCCGTGGTGATTGACGACAGCAAAAGCATGGCGACCCAAGACGATGGCAAATCCCGCCACGATCAGGTGTTGAATGCTCTTAACGGTGGCCTGATCAAGAGCTTGCAGTCGAAATTTCAAGTCCGGCTTTACCGTCTGGGCGACCACGTAGCCCGCATCGAAAAGCTGGAGCAGTTGAACGCTTCGGCTCCCGCTACGCACATTGGAGACAATCTCAAGGAAGTGCTTGCCGATTCGGCCACGCTACCAATTGGCGCTGTCGTGCTGCTCAGCGATGGAGCCGACAACACCGGCGGTATCGATCTGGAGACGATCTCGGAAATCAAGCGCCAGCGGATTCCGATCCATACCATCGGCTTCGGCCGCGAGCAGATGGCGCATGACATCGAAGTCACTGATGCGCAGTTACCAGTTCGCTCACTGGCCAAATCCCGGCTACAAGCCGTGGTCACGTTTCATCAGCATGGCTTCAAGGGAGACAAGGCCCGGCTGGCGGTCCGCGAGAGCGGAAAGGTCCTGGCGAGTCGCGACATTGTCTTGAAGAGCGATGGCGCCGCCCAAACCGAAACCGTACTGTTCAATGCCGGAGAGGCGGGCGTGAAGAATTTGGAATTTACCCTGGACGCGATGCCATCCGAGGACAATAAGAACAACAACAGCCTGACTCGGGTTTTGAACGTCGACAACGCCAAGCCGCGCATTCTCTACCTGGAAGGCGAGCCGACCTGGGACTACAAATTCCTGCGGCGCGCCGTGGAAGACGACAAGAACATCGAGCTGGTGAGCATTGTCCGTACTACGCAGAACAAGATCTATCGGCAGGGGATCGCCAATAAGGACGAGCTCAAGGACGGTTTTCCGACCAAAGTGGAAGAGATGTTTGCTTTCCAGGGCATGATCATTGGCAGCGTGGAAGCAAATTATTTCACGACGTCGCAGCAGGAGCTGATGCAACAGTTTGTCGACCGGCGCGGCGGCGGCCTGCTCTTCCTGGGCGGGCGCAACGCGCTGGCCGATGGCGCCTACGACAAGCCGCCCTTCTCGGATCTCCTGCCCGTACATCTCCCGAATCACAAGAACACTTTTCATCGCGAACCGGCTACGCCGCAACTGACTCCCGCAGGACGCGACAGCCTGATCACGCGCATCGACGAGAATCCGGAAGCCAACTTCAATCGCTGGAAGAAGCTGCCCTACCTGATGAACTTCCAGGAGGCGGGCCAGCCTAAACCGGGCGCGGTGGTGCTGGCCGAGATGATGGCAGCCGGTAACAAGCTTCCGTTGCTGATCACGCAGAAATATGGCCGCGGACGAACAGCCGTCTTCGCTACCGGGGGCGATTGGCGCTGGCAGATGCTGCAGCCGGTCGAAGACATGAGCCACGAGATGTTCTGGCGCCAGATGCTGCGTTGGCTGGTGAGCGACACACCCAATCGCGTTGTTTCATCCACACCTCGTTCGGTGTTGCTCGATGACGGCCATGTCCACCTGCGCGCCGAGGTTCGCGACACAACGTATCTGCCAACCAGTGATGCGCAAGTGGAAGCGCGAGTAGTAGGGCCGGACGGCGCGGCGCAATCGGTGGAACTGCATCCGGACGCCTTAGAGCAGGGGGTTTACTCCGTCGATTGGGATGCTTCCCGGCCGGGCTCTTACGTCACCGAGATCACCGCGCGCCGGGGTCAGCAAGAGCTGGGCCGCGATGTAGTCACCTTCCGGCGGGAAGACGGAGTGGCGGAGAATTTCCATTTGGAACAAAATCGCGACTTGCTCGAGAAGCTTTCCTCCCAAACCGGCGGGCGCTACTACAGGCCCAACGAAGTGAGCAAGCTGGGCGAGGATATCGCCTATTCCGACGCCGGAATCACGGTGCGCGAAACCAGGGATCTGTGGGACATGCCGATCGTATTCTTCTTTGCACTGCTTCTGTGCTGCACCGAATGGCTTCTGCGGCGAAAGTGGGGCGTCGTATGAAATCCGTAGCGCACGCACTCCGGTGTGCCGCGTCGACACTCGTGTCGACGCTTGGCTTCGCTATCACTCTTCACGCGACCACTTTCTATGTCACCGTCGCCGGCATCGGCGGCGAACCGGATTATGAGCAGCGATTCGCTTCGCAAGCACAAGAGATCGACAAGCTGGTTAAAGCCGGCGGACCCGACGCCAACGTCACTACGCTATCCGGCGCTCAGGCCACCAAAGCCCAAATCCAAAACGCGCTCGCTCAGGTTTCGAAGCAAGCCAAACCTGCCGACGCTTTCGTGCTGATGCTCATCGGCCACGGCAGCTTCGATGGCTACGATTACAAGATCAACCTTCCTGGCCCCGACCTTTCCGCGGTTGAGCTGGCTTCGATGCTGGATCGCATTCCATCGACGCGCCAACTGGTTGTGAACATGACCAGCGCCAGCGGCGGCTCGCGTGCCGCGCTCGAGAAACCGAATCGCGTTATCATCACCGCCACCAAGTCGGGTTCTGAAAAGAACGCCACGGTCTTCGCGCGCTATTGGGTGGAGGCTCTGCGCGATACGGCCGCGGACACCGACAAGAATGAAACCGTGTCGGCGCTCGAGGCTTTTACCTACGCCGAGCAAAAGACCAGCCAGTTCTACGAAACTCAAAAACGCCTAGCCACCGAACATCCCATGCTGGAAGATACCGGCAGCGGTGACGGAGCGCGCAAGCCGTCCGCTGAGAATGGCGAAGGTCTGAAGGCCTCCCAGTTCGGGCTGCTGCGGATTGGCGAGTCCCAAATCGCCGCCAACACTCCGGAGAAAAAAGCGCTGCTCAATAAACGTGATGAGCTCGAGCGCCAAATCGACTTGCTGAAGTATCAAAAAGCGGCCATGCCCGTCGATCAATACAAGAAAGAGCTCCAGGCGCTGTTGCTCGAACTGGCCAAGACCCAGGCGGAGATCGACAAATGATCCGGTTCAGTTTATTTGCGATTGTTTGCGGCATTACCGCCACTTCCCTGCCCGCTCAGACGCTGGAACAGTGCCGCGGCCTGCAGCACCACGGCAAACTAACCGAAGCACAAGCCTGTTTTGGACGCTTGGCGGCCGGCTCGAATCCTTATCTTCGCGCCGAAGGCTTGTGGGCTCTGGAACGATACCAGGATGCCAACGACCAGTTCAAAGCGCTGATCAAGCAAGAACCGAAGAATGCGACGTATCGCGTCCGTTGGGGATACCTTTTCCTGGAGCGCTTCAACACCAACGAGGCCGCCAATCTCTTCAACGAAGCCCTGGAGATCGACAAAGACAATGCCCAGGCGTATCTGGGACTGGCTCGGGTCTCGGCCGAGGGCTTTGGCGGTAAAGCGGTGGAGTTGGCAGAAAAGGCCGCTAAGCTCGATCCCAAACTGCCGGATGCCCACGAGTTGCTGGCATTTCTCGCGCTCGAAGACAACGATGAGGAGCGCAGTGCCAAAGAAGCCGACCTGGCGCTGGCCATCTCCGGCGAAGCCCTGGACGCCTTGGCGATTCGCGCCGTCATCGATTGGCTGGACGACAAGGCCGAGACGCCACATCTGGAGAATCAGTGGATCGATCGGGTCCTCAAGATCAATCCCGCTTACGGCGAAGCGTATGCGACTGCCGGCCATTTCTTCGTGATCAACCGCCGCTATACCGAAGGGATCAAGTTCTACCGCAAGGCGCTCGATCTGAATCCTCGCCTGTGGGGCGCGCGCGCGGAGTTAGGCGTTAACCTCATGCGGCTCGGCCAGGAGGGGGAAGCGAAGGCTCAGCTGGAGCAATGCTACAACGCCAGTTATAAGAGCGCTGAAGTTGTCAACACACTTCGATTGATGGACAGCTACGCGAACTTCACGATCTACGAAAGCAATCAGACTATTCTGCGCCTCGCAAAAAAAGAAGCCGACCTGCTGCGTCCCTACTTCGAATCGGAGATGAAGCGGGCCATCGCTACGTACGAGAAAAAATACCAGTTGAAGCTCAACGGTCCGGTGCAAGTGGAAGTCTATCCCGATCACGAAGACTTCGCGGTCCGCACGATGGGCCTGCCCGGGCTGGGCGCGCTGGGCGTGACCTTCGGTTCCGTGGTCGCCATGGACAGCCCGTCGGGCCGCCCGCCCGGCAGTTTCCATTGGGCCAGCACCATGTGGCACGAATTGAGCCACGTCTTCGTTCTGCAAGCGACGAATCACCGCGTCCCGCGCTGGTTTACCGAAGGTATGGCCGTCTATGAGGAAACTGCGGCCGCACCCGACTGGGGCGACCGTCTCGATCCGGAAGCAATCACGGCCATTCACGCCAAGAAGCTGCTGCCTGTAGCGCAACTCGATCGAGGCTTTGTCCACCCCAGCTATCCGTCGCAAGTGATCGTGTCCTACTTCCAGGCTGGAAAGATTTGCAGTTACATCGCCGAGAAGTGGGGCTACGGCAAGCTGCTGGACATGATGCACGCCTATGCCAAATTGAAGACCACGCCGGAGATCTTCCAGGAAGTCATCGGCATGTCGACCGAGGATTTCGACAAACAGTTTCTGGCTTGGCTCGAAGCACAAACCAAGAGTCCGGTAGAGCATTTCGCAGAATGGCAGAAGGCGATCAAGACCATGGTGGAGGACCTCCGGGCCAAGAAGTACGACGACGTCATTCGCGAAGGCACTGTCATTCATGATTTTTATCCCGACTACGTGGAGGCCGGCAGCGTCTACGAATTATTGGCCGACGCCTATACGGCCAAAGGCGACAAAGCGTCGGCGCGCAAGGAGCTGGAACAGTACAACCATGTGGGCGGCCGCAGCTCGCTGTTGATCAAGCGGCTGGCCACGCTCGAAGAAGAAGCCGGCGACACCAAGAAAGCCGCCGCGGCCCTCGATCGTCTAAACTACATCTATCCGGAAGATCAGGAATTGCATAAACGATTAGGTGACTTGTGGCTGGCGCAGGAAAATCTCCCCGGCGCGATTCGCGAATATCAGGCCGTAGTCGCTGCCAAACCGCTCGACCAGGCGGCCGCCCATTACCAGTTGGCGAACGCGCTTCGCAAGGCCAACCGGATCGACGAGGCTCGTGAACAAGTGCTGCTGTCTTTAGAAGCGGCTCCCGGCTACAAGCCGGCGCAAAGGTTACTCTTGGAAGTTGCAAAATAAAAAAACATGTCAACTATGAGCACAGCATTTAGCACAGCCGTTGCCGATTCGGCGGAACTGAAAGAGCGCATCGATCGCTTCCAGGAGGTACATAAGGCTATCGTCCGTGAAGTACGAAAAGTGATTGTCGGACAGGAAGAAGTAGTCGAGCAAGTGCTGATCTCGCTCTTCGTGGGCGGCCATTGTCTAATTACGGGCCTGCCGGGAACCGCCAAGACCCTGCTGGTTCGAACCCTGTCGCAAACGCTCGGGTTGGTGTTCAAGCGCATTCAGTTCACTCCCGACCTGATGCCTTCCGACATGACCGGCACCGACATCATCGAAGAAGACAATACCACCGGTCATCGTACCTGGACCTTCGTTCCCGGACCGATCTTTTCGAACATCCTGTTGGCCGACGAAATCAACCGTACGCCTCCCAAGACCCAATCGGCGCTGCTCGAAGCCATGCAGGAGCTGTCGTGCACGGTGCGCGGCAATATGTACACCATCAAGCCGCCCTTCTTCGTGCTGGCCACTCAGAATCCCATCGAGTTGGAAGGCACCTATCCGCTTCCCGAAGCGCAGCTCGACCGCTTCCTGTTCAATACGATTCTCGATTATCTGTCCGCCGATGATGAAGTGAAAGTTGTGGACCTGACCACCACTACCAAAGCAGCCCAGGTCGACGCCGTTACCAACGCCCAGGAGATCCTCGATTTCCAGCAGTTGGTACGTATGGTACCGATCGCCGACACGGTGGCTCGCTATGCGGTGGAACTGGTACGCGCGACTCGCCCCAACGATCCCACCGCTCCCGACTTCGTAAAGAACTACGTGAATTTTGGCGCCAGCGTCCGCGCCGCTCAGTTCGTCGTTTTAGCCTCCAAGGCCCGCGCCCTGCTGCGCAACCGCTATCACGTTGCCTATGAAGACATTCGCGCCCTGGCCGCACCCATCCTGCGCCACCGTCTGCTGCTCAATTTCCACGCCGAATCCGAACGCCTCGATTCCGATGCCATTCTCAAGCGTCTATTAGATTGGAAGCCCGAACCGAAGTAGCCACGCACTAGAAACTAGAAACTAGAAACCGAGTCATGCTGCCGTCGACTCCAACCCGTTTCATCAACCCTGCGATCCTGGCCGGGATCTCGCATCTCGACCTGATCGCTAAGACAGTCGTGGATGGGTTCGTCGCCGGCCTGCATCGCTCGCCCGATTTCGGCTTTAGCCAGGAGTTCGCCGAATACCGCGCCTATACTCCGGGCGATGACCTGCGGCACGTCGATTGGAACGTGTACGCTCGCACTGAACGTGCTTACTTGAAGCGCTATCGCGGCGAGACCAATTGCCAGCTCACGATGATGTTGGATACCAGCGCATCCATGGGCTACAGTTCGCACGGCATCACCAAGCTCGACTACGGACGGTTTTTAACGGTTTCTCTGGCCTATCTGGCCAACCAGCAGCGCGACGCCGCCGGGGTCATCATCTTCGATGACGATGTCCGCAATTATGTGCGGCCTTCCACTCGCCAAGGCCAGTTCATGCGGGTAGCACATGCCATCGAAAAGGCCGAAATCGGCACGCGCACGAATTTTGCCAAGCCCTTTGTACACTTTCAGCAGTTCCACATCCGGCGCGGCATTGTCGCCGTCGTTTCCGATTTTTATGAGGACCCCGATTTAGTGATCCGGTCCGTCGAGCCGCTGCGCTATCGGGGCAACGATCTGGTCCTGTTCCACGTCTTAGATCCGGAGGAGATCCGGCCCAAGCTGAAAGAGCCGCTCTTGCTGGTGGACATGGAAACCAAGGACGCAGTCGAGGTTTCTCCCGAATACGCCAAGGAAGAATATGGGGCCAAGATCGACGCGCATATTGAGGCTTTGAAGAAAAAGGCCGCTACGGCCAACATCGATTATTGCCTGCTGCGGACTGACCGGCCGTTGGACGATGCCATGCGCGAATATTTCCTGATCCGCAAAGGGAGGATGTGAGTGGGTTTTCTGGCGCCTTGGTTCTTAGCCGGCTTGGCTGCCATTGGTCTGCCCTTCTGGATCCATCTACTGCGCCAGTACCGCAGCACGCCGCATCCTTTCAGCTCGCTGATGTTCTTCGAGCAACGGACGCAGAGCTCCATCAAACACCGGCGGCTCCGCTATCTGTTGCTGTTGTCGCTGCGCGTGCTATTGCTGCTGCTCATCGCGCTCACTTTCGCGAATCCGTTTGTGACCCGCACTTCCGTGGGCGCCAGTGGCCGCAAGATGCTGATCATCGGCGTCGACAATTCGTTCAGCATGCGCTATAGCGATCACCTGGCGCGCGCCAAGCAGCAGGCCTTACAGGCCGTCTCGAATCTAAATTCCGGCGAACGAGGCCAGGTGCTGGCCGTTAACTCGCATATCCAGTTCCTCACGCAGCAGGTCGAAGATGCCGATCAACTGAAAGCGGCAATTCAGGCCATTCAGCCCACCGATGAGCAAAGCTCTTATGGCGAATTCGCCCGGGCTTTGCGAACCATTTCGCAGGCATCGAAGGTGCCGCTGGAGGTCCACTTCATCAGCGATATGCAAAAATCCTCGCTGCCTCCGGCCTTCGTCGACCTGCGCCTGGGCGGCGATACCAACCTCATCTTTCATTCCGTGGTTGATTCGAAAGAGCCCAATTGGCTGGTGGAAAGCGTCATCGCGCCCGGGAAAATCTACGACCCGAAAAAAGTCCGGGTTCAGGCCGTGATCGCGGGCGTGGGAACTGAAGCCACCAAGCGCACTGCTGCGCTGGTGCTGGACGGCAAGACGCTGGAGAGCAAGACCGTGGACGTTCCGGCCAATGGCCGCGCGACCGTCGAGTTTCTGTCGCTTGAATCGCCCTACGGTTTCCATAAGGCAGAAATCCAAATTCAACCGGACGACTCGCTGCGCGAGGACGACCGTTTCCCGTTCGCCGTCGAGCGCGCCGATCCACACCCCGTGCTGTTTCTGCATCAATCCGGCCAGTCGAAAGGTGAGCTGTACTATCGAGCCGCGCTGGAGTCGGTGCCGGATGCCGGCTTCGCCCTCGAACCGCTGGCGGTGGAACAGGCCACGAATCAGGCGTTTTCCAAATATGCTTTTGTAGTTCTGTCCGACATCGGCTCGCTGCCGCCCGGCCTGGAGAATAGCCTACGCGCTTACGTCAATGGTGGCGGGTCGCTCCTGGTGTCGCTCGGTCCCTCTTCCGTGGCGCTGCAGCGGGTCCCGGTGTCGGGTGAAGCGATTCAATCGTCGAGCTATGCATCCCGGGAAGGCGACCGGTTTCAAACCGTAGCGTCGGCCGATAACGAGCATCCCTCGCTGCGGCGCACCAGCAAACTGGAAGGAGTACAGTTCCTGCAGGACACTAAAGTGGATCCCGGCCAGTCCCGCGTGATCGCGCGCCTGACCAATCAGGATCCTCTGTTGCTCGAAAAGCAGGTCGGTGAAGGCCGCGTAATGGTGTTCACCTCGACATTCGATAACCTGGCCAACGATTTTCCGCTGCACTCTTCTTTTGTGCCCTTCGTCGAACAGACCGCGCGATATCTCGGACGGCAGCAGGAGCGTTCCACCAACGTCGCGGTGGATTCCTACATCGAGCTCCGCTCCGTCAAGGAACAGGGCGCTTCGGTGGAAGTGATCGACCCTGATGGCAAGCATCCGCTGTCGCTCAAAGATGCCTCCTCGGCGCAATCATTTCAGGTCAACCGCGAAGGTTTTTACGAGATTCACCGCGGCAATGGCCGCCAGGAGATGGTGGCAGTTCACGCCGATCGACGGGAATCCGACCTCACGCCGATCCCCCAGGAGACGCTGGATTTGTGGCGGAATACGGGTCGGGGTCCGGACCCGGTCACAACCACGGGAGAGGCTGCAAACCAAGCCAGGCCATGGAGTTTGTGGCGCTACGCTTTGCTATTAGTCCTGATAACCGCGATAATTGAATCGTTGATAGCCAGCCGATATTTGTCGGTGGAGAAGGAGGCCGCATGAACGCCCTCGATCAACTGAATGCCTATCTGGAACGGCTGGAAAAACGGCTCCGGCTCAGTGCATTCTCGAAAGGCACGTCCATCGTCACCATTGCCGCGCTGGTGATGACAGTGCTCCTGGTCTGGATTATCAACCGCTATGCCTTCTCGCCGGCCAGCCTGCTGTGGGCCCGTATTCTTCTCTTCCTGTCGGTCGCTACTGCCATCTCGTTCGGTTTAGTGATTCCCCTCCTCGGCTTGAACCGGCGCAATGCCGCTCGCCGCGCCGAAGAACGATTTCCGGAGTTTCAAGAGCGCCTGCTGACGCTGGCTGAAAAGCCCAATTCCACCGATCCTTTCGTCCATTTATTGGCCGGAGACGCCATGAAGATGGCCCAATCTAGTGAGCCTGCTCGCCTGGCGCCGACCGGTCCTATCGTAGGATTTCTTACTTCCGCGGGTCTCGCCGTCGCGGTTCTGCTGTGGTTGATTTTGGCCGGTCCCGGCTACCTCGGTTACGGAACGTCGCTGCTGTGGGCGGGCGCGCCGAAGGCTGGCCTGCATGCTTTCTACGACATCGTCGTATCTCCCGGCGATCGCACAGTTCGGCGCAAGTCCGATCAACTGGTCACCGCGCAACTCATCGGCTTCGATTCCCCCAAAGTCCGGTTGTACGCCCAATATAAGGGCGCATCCAAGTGGGAGCCGGTCGATATGCAGCACTCCCCCGGTGCCTCCACTTACGAGTTTCTGTTCAGCGGTCTGGCGAACCCGGTCGAATATTATGTCGAAGCCGGTGCGGTTCAATCCAAACATTACAACCTGCACGTGATTGATCTTCCGGCCATCAAAAAGATCCGCGTCACCTATCACTATCCCGCCTGGAGCGGCATGAAGGACACCGTGGAAGATCCCGGGAGCGACCTGCGTGCCGTCGAAGGCACCGAAGCCGAAGTCGCCATCCAGACCGATATGCCATTGAGCAAGGGCCTACTCATGCTGAGCGACGACAAGCAAATCCCGCTCAAGGCCGGCGAAGGAAACTGGCTGACGGCCCGCGTGCCCATCGACAAGGATGGCATGTATCACGTGGCCGCGCTCGAGCAGGGCGAGAACGTCCGTATGAGCGAGGACTTTTTCATCGAAGCACGAAAGGACTCGGCGCCGACCGTCAAGATCAACCGGCCGGGACGCGACATGAAGGTCAACCCGGTCGAAGAAGTCATGGTGAATGTCAGCGCTGAGGACGATTTCGGATTGAACGAAGTCAGCCTGCATTACTCGGTGAATGGCGGGCCCGAGAAGACCGTTTCATTGCTGGGGCAAAAAGGCGTCAAGACCTCCGAAGGCAATCACCTGATCGCACTCGAAGACTACAAGATGACGCCCGGCGATCTGGTGAGCGTTTACGCCACGGCGCGGGATGCCCGCAACACCACCAAGACCGATATCTACTTCATCCAGGCTGAGCCATTTGAGCGCAACTATTCGCAATCGCAGCAGGCCGGAGGCGGCGGTGGCGGTATGGGCGGCGACGATCCGTCCGGAGAGATCTCCCAGCGCCAGAAAGACATCATCGCGGCTACCTGGAACGAGATCAAGACTTCTTCCAAGAACTCGGCCAACTCGGCTGATGACGCGAAATTCCTCGCGGATCTGGAAGATAAATTGGCCGCGCAGGCTAAATCGCTGGTCGACCGCGTGAAAGCGCGCCAGTTGGCCGACAGCAATCCGGAGTTTCAGAGCTACGCCAAGAACATGGAAGAAGCTTCCAAGGCCATGACGGAATCGGCGCAAAAACTGCGGGCCCAGAAATTCCAGGAATCGTTGACCCCGGAACAGCAGGCACTTCAACATGCTCTTCGCGCTGAAGATACCTTCCGCGACATTCAAGTCGCGTTTGGGAGCCGGGGTGGTGGCGGAGGCGGCGGTGGCAGCATGGGCCGCGACCTCGAGAACCTCGCCGACCTGGAGCTTGATCGCGAAAAGAATCAGTACGAGACCGGGCAGCAATCGTCCAGTGATGCGCGTGCCAAAGAGATCGACAACGCACTTCAGAAACTGGCGGAACTCGCCCGGCGCCAGCAGGAATTGGCCGCCAAGAAGGATCAGCAGCAGCCTTTCCGACAGCGTTGGGAGCAGGAGATGCTGCGTCGCGAAGCCGAACAACTGCAGCGCCAGATGGAACAACTGCAGCGCGGCGAACAATCGAATCAAGCCAGCCAGCAGGGCCAACAAGGACAGCAGGGCCAACAAGGCCAGCAAGGCCAACAGGGACAGCAAGGTCAACAGGGACAGCAGGGGCAGCAAGCCAATGGCGGCCGCACCGGATCGGTTGCCGATCCACGGCTCCAACAGGCCATCGAGCGTCTTCAGAAAGCCTCCGATGACATGCGCAACGCCGAAAATCAGCAGAACGGAACCCAGGATACGGCCGGCCAGCGTCGGGCCGCGGAACGGCTGCAGGAAGCTCGCGACATCCTGAATGGGATGCAGCATCAGAATGCTTCGAACCAGGTGGATGACATGGCTCGCCGCGCCGGCCAGCTAGCCGAACACCAGGCCGACTTCCAGAACCGTCTGCGTCAGCAGGTGGGCAATACCGGGGACACGCCTCGATTGAACGGCCAGCAGCCCGGCCAGTCGCAGCAGCAGGCCGAGAAGATGGCGTCCGAAAAAGATCAGATGGCCGAACAGCTCAAGCAGTTGGAGAAAGACATGAGCGAGGCGGCACGCAGTATGGCCGGCGCGCAGAATCCGGTCTCGAACAAACTCCGGAACGCTCTTTCTGAGGCCGAGCAAAACGAAATCGAACTGAACATGCGTCGCAACGCCGAGTACATCCGGCGCGGCTACGGAATGTCCGCCTGGGTGCGCGAAAACACCGTCACCAAGGGACTCAACGACCTTCGCGACAAGCTGCAGCAGGCGCAAGCTGCCATGCAGGACCCCAACCAGAACGGGAAGGGCGCTGCAGCCGGAGACAAGAACGACATCGAGAAAGCGCTGGCGCAAGTGGAAGCCATGCGCAACCGGATGCAGCAACTCGCTCAGGCCCAACAGCGTCGCGGAGCCGGCGCCCAAGGCCGCGACGGCAAGGGCAATCCGCAGAATGGCGGACAGCTCCAACGCGGCCAGGATGGTCAGCAGCCGGGTCAACAGGGGCAGCCGGGACAATCCGGCCAGCAAGGGCAGCAGGGGCAACAGGGCCAGCAGGGGCAACAGGGCCAGCCCGGACAGCAAGCGGGCCAGGGACAACAAGGACAACAGGGTCAGGGTGGACAACAGGGTGGCGGCCAACAGGGCGGGCTCGGAACACCCAACCAGGGTGGCGCTTACGGCCCATACGGCGGAGGCGGCCCGGTCTATCCGCACAACGGCTATACGGGCGACGGCCCGGTACCGCTCGATCAGGGCTATCGCGAATCGCTGCGCGATCTTGGCCAGCTCCGCGAATTCCTGCGGCAGAATCCAGAGTTTTCGGGCGATGTCCAGCAGCTCATGAAGTCGCTCAACCCGGCCTATCAGAACGATGGCGAGCTGACGCAGCGCCTCAATCGCGAGGTGCTTCCGGAGATGGAGCGGCTCGAATTAGAGCTCCGACGCAAGCTGGACGATAAGAACGGCGACCAGGTTCGCAGCGCCGGCTCGGAAACGATTCCCCAGGGTTACTCAGGCGCGGTGGCGGACTACTTCCGCAAGCTGAGTAAGGGCAAATAGCACCATTTATCTCGACAATTCGGCCCTGGTTTGCAGGAATTGGAGCACATTTGCGCGCGTAACGATGCCTTCCAGGTGATGATTCGAGACCACCGGGAGCTGATTGACATCATCGCGGCCCATGGTCTCCAGCGCTTCCGTCAGCGGTGTGTCGGGCTCTACGGTATGGAGCTGGTCCAGCGGGCGCATGATGTCGTAAAGCGTAGTGTAGGGCCAGCGGGCGCGTTCCAGGCCCTTGATCTCGTGCGGCGTCACCAGACCGGCAATCTCACCCTGCTGCTCGATAACGAAGCAGCGGCGGCCGGAACGCAGCAGGTGTTCATCGACAAGCTGCTGGACGTTCAAATTTCCATCCACCACCAGGCAGTTCCTATCCATCACGTCGCTGACATGGACTCCCTTCAATCCCGAAGTCAGCGCTACGCTGGCATAGCTGGCGCCGGCCGCCTGCATGAGGAACCAGCCGATAAAGGCGATCCATAATCCGCCGAAGCCTTCTCCGGCGAAGAAGCGAAAAATACCCAGAAAGATGAACAGGAGAGCGACGAACTGTCCCACACGCGCAGCCAGCTGAGTGGACCGCACCGCATCCTTGTTCCGCCACCAGATCAGCGCGCGCAGGATCCGTCCGCCATCCAATGGAAAGCCCGGGATCATATTAAACGCCGCCAGCGTCAGGTTGATGTAGCCCAGCCAGACCAGCATCGACAGCACGGGCGTCTCGGGGGTTGCGCCGATCCGCCAGCCTGCGGCATACGAAATACCGAGACAGATCAAACCGATCACCGCGCTTGAAATCGGCCCGACAATGCCCACCCAGAATTCGGTCTTAGGGTCCTCAGGCTCTTTCTCGATCTGGGCCACGCCACCCAACGCGAACAGCGTGATTTCCCGCGTCTTGAGGCCGTGCGATCGCGCGACTAGAGCATGCGACATCTCATGGGCCAGCAGCGCGGCGAAGAACAGCAGCGCTGTCAGCACCGAGGTGGCCCAGACCATGCTTTCGCTCCAATCGGAGTGATTCTGGTGGAATTGCGCCGACAGCGACATCGTGATGAGCAGTGCAATCACGAACCAACTGTAATGCAGCCCAATCTCGATCCCGAATAACCGGCCGAGCCGAATGCTTGATCTCATGAGAGAACCCTCCAACAGATTGGATACCGGCGCGCCGGATAAGTTGCAGCGGGCTTATTTGGTGACCAACAGTCCCGAGCGCTCCAGCAAGGCGTTCGGATCGGGATCGCGGCCCATAAAGGTGCGATACAGCTCGGCCGGATCCTGGCTGTCGCCACGCGAGAGGATGTTCTGGCGAAAGCGGGATCCGATATCCCGGCTGAAGATGCCGCGGGTCTGGAACATCGTGAACGCGTCGGCATCCAGAACCTCGGCCCATTTGTAGGAATAATAACCGGCGCCGTAGCCTACCGGACTCGCGAACAGATGCGTGAAACTGGCGATCATTCCATAGTGCTCGAGTAGTTTGGCCGGCGAGAATTCCTGGAGGATCTTGCGCGAGTAGGCCAGCACATCGCCATCGGACTGCGGGGAGAATTCACGATGCAACGCCAAATCGACGAAGCCGAAACCAAGCTGGCGCATCTGACTGTTGGCGGCGCGGAAATTGCGAGCCCGGCGCATCTTCTCGAAAAGGTCGTCGGGGATATGCGCGCCGGTCGTATAATGCTGCGCGAACAGATCCAATGCCTCGCGCTCCCAGCACCAGTTCTCCATGATCTGCGACGGAAGCTCAACAAAGTCCCAGGCCACGTTCGCGCCCGCCAGGCTGCGCACCTCCACCTGGCTGAAGCAATGATGCAGCAAGTGTCCGAACTCGTGGAAAATCGTCTGAACTTCGCGGTGCGTGAGGAGCGACGGGCGGCCTTCCACCGGCGGCGTCAGGTTTCCGCAGATGAGCCCGGCGTGCGGCTCCAGCCGGTTGCCAAACGCAATGCCGGTGATAAACGCATCCATCCAGGCTCCGCCGCGCTTGTTCTCGCGTGGATACCAGTCGGCATAGAAGGCGCCCACCAGAGTGGAATCCGCAGGGCGGCTGTCGTCGTGGATCTCGTAATATCTGACCGCCGGGTCCCACACCGGTACGCCGGGCTTCTCCAACACGCGAATGCCGTAAAGCCGCTGGACTATTTCGAACATCCCGTACACCACACTCTCGAGCGGGAAGTAGGGGCGCAGGGCTTCCTCGTCAAAATCGTAGAGTGCCGCGCGCTGCTTTTCGGCATAGTAGGCGATGTCCCAAGGCGCCAGCTCGTCCTTTTTCGCGAACTCTCGTAATTCCAGGTTTTCCTTTTGGAAGTAAGTATCGGTTTTCTGCTTCAGGTCCAGAAGGAATTGCTGAGCCCGCTGGCCGGTGTGGGCCATCCGGTCTTCCAAAACCAAGTCTGCAAAGTCGCGATAGCCGAGGAGGTTCGCTTTATCGCGCCGAAGTTCCAGAATGCGGTGGATAATGGGGCGGTTGTCATGCTTGCCGTCGATAGCCCGGCTGGCAAAGGCTTCGTACACTTGACGGCGTATTTCGGCGTCGTCGAGATAAGTCATCAGCGCGATATAACTCGGTGCCTGCAGCGTGAACCGCCAGGATGAATCTGTGCGTCCCTTGGAAGCCGCGCTGGCGCGCGCCATAGCAATCGCACTTTCCGGCAGGCCGGCCAGCTTCTTCTCATCCGTGATGACCAACTCGAATTCATTGGTTGAATCCAGCACGTTCTCGGAAAAGCGCATGGTCAGTTTAGCCAGTTCGACGTCAATTTCGGAGATACGCTGCTTTCCGGCCGGGTCAAGCTCGGCGCCATGACGGCGGAAATTATCGATCGTTTTCTCGAGGAAACGCGTACGCGTGGCGGAAAGATGGCGCGCTTCTTCCGTTTTCGCGTAGCTTTGCACCGCGTGCCATAACTCCTGGTTGAGCGGCAACGACGAATAGAACTGGCTGACCGGAGGCTGGACGGCGTTATAGGCGGCCCGCAGCTCGGGCGTAGTGGCCACCGCTTCCAGATGGCGGGTGATCCCCACCGCATAATCCAGATGCTCTCCCAGCCGGTCGAGAGGCTCCATGGTGTTGGCGAAGGTGCGCGGCTCAGATGCTGCGATGATTTGGTCCAGATGCTGGCGGGCATGCTGGAGCAGCTCGGCGACCGCCGGCTCTACGTGTTCCGCGCGAATTCGATCAAATGGAATCTGAAACTCAATGCGTAAAAGAGGATTTGAACCGGCGATGGGCTGCATTCGGACTCTATTTCAATTTTATGACATTCCAGTCGAGCCGCGGAACAAAGCGCGCGTTTCCCACGTATGCTAGTTGTTGAGTGCCATCGGAATACGCCATCGAAACTAGCGGGTTGATGAAAGTCTATCGCTCGCGCTGGACACGCCGCGAAGTGCGGGCCGTGGATGGAATCTCGCTGCGGGTGCCACGCGGGACGATCTTCGGACTTCTTGGGCCTAACGGCGCGGGAAAGACGACCTTCGTTAAACTCCTGCTTTCGGCGGTTCACCCTACCGCGGGCAGCGCACTGATCTTTGGCCACAACGCGCGAGAGCCTGAATCCAGACGACCCATCGGTTACCTCCCCGAAAATCATCGATTCCCGACCTACTTTACCGGCGCCGGAATGCTGGATTTTTACGCCTCTCTTTCGGGCTTGGATAGCGCCCAGCGCAGGAAATTGATTCCGGAAATGCTGGAGCTGGTGGGCTTGGAGCAGTGGGGCGGCGTTCGATTGGGAAAGTATTCCAAGGGCATGCTACAGCGCGTCGGGCTGGCTCAGGCTCTCATCCATTCGCCTTCCATTTTGATTCTCGACGAGCCGACCGACGGAGTCGATCCGGTGGGACGACGTCACATCCGCGAGATTCTCACCCGCCTGGAGGAAAAGGGTGTGACCATCTTCATCAATTCCCACCTGTTGGTGGAGGTGGAGCAGTTCTGCCGCGAGGTAGCGATCATCGACAAAGGAAAGGTCGCACTTAGCGGCAAGATGCACGACCTGACGGCCGGCAAAGGCTACCGCTTAACGGTGGCAAACCAAGTGCCGGAAACCTTGCTCGAAGGGCTGCGCTCGAAGGCCACATCGACGGCCGCGAGAGATGGAATGATCGACCTTCATTTCGCCAGCCGCGAGCTGGTGAACGAAGCCGTGGACCTGGTGCGGTCGCAGCATTGCGACATCGAGGCCCTCATTCCGACCACCAGCACGCTCGAAGACGTATTTGTCCGCACCGTGGAGAAATGAGCCATTCATTCACTGCTACTGTGGCGCTGATTCGCGATACATTTCGCGAGGCCTTTGCCAGGAAAATCTTCTGGGGCCTATTCGGGCTTTCGATCGTGATGATCCTGTTTTTCCTGTTTATCCTTAAAATCGACATTGTCGAAGGCGGCATTGCGACGGCGTCGCTTTTTGGTGCGGGAGCCAATCGCAGGATGGTCGGGGTGGACGTCGACCGGATTGTGCGCGGCGTATATGGCGGGATCGCTACTTTCCTCTACACGTGGGGAATGTTTCTGGCCGTGTTCGCCTCGGCCGGACTGGTTCCGAGCGTGCTCGAACCCGGGCGGATCGAGCTGCTGGTTTCGAAACCAATCTCGCGCGTGCACATTTTGCTGGGCCGCTACGCTGGAAACGTCCTGGTGGTCTCCTGCAACATAATCTTTCTGGTGCTCGGGATCTGGACGATTCTGGGCGTGAAGACGAGCATCTGGTCGCCGATGTTTCTGGTCTCGATTGCGACCACGATCTTCATCTTCGCAGTGCTGCTGGCGGTAGTGGTGCTGATGGGCGTGTTGTTCGACAGTGCCGCTTTGGCAACCATGGTCACCGTGGCGCTGATGATCCTCAGCCCTATTCTGGCTCAGACCAGCCTGATGATGCGTCTGCTCTCGTCGGAGTGGTCGCGCGATCTCTGGCGCACACTTTATTATTCGCTGCCAAAAGTCTATGACCTGGGCACCATGACCCTGAATGCGATCCAGAGCCGGAGCTTCGATGGGTTTATGCCTATTTGGACCTCGGCCGTGTTCGGCGCTGTGGTATTGTCGGCCGCGCTGGTCGTGTTTTCGAGGAGAGACTTCTGATGCGTCTGTTTGGAGCGGCGCTGCTGATTCTGGCGCTAGCCGGGTGCCAGATAAGAAAATCGGAATCGCTGCACATCGATCCGGCCCTGGAGTCGCTGGTGCCAGCCGACACCGTATTTGTCGCGGGCGCGAACGTGGATGCAATTCGCGACACGCCGGTCTATCAAAAGCTGCTGAGCCGCATGCCCCTGCCTCAGCTGGACGAGTTCAGCCGCCGAACCGGTTTGGATCCCCGCAAAGACCTCTCGGCCGTGGTGTCGTGCAGCAACGGTAAGATGGGACTCCTCCTGGCGCGAGGCAAGTTTCGCCCGCAGGAGCTCGAGGCGCGGCTGGAATCGAACGGCGCGAAACGCGTTCCCTACAAGAAGTACAGCCTGTTTGGAGACGAGCGGGGCGCGATCTTTTTCTACAACGCCTCCACCGCGATCGCTGGACCGACGGCGGAGCTACGCGCCATCATCGATCAGACCGGCACGCGCGGCCTGCCTGTTCCGCTTCGGGATTTGCTGCGCTCGCTGCCTGCCGATGATCAGATCTATGCGGCGCTGGCGGGCGGCCTGGAGGGTCTGAATCTCGCCATTCCACAAGACAGCAATCTCGGGAACATCGTGAATATACTGCGAGCGATCGACAGTGCGACTCTGGGGATGGACTTGCGGAGCGGCATCGCGGTGACCGCGGAAGTGACTTCGAAGACCGAGCGTGACGCCAAGTTCGTCCACGATATGGTGAAGGGCGTGGTTGGATTAGGCAGGCTAAACACGCCGGACAGCCACCCGGAACTGCTCAAGCTCTACGATGCGATCCAGGTGACCCAGCAGCAGACTCGTACTAAAGTGACGGCGGATATTCCGGCGGACTTGGCCGACCGGTTCCTGGACATGTGGCTCAAGCGGTAGGAACGCTTGCTGACGGGCGCGGCTCGGAAGAAGCGCGGCTCGGGAGCGGTCGTCCAGAACCTACTCGGCGCGAAGAGCCTCCACCGGATCCACCGCGGCCGCTCGCCGCGAAGGTAGATAGCTCGCCAATGCGGCGGCGGCAACCAGACCGATGGCCACCGCGCCATAGGTGAGGGGATCGACTGGACTCACTTCGAACAACAGTGACGACATCAGGCGCGTCAAAGCGATCGCCGCCCCGAGGCCACATGCAACGCCGGCCGCCGTCAGCAGCAATCCATGGCGTACGAACATGCCGGCCAGTTGCCCATGCTGCGCGCCCAGCGCCACGCGAATGCCGATCTCGCGCGTCCGCTGCGATACCGAATACGCGATAACGCCGTAAATGCCGACCACACCCAGCAGCAGCGCCATGCCTCCTGCGACGGCGAGCATCACCAGTGTGAACGAAGTGCGCGCCATGGATTTGCGATAGTAATCGTCCAAAGTGCGTACGTCGGCGAGGGGAAGGTTGGAGTCCAGCGACCACACCGCTTGGCGAACTTCTTTCAGAAAGCTTTCGGCCCCAGCGCGGCTGCTTCGGAAGGCAAATGCGGCCGTGCGGCGCACGAACGGTTTCTCCCCGTAGAAGTCGCTTATGAGGATGGGCCAATACACCGACGTAGGCGCCTTCTTATCCACACCATCATCCCGGACGTCCGCCACAACGCCGATGATTTCACGCCATTCATCCGTTGTGCCGAGCCGGATGCGCTTGCCGAGAGCACCGGACGGATCGTGCCAGTATTCGCGGGCCAGGTTCTCGGAAACGAGTGCGGCAGGGATTCTGTTTTCGATATCGGTCCAGGTGAAATCGCGGCCAGCCAGCACCGGCGCGCCGATGGTTTCTAAGAAGCCGGGCGACACGAAGTGGAAACGGCGCATCGGCGGAAGCTCACCCTCGGCGTAAGTTCGATCCTGAACGAAGATCGGATCGAAATTCCCATAGTCATCCATGGGGATCTTGGAAGAAATACCGGTAGAGGAGACGCCCGGAATGGCTGCGATTCTCCGCAGAATCTCTGCCTGCATGCGGATGACTTGCAGGGGCTCCTTCACCTCGGCTTCGGGAATGGAGATGCGCATAGTTTGAACTTCGGCCGGCCGGGCGAACCCGGGCTGAACCTGCGTCATCGCCTGAAACGTCCGAATCATCAGGCCGGAGCCGATCAGGAGAACCACAGCCAGGGCCACTTGCACGATCACCAGCGTGCTGCGGGCGCGATGTCGCTCGCGGCTCTGGCTCAGCGTGCGGCCTCCTTCGCGCAGGCCTGTTCCGAGGCGCGCCCCGGCGTATTTGAAGACGGGAATCGAGCCGAAAAGCAGTCCAGCGAGGAGTGAGACGATGAAAGTGAACAGCAGGACCGTTGTGTCGATGCCGATCTCGTTGAGGCGCGGTAGGCCATCCGGCGCCATGGCGATCAAGCCTCGCAGGGCGGCATAGGCGAGGCCCAACCCAAGTGCGCCACCTGCAAGCCCGAGCACTAGACTCTCGAACAGGAGCTCACCCGCGATTTGGGTGCGGCTGGCGCCGAGCGCCGCGCGAATCGCCAGTTCCTGCTGGCGGCCTTCGGCTCGCACCAGAAGCAGGTTCGCCACATTTGCGCAGGCGATCAGTAATACCATGCCGATGGTGGCCATCAGGACCCACAACGTGTTGCCGACATCACCAACCACATCCTGCTTGAAGGGTCGGACGTTGGGTCCGATGTGCGCCTGCTCGAACAGCTTGAGGCTGAAGCCAGCCGGCGTAGGAAAGCTTCTCAGGACAATCGGAAGCATGCGAGCGACGTCGGCATTGGCCTCAGTGATGGTTGCCTCCGGCTTCAGCCGCGCGAGGGCCTGGAAGCTGAAGTTACCGAGGAAGGTCTTGTTGCGGTCGAACCGCAAGGGCATGATCAGCGGCGGGTCTTCACGGGCGATGAAATGAAAATCGCGGGGGAGCACGCCGATCACCTCGCGCGCTTTGCCATCCACCAGGATGCGGCGGCCGAGGACTCCGGGATCGCCGCCAAACTTTCGGCGCCAATAGCCGTAGGTCAGCAGCATGGTGGCGGGGCTGCCGGGCGAATCATCTTTACCGGTGAACCAGCGACCGAGCATCGGAGGGATGCCGAGAATAGGCAGCACGCGCTCGGTGACCAGTAACGCACGCACTTGCTCAGGCTCGCCGACGCCGGTCACATTCACCGAGTCGCCGGTATAGAGGCCGATATCCTGGAAGGTCCGGCTTTGTTCGCGATAGATGAAGTAGTTGGAGGGCGCAGCGCTCAGTTCCTTGATGTTCAGGCCGGGGGCGACGTGCCATACTCCCACCAGATCGTCGGCGTGCGGATACGGCAGCGGCTTAAGTAGCACGCCTTGGAGGACGCTGAAGATGGCCGTATTGGCTCCGACGCCTACGGCCAGGGTGATGAGCGTGACTGCGGTGAACATGGGGGCGCGGCTGAGCCTGCGAAAGACTTGGTTGAGCTGGAGTCCCATTGGGAATTAATACGCTCGAGCTGATAAAAGGTTCCGGCCTCTTGAATGCCTCTGGCGGCTCGCGATCAGCGTTTGCCGGCCGGGATCGCATCGCCCAGGTTCATGGACCCGCCGCCTTCACTCACATAGTTGCGGTTCCAAGAAGGAATCTCGACCTCGATGTCGCCTTGCACCACGCATTGGCAACCGAGGCGCGACTTCAGCGTGAGACCCGCAGCCATGTCCAGACGGTCGGCTTCCTCGTCGGTCATTTCCGAGAGGTTCTCCATGCCCTTGTTGACGATGACGTGGCAGGTAGTACAGGCGCAGTTTCCGCCACAGGCGTGTTCCAGGTGGATTCCGTGGTTAAGACAGACATCCAGGATCGATTCGGGCTGGCCGTGTTCTTGATAGGGCAACTGGCCCGCTTCAAACTCCACGGTCTTTCCGTCGATGGTAACCTTCGGCACACCCTATTATAGCGTCGGGACACCAGCGAAAATGCCCGTGCCAGTTACTGCATACTGGAAAGAGTGTTTGACTTAGTCGAGAAAACCATTTCCGAGCGCGTCCGAGAATACGTACGGTCGCGTCATGGCGCTGACATTACGGTGACGCTCGAACAGCCCAAGCAGTCTTCATTTGGCGAACTGGCGATTCCGGTGGCGTTTCATCTGGCTCGGCAGTTGAAGCAGGCGCCCAAGGCGATCGCGGCGCAGATGGTCGCCGATCTCGGATCGATCGAAGGCGTCTCAGCGCTGGAAGTTGCCGGGAATGGCTACATCAATGTCCGGCTGGACCGCGGCGCCTATGGCCATGCCGTGTTGCGGGGCGCGGAGGATCGGACGGAAGGGGGCGGCAAGATCATCGTCGAGCACACCAACATCAATCCCAACAAGGCCGCGCACATCGGGCATTTGCGAAACGCCGTGCTGGGCGATACGTTCGTACGGATGTTGCGCGCCAACGGCCGTCGCGTCGAGGTTCAGAACTACATCGACAATACGGGCGTGCAGGTGGCCGACGTGGTGGCGGGCTTTCATCACCTGGAGAATAAATCGGCGGCCGACGTCGAGAAACTGCTGCGAGATCCGGCGGTGCGGTTCGATTACTATTGCTGGGATCTGTACGCGCGCGTCTCGGCGCATTTCAACGATCACCCGCAGGCGCTGGCCTGGCGGCAGGAGACGCTGCATGCCATCGAACACGGCGGCGGGGATTTGGCGCGCCTGGCGGCAATGGTGGCGGACGCCATCGTCGAGTATCATCTGAGAACGATGGACCGGCTGGGCATCCAGTATGATGTCCTGCCGCGCGAGAGCGAGATCCTGCACCTGCGATTCTGGGAGGCCGCGTTCGCGCTGTTGAAGGAGCGCAAGGCGATTTATCTCGAGACCGAAGGCAAGAATAAAGGCTGTTGGGTGATGCCTGCCAGCGCATTCAAAGAGCAGTCCGCCGAGGATGGCGACGACAGCAAAGTGATCGTGCGTTCCAACAACACGGTGACGTATGTCGGCAAGGACATCGCCTACCAGCTTTGGAAGTTCGGCCTGTTGGGCAAAGATTTTTACTACCGGCCATGGAAACAATATGGCGGCCACACGGTTTATATCAGTACGGCGGAACCGCAGCCCAACGGCAGTGAAAAATTCGGAGGCGGCGAGCTGGTGTATAACGTGATCGACTCACGCCAGTCCTACTTGCAGGACGTGGTTGTGGCCGGTCTTCGGGCGCTGGGCTACAACAAGCAGGCCGATCATTCCGTGCATTTTTCCTATGAAATGGTCGCGCTCTCGCCCCGTACCTGCGTGGAGCTGGGCATCGATCTCTCCGAAGAAGACCGGAAGCGGCCTTATGTCGAGGTCTCCGGGCGCAAGGGGCTGGGCGTGAAGGCCGACGACCTGATCGACAAGCTGATCGATAAAGCATTGGAGGAGGTGGATTCGCGTCATCCGGAGAAGCCCGCGGGCGAGCGCCGTGAAGTCGCCCAGCAGATCGCGATTGGGGCGCTGCGGTACTTCATGCTGAAATACACGCGAAATTCCGTGATCGCGTTCGATTTTCAGGAGGCGCTGAGTTTCGAGGGTGAGACCGGACCCTACGTGCAATATTCGGCGGTCCGGGCACGTAATATTTTGCGGAAACTGACCGAGCGTGGTGAAGCGCTGCCGGATTTTGCGCGAGTGCTGGATCAGGCGGCGATGGCGCGCCAATTATCCGGTGAAGATTTCTGGCAGTTGCTGCTCATGGCATCCAAGGTGGACTGGGCGATCGAGCGAGCCATAGCGTCGGGTGAGCCGGCACATGTGGCCCGTTATGCGTTTCAACTGGCGCAGTCGTTCAACACTTTTTATCACGATTACCAGGTGCTGGCGGAAGAGAATCGCGAGAAGCGCACTTTCCTGTTGTGGATGACGGACTACTTCCGCGCACAGTTAGAGCGAACGCTGGGCGTGCTTGGCATTGATGTACCGGAGTACATGTAAAAACTGGGGTTTGAGTGTACTGCCCCTAATTTAATGAAGCGCACGATTATCTGGGGAATCGGAGTGGTGTTGGCCGTCGGTGTATTCCTGTGGTCGCCGCTGGGCGTGCGGGAATTCTTCCGGCTGGAACGGAAGTGGAATTCGCTTCAGTCTGCCGAGCCGGTGCTGCGCGAGATCGGCCTGCTTCATCCGGTTCGAGTCCAAGTGGAGCGCGGCTTCAGTCTACTTTTGGACCCGCGCGATCTAGTGCCGGTCACCATTTTGAGAACACGACAGTGGCAGCCGGAAGTGTGGGACTCGGTTTCCGGGGTCCTGTCCGAAGGGAGCGTCTTCTTCGACGTGGGAGCGCATATTGGCTACTTTTCCATGAAAGCAGCCGTGCAAGTGGGCCAGACCGGCCGAGTGGTGGCCTTTGAACCGAATCCGGAGATATTAAAGCAGTTGCGCAACAACGTCGCGGCCAACCACTTTCAAAACGTCATCGTCGAACCGATCGCGTGCACGGATCGCGAGCAGATGCTGACGCTCTATGCCGCGCCGATCGCCAATACTGGCGCATCTTCACTGGCAAAGCAGAATGCGGAGATCTCTGCGGACCAGGCTCCGCAAGCATATTCGGTGCGGGGCCGTCCGATCGACGACGTGGTCCGGGAATTAGCCTTAAAGCGCGTCGACGCCATTAAGATCGATGTCGAAGGCGCAGAAGTTATTGTACTGCGCGGCGCGATGAATACCCTACTGCAGTTTCATCCAAAGCTCACGGTAGAAGTGATCCCGCGGCAACTCGCCGGCTTTCAGACCACCGTTGATGACTTAAGAGCTTTGCTCGAAAGCGCGGGCTACAACCTAAGCAGGCCGCTCAATCCCGAAGAGACCGACTGGGAATGGAGCCAGATCGCAATGGCCAGTACGATACAGATCGCCGATAAGTCAATCGCCGGCCAGCTCATCCGTGGTTTCTACGCGCCCGAGGACAATTCCTGGCGCTGGACCGCCGGAAAGTTTACGGTCGCCTTGAGGCCGCCGGACGGATCCCATGAGAAGGGCGCCTGGCTGGTGTTGGACTTTGTGATTCCTGAAGCAGGCTTCGAGCAGCTAAAGGGCGTAACAGTCGCGGCAAGGTCAGGCGGCGCGGCCTTGGCATCCGAGAGCTTCACGACTCAAGGCAAGCATACTTATCGCGCCGCAGTACCTGCATCGGCCCTATTGAAGGATTCGGTCCAGGTGGATTTCTCACTCGACAAGGTTTTGAGCGCGAGTCAATACGGACGAGAGCTGGGGTTGATCGTCACTTCGGTTGGTTTGGAATCCAAGTAAACATGGCGCCCGCTCGTTTTCTAACGCTTGGGTTGACGGTGTGTATTCCTCTCACCGCGCAAACCTGGCCCATGTACCTCAAGGACCTGACGCATTCCAGTTTCGTCGCTCCGGAGACGCAGTTGAATCAGAATCAGATCTCGAACCTGCAGCGCACTTGGGATTTGTCCGTGGGAGCTCCTCTCGCTTCCGCGGTCACCGTCTCCAACGGCGTTCTATATTTTGGCGACTGGAGCGGTTATTTTCACGCGGTGAATGCTCAGACCGGTACTGAGCTTTGGCAGACTTTTGTTGGCAAAGCGCCCGATCCCGAGGTGCCGGACTGCGATCCCGGCATCGGCGTGACATCCCAGGCAACCGTGATTGGAAACACGGTCTATGTCGGCGGCGGGGATTCGGCGGTGTATGCGCTCGACCGCGCCACCGGCAATCAGACCTGGCGCGTTCCCCTGGCCGATCCAGCCAGCGGGTCGTATCTCTGGTCATCCATCGTGCCCTATCAAAATGCGCTCTACGTGGGCCTCGCATCACTCGGCGATTGTCCGCTGGTGCGCGGTGCGATAGTACGAATCGATCCGAGCGATCCTCAGCAGCCGTTGATCCGCTACCTGATGGATCCGGATGAGACAGGCGCTGGAGTGTGGAGCACGCCCGCGATCAACGCTGCCACCAATATGATGTTCCTGAACACGGGCAATGGCGACATTCAGGATATAGACAGCGGAAACTGGTCGGAAGCCATGCTGGCGGTGGATGCGGGCACGCTGGAGATCAAGGCGTCGTTTTTGCTTCCCGCGGACGAGGTGGACGCGGATCTTGATTGGGGTTCCTCGCCGACATTGTTTACGCCGCCCGGAGGCGTTCCGATGGTTGCAGCGACCGGCAAGGACGGTGTTTTATACGCGCTCCAGCAGTCCGATCTGAGCCTCGTATGGAAGACGGAAATCGCGATTGGCTGTGTCGATCCCCAAGCGGGCTGCGGCTCATTATCTACGCCGGCGTTCGATGGCACAACGCTATTTGTCGGAGGTGGGGTCCGAGATTCCGCCGGTGACTTCAACGGAAGCTTGTGGGCCATCCGGGCGTCCGATGGCTCGGCGATCTGGATGCGGGATCTGGACGGGCCGGTGATAGCTCCGGTCACAGTAGCCAACGGGCTGGTCTTGGTCTCCTCCACCACGGGCTTTGAAATCTTCCACGCGGCCACGGGGCAGTTGCTCTGGCACGATCGGATTAACGGCGCGATGTACAGCCAGCCGGTGGTTGTGGATGGGACGATTTTCACGACCTATATTTCGGGCGAGACGGCGGCTTGGGCAATCCCTCCGGCTACCGCTGCAACGCTGTACAGTTTCTCGGCGGCAAGTTTTCTGTCGAGCCTGGCCCCAGGGGCGATCGCTTCCGCCTTTGGCACTGGGCTCGCAGGAGCCAGCGTGACGATCGAGGATGGCGCGGGAACTCTGACGAAAGCGACCGTGCTCTTCAGTTCCTCAGGGCAAATTAACTACCTGGTTCCCGACGATGCGGCTACCGGGCGGGGCGCCGTGACGGTGACCACCAGCAGCGGCGGCACTTTGTCCACTGCGCTTCAGATTAGCGACGTCGCGCCGGGCATCTTCGCGGCCAACGGAAATGCGAAAGGTGTGGCGGCGGCGCAAGCGGTGCTGATCAGCCCGGACGGCTCGCAGCAATACGTTGCTGTTGCCCGATGCGGCGCTGCGCCTGGAAGCTGCGTGGCGCAGCCGATCCATCTTGGAACGACCGGTCAGGCCGTTCTAATTCTTTACGGCACCGGCATTCGCGGTTTCACTTCGTCGGACAACGTGCGCTGTACCGTCGGTGGCATTTCCGCGCCGATCCTGTACGCCGGGCCGCAAGACACGTTCGCGGGACTCGATCAGGTAAACGTTCAGCTACCCGCCGAATTGGCTGGCCGAGGCGAAGTGGATGTGACGTTGTGGGTGGATGGCCAGTTATCGAACACCGTGACCGTGAGCTTCCAGTGACTCGGGCAGTCACTTAGGCAGGAAGCCGAAGGAGCAGATGGCACTGCCCAGCGGATCGGCTGCGGCGTAAGGCGGCGATGTCTCGAAAGTGACTTCCGTCGGACCCCCAGGTGCGGGGCCTAGCTTCCAGCGCACGGTCTGGTATCCCAGTCGATCAAAATCGGCGGCGCCGATCTTTTGCCCGTTAAGCGCAACCTCTACGTGGCTACGTTGGATTCGATCCAGGTATTGCTGGCCGATGTTGACGGTGAGCTCGAATTCCTCAGCACTGGCGGGGCGAAGCAAGCGAGCCGTAGCGTGCGGCCGGGTCCAGCGATATGCGCCGTCGGCGGGAAACCACCCGTCGCCCAATTGCCAGACGGGTAAGCGTGATCCGATGTCGAGGAAGGCGGCGTCCGGCGTGGCCGGGGTTCGCAGCGCCGGCTCGAGCCGGTGCGCGCTTCTATTCCAATAGAGTACTGCCAGTTCCGGCTGCTCGAGAATCTTGCCTCGATCGGGGCCGTCTTCGCGGGCCAGCATGATGTCAACGCCGGGACGCAGCCAGCGGATAGCGCCCAGCGCGCCCGATTCCAGGAAAGGTCCATCCAGATAAAGGAATGAGGTCAAGTGAGGCTGCAAGTGAACAAGATCTGACAGCGTGGCGACATACGCGCGACGGTCGGCCACTTGGCTCAGCGCCTCGCGTCGTTGGCGGCGCAGGTTGACGTAGTCCCAGGGAATCCACAGCAAAAGCGCCGCAGCTACGGCTAGGGCTGCGCGCGGCCGGGTGGCAATCCCACCGATTGCAATGGCCAAGCCGATCAGCGGAACGTAGAGATAAGCCCCGGACAGCCGTTCGCTCAACAGCAGCATGGGCGTCAGCAGCGCAGCGAATGCGATCAGTCCGAACCAGATCATGCGATCGCGCGTGAGCAGCGCAATCAGGAACGGGACCAGCAGTAGAACAAGTGCGGCAACCGGCGGCGCGAGAAAGACACGGCCAGAATAGAACAGCACGGACTTTGCGAGATCGCCCGGCTGGTAGTGCATCGTATAGGCGCTGTTCAGATGGGTGGCGAGGAACAATCCTCGCGCGCCGAACCAAATCGAAATCGCGAAGAACGGAGCAAGGCGCAGCCAGCGGCGTTGGCCGAGCAAAAGTTCGTAGGCGGCCAATGCCACCGGGAGCATGACCGCGATCTCTTTGGACCGATAGGCCAGCCAAAAGGAAAGCAGACTCAGGATCCAGCGATCGTCCAGCCAGAAGAGCAGAGCCAGGAGGCAAAACGTACCGCACAGCAAGTCGTAGACGTACATCGGCCGCCAGTAGATGTCAAAGACCGCCATGTGGAACGCAAAGAAGACCAGGGCCGAGGCCGATGCCCACAACGGCAAGCCAAGCCGCCGCAGAATCAGCCAAAGTAATGCAACGTTCACTAGATGCAGAAGATGCAAAGCGCCAATGTAAGGCGGAAAGCTCAGCCCGGCCGCCGCTCCCAGCGCGCGATAAAACAGGTGCCCAACGGGCCGGAAATTGTTCTCGTAGTAGCGCGGTGAGAGCAGGCCTTGGATGGCGTCGCCCGGTCCAATGGCGCGCGTGAGGGCCAAGTTGTCGAATTCGTCGTCGCCGAAATAGCCTTTATACGCGCCACGATTGGCGATCAGGAAGAGCGCGGCGATGATGACCGACAGCAAAACCGGTTGAGACCGGCGTAGCTCTTTCCACATTCAGCTTAATGTACAACACAGCGTCAACTACAATGAAAGTAAATGAACAAGTTGAACAGCTTTGGCGCGGCTTCCACTCTTACCGTGGGCGGCCGGCAATACAGTTATTATTCGCTCGAATCGCTCGAGAAGCGCACCGCCGCGAAGATTTCCCGTATCCCGTGTTCCATCCGGATTCTGCTCGAAAACTTGTTGCGCTGTGAAGACGGGCGCGCTGTCAAAGCCGCGGACATCGAGTACGTCGCCAAGTGGCAGATCGGCGGACCGGTGAAGGAGATTAACTTCCAGCCTGCCCGAGTACTGCTCCAGGATTTCACGGGCGTCCCCTGCGTGGTGGACCTGGCCGCCATGCGCGACGCCCTGCGAGACCTTGGATCCGATCCCAAGCGCGCCAATCCGCTGATCCCGGTGGACCTGGTGATCGACCATTCGGTACAAGTGGATCAGTTCGGAACCAAGGACGCGTTCGGCATCAACGCGCTGCTGGAATTCCAGCGCAATCAGGAGCGCTACGCATTCCTGCGCTGGGGCCAAAAGGCATTTCAGGATTTTCGGGTGGTGCCGCCCGATACCGGAATCGTGCACCAGGTGAATCTGGAGTACCTAGCACCGGTTGTTTTCACGGATAAGCGCGAGACGCCCGTGCTGGCTTATCCCGACACCCTGATGGGCACCGACTCCCATACGACCATGATCAACGGCTTGGGCGTCGTCGGCTGGGGCGTGGGCGGTATCGAAGCCGAAGCTTGCATGCTGGGCCAGCCGATTTCGATGCTGCTGCCGGAAGTAGTCGGATTCAAGCTGCGCGGCAAGCTGCCCGCGGGTTCCACCGCCACCGATCTGGTTCTCACCGTCACGCAGATGCTGCGCAAGAAGGGCGTGGTCGGCAAGTTCGTCGAGTTTTATGGAAGCGGCGTGGGCGCGCTACCCCTGGCCGACCGCGCGACCATCGGCAATATGGCGCCCGAGTATGGCGCAACCATCGGCTTCTTCCCCATCGATCATCAGACGCTCGATTATCTACGGCTCTCGAATCGGCCACCGGAACTGATCGCGCTAGTGGAAGCTTACGCCAAGGCGCAGGGACTATTTCTCAGCCCGGATTCGCCGGAGCCCGAATACTCGGACACGCTGGAATTGGATCTTTCCACCGTAGTGGCGTCGATGGCCGGACCCAAGCGGCCGCAGGATCGCATCAACCTGCCAGACGTCAAGAAGAATTTTCTCGGCAC
>Ga0070714_100000337_pt1 | contig 35246 bp, 46 predicted proteins | sample LARL83metaG_FD_65450 | JGI IMG/M metagenome (GOLD analysis project Ga0070714, IMG submission 65450) | Corn, switchgrass and miscanthus rhizosphere microbial communities from Kellogg Biological Station, Michigan, USA - LAR L8-3 metaG | ecosystem: Host-associated > Plants > Roots > Rhizosphere ... | reverse complement strand
CCGTAGTGCTTATATTAGTACGGGTCTTTGATAGGCACCATTAGCTCATTGAAAGCGGACTGAGATTTATGGGATTTTTCGAAGATTTTTGAGATAAAAAATCTTTAGTATTTGTCATTTCCTGCGATAACTCTCCGCAGTTCCGAGATAACTTGGGGTAGCGCTTTTTTCTTTTTGGCGACTTTTTCTTTTTTATCAGGCTGGGATGAGTCGCTCGTTTTGCTGCGAAATTCGCTCTCGGGTGAGGCCGGTTACGAGCGTTCTACCCTGCAATTTGGTCTGGCCCGATAGCTGGACTTGGAGTCTGCCATTTTGTCCAACCGCTACCGGCTGCCGGCCGGATATTGCTCGTTCCGTCGCCTGCGCGGTTTGCGTGGCGAGTTGCGATGCGAACTGACTAAAATCCTTCACCGGGCCGAACACTTCCGGCCCATTCTCGCCGGTGATGCCTAAACCACCATGCTCGAAGCCGAGTGCCCCTTTGATATTGCCCCATTCGGCGATAATCCCTGCCACGGCGACGGCGCCAAGCCCAACGCCCACCAGCGGAACGGCCGATACCCACTGTGCGAACGCCGTGGCGGCCGCGCTGACGATCTGGGCTGCTGCCGTGGCGATCGTCGCGATCTTCTCAGCCAGGAGCGAGATAATGCGTTCCGCGGTGCCTTCATTCGTTGCGACGGTCTTCGTTTCCTCGCCTAAAATGTGCGCGGCAACCTCCGCAGCCTTGCCCGCTATGAATTCGGCCAGATAATTCTCGATCGCCTTCTTACCCGCCTCGTAAACATCGTTAAAGCCCTTCGCCAGGCGCGTATTCACGTCGTCATTTTGCGAGGCTTCGAAATTCGTCCGCTGTTGGGTCAGATCGGCGAGCTTTACATTGTATTCGGTCGCGGAAATCAGCCCGCGCGCAAATTGCGATCGAAGATCGTTCTCCGTTTTGTCGAATCCAAGCTGCTTTACGTTCGCCGCCGTCGCGTCGAGCGCCGTAGTCTTCGCCGTCAGGTCGTTCCAGATCGTCAGGATGCCGTCGTGTATCGCTTGCGTGACATCCAACTGATTCTTCTTGAAGAGATCGGCATATTTCGTGCGGATGCCATAGATTTTACCCTGAAGATCGCTCTCGGCCGTCGTCACTTGCGCTTGCTCGGAAGGTGTTAGCGTAAATCCGGCCGCTTGCTTGGCGTCCAGCGCGGCGAGGAGTGCCTGCGCGGCTTGCGTGGCCGCATCGATCTCCTTTTGCTCCGCATCCTTCATGATGGCGAGCTTTTGATCGGCGCTTTCTTTGAAAATTAACTTCCCATTCTCATCGATGGCCGTCAGGTTCGAAAGTTCCAGCGCGGCCTGACTGTTGAGCAAGGCAATCTTCGCATCGGCCGAGTCTTTCGCGTCAGCCAGTTCGTTATCGTGTTCCGTTTTTTGCAGCGAGAGGATTTTCTCCGATAACTGTGCCCGTTGTGCCAACGCATCGGCCGCCGCAGTGGGGTCGGTCAGCGGAATTCGTATCCTATCGAATTGCTCCTGCAATATCGCGATCTGATCTTCGACATTGGCATTGTCCTCGATCTTCGGATGGAGGAAGAAATCCGATTGCGTCTGCGCGATCGTAAGCATCGCCGATCGCAGATCGTCCTCGGCTTTGGCTCGATCGACCGTGATCTTAAATTGCAGGTTACCGATGTTCGTCGTGAAGTCCCGGTTGATCTGCGCGAGGTTCCGCGAAATCTCCTGTGCCTTGATCGGGTCGATGGCCTGGAAGGCTTTGATCTGCGCCTGGATGTTCTGCACGCCGTTGGCCTGGTGAAGGAACGATTGATACGTCTTCTCCGCAATATCCAACTCCTCCTGCGAGGTCAGCGTGCGGTGTTGCGCGTCGGCTGTCAGTTGCAGGCTGGCGCGTAATCGGTTGCCATCGGCCGTCGCCGTGGCTTGCGCCTTCGAAAGGTTATCGGCAGCATTCGCGCCGGTCAGGTCCCCAAGCGTTTTCTGTGCATCGGTCGCGCGGCGCGACTGCTGTTCCCATAGTGAGAGGATGTCCAAGTTCTTCTGCACGCCCTGCGCCATCGCCAGCACGCTGCCGGTCCAGTCCTTGAACCCGGCCGCGGCCTCCTGCCGGAATTGCTGGAGCGATACCGAGGGCTTCCCAATGTCATTCGCGATCTGTTGAAGATCGGCTTGCACCGACGCCTGGATGCCCTTGATGTTATCCGTCGACTGCTGCGCCTGCGTCTGCTGATGTCCTTCCAGGGCCTTGGCCGAGGCGAGGAACTTGTTATCGGCATCGGCCCACGCTTTGGCTGCGGTCTCGGCAGCCGTCTCGCTTTCACTGCCGACCTTCTTCATCGTGCCGGCCAACTCTGCCGCCGCCGATGCCGCGCCAGTGATCGGCGCGGTCACACCTTCCTGAATGCCTTTGCCGATCTGTTTCGCGCCGTCTTTGACTTTTGTAAAATCGCCGGTAACAATTCCATCGATCACTTCGAAGAGGCCGCCGAACCCATCGATCAGCGCATGGATCGCCGCCATGAAATCGCCCTCGATAAACGCCCAGCCGACCTTCAGCACGTCCCAGATCGAATCCATGATATTGCGCGCGGCCTCGCTATGGTCGTAAAGCTGTATCAGCCCTTCGACCAACAGGAAAATGACGCCAATGATAAGCCCGATCGGGTTTGCTTCTTCGGCTTCGTTCAGCCCTTCCTGCGCGACCTTCGCTCCCTCGGTCGCGGCGATGCCGGCCGTCTCGGCCGCCTTCTTGGCAAAGAGTCCTGGGATGAGATGTTCCAAGATTTCCTTCCCAAGCTTGGTCGCCTCGCCGGTAAGTTCCTCTAACTCCTTCGACATGCCGCCCGCTTCTTCGACCGCGAAGTTTGCCTTCAGGAGTATCCAGGCACCCGCCGCCGTTTCGACGGCCGTCTTATTCTCTTCGAGGAACTTTGTGGTGTCTTCGATGCCCGTAGCCAATTCGGTCAGCACCGGAAGCACCGGGTCGATCGCGGCGACCAAGGCGCCGCCTAACGCGCCCTCGGTCTCCTGCAAGTCCTTCTGGAACTGCAATAGCCCCGCCTGTGGCGAATCCCCGATCTTCTGCGCGAACCCGCCAAACTTCGCCTCGGTCGCCGCCAGGAATTTATCGACGTTCCCTTCCACATCGCCGGGGTTGAAGTCGATATGAAGTTCCCGCACGGTACCGCCGGAGGAAAGCTTATTCGAAATGTCGGCGCTGACTTCATCCAGCGACCGGTTCGTGCGCGCCGCGAAATCTTCCATGCGCGCCGAAAACTCTTCCAGCTTGGCCGTGTCCTTCAACTGCCCGAGCGACGCGCCCAGCGCGATCGTGTTCTCGATCGACGCCTTGGTGAATTGCGTCGTATGGTCCTGCACCTCGGCAAATTGCGTCAGCGTGGCGATCGCCTCTTTGCCGCTATTGGGAAGTTCATTGAGCGCGATCGAGAGGCCCTGCGCGGCCCGCTGTTGGTCCTCGAACTGCGTGACCGAGCCAATGAGCGTCGAAATGCCGCCCTGCACGCCGGCCACGCCCGCGCCCAGCGTCAGCGCCTTCTTAATCTCCGATCCGAACGACGAAGCCGAATTTTTGACCGAATCGAATTCGGCCGGTATCCGCGCGACCTCGGAACGAAAGTTCGTGACCGCCTGCGCATTGAACCCTTCCTTCACCGGCGTTTGCAGCGCCTTGATCTGCTCGGTCGCCGTGGCAATCTGCGCGTTCAACGCATTGATCTTCGTCGGGTCTTCCGCCGCGTCCCGCGCCGTTTTCAGGTCGGCGAGGTTCTTCTTCCAGGTGTCGATCGATTGCACCTGCTGCAATACTTTCGAATTCAGCGCATCGAGGGTCGTCGTCGTGGCCGCCGCGTCCACGCCCAGCGTAATGCCCGATCCCTTCGCGATCGAGGTAAGCTGATCCTGCACGCCATTCAGGATGCTATCCGTGTTACCCTTGTCGAAGGTAAGCTTCGCCAGTACGTCGAAGACCTGTGCCATTATAGTGGATCAGCGATGATGAACGTTAATTCCTTACGGTAATTGTTAAGGTTGCGACGCCGGCATTGCCGTGCAGATCGTAGGCAAGGATCGTGAGAACGTGCGTCACCGGCGATGCGACGCTTCCCGTAAGCTTCGTCGTATCGAGCGAAAGGTCCCACTCGGTATTCGCGGCGTCGCCCATGTTTGGTGTCGTTACGCGCGTCTGGAATAAAATTCCGTCGATCGCCATCGTCACCTGCGACACGCCCGATTGATTGCTCGTTACTACTTTCACCGCGACGGTTCCCGAAATCGGCGCGCCGGTCGGATTGGTGATGGTGACGCCAGGCACATCCCTCGATCCCGAGGAACCCGCCGCCGTGCTTGGGCCATTCACCGGCGGAAGCGTGAAGGAGGAGGGAGGTATCTCGATGAGTTTCCATTCGATGCCGGCGCCGGGCGTGCGCGTGCAGCCGATCGCCGTAAAGAGCCGAGCGGTCGAAACGCCGTTCGCTTCGAGCACGTCATCGTTCACCGTGGAGAAAATTCCAGGCTCGATCGTAATTTTGCGGTGAAGCGGGAAATAAGCCCAGTCCCATAGCAGGAAGGTCTTTTGCGGCGCGGCGATGCCGGCGGGCAAGTCGGCGCCGAACGGCGCAATGCCAACGCCCGCGCCCTGGATGGTACAGACCGCGCGCGGCATCCCCCAGCGCGTGTATCGCTTCACCGCGTGCAGCGTTGTCCAATCGGTGTAGGGCAGCCCGCCACTGCCGGGCACGCCGCCTTGCGAAATAAGGTCCCAGCCTTTGCGGACCGGGATGTAATCGGTGTTGGCGTCGTTGCGAACATATAATTCCCATCCGCGCGGGCTGTCCACCGATGCGCCTCCAACAACGCTCGATCCCATGAATCGAAAGAGTGTCGTGTACGATTGGTCCGATCCGCCCTTCATCGGCGAAGCGATCGTGCTATAAGGAGGTTGCGGGAAGAGATCGGTGGTCGAAGGTTCGGTGATCTTGTAATTCGAAGCATAGGCGGCCGCAGGGTTCATATCGATCCCGTCCTGGTTCTCATCGATGTACGCATTCAGCACGGCCGCTTCGAGCGGCATAATGAGAAAACGCGCCCATTCGTCGTAGTCAACGCCTGCGCCATTGGACCAGGTGTTCGGAAGTTCGCCCTGTAACGTTAGGAATAATTCCCGGCACATCTCCGCAATCCCTTGCGCGATCGTCGTCCAGCGATAGAAGGAGGTCTGGTCCGCCGCCGCCGGTGGTACCGGCTTGAAGAGCAAACCTCCCAGCACGCCGCCCACGAAGGGAATCTTGATATAAATATCCCAGAGGTTCGAGAACCATAGGGCCTCGCTGCCATTGAGCGCAATTTCCAACTGGCCCCACGCTTCGCGATGGCCCGTTAGTTCGACCCCTTGCACGATCGGGACCAAACGATGATCGGCCAAATATTTGAACAGCGTGGGCGAAAACGCATTGATAAGTTCCAACATCACCTGCCCCAGCGAGAGATAACCTCCGCCTGGCACGATGCCGGCCAACTCGTCGAGCGATGTAATTACTTCATCGTCCCCGTGGGCCTTCATCCATGCGATAAATTCCATATCGAGCGCGCCGATATGGTTTTTGTCCATTCGCACGATCGCGTTCGTAACGCCCGCCGTCGGCCGGCCGACGCGCGCATGTGGCACGAAGCGCTGGATCGAGGGTTTGTCGTGCAGCGAAGAGGCGTTTAGAATGCCCCAGAAGACGTGGTGCCGCTTGGCCGGCCATAAGAACGAGGACGCTCCGATGCTCACTCTGGCGTCCAACACGGGCTGTTCTAACGCCAGCAGTGCCCACACCTCCCACTCGGTCGAACGCGCGGCTTCCACCAGCGGAACAAGTTCTGGCCGCGACGCCAATGAGACCTTCAGCGTTTGAACGCTCGGTACCGACTGCTCGTATTCGCTCTCCGTGGCAATGGCGATCGGGCCAAGGCTGTCGAGCATCGATGGCGCAAGGACCGTGGGAGCAATGGGAGTGGCAGGAAGAGGGAAGTGGCTATTATCGTTGATCGCCGAATAATGATACTCCAACTGCTTTTTCGTTCCATACGGCACCGAATAAAGATGAAGGGTATAGATCCCTTCATCTTTCTTCTGCGCGATCGTAAAATGAAACGGTAATAAGCTCATCGATGATGGGTCTCGCTATTTCGGTCTCGGCTCGTCGTCCAGATAATGTTTCGTCCGTTCCATCCAGTAGCACTCCATCAGGTCGAAGCGGTCGTGCCGGCGGATAAAATGGAAGTAGTCATTCAGGCTGCCGTTCGTCGCGCGGTTAAGTTGGTACGCTAAGAACTTCACCAGCGCGTATTCCGGCAATTGCTGGTGTGGGAACCGCCTCTGGAGCGCTTTGGCGGCAAGGTCCTCGCCGCCCAAGTATTCGATCGCGGCTCGGAATTCCTCATCGCGCTCGTGCTCCTCATCGGTCCCCACCCACCGCGCAATCAGCCATTCTCGCCGCCGCTCTCCGCAGCGGGCGGAGATGGCAGCTTCCCGTTCAGAAAAAAATTGAGGGCCTCCGCGATCGTCTGCGATTTGGTCTTCTTCCAATCGACTTCCGGAACTTCCTTCGCATCGCCTTTGGAAATAGTGACGATATGCTTCAGTTCTGCAAGCGTCGATTCGAGGATAGCCGCGTCCTTTTTGCCGACCAGCTTCTGGATCGCATCGCGCCGTTTTGACGCGGTCTCGTAACGGTCCTTGTTCGCTACCGGGTCGATCGTAAATTCAATTTCGACTTCGGCAAATTCTTTGTTCGCCTCGGCCAGCTTGTCGAAGATAGCGCCGCGCTCTTCGCGCAACGTCTTCAGGCGCATGGCCTCCTCCTGCACTTTGGACGATACGTCGATGGAATTGTGCTTTACCGTCGCTTTGATCTCATTGCCCTGCTTGTCGTAGAGTGTGATTTGCATTGTAAAAATGGATTATAAATAACTGGATAGAAAGGCCGATGTCGAATCGACCAGTTGCCCGAAGTCGTCCGATTTAATATCGAGCGCGGTACCCGCCGTCTGCGTGGCGTCGAGCCTTCGGTAGTAATCGAAACCGACGTGCGCGGTCGCATTCAAATCGGTTGCGGAAAAAATGTTCAGGATGCCATTGTTCTCCCAAAACGCATAGGGCGTCGGCGATCCCGAAAGGAGAATCTCTCCCCACGTCATGCGCGGTACCTGGTCGAATTCCGTCGTGGAGAATTCGACCAGAATCGAATCGCCAGCGACCTTATACGCGCCGGCGGGAAGCGCCACCTGGTAGATCAGCCCCTTGCCCGTTACCGTAATGACGGCCGCGCCAATCGCGATCGGAGCGAGGAAGGTGTCGCCGCGAATAAAAATATCGTCCGAGCCGCGCAGGCTGCCGGCGTATTCGGCCAGCGCCTTGCGGTATGCGCGGTTGCGGAGCGTCGCGTAATCGGAACGATTCGTATAGCGCGCATCGTCCGCTTTGATTTCGGCATCCAGATCGTCGATCGTGTACGTAATGTAAGTTGACATAAGAGTGTGTTATAGTTCTTTGGAACCGAGCGTCGATTTAATACCGATCGGCGGTCCTTCCAGAATGTCGAACGTCAGTTTGTTATTGAGGAGCTTGATGCCCCCGACCGTGTAGCGCTCGAAGTTCGGCACCCATCCGGTCGTTGCCATCTGCGCCTTGTCCCGCGAGGAATCGTAATGGTCGTCGGTCACTAAATAGATACGGTTGTCCGCCCACTGGCCGGAACCTAAATACGCGATCCGAAACGCGCGGAGTAATTTGCGCGTACCGGCGCCGGTGACGACCACGACGTTGCGTTTGCCATTCAGGACGCCATCGTAAAATTGATAGTCCTGGAGGGTGTTTTGCGCCGGCTCGATCGCGAATTCGATCATGTAGCCCGCGCCGCCCTGGTTACCGCCATCGCCATTTTTTTCGACGACCTGCCGCGCCTGGAACGTGACCCCTTTTATCATGTGGGTCATTTCGTACCACATCTCCCGTCCCTGTATTTTCTGCGTGTGCGTGCCGATGAACATCCGGTCGATCGGCTCATGCCGGCGAATGCGATCGATACTTTTTCCACCAAGGGTAGACATGGATCAGCGATGATGTTAGGAATTTTCGAAATCGTCGATCGAGGCTTCGAACTCGGTGTACCAGACAGGGAACGATTGCATGAATTTCAATTGATAGCTTCGCAGCCGGTCCACGTCCTCGGGGTGCGCGGGATCGGGAAGCCCGTCCACATCGTATTCGACCCACGTTAACTGCCCCGCGACGGTCTTCAGCAGTTCCACTTTATGCGCCATCGCAAGGCGAAGAAAGTTCTTAAACTGCGTGTCCTCGAGGAGAAGGCCAGCCGGAATCTTGATGTTCAGGACATCGCCGATGTTGAACGGCCGGCGCCGCGCGCGGCCTTCGCCATCGTTGCCCGTCTCGCGCGCTTGCGTGTACGAACGCGGCTTCAGGAGCGGAGTGAACGACCAAACGGTCTGCATCTCCGCGCCATCCTTCCACGTCGATAAGCGCAATTTGATCGGGTCCATAAGATCGGCAACGATGGAATCGCTGCGTAAAAAAAGGGGCCGGTCCCCGCGATACATTCCGAATTGGAATGTGCCCCTATCGCGAAGACCAGGCCTTTGCCCAAATTAGGTTCCTTGCACCCAGATGCCCTGCGCCTTGGCGCCCGTAAGCGTCGGCGGCGCGACGGCATCGACCCACGAATCCGGTCCGCTGGCCGCCGGCACCGTGCAGACGTAGCCATTGGCGTCTATCGTCGAGAACGAGACCTTCGGCTTCGTGAAGCTGCCGGATTTCGTCGTGCCCGGTCCGCCCGCGCGCTGCAATTGCGCCACGCAGAAGAACGCGACCTCGTGCCCCGAAACCGGCGTGCCCCTGTAGATAATCTCCCACACCGGCAGCGTCGAATCGAACGTCGCGGCGGTGGAACTTTCTATAACGGTGCCATCTTCCAAGTCCAGTTCTTCCGGCTTGGCCGTCGAGGAAGCGGAATAGGGCGCGGCGTTAATCAGGAGATTGCGCCGGTCGGTATCCCACTCGATGAGTGTTGGCGTCAGCGTGTGCGTGCCGTCCGCCGCGCGCGGAATGTCGAACGTTTCGATCGACCCGAATTCATGCCAGACGCCGGCCGTCGCGCCCAAGCAATCGGTGCCCGTCATTGCTGTGAAGCCGCCCGAGCCGTTCGACTGGATTTGCTTCCCGATGATCTTCGCGCCGCCGCCCTTCAGCGCCGCCGCGGTGTTTCGAAGTAATTGTGCCATGGTGTGTTAGTTGGTTAGTGCTGTGCTGGCCTTGTGGGCTGGCATGTGTTTCGTGAAATTTTCAGAGGCGAGGTTCGCGATCGTCCGCTCCTTCGCGTCCTTTGGCAGGATCGGGCAGTGCAGCACGGCTTCGAACGCGCCGCGTGCATAGTCGATAAAGCCCATGTAATAGGCGGCGATCGCGTATTCTTCCAATAGCCGCCATCCGGCGTTCGGATCGACAAAGCAGATGTCCGGCGTCATCGAGGGTACGGCCTCGCGCGCCAGGGCGTACATGTCGGCATAGCGCTCTTGCTCGCGCAAAATCATCATCAGGTCCACGCGCGCTTCGCAGCGGCTGGGGCGGTACCGGCACGCTTCGCGGAAATCCTCTTCCCGGTTCGTCATCCGCGCGATCTGCCACAGCGAGAGATAGACTTCCTCCTCCCAACCGCCCATCGCAACGCGTTCGCGGTATTTCGCAATCGCTTCGTCGGTCCGCTTCAAATCGCGGAGCGTGTTCGCATGATAAAAAACGTTCCGAGAGGTCTTCTCCGCCGTTTCGAAGAGTTCCAAATGCCCTAAGAACTTATTGCCGCTGACCGATTGATGCCCGCCGGGCTTCGGGACGATACAGCAGGAGGTGATCTTACCCGCGCGGGTATTGGCAGAATGCGGGCCTTCGCGGTACGGGTGCTCGTGGCACACACCTTTGTAGCGCCAGGTACCATCGTTGCGGAAAACGCGCACGGACCAAAATTCGCAGTCCTCATGGACAATCTTGATCGAATACGAATCGAACGGCTTGCCGTCCTTCGCCAGGGGAAGGACGAGCGGACCTTCGAGTGTTTCGTCGGCGTCCAAAATAAAAATCCAGTCGCCGGAAGCGGAAGCGATCGCAAGGTTGCGGTTCGTCGAAAAATCGACCCATTTATCCGAACGCAGGGTTCCCGGTACCCGCCGGAACATTTTCGAAATGATCGCCTTCGTGTCGTCCGTCGAGCCGGTGTCCGAAATCGAGAACGAATCGATCTTGCCGCGCACGCTCTTCAAAGCGCGCCCGATCACCGGCGCTTCATTGCGCACGATCATCGTGAGGCAAATGGTCTCTTTCTTCATCAGCTTATCTTCTTCCAGGCCGATCCGTTATAAATAAATTGCGATGCCGTAGCCGCCGCGACGACAAGGCCGGTTGTGGCGGCCGTAGAATCCTTATTCTCCACGACGATCATTTGCCCCGTCACGCCCGAGGGCGCTGTCACAGCCACGGCCACGCCGCCGTTCGAGGGAACAATATAATAGAGATGATTGCCATCGAGCGTCGTAGCATTCGTTGCAACGGTTGCCGTCACGCTCGAAAGCGTCATTGCGCCATTCGAGAAGGTGATGATCGTGGCGAGGGTTTGCGCCGTCGAACCGGTGCCGATCGCGGGCGCGGATTGAAGAGCAATAGAGCCACTGGCCGCGGTGCCCGTGCCGATTCCACCGGCGATCGTCACATTGCCGCCAGCCAGGTTCGTTCCGTTTGCGCCGGAGCCGTGCCACGTAACGTTTGCACCCGCATGGCCACTTGCTGATTTGTTGCCCGAGCCTCCTAAGTAAACATCGGTGATATGCCCATTGCCGGAAGAGTCGTCCGATCCAGTGATGAACGTATTGCTCATCCCGACGGCGGCATTGATTCCCGCATTCCAGCCGATCGCGACGTTGTAATTACCTGTTAAGGCAATGTCCAACGCGTGATTTCCGACCATCACGTTCTGACTGCCGGTTTGTAGCGTGCTTCCGGCGTACATGCCGACCGCCGTATTCTCATTTCCCGACGTAAGCGCATGAAGCGCATTCGTTCCGAACGCAGAATTGTATGCGGAAGAGGAGTTTGCGGAACCAAAAGTACCGTACCCAATGCCCGTCTGATAGGAACCCATGCCCGTTTTACCGGCCAAAGCTCCGATGATCGTATTCTCTACATGTCCGAAGCATGAAAAAACGACATTCGCACTGGAGTTAAAAAGATAGAATGGGTCGAGGAAAATCTGCCCCGCCGCGAAAGTGGCAGAAAGATTGCCAATCGTCACAAGTCCGGTCTGGTCAATGGTGAGGGCCGTATTCGTAATCCCGGTCGCATAAGAATTACTCGTTCCCAAAAAGAGAGAGGAGCCAGAGCCTGCGCCCACCATGCCGATACGCGCCTCCGCCTTACCGGGGACATTATCCGAACTGAAGTCGATAGAGCGATAAACGCTATAGGTCGATGCGTGAATATCCAGACTACCCGCGTGCGCATTATCGGTGAGTGATGTAATGCCGGACCCGCTGTTAATCGCAAAGCTTTTGGTATACGATCCCGCATTAATCGAGTTCGAAAAAACGAGATTCGATGTGGGGTTGGCCGCTCCCTGCACGGGTTGCGTTTCCATAATCCAATCTGTCGACTGGCTTGCGGCCGTCGCATTGGTCTTCCAACCCGTGCCTGTTAATCGCAGGCGCGGCGAGAACATCTGGTTTCCCGATGTTGCCGCATTCGAATTGTAGAGCTGAAGGCCATCGGCAGAAGTATTCGCCGCGATCGCCTGTGGAACATTGGCAGGTAGCGAGAATACACCACCTGGGCCGGTTGCGCCCGTCGCGCCGGTTGCGCCGGTTGGGCCGGTTGGGCCCGTTGCACCCACGGCACCATTGGAACCGTTCGAACCCGCCGCTCCGGTTGCACCCGTCGCACCGGTCGGCCCCGTTGGACCCACAGCGCCAGCCGCACCCGTGGGACCGGTTGGCCCCGTGGCACCAACTGCGCCATTCGAGCCGGTTGCACCGGTTGCACCCGTCGCACCGGTCGGCCCCGTTGGACCCACAGCGCCAGCCGCACCCGTAGGGCCGGTCGGCCCGGTTCCACCTACTGCACCATTCGAACCTGCTGCGCCGGTTGGTCCCGTCGCACCGGTTGCCCCGGTTGCACCGGTCGGCCCCGTTGGACCCACAGCGCCAGCCGCACCCGTAGGGCCGGTCGGCCCAGTTGCACCAGCTGCGCCATTCGAACCTGCTGCGCCGGTTGGTCCCGTCGCACCGGTTGCCCCGGTCGGCCCCGTTGGACCCACGGCACCGGCTGCGCCCGTGGGACCGGTTGGCCCCGCTACGCCCGTCGCGCCGGTAGGCCCGGCATTTCCTTGCGGTCCCTGGCCTCCGGCAACCTCGACAGCCGTTAGTGTGACATCCGTAATGCTTGCCGTGTGGACTTGCGCGGATAGGGCAATGTCGAACCAATAGGGCGTTCCGGCCGTCGCGCCGGCAACTATTCCATTGGTAATAAATTCGGAAGGATTGCCGGTATAGACAAGCGCATTCGTTCCGAGTATGGTACCCGTGAGTGCCGCGCCATTGATGGGCGGCGTTCCGGTACCATAACGCAAGTAGAGGTTCCGTGCGTCCTTGTTCGCCAAGCCCCGCGCGCTGAAGAGAAGCGTGCCGCCCGTGATCGGTGTAATCGATCCGGCGAGGCCCATCATCACGCCGGTGCTGTTCGCGGTCGATGCGGGGTTCGCGGGCAGCGATTGATAATGCGCAAGCGTGTTCGGTCCGCCGGCAGGTCCAGTCGCGCCGGCGGGACCCGTCGGACCCTGCGGGCCGCTTGGCCCCGGCACGGTCGACGCTGCGCCGGTCGGTCCCGTTGGTCCGGTAGGGCCTTGCGCTCCGGCTGGGCCAATTAAACCTTGAATGCCTTGCGGCCCTGGCGCGCCTTCCAACACAAGCAAGCCCCAATTCGCAGTGTGCGAGGGATCGACGCCGGTGCATCCGACAATATTGACATAGCCCGATCCGGCGTAGGTAACTAAATCATTCGTGACGTAAGCCGTCCCGGCATTGTAGGCACCTTTGTATTCCAAGCCACTGATGCCATCGGCACCGGCAACGCCTTGAATGCCCTGGATGCCTTGCGCGCCCGCGGGACCGGTATCGCCTTGCGCGCCTTGCGGTCCTGTGGGACCGGTATTGCCTTGCGGCCCCGTCGCGCCCGTTGCACCGCCGGCGCCGGTAGGTCCGGTCGGTCCCGTCGGACCGGTCGCGCCATCGGCGCCGTCCACGCCCGCCGGCCCGATCGGGCCTGGCAGCCCCTGCGCGTTCTCGATCGTCGCGATGATATTATCTTCAACGGCAATCGCGGCCTCGATCGAGTCCGTAAGATTGATTGACGCCTGGATAATTTCATCAGCCATGGATCTCACCAATGATTCGCGACTATGCGCGTGTAACGGTTCCCTTCACGACGAAGCGGCCCTTGATGACGTACCGCTCCCATTCATTGCAAAAAATGTCGTAGGCGTAGGCGCCTTCCGGAAGCGCGGCCACATCGGAGGAACTTAAATTTAAGATTCCATCCGTGGCCGGCGCGTTCGTTGTAATCGTAATCGCGGCGCGGAGCGCGCTGCGCGAACTGGTGTCCTCGCGCACCTGGGAGACAAAGGTCAGCCCGCTAAGATCGACGGCCATGCCGGAAGATTTCTGCGTCAGCGTAATACTCGTGTTGGCGATCGACGCTCCGCGGTCGATCGCCAAATCCACCGAGCCAGCCTGGGCGAGGTTTACTTCCGTCATGGCTCACGTTGGTTACCAGGTCGCCGTTGTTGCTCGCACCCAGGTGTTCGTTGCGATGCAGACGTAAATATGCGTCGCGTCGTAAGCGATCTCGCCCGCGGTGCCGGCCGCCGTCGCGCCGGTCGGTGCCGTGCCGCTGGCCGCGCCTTGCGGTCCGGTTGGCCCCGTCGGTCCCGTAGGACCGGTTGGCCCCGTTGGCCCGGCCGGTACGTCGAACGTTTCGGCGGAATTGGCGTGAGCCGTTAGAATATTACCTTCGGTGTCTTCGCCGGTAATAATTTGCTTGCGGTCCTTGCGAATTTGGTGACGCTTGTTCGCGCGTTCCTGAATGATGGAAGGCATAATGTTATATTGCTAAAAAAGAAAATTCCCCGTCTTCACTTTCGACTCCGGTATCGTCCGGGTTTTCCATGCACGAAAGATCGTTCGTGTCGTCCGTCGTCTCGGTACGGATAAGATAATCGGCGATTGCTTCATACGCTAATTGCGTCCACACTTTTGCCGACGCGTCCGCTTCGGCCTGCATCGCGAACTGTATCGTTCCCTGCCCCACGGCCGCCTGCGTCGGAATGCCGTTCTGCCCGATCTGCTGAAGCTTCGCGATCTGCGGCAAGGCCGCCAGCGCGAAGTACGCCTCGCCGATCGCGAAGGCATCCTGCTTATCGGCGTTCGCCGGGACCGTTAGGTCGTCGGTCGAAAAATCGCGGACCGCCACGTAGACATCCGAGCCGACCGCCTTCTTCAACTTCCGCTGCCCGATCGCGATCGCGGCCTCGACCATCGCGGCCGTCGCGCTGCCCGTACTCTCGTCGGAACTTAATCCTCCGGCAGTACGGACCTGCGCAACGTCGGTGATGGATGAGAGCGCTGGCATCAGGTGTCAGTCTTTTGAATGTATTGCTTCTTCAAACAATCGGTGTGTCGCCAGCCGCAGGAGCGGGTTGATCGCCCACGATGGGCGCGTTGTCGCTATAGGGCGCGGCTACCTGCACTACCTGCGCCTCTTTCGTGGTCTTCTCGAAGAGCAGACCTTCGAGATGCCCTACATACGCTTCGATTTCCTGAAGCGTCTTATTGCGCCGGATATAGTTCCAATCCTCTTTTACCTTCGCAACCGCTTTGTCATAATCGGCCTTGAGGGTGGTTATTAGATTTGCCATTTGATAGCTTGTTCCCGAATGCCGGCGGGTGGATGATCGCTCATCCCTGCAACCCCGCCGGCGTTTCAAGAGCCTCTTGCAGGAGGCGTTCGTTGATGGTTGGGTGTATTTTCTATTACGCCTGGCTAATCACCATCGCGTTGTTATCGATGATGTGGTAGGCCACTCCAAGCGAGACCTGGATTTGCATACCCTTCGTGCGGCGCGACCGATCGACGCGAAGGCCCTGGTTCGGCGCATTCACGTAGCCGAAGACCAAGTTCTTCGGGTCGGTAAAGATGATCTGGTTCGTCGTCGCAAAATCGCTCACGACAATGTTATAGCCCTTGTACATCGTCGGCGCATTCGTAAGCAGCACGTTGCCGCCCGCGGCCAGGATCGCATTCAACTCGTCCGCGAAGGCAGAGTGATCGGCCTTACTCATGACGAAGTTGAACGTGCTTACCAATTTCTCCGGCTTGTTGGTCACCATCGCAGTAATCATCGCGTCCATCGTGCCCATGACGGTCGTAATGGAATTGCTCGACTGGTCGATCAGCGTCCAGTTGTTGGCCGCCGTCGCGCCGGCAAAGGTCACCTGCTGCGCATACCAGCCTTTGCGGATGGTAAGGAAGGTCCCGGAATAGGTGTCCGTGGTACCGTTCAGCCCAAGGTCCTCCGGCTCGGTGGCAATGGCGGAGGTGAAGGCATCCGTGATCGTCGTTTCGAGTCCCGGAAGGTTCCCCTGGTACTGCAAGCCTACTTTATCGCTAATAAGCATCGTCCAATCCATATCGGCGGCGTCCATGATGGTACCGGAGCCGAGGAAATTGGTCTGCTGTCCCGCCGTCGGCAAATCGCCCACGGTAAGCTGTAAGGACGTTCGGCGGTTTTTGCCGAGCACGAGCACTTCCTGATGATAGCTCGTCATCACCACCGTTCGCACGAGGTTCAACAGCTTCATCTGCGGCGCGGCCAGCGCGAAGAGTTCGGTTCCCAGCGTCGGGTTATTCGTTCCCCCCGGCGAGAAGTCGGTCTCGACAACGATACCCGTCTTCATCAGTTGCGAGTTTTCGCCATCTTTCAATCCAAGGATCGAGGAGCCGACCGCGCGGGCCTTCTCCAGTTTAATATCGCCCTCGGATTTCTGGATGATCGCGCCCTCGGGTACGGTCCGCACCTGCCGCGATTTCAGAAGTTCCACGTTCAGCGCCTTCGCGTCCTCGGGCGAAATGCTCTTCGCAATGCGCGAGAAGAGTTGTTCGCCTTCGGCACTCTTGCCCACGGCCGAAGCGCCGCTATTCCCAAGCCCCGCGCTCGATGCGGCGGCCGCGCCACTCTGTTTGTTGGCATTCGTGGCGGCACCGGCGGCGTCCGAAGGGGTCTCCGCATCGGTAGGATTATACGAATTGATAACCTTTGCCGCGAAATCGACCGGCTTCACGCCGGCCGCTTTTGCGACGACGGCGATTACATCGGGCGTTACGTCTAATTTTACCGCGCCCGTTTCAAATTCCGAATAGGTCTTTACATCTTCCGGCTTGGTTGGATCGAGGCCGAATGCCTTCATAAAAACACCTTCGGCGACCTGCGCGGCCATTCTCGTTTCGCGGAAGACGGCCCCTGCGTCCTTCTGAAGCGAGACATAGACGTGCGAGTTGTCGTTGGCCGTTTTTTCTAACAGCTGATGCTGGATGGCGTTGAATTCGTTGGGGGCACCGATGCTCTTATGCACGACGGCTCCCATCGCCATCAGGAATACAAGGAGTGGAGTGAGTCTCATGGATGTGTTGGTTGGTTGATTAGTGTACTTAGTTGGCAATTCGGCAGGCGAGATGCCCCGGATTGATTCTACATTTTAAGATAAAATCCTCTTCGGATTTCTTTTTGGGAATGAAACCCGCGAAGCTTATCCCGTGGACATTCGAGACGACCGATTTCCCAAGTTCGGAGAGTTCAATAACCCCGCACCAGGAATCTTTCGATACGTTCGGGAACATGGGGTCCTCGCCGCGCTTAATAAAGTTCTCGACCAGCGTTCCATACCTCGAATCGTGATTATGCTCGAAGTCGATGTTATTCTGGCGTCCCGACTTCAAGAAGTCGTGGCACCAATATTCCAGCGTCTCGGCATTCGCAAAGTCGTTTTGGCTATCGACGACATTCGGTTCATAATTCGTGACGTAGATAAGCCCCTTCGGCTCATCGTATTTCATCAGGAACCCGTCATAGGCGAAGTCGTCCGAGTCGCCCTTCATAATGATCCCTTTCCGATTGGCCGGTTTTCCGACCAACGAAAGATGGGTTATGATGGCCGTCTTCTGAAGCTCGCGTTTTTTTTCGAGAATGATTTGCTCTTCGGGTGTCATATATTCGTTACGCATACAAAAATGGCTTTCGCTGGCGCGAAAGTCAAGCTCCGTCGTGCCATAGGCGGGCATATTTGCGTAGATGTACCGGTGATTGCCGGTGATACTATTTAGCATGGAGAGGCTTGCTTTTTGCCTTACCAACCCACATTTTTGCAAGCACAAAATGTCAGTAACCTATCCACGGCGATGAGCGCACAACCGATCGAGACGTTCGGCTTCGATGTATCGCGCTCCATTATGGACACGGTGCAAGTCCGCATTGGGCGGTTGATGGTGCTCCTGACGCAACTGATGCGCTCGGAATATGTGGCGGCCTTCAAAGTTAACAATGCCGACGGCGCGGCCAGCGCGCTTACGTTCGAGATCGACCGGACCGAAGGCCTCATTTCGGCCGTGATCGGCGCAGGGCGGCCGAATAGTTACTTGCGTTATTTGGAATATGGCGTGGCCGGAACGAAATCCACGCCGCCGGGCGGCGCTTTATACAGCCGCACCCTTGCCCCGCCCTTTGCGAACATCTTCACCTGGGTACGCCAGGCGGCCATCCCGATCCCCGAATGGATGATAACGCGCGCCGGCGAGAATACCCTGCGGAAGGAGAAGGGCGAATGGCTCGATCCGAAACGGCCCTGGCTGACCGAGACCGACCCGCTCCGAATGCTGACCTACTGGACGATGATCCGCATTAAACAACACGGAACGAAAGCACTACACATCATCGAGCGCGTCCTGACGCAACAGCGAGACGTGATCGAACGAATGCTCGCTACGGGATAAATTTTTAGGACCATGATATTCCAATGACCATCACTTTCAACCTCAACCCCTGGTATGCCATCGGCGCGGCGTTCGTGCTCGGATTGCTTGCGGGGCATTTCATCCTATGAAACGATTTCTCTTTTTAGCACTCCTGCTCTTTGAAGCCTGTGGAACGCAGGCCGCCTTCGCGCAGTCCGATGTGAAGGATAGCGTCGCGCAGACCGAACGGCTGGACTCGCTCGAAGCCTCTTCGAACATCATGGTCCCCTTCCGCCCGGAGTTGCTTCGCGCCGCGCACCGGCATAGCGTCCCGCCCGCGCTCCTGGCCGGCGTGATCCAGGAAGAATCCGATTTCAAGAAATATGCCGAGCGTACCGAGCCGGCCTACCAACGCAACCGCAAGGTGCGCGCCGCCGCCAAAGCATGGAGCCAAGCGCATGGCGGCATTCCGACCGTCGAAACAGAACTTCAGGACCGCGCGCGTTCGATGGGGCTTGCCCAGGTGATGGGCGAACGGGCACGAGAGCAAGGCTTCGACTCGACCTTTCTCTCCGCGCTCTTCGACCCGGACGCCGCGATCGACCAGGGAGCGACACTACTCCACCAGCTTTTTACAAAATATGGCCGGGATACCCTGGCCGTTATCAGCGCCTACAATCAGGGAAACGCCAGGAAGGTACGCGGGACGTTCGCCAATGCGCGCTACGTCTATCGCGTGAACGTCGCATGGCAGCACTACGACCGCGTATTACACTATGCAAGTAACAATCACGAAAGCCACCCTTTACAAATCGCTCGGAGTAGTGTCAGCACTCCTCACGATAGCAGTGGCACTGCAAAGCCTGCAATGCAACCACGCGCCGACACCGGCAACCTCGCTCACAAAAGTAACGCGCCACGCGGAGGCAGTCCAGCGGACCGATACGATCGTAGTCCACGACACGATCCGGTGGGCCATCTATCTCCGCGCGAAAGCGAACCGGGCCGTGGATACGCTGCTGGTGTCCTCTGGGGATTCGCAGCGTGTATCGCTTGCGTGCTTGGACTCGCTCTTCTGGTCGAACGATACGAGCGCCGCCGGACCGGATACGCTCTCCATCTGCCACGACGAGCAGGCAAATCAATTTTTCCTCGATCTTCGCCTCGCCGTTCGTAATCGAACGATCGCGGCACCCTTTACACACACCGACAGCCTGATTTACGAAAATGCGTCCACCACGATAACCACGCAACCGACTTTATGGGACAAAATACTTTCGGGACTCCAATTTCTGGGCGCGGCGGCCATCGGCTTCCTTGTGGGCATAGTGACCCATCTGTAGGAAGCATGACCGATCATCCACATTGCCCCAGAATAGGGCAGAACTCGTTTAATTTCGTTTAACGACCCCGACCCCCACCATTTCCATGTTCGAAGTAAAAAAAGAACTGAAGGCGGCTTTTGCGGAGATCGACGGAGTGAACGTCGTCTCCTCCTCCTGGCGCATGACGAAAACGCAGCAATCGTTGCCGGCTATCATCGTCGATTACGACGCCACAACGCCCGTGGACGTGGCCGAGGATGGCACGGTGGTCTCGAAGCAATATTCGTTTCCCGTTACGGCCGTCGTTTCGCTGCAAAACCGTACGGACCAGGACGCCGAAGACGCGCTCGAAGCACTATGCGATTCCATTGAAGAAAAATTGACGGACGTGATCGGCAATAGCAACTACGTCATTCAAAACTTTTTCCCGACGAGCGGACAGTACGCAAAAATCGAAGTGCTCTCCGCTTCCTTCCAATTACTCATCACCCTCTAACTACTCTTCACGCTCTCATGCGATTCAAATTCAATTGGACCCGGCGCGAATCGATGGAGCGGGACGACGAGATGTTCTCCGCCGCCATTCCGCATGACGAGCAATGGGCGGACCGCGTGATGAAAAGTTACACGGGCATTCAAGGTTCGCTCAGTTCGCTCTATACCGCGCCGCCGCCGTTCGACCCCTTCGCACTATGGACCTATGCCAGCAAGCGCAATGGTTACCATTCGGCGTGCCTGCACCTGAAAAAAAATATGATCGTGGGCGGCGGCTTCACCGGCGATCCGCAGCTTCTCGCATGGCTCGATAACATCGAGACCGAAGCGGGCCTTGCCTCGCTCTTCTTAGAGACCGCGCTCGATATGGAGACCTTCGGCTATGCGCCGCTCGAAGTCATCCAGGCCATTCCGACGGCGGACGGCCCGCAATGGGCGCTCTATCGCATGGCGGCCGTTGCCACGCGCGCGGTGCCGCCGCGTTACGATATGACGGGCAAGCAGATCACGCCGATGCAGTATTTGCAGTTTTCGTATATCTCGCGCAACACCGGAGTCCTCGACCGGTTCTGGCCGACCTATTTCGATCCGTTCCTTCCGGGCGTGCAGCACGGCGCGTATATGCTAAAGCTTCCCTCGATCACGGGCAACTATTGGTATGGCGAACCGGAATACACCTCGACGCTCGAACTCTTGGCGATGAACGTCTCGGTCGTCGATTACGCGAAGAAGATATTCAGCCAGGGCATGATGGCCGATGGCGTGTTTATCGGCGTGGGAACACAACTCTCGCCCAAAAAACGGAACGAATTAAAGCGGTATCTCTCGTCGAATTTCAAAGGCCTGGAAAACGCGCACCGCATCGGCTTTATCCAGATCGGCGAAGGCGAGACCATGACGTGGGTCCCGATGAATGCCACGATGGACGCGAATTACTCCAAGCTGCGCTTGGACAATCGCGATGAGATTATTATGTCGCATCTTCTTCCGCCGCGCATCGTCGGCGTGCTGGCCTCGGGTTCCCTTGGCGGCACGGGTGAAGTCGAGGGGCAACTGAAGATCGTGAAGCTTTCCCTTATCGATCCGAAACAAATTTTGTACGAATCGCAGTGGAAGAACCTCTTCCGCATGATGGGCGCGCCCATGTGGCAGACGTTCTCCTTCAAGGAATTGGATGTCTCGGCCGGCTCGACCGACGCCGCGCAGCTTTCCTCTGGCGTATCCGCCGGATGGCTGCCCGCGCAGACCGCGCTCGACGAGTGGAACACCGAGAAATCGGCGGAGAGGAATGCCACATCGACCATCGCTTATTTGAAAAAGCTACGCGAGGAACTAAATAATGGGTAGGCCCAAAGCAATCGAAGTCATCCAGAAGGCCGAACGCAAGTTCGTAAACGATGGCCTTACGTCGCTCACGCAGCTTGCCCAGGCAACCGGCGTGACGCGCAAAACGCTGGGCACCTGGCGCGCGAAATACGAGTGGGACCGCAAGCGCGCCGAAATAACCGCGCAGCCGGAAGAGATCGGCGACCGGATCAAACGGTCGCTGCACCTCATCATGGACGATCTCGAAGAAGCGATCCGCGGCAAGAATACCGCGATCATCAAACTGAAGGTGAGCGATCTGGAAAAGATCGTCCGAAGCCTTGCGAAGATCGATGCGCTCTTCGACAATAAGGGCGCGCTCATCAAGTTCTGCTACTCCTTCGTGGATTTCGTGGCAACGCTTCCGAAGGAACGTTCCCTCCTGGTGCATCTCAAGCGAGTGCTGCCGCTCTACATCGAACACGTCGAGAATAACGGATAGCATCATCGCTGATCCATCATGCAACTCCGCCGCAAACCGTCACGCCTGAACGATCGCGCCTACCAGGCCGCGAAAGACGAGCTATTAAAAAAGCTCGAAGCCGTCGCGCAGTTTGCCGATACCGACGCGAAGAAGGAAGATCGGATTGCGAAAGGACTGGACGATGCGTTTTATTTTGCGCGCACGTATCTGCCGCATTACTTCTCCACTACGGCTCATGATCGATCATCCGCACAGGCCGAATATCACCCGGACCTTGTCGAAGCGTGCGAGATAGAAGAGACGCCGGTCACGATCACCGGCCCGCGCGGCGGCGCGAAAAGCACGATCGTCAGTTTTTTGGAAGTGATACGGGACGCGTGTTACCAGCGCGAGGACTTCATCGTCATCAACATGAAGTCCTACGACCGGGCGGAACTATACACGCTCCGCATCCTCACGGAACTTCAGCATAATCCGCGCATCATCGAGGACTTTGGCCGTTTGGTCTCCAAGGCCGCAGGCGCTGGGAATTTCGCCACGCGAAGGACCCCCACGCGCGAGCGTTCGACGCGCATCATGGCGTGGGGCGATGGAATGTCCATGCGCGGCCTGGTCTCCGAATATTCGCGGCCGACGAAGATCATCTGCGAGGATTTGCAAGACCGCGAAGCGGCGGAAAATCCGAAACGCACTTCCAAGCTGCTCGAAAAAATAAAGACCGACTGGCTACAAGCGACGGCGGCAAAGCATTGGAAGTTTATCGTTCTCGGCAATGTGATTTGTACCGGCTCGATCATCGACCGGCTTCAGAAGGAAGAGAAAGCGTGGAAGCATTATAAGTTCCTCGCCGAACGTCGCGATGCGGTTGGCAATCGCGTCGCAACCTGGCCGGAGCAATTCCCGCTCGAACGGCTCGACAAGATCATCCTTCAGATCGGGCATGTGTCCTATGCGGCCGAATATCTTTGCGAACCGACCGAAGTCAATCCCGCCGTCGATCCCGAAAAAATACGCCATTGGGAGAAGCTTCCAAAGTTCAAAGGCCGCGTGTATTTGGTGCTCGATCCATCCGTCTCTGAATTCGGGGATAACAAGGCGCTCTTCGCGATGGTCCTTTGGAAGCGCCGCGTTAAAGATGAGGATTACATGACGCTTCGCGATGCGCGCGGCAAACTCTACGAGGCCGGTCTTTACAATCTGGTGCTCCGATGCTGGAACCGGCAAGCGACGACCGACGAAATGTTCGAGGAGCTTTATAAATATGACGGCTTCTATAATCGCCCCACGGTCCTCTACGACGGGACGTTCGGGCAGAAGCGAATTATGCGAAAGCTTGCCGCGCCCTGGGCGATTAAGATGGGCCGAAGGCTGCGGCTTCTGCATTATATTTTGAACCGGCCAAAGCCGCTACGGATCGCGGAACTTGCGCAGGACATCCAGGCGGGGTTCGTCCTCTTTCCACTTGCCGCCGGCGAACAGGAGCGCGATGTGAAAGAGACCATCATGCAGCTGGTGCGCTATGGCAAGCCGAACGTGAAAGACGATGGCCCCGATGCACTGGCCGCCGGCGTCGAGAAGGCAAACAAAATTTCCAATCCGGCTTCGGTCGGGTAACTATTTACTTAATAAAAACCATCATGCACTACAGAAACGGAAGACAAGCACATAATGGTGACCGAGTCATTAAGATTGGCTACGATCCCAACCAAAACGATTCTATTATCGCAGTAGGAATACTGCACAGCGCCGTCGCAGGAAATGACTACTGCAATGGGGCGATCGCACCCATTCAGCCGACGAACGAAGGAGCCTGCATCGTTGACATGCTGCACGTCGATGACGTGATGGATATTATCCGCGAAAAGGGTTTGGGCAAAAGGCCAGAGGGGAAATAACTTCCAGCAAGTATCGGATGAAGGAGCGGACCTATATCACGTTGGTGGACTGCCCGATTTGCGGCGGCACGCACGATCGCCTTCGCATTTCGCCCCTTCCCGAAAAAGAAGAAAGTTACACGCACGCCGCGGCGTGCCCAAAGGACGGGACCATTATCTACGTGAGGTTTGACGATGCCGAGGCTCGGCTACGATGAGCTTCCCCAAACTCACGGTCCACGCGCATAGGCGCGCGCACGAGCGGTATGGCATTTCGTTCGCGGAACTGAAAAAGTTCTCACTCGAAATTGCGCGTGGCGAGGCGACGTTCATTCGCGGCCGCGGGCAAAAGGAAATATGGATCGTGACGTCCGGCGACCGGGAATTTCCCGTCGTCTGGGACCCGCGCGACAAAACGATTGTGACCGTGCTGCCCAAATCGGCGCTGCACGATCTTCATAGACAAATAAAACGGACCGGGCGCATCGGCGACGATGCGAATGGTTCGGAACGACAATGAAAAACAGGATACCGTTTTTCTTCAAGGCGCTCTTCCATTCGTTACAGGAAGAGTTCCATTTTATTCACATCAAACTAAACCAAATCATGGCTTCTCAAGCTGATTTAGACGCAGTAGTAGCAAAGGTACAGCCCGCGATCGATAAGGTCGCGGCCGACGTGGACGCCCTCATCGCAAAGGCCAACGCTTCCGGCGTGGACCTGACCGCCGAGACGACCTCGCTTCAAGCAAGCGTGGACGCCCTCACCGCGATCGATACGAAGGTGAACCCGGCACCGGTTGCTGTGTAATGCGATGGGCCTGCCGGAATTCGTTCCGGCAGGCCCATTTCGTTCTTTGACAATTCATCGCCGTCCCGGAGCGGGCGGCATTAACGCTTTGAAGCCTGTTCCGAGAGCATTATCCCCGAGCCTTTTCCAAGAGGATTGAGTGTCACTGAAAGGAGTGCGTCTCCCTTAGTCCACATCGCCATTTTGGAATCGAAAACAGAATGATCGTCTCTGTAAAAATCCGCATCTCCAGCGTGAGGTTTAACGAGGGCCTCAAAATCATCCTCATTAAAACCTTTCCCTTGCCAGACGACGGAGGTCGATTTGTTGGATGAAGAAACGAAAGTAATAGATTCAGTTCCCGATACTCCAAATAGATAGATAGGTGAGAGCGTGATCGTGATACGAGGATCCACGATTCCAGAAGAAGAGCTATCCACCTTAAGAAGGGGATTGGCCTTAATCGAATCCGCGAGAATGTCTCGCGTAATACCATAATGGTAAACTTGCCCGAATGCCAGCGAAGGAACCAGCACCAATGCGATAACGAAGAATTTTTTCATTTGCGATGCGGCGGTCTGCGCCAGTATTGGTGAACGTGTTTCCCCTTCCTCGTAGCGTAAGATCGGACATGCACAGTCTTCTGCCGATGCGACGCAACGTGATGCGACGCGGAGGCGAGGGAATGTCCGCCTTTGGCTTGCGCCTGGGAAACTGAAAGCGCAAGGACGATAATAAACGCGAATCGTAAAAATAGTTTCATTGTGAGATGGTTTTCATTGAAGGTTTCGCCGCACTTCGACGACGCGGACGAGCCGAAGGATTTCATTTTCGGGAATGTAGAGTGTCGGGAATTCTTTGTTGGTCGGAAGCAAGGCATACGCCTTCGCTTTCTCATCGCGGCGCACGCGCTTTAACGAGTGCTCTCCTTTCGTAGTGACGGTCGCATAAATCTTTCCATTCACGAAGGGTTCCAACGGCGAAACAATGACGACATCGCCCTCCTGAATTTCCGGTGACATCGAAAAGCCCGAGACGATCAGCGCGAAGGCCTTCGGATCGCGAACCTCGCTTCGGATATAGCCTAAGATTCCATATTCTCCAAAGCCCATCGTGATAGGACCGGCGGGAATATGATCCAACACGGGAATATCCACCTCCAAGGGTTCACCATGCGGGCTGGCCTCTTCTCCGGAGAGAAGGTAATATAGCGAGACGTTCCGATTGATCGCATAGCGTTCCAAGGCCTCAATGCCAGGAGAGGACTCGCCCCTCTCATAATCATACCACGTTCGGGCGCTAACGCCAGCGATGGCAGCCGCTTCGGCTTGACTTAATTTCGGCGGTTTTCCGCGAAGCTCTCGCAGCCGTTTGCCGATCTCCACAGGGCTTCTTGGTTGTGTTTCCATTCGAATGCTATTTTGTTAGCAAAAATCTCGCATTACCTCTTGACTTTTCGCAATTAATTGCGTAAGTTTGCAGTTACAAGTACGTCGCAATACGAAGTTCATCCACAAAGATACGAAATATTTTGCAGGACAGCAAAAAAAAATGGGAGCCTACGGACGAAGAGCGTGCGCATTACTTGAAACTGATGCACACCATTCGGCGCAGTGCCAATGATATTGCAAGAATGTGTGGCATCAGCGGGACGACCGTCCGGGACGTGCTGAATAACGATAGGAAGCACTTTGCGTCGGCCGAGACGGTGCGGAGAATATTCGCGAAGATCGATAGCGAGGCAACGGCCCTGGGAGAGGCCATTAACCGGCTTTCCGGCCATAATTTGAATTAATTTTTTAGTTACCAAACGTTGGCATATGCCAACGTCTGCCAAGCATTTCTAATGGCAAACATCATTCAATCCAACGCATCAAAAGAGAACATTGAAGTGCGCGTAGATGGGCACTCCATCCTTCAAAAATCGAAAGCAATGATGGCAACATCCGTCGCTTTCGGTTTCAAAAAGTTCATGTATTTTGGGTCTGCGCTTTACAACATCAAGCAATTCGATCTGCACAAGATCGATGGCTTCAAAACGTGGAAGGAATATGAGGACGCGATAGGACTCGATCACGGCGAAGCGCACCGCTACGTCGGCATCGGCGCTTCGATCCATGCGCGGCTGATCGACGAAGGGAAATTGAAGGACGGCGATCCACTGCTACAAAAAGACGTGCAGGCCCTGGCCGATGAGAACTTGGAAAAGTTGAAGGACTTCGGGTTCCGGGAATTGGTCGCGCTTTCGAAGCGGGTCGATATTTTCGACTCCGCAATGAACGGCGCGGAATTGCAGAAATTACTTCCCGGCAAACGGGAACCAACGGACGTAGAGCAAGGCAATGCGCTCCGTGCCAAAAGCGGCGCGGACGATTACGCGCATCACATGCGCCAGATCGCCGAAGAATACGGCTGGAAGTACGATGCGAAGGCCGATACTTTCGCGCATGAGGATGGCACGCCGCTCTCGGACGAGGAATACGGGCAGATCATTCCACCCTCGGCCGCAATGCACGTCTTCGAGAGTGTGGACCGCAAAGCGACGGCCGCCCTTGCGACCGTGATGGATGAGATCGTGGATGGGATGAAGGGCTACATCAAATATAACAAGGCGATCCATAACGAGCGCATCCGCAAGCAAGCCTGGGACATCCGTAACGATTTGCAGAATAAATTCCAGGTCGTGATCGGGATGCTGGACGAAGTGATCGAGGGCAATGAGAAGCGGGTGAAGGAACTTCACAAGCACGGATTGGAGGAACTCTGATGTGGATCACCTTCGAAGATTCGCGGCCTTTTTTTATCGCCCCCAATGCAAACCTCCGCATAAGGAGGGACGGGGTTATAATTGTCGAATATCCCAAGGAGAAGAAAGCCTGATGGAAGAACTTTTGAAATTGGCGCATCAACTTCGCGCCGCGTTTTACGTCGCGGCGCTCCTCGCGCTGTGCGCATGGCTGGCTTCGTGTGCCGCGCCCATACGCACCGAGGGCGATGTGCGGCGCATCTATGGCGCGCCGACCGCGATTCCCGCGCAGGGGTTCCAGGACGGCAAGGAAGCCTGGGCGCTTTGGTATTATCACGCCGCCGATGGCTCAACCGATTATTTCACGTTCTCGTATGGAAAGGTTACCGGACATGCTGGAGAGTAAAACTCAAACGATCGACATCCACGCCGCGCGTGAACGCGCCCGCGAGGAACTTTCGCTCCACATTGAAAGTGCGGCGCAAACGATGCACCGCCTGAACCTCCTTAATTATTCCGATCAGCCTGACGCGAAGAAAATGATGGGCGAGGCACGACATCTTTGCGACACGGCAAAGAGCATCGAGATTCGCGCGTGGAAGCTTCAAATTTTGAATGGAGAATTTCCGGCGTGAAAAATTACATCCTTCGCGTCTATTCGCTGAAAGGAACCATTTATAACGCGGAAGTTGCCGCCAAATCGATGGTGACAGCCATCCGCCTTGCGACGGAAGCCATCGCGCGAAAAGAGCGGTGCCGCCCCTCGCAATTGGATGTGTATCTGACCTACGCCGATCACAGCGCTTCGAAGCGAACGACCTCGGAGCGCGTCATTCGAATCATTCCGTAACATCACTGTACATGCTGACCAAAACACAAATCGAAAGTTTCCGCGATGCCGGCGAGGCCTTGCAGGAGCGAAAGCCGGTTTTACTGACCGGCAATTCGAACGGGAAGACGACGATCCTTCACTCCGCGCTCGAAGTGCTGGGACAGCGCGACGAGAAGACCGGATTTTATTCGACCAATCCGCGGCATCCCGAGGACCGAACGATCGACTTCTACCGCGTTTATTTGGGATATAATTCCCACCTTCCGCAAGTGATGAAAATGGTCCTTGCTTTTTCGGGCCGCAAGCCGAAGCGCTTCGCCGCGGACGCGGTGATGCAATACGACGATTTCATGCGCGAGATGTCGCAGAAGGGCCGCGCGGTCTGCCTGGCGGTCGATAATGCGGAATTGTTACCGGCCCGTGCCTACACGGTCCTCAAAGCGCTGAACGAATATCACGATCCCTTAACGCGCAAGTCGATCGGCGCCGGGCTTCTCATCGCGGGCAATATTACGAAGCTGAAGAAGATGCCGGCCAGCTTTATGCTCCGCGCGAAAGAAATTTTGGTGGGAAGGATTGGCGTCGATGAAATTACGGGCCTCATCGAGGCTTTGTATCCGCATGAGATACGCTGGTTCGGCGCCGACGCGATGAAGCGAATCGCGGTCTGTAACACGACGCTCCAAATGAAATCGGTGATCGAGCGGTGCGTCGCGGACCGGAAGCGCTACCGCCTGACCGAGATCGGCCGCGACATGGTGGAAGAGAAGATGAGCGACCTTCCCAACGATGGATATAAATTAGCACAAGCCGCATGAGGGGATTTATCCATGACGCGAGAATCGCCATCGAGGTGGCATTCGAAATTGGTTACCCGACCTTAGCTTGGAAGATTTTCAAATTTTATCGCGACGCGAGGCAAACGTTCGATCATGTGTGACTTTAACGAATTGTTTTTGGAAGAGACGAGGCAGGAGTACGGCCGGCGTTACGCGCAGAAGCCGTATGACGCCGCGGCGTATCTTCGTGACGTTGCGCAACGAAAGGGCGTTTCGACCGCCACGCTCCACCGGCATTTGAAGCTCGACGTGCGCAAGAGGCGCGAAGTGCCGATCGCCACGCAGGCGCGGCAAGCCGAAATCGATTCCTACACGCGCATGATCTGGGAATTTTCCATTGCGCATTCGTTCGACCTCAATAAGATCAGCGTGCAGTTGGCCTGGGAGCATTTGATGCGCGAGGACCGCCTTCCGAAGACGCTGACGACGAAGCAAGTCTATGCCTCGATGCGCCGCCAGCGTTTACGCAATAATTCCGCGACGACGTGGAAGAAAATTCCCGAACGCAGGAAGCCGATGGACACCTGGCAGATGGACTTTTCCAAATCGCGATATTTCAAGCACCACATCTCCGCCGATGGCGAAATCGAATGCGTCGCGCCGGTCACGACAAAGCGGCAGGACGACGGACGTTCGCTCTGGTTTGGCGTGGCCGTCGATATGGCGACGCGCGTGCTCTACGTCAAATATTTCATCTCTCCGGGCGAGTCGGCCGAGAGCGTGATTGAATTTACGCTGGACGCTTTCGACGCCAAGCCCGGCATGTTCCTGTTGCAAGGGGTTCCCTCGTCGGCGTATGTCGATAATGGTTCCGGCTGGCTCGATGGCCGCATGGCGAACGGGCTGAAGAAGATCGGCGTGAAGGAAATTCTCGGTGGGTACCAGAAGGACGTTCACGGCCGCGCCTTGCCGAAGCGTAACAAGCAGGGACGCGGGCAGGTGGAGCGGTCGGTTAATACGATCAAGAACCGCATGGAAGCGGCGCTCTATCTTCGCATGGGCAAAGGGCGGAAACTGTATTTGAAAGACCTGAACGAGGCGGTGCAGGAATGGCTCGAAGAATGGAACCAGGGGCCGCACCCGATGGACCGCACGGCGTCGAAGATGAACCTCTTCCTCGAACATGCGGGTAACCATTTCGAGCATTTGATCTATCCGCCGGAAGATGCGCGGGCACTCTTCAGCCGGTCGGTGATGAAGACCGTCGCGCGGCGCAAAATTTCGGTGGCGAAGAACACCTACGCCTTCGCGCCGGCCTTCGTCGATGATGGCGAATCGGTCGAGATCGTGAAGAACCAGATGGGCTATTTCCTTTTCAAGGGCGGCGAAATGCACGCGCTCCAAATCGAGAGCGAGAGTGCCGCCACGGTCGCCGCGCCACGGAGTACCATCGTGCGCGAATTGAAGGACGCGAAGCTTTCGGACCTGGCACTACGCAAGCGCTTCGACGAGGAACTTCTTCGCGAGACGGGGAAGACGATCGGCCGCATGGCCGACGACGATTGGAACGATATTGCGCCGTTCTTCGAAGCGCCGCGCTCGGTGAAGGAGATCGAGGAGAAGGTCGCCTGGATGAAGATGCAGTCCGAGATTGCCTCGCACCCGCCGGTCGCCATGCCATCGAACATTATTCGAATGCCCGCGGAAAGTTTTATTGGGATAAATCATCCCGGAAAGGAACGATTATGATAACGGCAAAGCCTCATGCCGCGCATCGCGAAAAATTTTGCGATAACTGCGGAGTGCTTCTAATCAATCTCGCGGAATGCCCGGAGTGCGCCCCGTGGCTCCGCTTGAAAGAGGACACGGCAAAACAAATCCGAATGCTGATGGAGCGGCGCGAGGAGACGCGTGCCAAACTCGTTTCCATCAAGGCGCTTCGCGAGAAAGCCTTCCAACGTGCGATCCAGATAAATTAAGATGGGATTCATTCGGGACGAAATCGATGCGCGCAAAGCGCAGCCAGGAGAGGCCCATTTCTCCTGCACGTTCCGGTTGCCCTTTATTTATTGCCTCGTGCCGGCAGGCCGCGAAACGTCGCTCTGCGGCCGCATTAAAGATGGCGGCGGCGTGCCCTGGAAGGCAATCCCCCAAGGCGGGACCCTGTGCGCCGATTGCGACGACATCCTGCGCGCGAACGAGGAGGAAGCGCCATGAAACAATTCCCCACGATCGAACGCGCACTCGAAGCCATCGATCAGGCCGCGAAGGAACTGAAAGAAGCGATGGACGGCGGTGCCGACGTGAATTATATGTCGCTCTATGCCTTCGTTTCCGACACCAATGCCCTACGCGAATCCTTCAAAACCCTTGTCATCAGTAGAAAGTAGATAGTTTCATGCCAGCACTCTCCGATCTGACGAACGAGCAAGCCAAGCAATATTTAGAGATCGAAGAGATCGTGCGCGCGCGCCGCGGACATTGCTCCGGCTTCGACCGCGTAAAGCTTTTGGAACTCTATAAGCTGCATGGCGGCGTGAAATTACTCTTCGTGATCGATCAGTCGATGATGAACGATTGGCTCTTGCCGGGCCGCTGGATCGAGTTTATGGACGTCGTGAATAAATATGGGATCGACCGGGTGCTCTTTGCAACGAAGGCGCTGAACCGGTTGGAAAATCACTCCATCGCGATGGTCGAGAATATTTGCAAGGACCCGAAGCTTGCCGAACGCAAGCGGCCGGGAATGAAAGACGAAGCGCCGCGGCCCATCAGCCCCACGCAACAACGCGCACTGATCTATCCGACGAAGGAAGGCGTCCACACCGAAACGACGGCGGCCAAATGGCTTCGCGAACAGGAAAAGGGCGTCGAAGCATGGCCCGAATTTTTTGACAAAGCCGGTTCCGACGAGGTGACCGGATGGAGATTGTACCAACTAAAACCAGAATACCGATGAAGAAAATACTCGTATCACTCGCCGATGTGGAGTCGGCGTTAAACGAACTCCAGACCGTCGAAGCGGAAATCGAAGCCGAGTCGGCCGAAGCAAACAAAGTCATCGCGCAGGCGCGGACGCAGATCGTTCCAACGATCGCGGAGAACGAAGGGCTTGCCAAACGCCTGCGGACCGCGATCGAGAATTGGGCCGAGGAGCACCGCAACGACGAGGAATTATTCCCGGCCGGACGTAAGACCCTCGAATTGCGCGCCGGGACCATCGCATTCCGTCAGTCCGCGCCATCGCTGGTGCTAATGCCAGGCTGGAAGACCGAGGACGTTGTCGCGGAACTTAAAGATGCCGACGCCGCGGTGAAGAAGGCCGGTATCAAGACGCCCGATCCGACGCTCGACAAAACGGCTATTAAAAAGCTGTACGACCAGGGGAAGATCGACGCGAAGGGACTCAAGGCCCTCGGCCTCGAAATCCAAACGACCGAGAGCCTTTCGATCACGACCAAAACGCTGGAAGCCTACGAGGTATAACGAATGCTCTACATCATCGAAACAACTAACGGCGCAGTCGTTACGAGTGCGAGGGATGAAAAGAATGCGCGCAAAAATGCGGACCATTATTGTTCCGACGAACCCGCACGGGTTATACTCGTCGCGGACGATTCGTTCCTGATTGAAAAGCCCTACCGGCTTCAAATCGACAAGTCCGAAATCGACGGTGAAATAACAATCAGCGCATAAGATGCACGCGCAGGAACGGCCGAACCGGAGTTTTCGCCACGCCGTGGCGATGAACCCGCTCGTCGCGACGCCGCTCTTCGAGAGTGCGGTCGAAGCGAGGGGCGAGAAGGTTCCGGCCGCGCCGCCCAGGCTTCTCAAACGCCCATCGGCTACGCAGATGGAATCGTTCGAGAAGCTTTTGGGATCGGTGTCGATGAAGCAACATGCGGTCCTCGACGCACTCCGCGCGATCGGGCGGCCGGCGACGACGAACGAAATCGCGGAACACTTGCACTGGACCATCAATCTTGTCTCGGGCCGCATCGCGGAACTTACAGAGATGGGCTATGTGCGGGAACATTCAACCATTTGGAACGAAGCGACCAGGAGGAGAAGGTCACTATGGGAACAAACGTAAATGCCAAAACCTAAAAAAGTCATCGCGCAGCCAGAAATTACCTGCAATCGATGTGCGCACCCTGGCGCATGTTGTATGCAAATCGTTCTTTCTGGCGGAATCGATGTATTTCGTTACCCGCTCGATGCGACAATCGAACAGGTGCAGGCCGATCTTGATAAAGTATGGCTACCCTTTAAGCCGCTTCGTCCAGACCTTGTGCACTACAATGGAGAAGAAAAAATTCCGTGGCTTTACACCTGCCCTCGTTTGGGCGATGACGGACGCTGCACTATCTATCACAACCGGCCAGGATTATGCCGCACGTTCGAACCGGGATCGGATGCTCTTTGTGTCCATTTCCGTAAGGAGGACGGGAACCCAATTATTCCATTATTGCCCCCAGCCAAGCAGATTAAACCATAATGAACTCTTTCGCCCCCTTATCGCCACACAATGGAAAGTCTTCAAGTCCGCGCGGCCGCGTTGGTCCAAGCGGGGATGCTGAAATGGATCGACCTGGCGCGCGAGTGCCACATATCGACGGCCGTCATCTCGCTATGGAAGGCGGCCAAGTACACCGGCAACGTGCGATCGCTCGAACGGAAAATAGAAATCATCGTGCGCCGGTTCGAAGCGGTGCCGGTGCGCCTGACGCCCAAGGACCAGACCACGCTAACGAGACTCTTACAATTACTCGATGAATCCGACGACCGCACCGCCATCCTCGCAACCCTCGCTCGGTTCTAAGAGCATCGTGGGCGATGCGGGGCAGCCCTCGCTCGGCACCGATTTCGAACCGAAGTCGATGGACCAGTTGATCGCAGAAACGATCGACGCGATGTTCGAGCGCGGCGAATCTTCGGAGGCGATCGCGATAGAGGTCTCAAGGATCACGAAGGAATTCGCGAAGGAAGCGCCGCTCCTCGAACGCGCGGCGCAATGCCCGAAATGCAGGGAGCGGACCGGCTTTCGCACGATCCGTTCGACGTGGCTCGACATGGGCAAGTCGCGCGAACGGGTGTGCCGGAACCAATCCTGCGGCTACTTTTTTCGGACGTTCGAACCATTTCCAAAATATGAAGAGCAGACGGCAGGACGGCGTTAGGATCGAAGAGATAGATGATCCCATTAAAGCTTCGGCCTGGCACTTTGCCGACGTTGCTGGCGATGTACAATTTATGCTTAATTGCGATCCTCCTCTTGTTCTCGAAATGGATGCCGAAGAACGAAAAGCCTATTGTGACGCGCTTAATCATTTATCCACTCTTCAATCCCTGCTTTGGAAATACGCATGACAACACTGACCCGCATTGCCTTGCGCGATGAAGTGGACGCGACGCTCGAAGCGCTCATCGAGAAGGGGCACCCTTACGATGCGTTCGCATCGAAGCCCGAAGAGCAGCAGGTCCGCGCGGCGCTATACGATCGGTGGACGATGGGCGTCACGCGATCGCTTGCGATGGTGCGCGGGCAGGTGGGACTGACGAAGGAGAACGTCGAGTATATCTTCAATACCAACTTGGGTTATGGCGCAATGACGCGTGGCCTGGCATCCCAAATTTCAACGCCGGTATGGACCGCGTTCAATAACGGGCGCGCGGCGTCCAGCGCGCTCTTTACGAAGCAAACGGGACGGGACCCGATGCAGAAGGATATGGTCGGCTTCGGCGCGATCTTTGGACTGACCGAAGACCATGCGCTGCAAGCGATGCTCGATCAGATAACGATCGCCGCGGGCGGGTTTTGGGACCAGCAATTATCGGACTCGATCAAAGCACAATTGGAAGCGTATTTCGCTGGCGAAATGACGCGCGAGGAACTTGTATTGAAGATCGAAGAGATGGTAAATGCGCGGCTGGCGATCGGGGGACAATCGTCGCTGCCATCGTCGTATTTCGATAACCTTGCCGTGCATCAGATCACCAGGGCGCGGAACGTCGGAGCCTATTATCGCGCGAAGTCGTTGGGGGCCGTGCATTACCGGATTATGAACCCGCACGATCGGCGGACGTGCCCGATCTGCAAGCCGGTCACGCAGGGGCAGCTTTACACGATGTCGGGCGCGGAGGCAGCGATCTCTGGGATACTCACGGCGCGATCGACGGAGGACCTGAAAGCGGCCTCGCCCTGGCTGAAGGTGGGGGATGATCCGGCGAATCCGGTACCACCGCTTCATTGGGCACAATGCCGGTGCTGGATGGAATTTGTATTTGAGTGAGCGAGGCATGACAAATTGGCAAAACCGCACCGATTGAGGCCGCGGACCATGGCCGACCGCGCAATTTTGTGAGCGCCAATTTTTATTAGGGTAAGGATGAGGATATTATCTCAAAGCTTTTGTTACCCATCCCGTGAAGTATCGAGTCCTAACGAGTAAAGTTATCTCAAGAAAATAAGGAGTTACAGTAAGAAACGACA
>Ga0070714_100000336_pt1 | contig 35319 bp, 26 predicted proteins | sample LARL83metaG_FD_65450 | JGI IMG/M metagenome (GOLD analysis project Ga0070714, IMG submission 65450) | Corn, switchgrass and miscanthus rhizosphere microbial communities from Kellogg Biological Station, Michigan, USA - LAR L8-3 metaG | ecosystem: Host-associated > Plants > Roots > Rhizosphere ... | reverse complement strand
TGCGCGACGGCTGGTTTCACACCGGCGATCAAGGTGAAATGGATGCTTCGGGGAACTGGCGTATCGTCGGCCGAATCAAGAATCTGATCGTCCTCGGGTCGGGCCACAAGATTGCCCCGGAAACCATTGAAGACGAAATCGCCCACCACCTTCCGAATGTGCAGCAGGTCGTCGTCGTGGGCAATGGGCGCGGCTACCTCTCGGTCATCGTCACGGGAACTGCGAGCGCGGAACAGGTGCAGGCGGCGCTCGATGTTGTCAATCCAGAGCTTCCACACTATAAGCAAGTTCGTGCATATTGTTTGCGGACGGAGCCCTTCTCTATCGAGAATGGCATGCTCACAGCAAACGGGAAGCTAAAGCGCGACCTGATATCCACGCGGATGAAGGGCGACATCGAAAACATGTACCGCGTGAAGCAGGCGGTGTAAGGTGGCCATGAAAGGGACGAGATTGAGCTTAGCGCAATTCAAAGGTACGGAACTATCGTGGGAGCTCAAGAGCGGAATCATCGAGCTCGCGCTTCACCGTGGGCCCTGCAACGAGTTGGGATCCGCATCGCTAGTTGAATTGGAGAACTTTGCGGCGGCACTTGACGAGTTGGAAACTGACGCTCACGCGCTGATCATCCACAGCGAGATGAAGGCTGGATTCTGTGCGGGCGCGGACCTTCGCGAACTCTACAGTCGCTCGAGCAAAATGGAGAAGTCAGAGGCGGCACGGGGCGTCCGCGATTTCCTGGAGCGCATCCACCGAATGTTGAATCGGATCGATGCATCTCCCTTGACCACGATTGCGGCTGTTCATGGCGTAACGTTCGGTGGTGGTTTCGAACTCGCGCTGGTCTGCGACTTGATTATTGCCGACAAAATGGCGCGATTTTGTTTTCCGGAACTGAGGCTGGGGCTAATCCCCGGATTCGGTGGAATCCCGCGTCTGAAGCGCGATTTGGGCAACGCCGTCGTACGAGATCTGCTGCTCACAGGTCGCAGTTTCAACGCCACCAAGGCACAGCAGATTGGACTGGTGAGCCAGGTTGTGTCGGAGGGCGAAGCCTTGCGCGCGGCGCGAGCGACGGCAGCGCAACTCGGAAAATTTGACCGCCAAACCGCTGTGGCGGCCAAGCGGTTCATCAAGCCGATCCCGCATGCCGAATTGCGGAAGGAGATCGATCTCTTCTGCGAGTTGTTTACCCGACCTGCGGTGCAAGCGGGATTGAAAAGATTTGTCGAGAGTACGGCCGCGCAGCCATACCTGCCGTAGTGAGAAAATAGAAACTTATGCAAACAGCCGATCAAACGCTTGACGAAATCCTGACTCTGGCCGCCGCTCATTTTAAAGTACCGCGCGAAAAGCTCTCGCCTGACGACGACTTCTTCAAGGCGCTCGGAATAGACAGCCTGCAGACGCTCGACCTGCTGACCAAGTTAGAGAATCATTTCCGCGTCGAGTTGCCGGATTACGAACTGCAGGGCGTAACAGACTTCCGTGCGCTGGCCGGGAAGATACAAGCAAGGTTGTAGACGACTACTCCAGGTGACTGACTGATTAACAACGTTTTCCCCGCGTCTCCGTGTCTCCGTGGTGAAATAGACTGTTGATGCTCGATCTCCGCCAATACACGTGTCTGGGCGCCGCGCTGCGCGATGCGCTTGACCGCTTTTCCACTGAAGTTTGCCTGATCGAGGCCGACCGCGACCGCGAGAAGGTCCGGTTCACCTTTTCCGATTTCAAAGAGATTGCTCTCCCGCTTGCCCGTGCTCTGGAAGACGCGGATTTCGATGCCAACGATCGCGCCGCGATCATCATGACAAATCAGTCGAAGTGGCTGATTTCGGCCTATGCCATCTTCTACTGCGGCGGCGTACTGGTGCCACTCGACTACAAACTGACCGCAGCCGAGCACCTGCAGTTGCTCGCCCACTCGAAGGCCAAGGTCCTGATTGTCGAGTATCACCTCTGGCGTGCGATTACTCAGTCGCCAGACTTTCAGAAGATCGCAACCAAAATCGTTCTCGTCACGGAAGCGCCGCTGGGTTCGGACTTGGCGGGTGCCTTCCGCTGGGAGGACTTCAAACGCAAAGGCGCCCCCGACTTCGTGATGCGCCAGAAAGACGATGTGGCCTGCATCGTTTATTCGTCGGGAACCGGTGGGCGTCCCAAAGGCTGCGTCCTTACTCATGAGAATTATCTGGAGCAATGCCGAGCGCTGACGGCGTGGTATCCATTTTGGCCGGGTGTGCGTTATCTGAGCATTCTTCCCACGAATCACGCAATTGATTTCATGGTGGGGTTCATCGGGCCCTTCGTATGCGGAGCCTGCGTGGTGCATCTGCGGACGCTGCGCCCCGAGTTTGTGCGCGACGCCTTTGTGCGTTACCGCATCACTTACGTCTCGCTCGTTCCGATGATCCTGAAAAATCTCGAGCGTGGCCTGCGTGTCAAGTTCGACGAACTTCCCTCCTGGAAACGAGCCTTCCTGAACACGATGATCGCGACCAACAAGATGCTCACCCGCCGCAGGCCGAGGGTAAAGCTCAGTCGCATGCTGCTCTCCAGCGTGCATCGCGGATTCGGTGGCGAGGTTCTCGCTTTGATCACCGGTGGGGCGTTCATGGAACCTTCGACCATGCAGTTCTTCTACGATCTCGGCATTCCGGTGGTAAACGGCTACGGCCTGACCGAAGCGGGGACGGCTCTCACGCTCAACGATCTCAAGCCGTTTCGCGCCGATACGGTTGGCAAGCCTCTGCCAGGAGTTGAGTTGCGCATACTGAGCCCCGACGCGGAAGGTGTTGGTGAAGTCGCGGTGAGCAGCAAGACCGTGATGTCGCACTACCTCGATGATCCCGAACTCACTTTGGAGACGATCGTGGATGGCTGGCTTCTGACGGGCGATCTGGGCCGATTCGACGGCAGCGGCCATCTGCAATTGTTCGGTCGCAAGAAAAATATGATTGTCACCGAAGGGGGAAAGAACATTTACCCCGAGGACATCGAAACGGTTTTCGACGGCCTGCCCGTGAAAGAGTACAGCGTGTTTGCGGCGAACTACGTCTGGCCAAAAAAGGAACTGGGGGGCGAGAGCCTCGTCATCGTCTTGCGCTTGGAACAGAACCAGAAGTTCGATAGCAAACTGCTCGAAGAGATCTCTGCGCGAAATCGGCGCCTGCCCGACTTTAAACGTGTTGGCGGATATTTAATCTGGGACAAAGATTTTCCGCGAACCGCCTCCATGAAGATCAAACGCCAGACGTTGGCGGAGGACATCGGTAAGTCAGTGGAGCGCACGGCCGTCATGGGGATGTGACTGGCCGTTGCATTTGGGCCGGTCTCGCGGAATTCGTGCAGAGCAATTAATCCTGTGCAGTGGATGGGTCTGGGGCTTTGGGGCAGAGCTACCTCGCAATTGTAAACCCGGCAGCAGGTGGAGGACGCAGTCGCAAACTGCTGGGTCCTGCGCTCGAACGCCTGAAGGCTGGCGGCATTGAGGTCAAAGTAGCCGCAACCCGCGCTGCCGGAGAAGCCACGCAGATTGCACGCGATGCTTACGCACGCGGCGTCCGCGAATTCATAGCCGTCGGCGGCGACGGCACCTCCTACGAAATCGTGAACGGGTTGTATCCCGACGCGCTCAGCGGCGAGCGTCCGACGTTGGCATTCCTGCCGCTCGGAACCGGCAATTCCTTCCTGCGCGACTTCAGCGACTGTGGCGTGGAATATGCGATCGAGTCGCTTCTGGCTGAGCGCAGCCGCCCATGCGACGTGTTGCGTTTGCGGCATCGCACAGGTGAGCTCTATTACATCAACATCCTCAGCATGGGCTTTACGGCTGACGTGGCCACGCTTCGCGCGCGCAGTTTTAGCAATTGGGGAGAACTGGGTTATCTTACGTCGATTTTTCTCACGCTGGCCCGCTTCAATCGCCGGCCATTTCCGGTGCGACTCGAGGGTTCAGAATTCGACAACCGCCGTTGCCTGTTCCTGACCTTCAACAACAGCAAATTCACCGGCGGCACCATGATGATTGCTCCTAAAGCCGAGGTCGATAACGGTCTGATCGAATATGTCCGCTGGGGCCCGATCGGGCGGTTGGGCCTGATTCGCAATTTGCCGACTCTGTACGACGGAACGCACATTCAGCACCCGCTGGCCGAGCACAAGGGCGTGCGTCGCGTCGAATTCAAGCTGGATCAACCTGTCGATGTCATGGTCGACGGGGAAGTTCTGACCCTGCATTGCGAACAAATCGACGTGCTGCCGGGAGCACTCAACGTAGTCGCGTAGTTGCCGTGATATAAAAATAAGTCATGTCTGACGAACGAAGAAAACGCAAGCAGGAACGCGAAGGCAGCACCTCGGACGACGGAAAATCAAAGAAGATGCTCACCTGGGGCGGCATCTTGATTCTTCTGGCGGCCGCCTACTATGCCGGGTGGCACTATCAGAACCATAAGTACGACGCTTTTGCGAAATGCATCTCCACGAAAGACGCCAAGATGTACGGCCTCTACTGGTGTCCGCACTGCATCGAGCAGAAAGAGAAGTTTGGAGAGTCATTTCACTTCGTTCCCTATGTCGAGTGCGCAACCAAGGGGACGAACGAACTCAATCCGGAGTGCAAGATTGCGGGCGTGAAAGAATTTCCCAGCTGGCAGTTTAGCGGGGAGCAACCGAAGCCCGGAGTCCTCTCCCTGGATGCTCTGAGCGATAAAACCGGGTGCACCCTGCCGTGACCACTGCATTAGATAACGCCCAAGCCAAAGGACGGATTCTATTTGCAATCATCGCTGTCCTCGCCCTGGCAGGCGTCATTGTGTCAGCGGTCTCGTTGCAGCGTCACTACGCCAAGTCTGCAACGGAGTTCTGCGATTTCAGCCAACGCTTCAGTTGTGACATTGTGAACCGCAGCGAGTACTCAAAAATCATGGGCATCCCGGTGGCCGGGATCGGCGTTGCTGGATACGCGGCCCTTTTCGTCTTTGCGACCTTCTGGAAGTCGCGCATAGAGACGCCCAACCTCCTTCTGGGTGCGGCGATTGCCGGGTTAGTGTTTGCTTTGCGTCTGACGTATATCGAAGGCTATGTCCTCGAGACCTGGTGCATTTTGTGCCTGATTTCGCTAGCGCTGATTTCCTTAATTAGCCTTCTGGCGATCGCCGTGAAAGTCAGAGACGCGAAAGCATGATTCGAGTCCGCCGTTGTATTCTGATACTGCACTTTTCCTGATGGAAGAAACCCAACCAACCGAAAACCAAAGCCGCGGAACTGCGCCCGGTGTGATCCGTGTCGAGTCAGCCACAGGAGATCTGCGTCTGCACGAATTTCACAGTCGCACCTTCCGCAACACGCGTTTCTTGCGCGTCTGGCTCCCTCCAGACTATGACGATCCGTCGAACGCCGAGCGGCGCTATCCTGCGCTCTACCTGAACGACGGCCAGAACCTATTCGAGCCCACGACCTCTTTCACCGGTGTTGAGTGGCAAGTGGATGAGGCCGGCGACCGCCTGATCCGCGAAGGCGTTGTGCCTCCCATGATTTTCGTGGGTATCGACAACGCGGCGAAAGACCGCTTCCGCGAATACATGCCGCACCGTTCGTTGAATCCAATGATGCTGCGGGTGCAGGGAACGCGCTATCCCACGTTTCTGACCAAGGAAGTCATGCCATTTGTGGCTCGCAGCTATCGCGTAGCCAGCGGCCCTGAGAATACGGGGCTGGGCGGATCATCTCTGGGTGCACTCATTTCGATCTTTACTGCGGCGGTTTGCCCCGGAGTGATCGGCCAGTTGCTGTTGGAGAGCCCGTCGCTCTGGGCGTCAAACCGGCAGCTGATTCGGGAAAGCCGCAACGTCAAACGCTGGCCCGAACGAGTCTTTCTTGCGGCAGGAACCTCCGAAGTGGGGCGAAAGGATCGGGATCAGAGCGTAGTGGATGATGTTCGCGAAATGGCTGGGATTCTTCGCCGCGCGGGACTCGACGAGAAGCGGTTGCGCCTCGTGATCGAAGATGGCGGAACTCACCACGAGTCGGCGTGGGCACGGCGCTTTCCCGAAGCGCTGGCATTTCTGTTTAGAGAGCCAAAGACCTAAGTGGTTTTCTTAGTGGCCTTAGCGATCTTTCTTTGCGACCTTTGCGGTTAATTGCTTTGGACACTGGCCGGTGTAACCGGCATTTCCAAAAGCTCCCCAGAGGCTCGACGTGAGATGGACCAGATCACAAAAACGCAGGCCGACATCGCGATCACCGACAACTGCAAATGTGTCCATCGGCTATACGGCCCGAGCAGAGGCAACATGTAAACCAGGTAAAGCAGCGTCCCCAATCGTCGAGTTGACCGCGTTGGCAAGGTGCTGATCAGCCAATCTGCCAGCAATAAAAACGCAGGCGCCACAATCACAAGGTCGTAAACCGTCAGGTGCGGCGCGACCAGCGCCGTCGCCAGAAGCAGAGCCGAATAGCGCAACGCGAGGGGCGCAGCAGGGAACCGCTTCCAGCATGCAATCGCCAGTCCCAGCACGATAACGGCGCTGATCACGTACAAGGTGAAAGAGATCCCTGCCCAAGGTACGAGCATGGACCAGAACGTTCGCAACGAGTGCGTCTGATAGGGTTTGGGCTCAAGCAACGGCAGCACGGATGGCACATTCAAGAGCAGGTGAATCCATTCTCGCAGTGGTTGCATTCCGTAGTAGAGCACACCCGTATAGAGTTGCACCGCCGCCGAGAGTGCCGCTCCCGCAACAAGCTTCCAAGCACCAATCGAGACGAAAACTACAGCAGCGGCCAGCCCGAGTTGTGGTTTGAAAACCAGGCAGCCTAGCACAAGCCCGGCCAGAAACTCACGCCGGTCGCGCAGAAGGAAAAATATCAGCGTGAAGCATCCCAGCGCGAGCGCCGAGGTTTGTCCCCACGCGATTAGGTGAAAGAAACCAGGAAACGCCAACGCCAGAATTGCGACCGTGCCCCCATGGTCGCGCAGGTTTGGGCAGACGCGCCAGATGCCATAGCAGCAGACGCAGTAAACGCCCCCGCTGAAAATCCACCATAGAACTAGCGCCCAGCGATAAGGCAAATACGCCAGCGGCGCGAAGAATATCGAAACCTGTGGCGGATACAGCGGCAAATACCGGATGCCCGATTCCTCGGGCACACGCTCTTCTGCAAGAGCAGCCTGCTCCTTCATGTCGTAGAGATCGCCGCCTCGATGATCGACCGCCAGTGTGCCCAGCGTGTAGAGGTGCAGAAAATCAGTTCCTTTGAGGTTGTCATGGCGATCGCGCAGTCCCGGAGTCGCCAGGTTCCACACGTACAGCGACCACAAACACAACGCGAGAATCGTCCCATGCGCGCGCAATCGCCGAACCGTCAGCCATGAACTGGTGCGATCTGGAGAGGGCGTCAGGAGATTGGACCTCAGTTCAAGGGATAAGGTTCGAGCTGTGGAGACGAAGCATCGCCAGAGATGAGCCAGGCATGTCGGTTGTGAAAGTATTTCAATAATTCCAGGTTTTGTTCCATCCCGATGTCACGGGCCCACACGATGCGTGCTCCATCGATATCAGGCTCGTTCCATACCCACTCCCAGTCCACGTCATGATTCGCGCCGTAGCGAACAAATACGAGCTGATCGCCGGGCATTTGCTGAAGTTGGCTCACAGTCGCCGCGCGTTTCAGATTTCCGCGTGGCCAATCCGGCTCGATATGAGTGTGCGTTGCCGCCGCCGCAACGCGCAGCAGAATCATCGCGCACGCTAGCAGTGGCACCGCGCGCACTAAAGCCTGCCCCTTCAAGCTGTGCTGTCCGCGCCATTGCCGCACGTGCCGCAATCCCTGCACCAGCAGAATGTAGAGTGCGCCCGTGGCCGGAGAAAAGTAATGCGGCAGGGTCCAGGTTTGCACCGCGAACCCGGCTACCATGGCTGCGCATAGTAGAAGCGGAAACCTCATCTTCCTCTCGCGGGCGATCCACGGCAATGCCAACAGCGGCACGGTTAAAAGCGGGGCCAGATAAAATCGCCACCACTCTAGAATCTTCTTTGCACCGCGTTCGATGTATCCCAAAAGAGTCCTGTTCCGCTCGAATTCTCCCAATTCCCAGCGATAGTAGTTACGCATGACTTCGTAACGATACGCAGGCTCAGGCCGGGGCGTCTTCCAAATGAAGTAAGGCGCCATCGCATACTGGCCGCGGTTCACCTGATACGTCATTACGAACGGCGATCCTGTAACCCGCGAATAGTAGAATCCCGTTGCGAGCCCCCCCAGCAAGAGGATCACAACCATCGGAAGAATCACACGCGCAAGAGACAGCTTCAACGGTGGATGATTTGGCCCGACCATCCAGGCCAGCATAGCCACGGCGACCGGAATGGCGAAGACAAATCCCTCATAGGGTCGACTATTCGCCAGAATCACAAGGCCCACTCCCAACAATAAGGCGTTGCCCGGAGAAAGCTGCTTGCGCAGGCGCGGCCAAGACCCTAGCACAAGAATTCCCCCCAGCGCTGCGACCGAAGCGCACCAGTAGGAATTCATCCAATAGCTGAGAATGCCCAAACGAAGCGCGGCCAGCGTTCCGCCCAGCAACGCCCATCGCGGCGGCATCCAGCCTTGCAACATCCAGCACATCGCCGAGCACATCAATCCGGTGATCAGTAGTTGCCCGATCCATGGGTGCCCCAGCAGTTGCCCCGCCGCCAGCACCAGTCCTTGTGCCGGTGGATACATGGACATATACGTGGGCTGCTGAATAATGTCGAAAGTCTCAAAGTGAATCCACAAAGGATGCGTGGGATTGGTGACTCTTCCCCGGGCGAAGGTGTCGGCTGCGAACAGGTAGCTGAATTCGTCATTCCATCGTGGTTGCGGAATTCCTAGCACTGGAATCAGCGCACCGCGCACCAAGATCACGCTCGCACCGACGGCGAGCACGGCGAGCCACCTCCGCCGCGCCAAACTACGAAATGTGCGTTCCATGGAAGAAAAGACAGAAGGAGTGGGGCCGGTGGCGCGGCGCCGCGACCGGAAGATTAGCACTCCGGCGGCACCCATCAAAACCAACTCAATGATCGCGATTAGCGAAGGCGCGAGGCGGAGGTAGAGGTGCTGCATCGTGGTGAGGGGATCCCTGCACTAATGAAGTCCCGCACTACTGTACTCCACTCGCAAGGTGATAAAAATGGCCTCCGCCCGCAACCGCGAGCGGAGGCCCGATGCCTTACTGAATGCTACTGGCCCGCGACTTCGCGAACGCCGATCTCTTCGAAAAGGCCATCGACGATCTGAATCATTTCATTGTCAACCACACGATTCTTCGAGATCGCTTCTTTCAGCGGGATAGAAACGATTTTGTTCGCGCGCAGCGCCGCCATGCAGCCAAATTCGCCGCGATGCACCATATCGACCGCGCCCAAACCGTAGCGCGTTGCCAGTACCCGGTCGAAAGCGCTGGGCGATCCACCGCGCTGGATATGTCCCAGTACGACTGCACGTGTTTCGAAGCCGGTACGCTTTTCGATTTCACGCGCCAGAATGTTCGCGATCCCACCCAGCTTGGCGTGACCGAATTCGTCTTTTCCCATGTCCTGCAGAATCGGCGAACCGGAGCCCTCAGACGAAAACTTTGCTCCCTCGGCTACGACGACAATCGAGAAGTAGCGTCCACGCTCGTGGCGTTGGCGGATCGACTCAGCGACCTTGTCCACGTCGAATGGCCGCTCCGGAATCAGAATCACATCGGCCCCGCCGGCGACGCCGCTGTAGAGCGCGATCCAGCCTGCATCCCGCCCCATCACTTCAACGACCATGACGCGGTTATGTGCCTCAGCCGTCGTGTGTATGCGGTCAATCGCATCGCACACAATGTTGCATGCCGTATCAAATCCGAAAGTGTAGTCGGTGCCTCCCAGATCGTTATCAATGGTTTTAGGCACACCGACGATCTTGATTCCTTGTTCATGAAGTTTCTGGGCGACCGACAGCGTATCGTCTCCGCCGATCGCGATCAGTGCGTCTATTTTGTGCTTGTCAATGGTCGCGAGGCAGCGGTCGATGCCGTCGGGGCGCTTCGAAGGATTTGTGCGCGAAGTGCGAAGAATCGTTCCACCGCGAGGCAGAATACCCCCCACCGCGTCCAGATCGAGCGGCATGCTCTTATCTTCAACCAGGCCGCGCCAGCCCTCCAGGAAGCCTACAAATTCATCGTGGTAATGAAACACACCTTTGCGGACCACGGCGCGAATTACCGCATTCAGGCCGGGGCAGTCGCCGCCGCCGGTTAACATACCAATTTTCATCGTTTGCTCCTCTAGGTATGAGTTCGAATGAAATCCTCGGAATGCACCCGGATACACGTACACGACCTGAGGGCCCAAAACGTGGGGTGACAATCTTTCGGAACAAATAGATTATCACTAAATGGACGTCACCGAAGCGAAACAGTCGTTGGAAAATCGTTCAGGTACGGCACTCCGCGCTCTTTCCCAAGAAGCCCCCATTGCACTCCGCCGCCGGATTCGACACAATGCTGCCGGACCTCTTAATCCAGATATGAACAAGACCTTCTCAACTCTCGTGTGGGGACTCGTCGCCCTTCTGGGCGCCTCCGCCGTTGGCGTGGTGGCCGTGCATCGCGGCGAACCGATCAATGCACTTTGGTTAGTGACCGCCGCGACTTGCTGCTACGCATTCGGATATCGCTTCTACAGCAAGTTTATTGCGGCCAAGATTCTTGCTCTCGACGCCCTCCGTGCCACTCCCGCTGAACGCCTCGAGAACGGCCGTGATTTCTTGGTTACGAACAAATGGGTTGTCTTCGGCCATCACTTTGCTGCCATCGCCGGACCGGGTCCGCTGGTCGGCCCCGTATTGGCCGCTCAGTTTGGTTATCTGCCCGGCACACTGTGGGTGCTGGCTGGGGCCGTTTTTGCCGGATGCGTGCAAGACTTCGTCATTCTTCTCTTCTCCGTCCGTCGCGACGGCAAGTCACTCACCGAGATGGCGAAGGATGAAATTGGCCCCGTCGGGGGCTTCGTCGCCTACACAGCGGTGATCGCGATCCTCATCATTCTCCTGGGCGTTGCCGCCTTGATCGTGGTTAACGCGCTCAAAGACAGTCCGTGGGGCACGTTTACGATTGCGATGACCATTCCCATCGCGCTGCTGATGGGCCTTTATCTGCGCCGGATTCGTCCCGGCAAAGTGCTGGAAGTCTCAATCCTCGGATTCATCCTTGTGCTGGCGGCGATTTGGGGCGGGCAGTGGGCGTCGCAGAATCCCGTAATGGCGCACGCGTTCACTCTGCAAGGTAGCACCCTGGCACAACTCATCATCGTCTACGGATTTGCCGCGTCCGCGCTTCCCGTGTGGCTCTTGCTGGCGCCGCGGGACTATCTCAGTACCTTCGTCAAGCTCGGCACGATCGCGCTTCTTGGAATCGGAATCGTCGCCCTGCATCCCACGCTGCACATGCCGGCGCTGACGCGCTTTGTCGATGGCACGGGCCCAGTATTTGCCGGAAAAATATTTCCTTTCGCGTTCATCACCATCGCCTGCGGAGCGATCAGCGGATTCCACGCCCTGATCTCCAGTGGAACGACGCCTAAGCTCATCGCGCGTGAGACTCAGACGCGCATGGTCGGCTACGGCGCGATGATGGCTGAGTCTGCTGTTGCCGTCATGGCGATCATCGCCGCCTCCGTGCTTCAGCCCGGTGTCTATTTTGCAATTAACAGCCCGGCAGGCATTGTCGGCCAAACGGCCGCCACTGCGACCGAAACCATTTCCAGTTGGGGATTCCCCGTGACCGCGGCCGACATCCAAGCGTTGGCCCACGCGGTGGGAGAGCAGACTCTGCTGAACCGCACCGGCGGTGCGCCCGCATTTGCCGTGGGCATGGCGCACATCTTTTCACAGAGCCTCGGCGGCCCGACCGTCATGGCGTTGTGGTATCACTTCGCCGTCATGTTCGAAGCCTTGTTCATCCTGACGGTCATTGACGCCGGTACTCGCGTCGCTCGCTTTATGATTCAGGATGCCCTTGGCCACATCTACAAACCCCTCGGCCGGACGAGTTGGTATCCCTCGATCCTCGCCAACAGCGCATTGATCGTTGGCGCTTGGGGATACTTCCTGTGGCAGGGAGTGAAAGACCCGCTGGGCGGAATCAATTCGCTGTGGCCGCTGTTTGGCATTGCCAATCAGCTGTTGGCGACCGTCGCGCTCTGCGTGGCAACCACGATCATCGTCAAGCTGCATCGCACCAAATATGCTGCGGTCACGCTGGTTCCGCTGGTGTGGCTCGTAGCCGTGACCTTCACCGCGTCGTGGCACAAGATATTCGATCCCAACCCGCGTGTAGGTTTTCTGGCGCAAGCGCGCGTCCTTGCGCTGGGTCCGGCGACCACTGCAACAGGACGCCTGATTTTCAACAACCGCCTCGATGCCGCCATTACGGCCATTCTTGTCGTGATGGTCGCGCTGGTACTCGTCGAATCGGTGCGTCAGTGGATCGGTGTTCTTACTGGCAGGGAAGAGGCCAGCGTGAAAGAAACACCATTCGTCATGACGCGTCTGGCGGAGGATCGGGCATGATAATTCGTCTGAAGCAAGCAGCCCAAATTCTGCTGGCAACTTTGCGCGAGATCTTCGACGAAGCCCCCTACGCACGATTTCTACGTCGCACACAGACCGCGTCGTCGCCGGCAGCCTATGCCGCCTTCTGCCGCGAGCGGGAATCAGGCCGAGCGAGGCGTCCAAAGTGCTGCTGATGTGGAGCGTCCGGAACTTGACTGCTAACGCTGTTCTCACCAGTTACGCGGAGCAGTGTTTTACGACGATGCAAAGAAGAGCGAGGAGATTTCCCTCCTCGCTTCCCTGAAGACATATCAGAACAAATCCAACCAGCCGCTCGATTGATTCCCGTTAACCGCACAATCGCTTTTAGTTGACCGTGAAGCTGGTTGTACTGCTGGCAGTGCCTCCCGGGGTTGTAACCGAGATCTTTGCCGTCACGGCCCCGGTCGGCACCGTGGCGGTGATTTGCGTATCGGAGTTCACAGTGAAAGTCGCGGCTACAGTCCCGAACTTCACTGCCGTAGCCTGCGTGAAACTCGTGCCCGTGATCGTAACCACCGTACCCACCGGTCCGCTGGTCGGGCTGAAGGTCTTTACCGAGGGCGTGATCTTGAAGTTCAATGCCGAAAGTAGATTGCCGCCGGGTTCTTTCACGGTGATTGCGCCCGTGGTCGCACCTGATGTTATTTTCGCGGTCGCGAACGTGTCGCTCACGATTGTTAGCGTCCCCGTTCCGGTGCCAAACTGCACGCCGGTTGCAGTATTGAATCCCTGGCCCAACAGACCAACCGAAGAGTTGACTTTGGCCGAGTGGAGCACAACCGGCTGAACGAATGGCTTCAGGTTGTTTGCCAAACTGTAGACAACTCCATACGCGGTGTGGCTGCCCCCGTGTGAGGTCTGCCCATAGATCGTTCCGTTGGTGTGCAACAGCGGAGTGCCGTACGGAGTGTCGCCGGTGGCCGTCGAGAAGCTGTGGAGAACCGTGAACCCTGTTCCAGTAGTGCTGATCTTGAACAAAACCCCTTGGCCGCTAGCGCCGCCGGTTGAGGTCACGCCATAGAGAAGCTTGTCGCTCCCCTGTACGACACCAGCAAAAGGATATGAGCCATTCGTGGAGCTTGACGTGAAGTTGTTCAGGACCTTGTACACGCCAGCCGTCGTGATCCGGAAGAGCGCGCCGCCACTTCCCGTGCCGCCCGACGCTACCGTCCCATATAGGGCGCCATCGCTGCCCTGCATCAGCGGACCGTAAGGCGAGTATTCGGTATGGAAGCTAAACAGGGTCTTCAGCGTCTTTGTCGTCGGAGAGAATTGAAATACTGTCCCGCCGTTATACGTTCCGCCGTAGAGGGTTGTGCCGTAGAGGTTGCCGTCGGTCCCCAGCAACAGGGGAGAGTAACTCTGTGATGCCAAAGTGGCCAGAACTGTGAACGTGCCCGAGGTCGTGACCTTGTAGATTACGGCGATCGTGCCGTTGCTCGTTGCGCCGTACAGATTTCCGTCTTGTGCCTGAACCGGTGGAGTCTTTGGATACGCACCGTCAGTGGTGTTGTTGAAGTCATACAGTTCGGTGAAGGCACCACTGGGCGTGAGTTTGAAGATGGTGCCGAAGCTGTGAGTTCCGCCCTGATAGGTCGTGCCGTAGAAATTTCCGTCGGTGCCCATGCTGATCCCGCCCTGGGGATACCCGCCATGAGTGAGGTCAAAGCTGTAGAGATTAGTAAGCGTGCCCGAGGGCGTCATTACGAAGAAGTTTCCGTAGAGGTGCGCGCCACCAGAGGTGGTTGTGCCGTAGATGTTCCCGTCTTCCCCTTGGGCGAGCATGCCGGGATAACTCGCGCAGCATCCGTCAGTCTCGTTGAAATCGTGCAGGTCGGTATAGGTCTGCGCGTGCAACCGCGCTGCTGAAACGGCCAGAACGACCATCAGCATCAGGCAGTGTAGCTTTGGGCTTGTCATAGGATTACTCCTCGATTCGTACTTCCGCCGGAACGCACGAACTGGCGGCGTAGCGTTTTAAGCCGCTCTATCCAGTAATGTGAAAAACACGGACGTATTGGCTCATCCGGATGGAAATAAAGTTCGCTGAGCCTCAGGCGTTTTTACAGGATGGACTCGCTTTCGCTATGCCCTGCGCTCAGTTTCCGCGATAAAATGCACTCACATGCGCGTCCTCGGGATCGACTGCGGCGGAGAATACACGGGCTATGGTGTGGTTGAGATGCATTCTGCGGGAAAGCTCTACTGCCTCACGTGCGGCGCGATCAAGCTCTCCCCGCGGGAAGCCCTGCCACGGCGCTTGTCTCGTATCTTCACACAGCTGGGCGCCATCATCGCCGAGCATGAGCCCGACGAGGTCGCGATTGAAGACGTCTTCTATGCGCTCAATGTAAAGTCGGCCCTTAAGCTAGGCCAGGTTCGCGGCGTTGCCATGCTCGCTGCCGCCGCGGCTGGCTTGGAAGTTGCCGAATATTCTCCCCTCACCATCAAATCGTCGGTCGTCGGTTATGGACGCGCCGAGAAGCAGCAGGTCCAGCATATGGTGACCCGCCTTCTCGATCTTTCCACTCCGCCGGAGCCCATGGACGCCTCCGACGCGCTCGCCATTGCCATCTGCCACCTGCATACCGCCGGGACGCTCATGCGGCAGCGTGCGGTGGCTCGATAGCATCCAACATGTATCGATCTTTGGCATAATTCCAGAAGCAATTGTGTGTGAGGCCGCCACGAGTCCAAGCAAAAGCGCAAGAAAAAAGATGACCCGAACCAAGTCTGCAGGGAAGTCGACATCGCATGGCGCGGGACGCAACCGCACCTGCATGGCCGTCCTTCTAGGATACGTTGCTCTAGTCTGGCCGTTATTTACCTGTGCCGCCGAACCCGCCACCGTCAGCTTCTCGCTGGATTTCCCCGCGTCTGATCCCGCGCAGTACACGATCTCCGTGCAATCTGACGGGCATGCGCACTACGAGTGTTCCGCCAAGGTCTCTCCCGACTCCGACGAGCGTGACCTCTACCAGACCGATTTCACATTCTCCGATGCAACCCGCGCCCGGGTTTTTGACCTCGCCGCGCAAGCGCACTATTTTTCTGGTCGGATCGACTCCGGCAATCACAAGATCGCATTCACCGGCGTTAAGAAGCTGGTTTACAAAGACGGCCAGCGCAACTCCTCTGCCGAGTTCAATTACTCCTCGGTGCCCGCGGTCCAGCAGCTCACGTCTTTGTTCCAGAACATCGCCGCAACGCTCGAATACGGCCGCCGCCTCACGCACTACCACCGCTATCAAAAACTGGCACTCAGCGACGAGTTGAAGCGCATGGAGGATCAGGCTCGTGCCGGCGATCTCGGCGAGCTGGACGCCGTAAGATCCGTCCTGCAGGATATTTACGATGACCAGTCCGTCATCAACGTCGTCCGGGCTAGAGCCCAGCGGATCATGGAGATGGCCAAAGGTTCTTCCGCAACGCGCTGAGCTCCACCTTCAAGGCGCCCAATATCATTCTCATTCCCGGAGTCATCCTGAGCCGAGCCGCCTTTCAGGCGAAACGAAGGATCTCGTGCTTATCCGTTGTTGCGCGTCAGCCAAACATCGCTCACCCCTCTGGGTACCCCCGGCCATGGCTGATCGGCCAATGCCCCAAAAGACCCAATCTTTACAACTCCTGCGCGGGAAGCGTGTTCTAATAAAGAAGACCTCGGGGGTTTCCCATGTCCAAACCATCTTTGTCTCGTTTGAATCTGGTTCTTCTTTCGGCCGCCGCTTGCGCTCTTCTTGCCCTACCGGCCATGGCTGATTCGCAGGCTCGCATCGTTCGCTTGAGTGACGTGCAGGGCTCGGTTCAGATCGACAAGAATACGGGGATGGGATTCGAGAGCGCATTTCTCAATCTCCCTATCACCCAGGGCGCGCAACTCAGGACTCTGGGCAATGGCCGCGCTGAAGTTGAGTTCGAAGACGGGAGCACCATGCGCTTGACTCCCAACTCTACCGTCCAGTTCAGCACGCTCGGCTCGAACGATTCGGGCAAGCACATGTCCGAGATCAATTTGGTCGAAGGCATGGCGTACGTGAACTGGCTGGGCAAAGACGAGATCACTCTCAACTTTTCCCGCGAAAAAGCCTCGCTCGACCATGCCGCTCATTTCCGGCTTGATACTTCAACAGAGGTCGCCAATCTAGCGGTCTACAAGGGGGACGTCGAGATAGAGGGCCCGGCCGGCAAGGTCATGGTCGAGAAGAAGAAAACCGCGACCTTCGACTCTGCCGACAATGACAAGTCTACGCTCGCGAATAACATCACGGCCGCTCCGCTCGATTCCTGGGACAAGGAATCAATCGCCTACCACGATCAGTATGCAAAAAATAATTCGTCGAATTCGCCCTACGGCTACGGCATGAGCGATCTGAATTATTACGGCTCCTACAGCAACGTCCCTGGCTACGGCATGATGTGGCAACCCTACTTCACCGGTGTTGGCTGGGATCCCTTTATGGATGGCGCGTGGTCCTGGTATCCCGGCTACGGCTACATGTTTGCCTCGGCCTATCCCTGGGGATGGATGCCGTACCGCTACGGAAACTGGATGTTCGTCCCCGGCTTCGGCTGGATGTGGCAGCCCGGCGGATGGAACTCTTGGCAGACGGTACCCCGCTACACACCAACAACCTTGATTCACTTTCATCCGCTGATCCCTCCTGCTGCGGGCACTGTAAAGACGATCGCGGTCGGACGGGGCGGGGCAGTTTCTTCACTGGCGACTTCGCATATGGTCGTAAACGCGGGCTCGGCTGGCATCGGAATTCCGCGCGGCTCGCTCGGCAATCTGTCTCACCTCAATCATGATGTGGCTAAGAATGGTTTCGTCGCCGTGCGGCCTGCCCCCCAGTTCTCCGGCAGTTCGCAGAGAAGCTCGGAACGAAGTTCCGGCTTCGGCGGGACGCAGCGCTCGACAGCATCCGCACCGCCAGTTCATAGCGCACCAGCCTCGCACGCCTCAGGCGGCACGCACCACTGATCTTCCCTTCGTAAAAAGCAACGGGCGGCCAAATAGGCCGCCCGTTTTGCTATTAAGGCGTAGCGCCGGCATCCTGCCGGTTGTCGCGAGGCCATCTTTTCCTCGCAGCAGCCGAGAGAACGCCGGCGCGACTTGCTTCAACCCGTCACCGCCGCAAGCTCACCGACGTAATCACCTTCTCGCAAACCGTCTGCAACTCTGCCGAAGAGGCGTGATCTGAACTACAACTCACGGGCACAACTTTCCCCCACGGCGTCAGCATCAGACCGAGCATCCCATGAATGTTCGCTAGATTGCGCTGCGTGGCGTTGAAATCGACGATCACGCCCGGATATCCGTCGAGCGTAGCATTCGAGACGCTCGTTCCAATCCCTGGCTTGGCCGCGAGCCACACATAGTTCGCCAGATAGTATTCGGCTGCCTTCTTCAGTTCTTCGTCGTCTGTCAATCCCTTAGATCGCCGATCGAGCGCCGGACCCACCGACACACCAACCAGTAGATCGCCCTTCTGCACTAGATAGACCGTGCGCAGCGGCGTGTCCTCGGAGACTTGAACCTCTCCCGGCAAGGCCACCGATAGGGTCGCGCAAAACCACACGTCGCGGCACAACCCTTTTTCGTAGCGGGTAAAGCCCGCCGGGGTCGCAACGAGCGAATCCGAATCGACCATGATCCGCGTCGTGCGCTTCACAACGGCCGGCTTGGCGGCCTGAATCATCGGATTCGGCAGCAGTGTCTTCGTCGCTGGAACCGGAATGTTGCCGCTCTCAGGCTCGGGAGTGGATTCAAATTGCTTCAGCGCCGCCAGCCACTCCACCGGCCGTTCGTTCGGCAGTAACCGCGCTCGCGCCTCCTCCTGAAAGTGAAACGTCATAAATGGATATCGCCCGGGATTGTCCGACCGCATACTCGAAAGATCGGGCATCGGATTCTCCGGATCATCAATTCCCGAAGGTTCCTCCGCTGGCGGATCACTATCAGAATCATCGTAGGGCGACGCCAGCGTCAGCTTGTTGTCGATCGTCTGCGAGCGGTGTAGCCACGCCACATGGTGGCTCGCCGGATCGAGCAGCAGAGAAACGTGAAGAACCGCCGCCACCGCGTTGTTGCCCGCCGCCGGAATAACTCGCCCCTCGCTCGCAGTGCCCGCTGCCGGAAGATCAATCGGCGAAAAGATGTATTGCGATGTCACCCATGCGCACGATCGTCCGTCAACCTGCACCATGTTTCGGAAGCGCAAGTCCGCGCCGCTCAGTTCCAGATCCTTCAGCGCGCGGTCGCGTGAGTAGACAAACTGTCCGCGCGGCTTCCAAGACGCCCCTGCCGTAACGGGCTGCGGGGAGAACTCGGTCTGCAGCAGATCCTGCGTCGCCTTCCGCAGCAGTTCGCCGCCGTCCCAATACTTGAAATAGCCATCGCTGGCATTGCTCAACGCAGTCTCACCGTGCGGTCCCACCCGGAATAGGACTGCCGAAGCCTGCAGTGCTGCCAATCGCTTCTGAAAATCCGGTGCGGAAAAGAGCGCGCATCGCACACTGGTCAGGCGCGTCTCACTGTACGTCGCCTCGACCGGACTATTCCCATCTTTATCCGGAGCCTGCGGACGCAACGTCACAATTGCTGCCAGCGCATAGTCGCACGGTCCACGCGGCGGCGTCAGAATCGCTCCGCTCGCATCCGCGATCGGAAGAAACGACGCTGCCGCCTCGACTTCGTAACGCAACACTTCGCCCGGTTTGAAATCGGCGTGCAGCACGATCTTGTGCTGAGCAGCCGTCTGCGCCACCAAACGTGGTGTTGCCGGCCCCGCGCAGAGAAGCAATGCGAGGCAGGCGGTCGCGAAAATGAAGTGCTGTCGTCTCATTTATTCGGGATCCTCATCCTCACGAGGATCGTGCTGCGGATAGTATTGGAGATCGTAAGGTTGCGGCTCCTGATATTCCGGATAGGCTCGGGGTCTCGACGGTTCGAGCATCTGGCCTCTCGCCGATTTCACGACTGCGTCGCAAATGTTTGCGGCGGCCGCAGAATCCTGATCCCGATATACGCAGGCAAAGCCGTAATTTCCGTTCGGCGTCGATGACACCACGCTCAGACCGCGATACCTGACCGCGTCGCCCGCCACGGTGAAGTGAGAAATTATGCTTTGAAAGCTGTCAATCAGCGTGTGCTCGTCGAGCACGATGTGCGCCGCACGGCCGAAATATTCCGGACGCGCGAACCATCCTTGTAAAAACGTTCTCTTGGCGCCGTCGATCGAATACGTGGGTTCGAGTGACTCCGCGACATAAATGCGAATCACGCGGTTCGAATCTTCCTCGGGGCCCGGTAAAGGAATGAGCGCCGGTCTCGGTTGCTCTGCCGCCCTCCTCCACTTTGGGCTCTTCGGCAGCGAAATAGAGAGTTCGTAGCACGGTGTCCGCGAGCACAATCGCACGCGCCACACGCCCGTCGTGTCGGGTCCGTCCTCTTCTTCGTTCACCAATCCCTTTGCGGGAGGATGATCTGTGGCTGCCCGCTCCTTGCGTGTCTTACGTGCGACATCTCCTAAAGGTGGGCCCGACGAATCCTGTCCCCACGCCCCCACGCCAGCCCACAAAATCAACGCGCCCAGCGCCGCCCATCCCCGAATTGTGCCCGACGAAAATTTCATGGCAGTTGCAGCGAATTTACCAGCGTCGTGCACAGGACTTCCGCGTCTGCAAAATGTTCTTCCGGCGCCGTGCATCCCACCAGAAACTGTGCACCACGAGTTCCGATCAGCACACGCTCGCCGATCCACCACCTCTTCTGGTCTCGCAGGTAGCGAAATCGTGTCATCTGCGCGGGTTTGCCCTGAATCGTTAAATCCTGGGTGCTGACAGCGTCGGTCTTCTCGTGCGACCATCCATTGGAATTGGCCAGGTCCCGCATGCGGATGAAGTCCGCATCAGTCAGGCTGCGATAGGGCGCATTCACGTCGGCTGGCCCGGCGTAGAGCAGCAAGAACTCCCCATCCATCGCGGTCTTGAAGATGTGCTGCCCGTTGGTGCGCGATACCACCTCAGTCTTTTCCGGGATAATGACCGATGCTTCCGAGCATTGCTGTGGATTCATGCAGAACTGCATTCCGAACGGCTGGAATCCCGCGGGCGCCGCGCTCGTTCCTTCGCCGTTATCGAACTTCGCTTGCGCCGTACCGTGCGGCGCTTGCCGCGTCTCGCGTGCCAAGTCTGCCAGAGATGCCGATTGCGGCCCCGCGATGACCGGCGCACTGTTCTGCGCCGGAATGCCCGCCGCAGTAGCCACCAGATGCGCCTTGCCTTCCGGGATCGACGCTGCGTGTACTACGATGTCTTCTTTCAGTTGAATCGATGGGTAGATGATCTTGTCGCAAGCCTGAGCCGACGTAAGCTGGTCCCGATATTGTGTCTGAATCGCATTCTTCACTCTCTGCGACTCTTCCCATGTTGGATATCGCTTCCCGCAGGTCTGGTAGCCGTAAGAGTTATACGTACAATTACGCATTTCGTCAGGGCCGGCGCACATTACAGGAATCAAGCGGTTCGATGCCACAATGAATTCCATGCTGCCGGTGATCTGACGGCCCAGCAATTGGCTATTGTTCATGGAGCAGCGAAAGGCATTGCGCGACCCTCTCTTCACTGCCGAACAATAGGACGATGTCGAGTAGCGGCTGGCGATTTGCCGCACAAAATTCGGGAGACCAGCCTCATTCACGTAAGGCGGGATCGGAACCGGTGTCCCCGCCAACACCTCGGTGTTCGTGACTCCGACCTGTGAACCGAGCAGCACCGCCCCGCCGTTGTCACGCCCTTCCAAGCTGTACGGAAACGGCACGAACAGCCGGTAGTCGCCCGCGTCGTAGTTCTTGTATCCCACCGGAGCGTTGTCCGAGGCTTCCTGCTCCGCCTGCATCTCATCCACGCGCTCCTGAGCCTTGTTCGATTTGGCGTCGGGCGCCGTCGCATGCTGGGCGCGGCTTTGGCGACCGAGATCGCCTAAAGAAGGAGGTGGCTCCTCGGAGTCCTGTGCCGACACTGCGACACTCAGGCAGCCAATGAACGCTAACACCACCAGCACTCCGCGATCGAACGAAAAAATCCTCATGGCAGTCGCAACGAGTCAATCAGTCTCGAACAGATGGAGTCCCCATCCGCGAAAGTCTCTGTCGGCGCCAGGCAACCGACTACGATCTGCGAACCGTTCGTTTCAATGTCTGCTCTTTTGCTGATCCAGCTGACAACTCCGTTCTTAAACCGCATCTGGCTGATGAGCGCTGGTTTCCCGTCCAATGTCATCTGCTGGCTGCCGACGAGGGACGAGGTCCCAGGATCGCGAGCCGTCTCCGGATCCACGAGTTGCTTCCAGCGCACCAGGCTCGGATCGTTTGCCTTGCGACCGTCGCAACTTTCGCCAGCCGGCCCCATCAGCAGCAGGAACGGAGAACCCTGCACCTTCATCTCGAACACGTACTGCTTGCAATCGGAACTGACCAACTTGGCCTCAGCCGGTACCAGAACCGATGCATCCCAACACTGTGTGTGGCTCTTGCAGTAGTTGAACGCCTGCACTCTGAAGCCGGCGGGAACCGTGCTGTGCTGCAACCCAGCCGCCGCCGTCTTTCCCGAATCAGACGATGCCGCAGGAGGCGCGGCCGATTCCGGCGCATTCTCCGGAGCCGCTCCCTCCTTAATGCGAATCGACTGGAACACCGACTCGCACTTCTTCCAGACGTTTCTAACGTCGTCTTCTTCGTGGTCGAGAGACTGCCGCGCCCACCCTTGCGCGGCGCTGTTGGAGCGCGCGTTGTTCAGAGTATCGCGCGCTTGGCTTTCCGTCGGGGCGACGCACAACATTGGATACATATAGCCCGACGCTCTCACAAAGACAGCGTTGCCGCTCACCTGTTGCGACAGAAGATTTGCCGCCGCTAGGCTGCACTGGTAGGCGTCGTGATTGGCGATGGTCGTCTTGCTGCAGTTCGACGACTGTGCGTACAAGTGGGCAAACTGTGCGGCGGCTTCCTCAAACGCGGCATCATTATGCGCCCAGCGGTCCACCACTGGAGTCCCCACTAGCACCATGGGGCGCTTCGAACCGACCATGGGACCGGAGAGCACTATGCCAGCATCGTCGTGTCCTTCCACCTTAAAGGGTGCGGGAACCCAAACCTTGTAGTCGCCCTCATTGTAGGTTTTGAAACCTCCAGGGGCGCCGCCGTCGTTCTGATCTTCCGACAACTCATTGGCAACTTCCCGCGCGCGGTTTGGTTCTGTTCCAGACTGCGCCTGCTTCTGAGCGCGCGCCTGCCGGGCTAGATCGGCCAGAGAACTGCCGTCCTGACCCTGTGCCGGAATTGTGGCAACGATCAGGATCAATAACGCCGCAATCATCAAACCGCGCAAGGCTTGCCCGCCCCGCGGATTCGTATCTTTTGACTGTGATGTTGACTGTGATGTCCAGTGCATGCACCGTTCTCCTATTTGCTAATTCGTCTAGTTGGTCGCGCTGGCCGGCTGCACAGCCGCTTCGGGCAGATCAAGTTGGATGGGTGCGTTGTAGTCAGAGAACGAAAAACGTGCGCGTTCCCAGTCCACCGTCATCTCATATGGCAGACGGTCATCAAGACCCAGGCACACGGTGTCGTGTTCAAGTCCACTGGGAGCGCCTTTCATCGTGACCAGCCATTCGCGGCAGCGGACGCCGTTCACCGTCTTCTTGTCGCCCTTTTGCAGCACGCCGCGCTTGATCATGCTGGCAATTTTCGGCAGCACGTTGCTGTCCGTGCCCTGGGCGAGACTGCTGCAATACCACCTCGCGGATTGTCCTCCGCTCCCGTAGCGGTTGGCCTGCCACGAACCATCTTTCTGCCGAATATATTCCTTGCCTCCGACGTGCATCTCTTCCATCGTCATCTCAGAGGGATGATCTGCGCTCGTGTCCTGTACGTGCATCTGGTAGTGCAACACATCGCGGCCGCAGTCGACCTCCCACAGCATTTCATTGCGTTGTGTTCCAGGATTCGCAGCCAGAACCGCGCGGAAGCTATGTACCTGCTTCATCGCATCGAGGGTTTTCTGGAATTCTTTTTCTGAGCTGCCTGTACCCACGTAGCTCGCCGCCCAGCCCACAATGGCTACACCCACGAGCAGACGAGCGCCAATCCACATCCAATACCGGTCGCCCATAGCTAAACTTCTCCCGAGTAAGTCGTCCCCTTAGGTTAATGGCGTCCCCAGTCGGCAAAAAGTTACGAAGGACTACCGGGTTTGGCCGACTTTGACCGTGTTTTTACCGGGTTTTCTGGAAGGAAAACATCCATGTAGCGACAACCGCATCGGCGGTCCCACAAAGGCGAAGCCGGACGGCCCCGCCGGCAAGTGATTACGAGACCACTACCCCCGCGTACCCCACGACCGTATCCCGGTCGCCCGAGATGTCCCCCGAAGTAGCGTACTTCACCAGTTCTGCCGACTTCGCGCCCAGTTGTCGAGCCGCCGTCAGCATCGCCACCGCGGGACCTAATCCGCACATGCTGATGTCCTGTTGCGTGACCACATCGAAAAGCCCGCGCGGATCAAGCGTGAGAATCCGCTCGATTGCTCGATGATCCTTCACCCGTGTGACGGCGTCCGATTCATAGTGATTCATGTCGCTCGACGCGATGATCAAGACCGGATCTTTCTGTGCCACGACGACATCGGCAAGAGCCTTGCCCAGTTGTTCCAGCGCTTCAAACTGTCTCGTCCCCAAAGCGATCGGGACGAACTTCAACTCCGCTTGCCGTATCTGCAGAAAAGGAAGCTCCACTTCCGCCGCATGCTCCGCGCGATGTGCCGCCGAATCTTCCTGCAGAGCAGGGAAGCGCTTCTTCAAGGCGCCCGCGAGTTCGCTATCAATCGCCACCTCGCCCAGCGGAGTCTCCCATGCGCCTTCGCTCATCACCGATAGCGGAACACCCATGCCCGTGTGGTTCGGACACATCACAATGCAGCGCCGTGGAATTTCCACGCGAGCAAAGACCGCGCCCGCCACGTGCCCGGAATACATATAGCCGGCGTGAGGCGCGATGCACCCCACCGCCCGGACCGGACTCTGCTTTCCGAAACTCGATTGTGAGAGATAGCCGCGCGCTTCGGTACGCAGATCGTCAGGATCGCCCGGATAAAAGCGTCCCGCAACCGCAGGATGACGCAGGATCGTTGTCGCCATGGCCCCTCCTCTTCATCTGTTCAACGTGGGACCAACACTCTAATGCTAAGACTCGTTCTCCCCGCTGCGCAAGGCGCGAAACACCGCGGCACTCTGCTCCAAGCTCAGAGTTTCCGCTCGCGCTGTCGCCTTCACCTTCGCCTCAGCCAGAGCTCGCTTCAGCGCCGCACCTTCATACTGGCTTTTGAGGTTGTTCCACAGCGTCTTGCGCTTCTGTCCAAACGAAAGGCGCAGAAAATCGATGAACCCGTCGCCTGCGACTCCCAACTTCTCCTGCTGCGGGTCAATCGTCAGCCGCAGCACCGACGAATGCACTTTCGGTGGAGGCACAAATGCCCCGGGCGGCAAAGTAAACAAATTTTCCACGCGGGCATACAACTGGGCCGTAGCCGACAACATGCCGTAGTCGCGCCCACCGGGCTCCGCCGCAATCCGGTCCGCGACCTCGCGCTGCACCATGATCACGATGCTCTCGAAGTATTTCGAAAACTCAAACAGCCGCAGCAGAATGTCAGACGTAATGTAATAAGGAAGATTGCCCACGACCTTCACGGGCTCCGGCTTCAAATCAATTCCCGGACGGCTCAGCCCCGGCTTCGGCCCGAACAAAGAATCGAAATCGATGGCCAGAATGTCGGCCTCGATAATCTCAACGTTGCGCGCCATTCCAAACTTCAGCCGCAACTGCGCCGCCAGCACGCGATCGAGTTCCACCGCGATCAACCGCCGCGCCCGTCTGGCGAGCAGCGAGGTCATGATCCCGCGACCCGGGCCAATTTCGAGCACTGTGCTTTGCGATATGTCGCCTAAAGCGTCGACGACGCGCGCGGCCAGGTCCTCGCTGGCCAGAAAGTGTTGTCCCATTTTAGGCTTGGCTTGCGGACGTCGCTCAGATACGACCCTTGGCACGTTGACCCTCACTGCCTCGGGAAGTAGACTTTGAGGTCGGTCCTCGCATCCTAGTGGCGGACCCTCGGCCCCGAGACACATTCATAATAGCGTGCGACGCCTCAAACGTGCGCTCTGGAGGTTCGGCCATCATGAACATTTCCTTCGTCGCTTCCGAAGGAGTCCCATTCTCTAAAACTGGTGGGCTGGCCGACGTTGTCGGCGCGCTACCGCGTGCCCTGGCCGCCCTCGGACATCAGGTCAGCGTTTATCTGCCGCGCTATCGCCAGACCAAACTCACCGACGCGGCGACGGTCGTTCGCAGCGTAACCGTCCCCTTCGATGATCAATACCGGTTTGCCTCAGTTGTCAGCGGAGGCACCCAGGGTGGCGTGCGCTTTTATTTCGTTGAATATCCCTCGTACTTCGATCGCGATGCCCTCTATGGCACGCCCGCAGGCGACTTTCCCGATAACGCCGAGCGCTTTGCCTTGTTCTCGCGCACCGTGCTTGAAGCATCAAAAATTATCGGCGTGCCCCAGATTTTTCACTGCCACGACTGGCAGTCGGCGCTCGTGCCTGTGCTTCTTCGTACGGTCTATGCCGAGGATCCAGCCTTTAGGGATGTCGGCACGGTCTTCACCATCCACAACATGGGCTACCAAGGACTCTTTCCGCCCGACACTCTCCCGCTCCTCATGCTGCCCTGGGATCTTTTTACCATGTCGAAGATGGAATTCTTTGGGCAAGTGAATTTCCTGAAGGGTGCGCTCACTTACTCTGACTACATCACCACCGTGAGTCGCAAATATAGCCAGGAGATTCAAACGGCTGAGTACGGGTTCGGCCTCGAAGGTGTTCTCCGCGATCGCGCCTCCACCGTGACGGGAATTCTCAACGGAGTGGACTATGACGAATGGAGTCCGCAGACCGACAAGTTCACCGCGGCAAAGTTCTCGCCGCAAGATCTCACTGGCAAGGCCAAGTGCAAGCAGGATCTGCTCGCGGCCTTCGGAGTCAAGAACGCCGACCCGAAACTTCCGGTGATCGGAATCGTCTCCCGCTTTGCCGCCCAAAAAGGTTTCGACCTGATCTCTCAGATCGCCGATCGGGTCGCCCGCGAAGAGATGATCATCGTCGCACTCGGCGCTGGCGACAAGACCTACGAAGAGATGTTTCAGCGCTTGAACAAGCAGTTCCCCCACAAGATCGCCGTCAAAGTCGCCTATGACAATGCGATCGCGCACAAAATCGAGGCCGGCGCCGACATGTTCCTCATGCCGTCGCGTTATGAACCTTGTGGCCTGAATCAGATTTACAGCCTGAAGTACGGAACAGTTCCAATCGTCCGCGCCACGGGCGGCCTCGACGACACCATCGAGCCCTGGGACGCCCGCAGCGGGAAGGGAACTGGTTTCAAGTTCACGGAATACAACGGCGAGTCGCTCCTGCTAACGATTAAGCAGGCGCTCACCGCTTATCGTGATCAAACCTCGTGGCAGGTGCTCATGCGCAACGGCATGAACAAAGATTTCTCGTGGAATGCCTCAGCCCGTGAGTACGGGAAGGTCTACGAACGGGTCAAACAGATGCGTGTCGCCGCCGCCGCGCCCGAGAAAGTTCTGGTCTAGACCCGCGAGTCTAACCGGCGGCATCAGACGGATAGCAGTGCGGCGGAATCGTGCGACTCCGCCGCTTTCTAAGCTCAGTCACTCCTTCACTTCTCAACTCTGTCGGCCGCCGGCGAAATCTCATATACGATGCCATTGCCGCTTGAGCCGCCACCGTCTGTGACGCCAAATAGGTTGCCGCTGGCATCAAGGGTGACCCCGCCGGACGGGAAGCATCCGTCGTGGGTTCCAGCAAATTGGGTTAAGGCCGCGAACTTCCAAATCCCAGAAACCGGGGTCAGCTCGAAGACAGTCCCGCAGAGAAGCAGAGGCGGGCCTCCTGCGGACGCCGCCCCAAAAAGATTCCCTCCGGCATCAATAGCTAGGCCGAGGGGTTTGGCTCCGTCGTAATCGTTGGTGAAGTAGTGGACCACGGTTTCCTTCCACCCGCCCGACGTCGGGGGCGCCAGCTTGAAAACGGTTCCGCAGCCGAGTGACGACTGGCGGCACAACCCTCCCATAAGGGTAGTACCGTAAAGGTTTCCCGCAGGGTCAAAAACCAAGCTGCCTACGGGATTTCCACCTCTTGACCCTTGGAACATGTAAAGTGTGGAGAATTGCCAGTGAGTGCCGTGTGTCATACGAAACACGGTGCCGCATCCTCCCAGGCCGGCGCAGATTGTCGTTGTGGTGTTCGCTCCGGTTTCCGCCGTGCCGTAGAGATTTCCCGCCGCGTCGAACACAAGGTTGGAGCTTGGACTTGAGCCGTCACTACCGCCGGTAAAAGAGTGGATGACGTTCTCCATCCAGCTTCCACCCGAGGGCGTGAGCTTGAAAACGGTGCCGAGGTTGCTGGCACCGCCGACCCGGGTTACGCCGTAGAGAGCCCCGCTAGCGTCGAACACCAGGGCACCCGAAGGAATTCCACCGTCACTTCCGCCTTGAAACTGATAGCACAGATTGGCTCCATCCACCGCCGGCAACCGGAGACAGCTCATAAACCATGCCCCAGCCGTTGCTCCCTGCGTTAGTCCCGTACAAGTTTCCGGCTCCGTCGAAGATGACGCCAGTGCGTGGATTGCTACCACTGGATCCTCCCGGAAAACTGAACGCTACTGACTCGCTCCATCCGCTGGAGGTCGGCGAGAGCTGGCACACCCCTCCGTCGTTGTCTGCCCCACCGAATATTGTCGTGCCGTACAGATTCCCGTTCACATCGAAGGTCAGCGTGTCGGAAGGGCCCAAGCCGTCGGGGGAACCCGTGAAGTTATGCACGATCGTCTCGGTGTATTGCGCCCGCGCGGCGTGTGCTGAAGGCGAAAACAAAGGCCACAAGGGCCAAGGGCAAAATGCGCCAAAGATTTTGTTTCATAGAAAATCTCTCCTCTTTAAAGCCTCAGTTGAAGACAGGCTGGTACCTGCCGAATGAGAATGCGCTCGCGCCATCTGGGCGTTCTTTGCGCCCGGACACACGAATACAGAATGACGAAAGCGAGGGGGAGGAGACTACGGCGGCAAACTATATCACAACTCGTGACTCGACCAGAAACGGCCTGCCACTGCCAAAGTCACCTGCCGAAACCACCCGAGAGGGCATCACAAAGGAATGTCAGCCAGCCTGCTAGAATTTGTGAAACATGGCCGCGGTCCACAGCACACCCGCTCTCCCCCGCACCATCTTCCATGTGGACATGGACGCCTTCTTCGTCTCCGTGGAAGAGCTTCACGATCCGTCACTGAAAGGAAAGGCCGTTGTCGTCGGAGGGCAGCGCAACGAGCGCGGTGTTGTCTCTGCCGCTTCCTATGAAGCCCGCAAGTTCGGCGTCCACTCGGCCATGCCTTTGCGCACCGCGGCGAAAATGTGCCCGCACGCCATCTTCATCAACGGACATCCCGACCGCTACCGCGAATGCTCCGAGAAAGTCTACAAAGTTCTTGACTCGTTTTCGCCGCAGGTCGAAATGGCCTCAATCGACGAAGCCTATCTCGACATGAGCGGCACAGAACGCCTGCACGGCCCGCCACTGAAAGCTGCACACACACTGCACCAGCGCATGAAGGCTGACACGGGTCTCAACTGCTCCGTCGGAATCGGATCCTCGCGGTTGATCGCCAAGGTTTCCTCCGCTCAAGCCAAACCCAACGGCGTGCTCTGGATCGTCCCCGGCGAAGAGGCGAAATTCCTCGCCCCGCTTGACGTGCGCGAGATTCCCGGCGTCGGCAAAGTCATGGAGAGTCACCTGCACGCTCTCGGCATCAAGAAAGTCGGCGATCTTGCCAAACTCGAAGATGGCGAACTCGAAGATCGTTTCGGAAAATGGGGCCTCGCTCTCGCCGGCAAGTCTCGCGGTGAAGACGCTGGTGGATGGTTCGACACCGAAGTTGGCGAAGATCTCGGCGCGAAGTCTATCAGTCACGAACACACTTACAACGAAGACACGGCCGATGCCAGCCAGCTCGAATCCACTCTGATGCGCCTCTCAGAAATGGTGGGTCGCCGCCTCCGCGAATCCAACTTCCACGCGCGCACCCTTCAGCTCAAGTTGCGCTACAAAGATTTCACGACCATTACGCGCGCCCACACTCTCGCGACCCCGACTCAACTCGACACTGAAATCTTCGAGCAGATCCGCGTCCTGTTTCGCAAGAATTGGAAGAAGGGTCAGCAAGTTCGCCTGCTCGGTGTGCACGCCGCGTCCTTCACCACGCAACCGGATCAATTCAACCTGCTTGACGGCAACCGCCAGCAGCGTTGGAAAGACGCCCTCGCCGCCGCAGATCGTCTGCGCGACAAGTTTGGGGAGTCCAAGGTCGGCCTCGCCGCCGGACTGAGCGGAAACTTCCGCGAACGCACTCACGAGAATCCCGCTGGCCTTCCCGGCAAAGGCAAGCCCCGCAATTCCTAGCGCCAGCGCACCCGGTTGCAAAATTCTTCACATGCAAAATCCTTCACATTGACACCGCCTCCCGATGGTGGCAACATTCAGACCCCCACTGTTTTCGTAGTAGTCCAACTTCTAGAGGTCTCCTCGGTGTGCAAGCCAGCAGCCCTATCAGGAAGCCCTTGGCCTGTGTCTTGAGTCCGACGGAATCGTAACGAGAGGAAGTTCAATGACGAAGCAATGTCGCCTCGCGAGTCTCGCAGCGCCCATCCTTTTTCTTCTTTCCCCTGCTGCGCCAGCCCAGAATGCGCCAGCCCCGGATGCCCAAGCCCAAGATGCCCCAGCCCAAGACGCACAAGTTCAGGACACGCAAGGCCAGGATCCCCAACCCCAGAATGCTCGCACCGGCATCAGCCAGATTCGCCACGTCGTTTACATCATTAAAGAGAATCGATCGTTCGACAGCTTCTACGGAACATTTCCCGGCGCAAACGGAGCTTCCACTGCTGTCATCTCCTCCGGACAAACCATCACCCTCGGCCACCAGGGCGACCAAATACCCCACGACGTGACCGGTCACGGTTGGTGGGACGCCATCACCGGCATGAACAATGGCAAGATGGATCGGTTTGATCTCGTCACTGCCGGCAGTACGAACGGAGACTACCTTGCCTTTACCCAGCTTCACCAGGCAGACATCCCGAACTACTGGATCTATGCCCAGAATTTCGTTCTCTCCGACAATACATTTTCCTCGCTGCAGGGCGCCAGTTTCCCCAACCACCTTTACACGATCGCGGCGCAGTCTGGCGGCGTGTGGAACAACACTTTGCAAATCAATGGCAAAGGTCAGCTTTGGGGTTGCGATGCGAACCCTCTGACGCAAGCTCCCGCGATGGATCTAAACCACGTCGTCACTAAGCCGTTTCCCTGTTTTGATTTTCAGACTCTTGCCGACTTGCTCGACGGTGCCGGCTTGACCTGGAAGTACTACGCACCCGGCGCTGGCACCGCGGGATATGTTTTCTCCACCTACGATGCAATCAACCACATTCGCAACACTTCGTTGTGGGCGAAGCACGTTTTTCCTGACACGCAGTTTGCCATTGACGCGGCGGCGGGCAAATTACCAAATGTCGCTTGGCTCGTAACCACGGGCAAATCGAGTTTTGGTACCGGCGGGACCAGCAGCAGTTCGGTCGACAACAACGAGCATCCGCCAGGAAGCGTCTGCACCGGCGAAAACTGGACCGTGAACCAACTCAACGCTCTCATGTCCGGCCCTAACTGGCCCACATCCGCGGTCTTCCTTACTTACGACGATTTTGGCGGCATGTATGATCACGTTCCGCCTCCGGCTGTAGACATCTACGGCCTCGGGCCTCGCGTCCCCATGCTGATCATTTCACCCTTCGCCAAGAAGGCCTATATCTCGCACACCCAGTACGAGCTATCTTCGGTGCTGAAGTTTGCCGAGGAAGCATTCGGCCTGCCCAGTCTCGGTCAGCGCGACGCCACCGCCAACGACACTACTGACAGCTTCGACTTCACTCAGACCGCTCGTTCGCCTCTTTACTTGACGCCGCGTCTTTGCCCTCTTCTCTCCACCGACACCGATTACTTTGGGTGGGAAGCAGTAGGCGGCACCAGTGCTGGCCGCAAAGTCATCATTAACAACGACCAGACTGCAAACATCACTCTCAATAGCATCGCCACTACCGGCGATTTCGTAATTACCTCTAACAACTGCGGAAGCACCGTGACGGTTGGCAACTCCTGCACCATGATGGTCGAGTTCAAACCCACCGCCTCTGGAGCGAGAACTGGCACCCTAACGGTCACCGACACCGGCGTCACCAGCCCTGAGACCATCGCCCTCTCCGGCATCGGCTCCAACATCTCCGTGGCTCCGCTCAGCCTCACCTTCGCCAGCACACTCGTAGGCAGTACTACCGCTGCCAAAACCGTCTCAGTGAAAAACATCGGGACCTCCGCCATCAGCATTACAGGCGTCAATGCTGCCGGGGACTTCGCCCAGGTCAACACCTGCGGTAGCAGTCTGGCCGCCGGAGCCACGTGCGCCATTCACGTGAGCTATGCGCCGACCACATCCGGAACGCTTGAAGGCGGAGTCAGCGTGATGAGCAGCGATCCCGCCAATCCCATCACGGTGCTTCTGAAAGGCACTGCCACCGGCGTCAACCTTTCGCAACAAGCATTGACCTTCCCGCCTACGATGGTGGGTGCTTCCAGCACGCCCATCCAATTCACCATCACGAACACTTTTAAGATTCCACTGAACATCGGCACAATTGCGACGACCGGGGACTACTCCCAGACCAACACTTGTGTGAGTCCTCTGGCCGCCGGTGCCAATTGCACCATCAGCGTCACTTTCACTCCTACTGCCACGGGAACGCGCACCGGTTCCTTCAGCATCGCCGACAGCGATTTCCAGAGTCCGCAAAATGTGTCCCTCACCGGCACGGGCGACTGAGCGTTTTTCGGATGAGCCGGGGTGCCTTCGGAAGAGGGCTCTCCCGGCAAATCCGAGCCTCCCGGTACTGGTTGTGTTTGTCCCTCATACCGCGATGTCATCCCGAGCGGAGCCGGTTTTCAGGCGAAGCGAGGGATCTCATGCTTATCCGCCTCCGAGCGCAAGCCAAACGGCACTCCCCCGGCACTCCTCCGCTAGTTGACCAGCATCCTCGTCGCGCACTAAGATTCCCGTTCGTTCAAAACACCTGAGGAATCTAAATGCGCAAAGTCTTCGCTCTGTTGCTGTTTGCACTCGTGTGGATGTTTGTCCCAACCGCCGCTGCCCAGTCCAATCCTCCGCTGCTCCTGCGTTTTCCCACCGTCAACAAGACTCAGATCGTCTTCAACTATGGCGGCGATCTCTGGACGGTGAGTCGCGATGGCGGTGATGCGCGCCGCCTGACCTCAGGGGTCGGAGCGGAAGTCCTTTCCTACTTCTCTCCCGACGGCTCCATGATCGCCTTTACCGGAGAATATGACGGCAATCTCGACGTCTTTGTAGTCTCTGCGACTGGCGGGGTGCCGCGCCGTCTTACTTATCATCCCGCCGACGAACTTGTGGCGGGCTGGACTCCCGATGGCAAGAAAATTCTTTTCAATTCCTGGGCCAACAGCTTCATGCATTTCGAAGATCAGCTCTACACCGTTCCCGTCGACGGCGGATTCCCCACGCAGCTGCCCATGCCGATCGCCGAAGGGGCCAGCTTCTCTCCCGACGGATCTCACGTCGCCTATGTTCCCCATCCGATATGGGAGCCGGCCTGGAAGCGCTATCACGGAGGACAGACCACTCCCATCTGGATTCTTGATCTCAAGGATTCCAGTGTCGTGAAAATTCCGCGCGAAAACTCGAACGACGAAAATCCCATGTGGATCGGCGACACCATCTACTTCCTCTCCGACCGCAACGGTCCGGTCAGCCTCTTCGCTTACGACACAAAGACGAAGCAGGTCTCCGAAGCTCTTCACAGTGACGGCCTCGATTTCAAAGGTGCCTCGGCTGGTCCCGACGCCATCGTCATCGAACAGTTTGGCGCCATTAAGCTTTACGACCTCAACACCCATCAGGCGAAAAATGTCTCCATTCATGTCACGGGTGATCTAGAAGCGGTACGTCCGCATTTCGCCAAAGTCGAACCCAAGCGCATTCAGAATTTCAGCATCTCTCCCACCGGAGCCCGTGCCGTCTTCGAGGCTTGGGGAGAAATTTTCACCGTCCCTACCGACAAAGGTGACATTCGCAACATCACCCGCAGTCCTGCCGTGGCCGATCGCGATCCCCAGTGGTCGCCCGACGGCAAATCCATCGCCTATTTTTCCGATGAATCGGGAGAGTATGACCTCGCCATCCGCGATCAGAACGGCCTGGGTACTGTTCGCCACATCAGCCTCGGCACGCCTCCATCGTTTTTCTATACGCCCATCTGGTCGCCTGACAGCAAGAAGATTGCATATTCCGACAAGCGACTGCAGTTGTGGTACATCGATCTCGACAACCCCGCTCCCAAAGTGATCGACTCTGATTATTTCGGCGGTTTCGGCCCCACGCAGCTCAATCAAACCTGGTCCCCCGACAGCAAGTGGCTCGCCTACACCAAGCAACTTGCCAGCGGTCAGCACGCGGTCTTCGTCTATTCGATCGAGCAGGGCAAGGCCTTCCAGGTCACCGACGGCATGAGCGACGCGCTCTATCCCAGCTTCGACAAGAACGGCAAATATCTCTACTTCACCGCCTCGACCGACGTCGCGCTCTCCACTGCGGGACTCGACATGACCAGCCAGGAACATCGCGTCTCGCGCAGCGCCTACGTGGCTGTCTTGAGCAAAGACGAAAAATCCCCACTCGCCCCTGAGAGCGATGAGGAAAAGTCGAAGGAAGAAAAGAAAGCCGAGGAGGATAAAGACAAAGCCAAGGACAAAGACAAAGACAAAGATCAGGACAAGGCAAAAGATAAAGACAAGGCCAAGAGCAAAGACGATAAATCCGGCGACAAGGGGAAAGACGACAAAAGTAAAGACGACAAAGACAAGGATAAAGATAAAGACAAGGACAAGCCGGTCGTGGTGAAGATCGACATCGAGGGCATCGGCCAGCGCATTCTTTCTCTGCCGATCCCCTCCAAGAACTACACCAACATGCTCTCCGGAAAGTCCGGCATCCTCTTCCTCGCCGAAGGCCCGCAGGTCCCTACCGAAGACGACTTTCCCAATCTCAACCAGACCATCCAGAAATTCGACTTGAGCAAACGCAAAGTCGACAAGCTTCTGGACGAAGTCAACGACTTCACAGTCTCTTTCGACGGCGAGAAAATTCTTTACCGCAAGGGCGACTCCTGGTCCACCGCCTCAGCCGATGATGGCCCCGGCGGCGGAGGCCCGCCCAAGCCCGGTTTCGGCCCGCTCAAGCTCGACGGATGGGAAGTTTACGTTGAGCCGCGCGCCATGTGGAAGCAGATCTACAACGAGACTTGGCGCATCGAGCGCGATTTCTTCTATGATCCGCACTATCACGGCCTTGATCTCGACAAAGCGAAAAAGAAATACGCGCCCTATCTCGACGGCATCGCCTCGCGTGGTGAACTTACTT
>Ga0070714_100000333_pt1 | contig 35502 bp, 32 predicted proteins | sample LARL83metaG_FD_65450 | JGI IMG/M metagenome (GOLD analysis project Ga0070714, IMG submission 65450) | Corn, switchgrass and miscanthus rhizosphere microbial communities from Kellogg Biological Station, Michigan, USA - LAR L8-3 metaG | ecosystem: Host-associated > Plants > Roots > Rhizosphere ... | reverse complement strand
GCAGTATCCCAACGTGAAGTGGAACATCCGCGAGGATCAGTTCGCGGTCATCACCCAGAACGCCCCGCGGGTCCTGGCCAACGATCCACCCGACCTGATGCGGCTGCCGTCGATCTCGGATCTGGTGAAGGACGGCCTGCTCAAGAACCTCGACCCGTACGCCAAGGCATTCGGCTGGGACAAGTGGCCGAGTTCTGAGCTCGTGCAGCTTCGCCTGGGGCCCGGCGGGCGGCCGCGCGGCGAGGGCTCGCTGTACGCGATGGGCCTGAACTACAGCATGACCGGTGTCTTCTACAACAAGAAGCTCGCCGCCCGGATCGGCATGACCTCCGCGCCCACCACGCTGGCTCAGCTCGACCAGGATCTCGCGAAGGCCAAGCAAGCGGGGATCACGCCGATCGTGCAGTTCAACGGCGGGGCCACGGGCGGCTTCGCGTTCCCGCTGCAGGACTTGATGGCCGCCTACGGCTCGCCCGGCCCGATCAACGACTGGATCTTCAACAAGCCAGGCGCGACCATCGACACGCCGGCGAACCAGCGGGCCGCGCAGCACCTCGTGCAGTGGATCAAAGCGGGCTACCTCGAATCCGATGCGAACGCCATGGACTACTACACGATGATGAGTCACTTCACCCACGGCAGCGGCCTGTTCATGTTCGACGGAGACTGGGAATCCGGCAACCTCGACAAGCTGATGCCGGGCCAGGCCGGCTTCTTCCTGATGCCGCCGGCGCAGGCAGGCGGCTCGTACGCCGCGATGTCCGCGCCGCTCACCTACGGCATCGCGGCCCGCGCCAAGCATCCGGACTGCGCGGCGTTCTTCCTCAACTGGGTAGCGACCAACCCGACGGCACGCCAGATCGACGTGCAGGTCGGCGGCTCGCACCCGCTCGGCCCGGCCGACGCGGAAATGCCAGCGGTCAAACCCGGCACCGTCACCGCGGCGACCCTGTCAGCCGGGTCGGTGGTGAGCCGGGATAACGGCTCGATGGACTTCATCGCCAACGCGACCGGCGCCATCTATGCATCCGCGTGGACTCCCGAACTCCAGAAGCTGTTCGCCGGGAAAGAGACCGCCAGCGGGCTGCTCTCCACCGTGCAGGCCGACTATCAGCAGGAACTGGCCGGGTGATCCGCCCTGGAACCCGCCGGGTCCGGTGGGCGGGCTGGCTGTTCGCCGCGCCGGCGCTGGGCGTGTACGGCGTGTTCGTGCTGCGCCCGCTCGCGCTCACGATCCAGTACTCGTTCTACAGCTGGGACGGTATCGGCCCGTCGACGTGGGCCGGCCTGAGCAACTTCAGGACGGTGTTCAGCGACCCCGCCCTGCTGAACACCATCGGTAACGCGTTCCGGCTGATCGTGTTCTTCAGCGTGATCCCGGTGTTGCTGGGCCTGGCCATCGCGGCGGTGATCCGGCGGATCGCCGCCAGCCGGCTGGCCGCGGTGACCCGGACGGTGCTGTTCCTGCCCCAGGTCATCCCGCTGGTCGCGGCCGGCATCGCGTGGAGCTGGCTACTGTCCCAGACTGGCGTCGTCAACCAGGTCCTGTCCGCCGTCGGGCTTGGCGGCGTGACCCGCGCATGGCTGGGGAACTTCGCCACCGCGCTGCCCGCCGTGGGGCTGATCGGCGCCTGGGTGCTGCTCGGACTGTGCACCATCCTGCTGCTCGCGGGCATGACCAAGATCGACCCCGCGCTCTACGAGGCGGCGCGGATCGACGGCGCGGGATTCTGGCGGGAGTTCCGCTCGATCACGCTGCCTGGCCTGCGCCAGGAGATCGCGGTCTGTGTCACGGTCACGGTGATCGCGGCGCTGGCCAGTTTCGACATCATCTACATCTCCACCCAGGGCGGTCCGGGCGATGCCACCATGGTCCCGGGCCTGGAAATCTACGAGCTCGCGTTCGCCCACCGCCAGGTCGGGCTGGCGTCAGCGCTGGCCGTGGTCCTGATCGTCCTGGTGCTGGCCTGTGTGCTGCCGATCCAGTGGCTGGCCAGGAGGGATGCCCGGTGATCGCCGTCCGCCGCGAGGCGGTGACCGGCTACCTGCTGCTCGTGCTGCTCATGGTCTTCACGATCTTGCCGTTCGTGAGCCTGTTCACGACCGCGCTCCAGCCATCGGGCACGTATCCTCCGGGCCTGGCGTGGCCCGGGCATCCGCACTGGGGCAACTTCGTCCAGGCGTTCCGGGTGGCGCAGATGGGCAGCCTGCTGGAGTCCAGCGTGCTGATCGTGCTCGGTGTGGTGCCGGTATCGGTACTGATCGCGACGATGGCCGGCTTCGCGATCGGCCACCTGCGGATGCCCGGCGCCCGCCTGGTGTTCTTCGTGTTCCTGCTCGGCCTGACGCTGCCGTTCGAGGGCGTGATCACGCCGCTGTATTACCAGGTCAGCAGCATGGGGCTGCTGAACACGAGGTGGGCCATCATCCTGCCGCTGATCGGGCTGTTCATGCCGTTCTCGGTGTACTGGATGCGAGCGCACTTCGTTACCGCGCCGGGAGAACTGTCCGACGCGGCGCGCACCGACGGGGTGAACACCTGGCAGTTGTTCTGGCGGGTGCACGTCCCGCTGGCCCGGCCCGCGATTTCCTCGCTCACGATCTTGCTGTTCCTGTGGACATGGAACCAGTTCCTGCTGTCAATCGTGCTGGTCGACGACCCGACGAAGCGGACGATGGCAGGTGCGCTCGGCGCCTTCCAGGGCCAGTGGGGAACCAATGTCCCGCTGCTGTGCGCGGGTTCGCTGCTGATTCTCGTCCCCACCCTGGCCGTCTTCGTGGCGTTCCAGCGCCACTTCGTCGTGGCGCTGCTCCAGGGTTCACTGAAAGGCTGACTGAGCTGGCACTCCGCCTTGCCGACAAGTGGGTATGGGACTTCTGGCTGGCACGCCGCCACGGTGTGCACCATGTCTTCTACCTGCAAGCACCGCGCAGCCTGGGCGACCCCGAGCTGCGGCACCACAACGCCTCGATCGGGCATGCCGTCTCCGCAGACCTGCGGTCGTGGACCGTGCAGCCCGAGGCGCTACGACCCGGCCCGCCCGGTTCCTGGGATGATCTGGCCACGTGGACCGGAAGCGTCATCGAGCATGACGGCCGCTGGTACATGCTGTACACCGGCATCAGCCGGGCCGAGGACGGCCTCATCCAGCGGATCGGCCTGGCCGTGTCCGACGACCTCGTCTCCTGGCGCAAGCACCCGGCGAACCCGGTGCTCGAAGCCGACGGCCGGTGGTACGAACTGCTCGACCTGGCCAGCTGGCGCGACCAGTCGTGGCGTGACCCATGGCTGTACCACGACCCCGGCGACGGCGAGTTCCACGCGCTGATCACCGCGCGGGCACCAGCCGGCGCCGCGGACGGACGGGGGGTCGTCGGGCATGCCCGCTCCCCCGACCTCGTGCACTGGCGGGTGCTCCCGCCCGTCACCGCCCCCGGCGAGTTCGCCCAGGTCGAGGTGCCGCAGCTCGTTCAGCTCGACGAGCACCGCCACATCCTGTTCTCCGCGCACGCCGAGGACCATTCGCGCCAGCGCCGCGCCCGGCTGGGGCCGGGCCAGCAAGGGACCTTCGCGTTCTCCGCCAGCGCCGCCGACGGCCCGTACCGGGCTGGCGAGGCTCCCCTCGCCGACCGCGACGGAGTACTCGGCACGCTCTATGCCGGAAAGCTCGTCGAGGCCGAGCCCGGCGATTGGCGTTTCCTGGCCTTCTGCATCGACAGAGACGGAGTCTTCGCCGGAGAGCTGACCGATCCGCTGCCGGTCCGCCGAGACGGGAACGGAAGCATCCACGTCACGGGCTGAGCTGATCGTCGAACCACCGTTCGTTCGGAAAAAAAAGAACCCCATTTAGAACGAACGTACGGTTGTTTCACCATACCTGGATGTTTGATCTGCCAAGTTTTCTATCGTAGAGTTGGACCGCTGTGTCGGTTTGCCGGGTCAGCACATTTCAGATCACCCGCACCGCGTCGCGACGGGCCCCGCCAGGATCAGTGCGCTGGCGGTTCGCTGCGCGGTTGCCTGCCACCACGGTGGCGGGCGCGATCCCACGGGAGAGGGGAAGCGGGGATGCTGGAATTCCGGCTGCTCGGGCCGGTCGAGGTGTGGCAGGACAACCGCCGGATCGCGCTGGGCGGCGCCGAATCGGCAAAGACGCGGTGCATGCTGGCAGTGCTGCTGCGCACGCCAGGAGCACTGGTCACGACAGAGTCGCTCATCGACCGCGTGTGGGGTGAGCAACCGCCAGGAGCCGCGGTGCGCTACAAGTACATCGGCTGGCTCCGCTCCGCGCTGGCCCCGCACGGCGTGCGGCTGGCTCGCCGCGGCGCGGGTTACGTCCTGGAGGTGGCCGCCGACCAGGTCGATCTCCACCGGTTCCGCCGGCTGATCGCCGACGCCGGGGAAGCGCACAAGGCGGCTGCCATCGACGACGCATACCGGCTGGCGGACGAGGCGCTGGGCATGTGGCACGGAGCCCCGCTATCCGGCCTGTCCGGGACCTGGGTTGAGTTGTTCCGCGACCAGCTGGAGCGAGAACGACGCACCGCCCGGATCCTGCAGGCGCGCTGCGCCCTGGAGTCGGGGATGACCGCGCGGGCCCTCGGCTGGCTGAACGAATGGGAGGCCGAGTACCCGACCGACGAGGAGATCATCGCCTTGCGTCTGACAGCGCTGCACCGGTCCGGGCAGCACGCCGACGCGCAGGCTTGCTATCGGCGGGCTTGCCAGCGGCTGCGTGATGTGCTCGGCGTCTCCCCCGGCAGTGAACTCGTCGCGGTGTACCAGCGCATCCAGAACCGCGGCCTGGAGACGGTACCGCAGGCCGGTCCGGTGCCGCGGCAGCTGCCGTCGGCCGTGCCCGCGTTCGCCGGCCGCGGCACCGAACTCGCGAGCCTCGACGAGATCCTCGCCGCGACGGAGGCGCGGCCCGCCGCGGTGGTCATTTCAGCGGTGTCGGGTACTGCCGGAGTCGGCAAGACCGCCCTTGCCGTGCACTGGGCGCACCGAGTCGCCGATCATTTCCCCGACGGCCAGTTGTATGTCAATTTGCGGGGTTTCGACCCGTCTGGACAGGCGCTGGACCAGGCCGAGGCGATGCGCGGATTCCTGGACGCGTTCGGGGTGCCGGTGGAGCGGATCCCGGCGGGACTGCCGGCCCAGGCCGCGCTGTACCGCAGCCTGCTCGCCGGCAAGCGGGTCCTGGTGGTACTGGACAACGCCCGCGATGCCGGGCAGGTCCGGCCGTTGCTGCCCGGCTCACCTGGCAGCCTGGCGATCGTGACCAGCAGGAATCACCTCGGCGGCCTGGTCGCCGCCGAAGGCGCCCACCCGTTGACGCTGGACCTGCTCGCCATGGGAGAGGCGCGCGACCTGCTGGCGCGCCGCCTGGGCGCGGACCGGGTGGCGAGCGAACCGGGCGCGACGGACGACATCATCGCCTGCTGCGCCCAGCTTCCGCTGGCCTTGGTCATCGTCGCGGCCCGTGCCGCCGTCCACCCTGGGTTTCCGCTCGCCGCGCTCGCTGCCGAACTGCGCGAAGCCTCCGTGGCACTGAACGCCTTCCATGGTGATGACGCCGCCACCGATGTACGGACCGTGTTCTCCTGGTCCTACCGGACGCTGAGTAGCGGCGCGGCGCGGCTGTTCCGGCTGCTGGGCCTGCACCCAGGTCCGGACATCAGCACGCCGGCCGCGGCCAGCCTGGCCGGCATCGCACGCGAGCAAGCGAGCGCGCTACTGGCCGAGCTGGCCGGCGCGCACCTGCTCACCGAGCATCTCCCCGGCCGTTACGCTTTCCACGACCTGCTTCGCGCCTATGCCGCCGAGCAGGCCCGTTCCGTCGAGGACGACGATGCGCGGCGCGGCGCGATGGACCGCTTGCACGACCACTATCTGCACACCTCCGAGGCCGCGGCCGCGCACCTGAACCCGATCCGGGACCCGGACCCGACCGCGTCGGCGCGGCCAGGGGTCATCCCCGAGCAGGTCACCGGCTATCAGCAGGCGCTGGCCTGGTTCACCGCCGAACGCCCGGTACTGCTGGCCACCATCGCCCAGGCCTCGGCTGGCTTCGACAGTTATACCTGGCAGCTCGCATCGGCCTTGACCGCGTTTCTCGACTTGCAGGGACACTGGCACGATCAGCGGACCGTGCAGGCCGCGGCGCTGGCCGCGGCGCGGCGGGAAGGCAGCCGGGCTGGCGAGGCCGCCGCCTATCGCGGGCTCGGGCTCGCCTACGCCGGAGCCGGGGACTTCGGCGACGCCCGCGACCAGTACCTGCTCGCCCTGGCGTTGTATTCCGAACTCGGCGACCACACCGGCCAGGCCCAGACACATGTGAACCTCGGCTGGGTGGCGGGCGCGGAAGGCCGCAATGACGAGGGCCTCTATCATTCCCGGCAGAGCCTCGAGCATTACCAGGCAGCGGGACGCCCGGGAGGACAGGCCAAGGCGCTCAACAACATCGGCTGGCACCTTGCCGAACACGGCGACTACGACCAGGCACTCGCCCACTGCCAGCAGGCCCTCGCCATTCAGCGCGAGATCGGCGACCGTAACAGCCAGGCGCACTCCTGCGACAGCCTCGGCTACATCTTCTACCACCTCGGCCGCCACCAGCAGGCCATCGAGTACTACCAGCAAGCACTGGAGCTGTTCCGCGGCACCGGCGACCGGTACGGCGAAGCCACCTGCCTGAGATACCTCGGTGAGGTCCACGACGCCGTCGGCAACGCCGGCGCGGCCGGTCGGGCGTGGACGAATGCCCTGGACATCTTCTGCCAGCTAGGCCACCCGCACGCCGATCAAATCAGGGTCAAGCTAGCCGGACGGCGCTTGAGCTCTCCCGCTATCCACGTGTAGGTCGCCGCGAGGCCGGCCTCCAGCGAGACTTCCGGTTCCCAGCCGAGAACGCGACGCAGGTTGGTGTTGTCGCTGCTCCGTCCCCGGACTCCTTGCGGCCGGCTCGAATCGTACCGGCGGCTGAGGCGCTTGCCGGAAATCGTCTCGATCATGTCCGCGAGCTGGTTGATCGTGACCAGCCTGGTCTGTCCCAGGTTGACTGGATGCACGTGCGCGGAGTGCATCAGCCGGTAAAGGCCCTCGATGCAGTCGCTTATGTAGCAGTACGAACGGGTCTGTTCGCCGTCCCCCCAGATCTCTAGCTCACCCCCGTCGTCCGCGAGCACGGTCTTGCGGCACAGCGCGGCGGGCGACTTCTCCCGGCCGCCGTCATAGGCGCCGAGCGGCCCGAAGACGTTGTGCAGCCTGACCACCCGCGTCTGGAGGCCGAACTCCTCGCGATAGTGCCGGCAGGCCCGCTCGGTGTGGAGCTTGGCCCAGCCGTAGCCGTCTTCGGCGTCGGCGGGGTAGGCATCGCTTTCGCGCAGCGGACGGGCGACGGCCTCGTGCTGGAGCCGCAAGGGATATACGCACGCGCTCGAGGTGAACAGGAAGCGACGGACTTCGTGTTCAAGCGCGGCGTCCAGCATCTGGATGTCCATCAGGGTGTTATCGCGTACCACCTCGGCCTTCTTCGCCGTGATAAAACCGATGCCACCCATATTCGCGGCGAGATGGTAGACGTAATCCATACCGTGCGCGACGTCCTGGCACGCCTCGGCGCGACGCAGGTCGCACACCTGGAATTCGTGCGCGGCGCTATTCTCATATTCTGGATATTTGATATCCGCGCCGCGAACCCAGTAGCCCTGCTTCACTAGGTACTTCACCAGGTGGTGGCCGATGAAGCCACCAGCGCCCGTAACCAGTGCCGTTCCCCTGCTGTGCATTGTTTCTCCCCGCTTGTTCCTCGCTCGGTCATCGCTTTACGGCCGGCGGCGCTTCGCGCGGCTTTATCGCCCGCGACCGCGCGCGGAGCAGCTCCCGGCAGGGGGCCGCCAGCGCCTCGGCCGCGTCAACGTGCATTTCGGGTGATGGATAATAGTTGTTGTGGGTAACCACGATGCCGTCGTGGCCCGCTTCATCCTGGAAATCGACGGTGGCCGGTGTGCCGTTCCGGTTATAGAGGGGCTGCGGCATCCCGCGCGCGGTCACGCACTCGACGTAGCCATCCGCCGCCGGTTTGATCTGGTCGACCATCGGCTTGTTCACCATCTGCGGGAAATTCCGGAATATATTCCACATCGGCAATTGATATTGTATCCGGTAGTCTGGATATCGCCGCGAGAACCAGAACAGTATCTTCGGCGGCCGGATGTCATGCAGTAGCCGGCGCATGTCCCGCACATAATTGCGCCTGGTTTCTTCGACGATGGCGGGCAATTCCCCAGGATCGTTCAGCGCCAGCTCGTAGTAGAACCTTTCGGCGGGCATCCAGCGTCCGTCGGCGACGCGGATCCCCTGCCTGGCATGGCCGGGGGTACGGAAGTGCGAATTCGACTGGCTTCGCGCCGACAGCACCTGCACGATAACCAGCCGGGCGTCGTTGATGTAGCGGAGGAGCCTGGTGTTCGCGTTGTGGAAAGTCGGCCCGGCGCCACCGTAACCGAGGTTGAGTGTCTCGACGCCCAGCTTCCTCGCGAGCAGCACCGGGTAGGGTTCGGGACAGAAGCAGCCGAAGGTCTGCGCGGCTCCCACGCAAGCGATGTAGCCGCCGCCGGTAACCCTTGGTCCGCGGAACATGCCGTGACCTTCGTAGGGGGCGACACCCGGGAGTTCGTAGAGCGCGTAGTCGATGATGTGCCGGTCGCGCTCCTGATACCCCATCAGCTGCCCTGCCCGGAGAGCCCGGTTAGCTCCGAAAGAACTGCCCGGTCACCGGATTCCTTGAACAGCCACCCGTTCTCATCGGACCCGAAGCGGCGTTCGACCTCCTCGATGTTGGGAATCCGCCGGTAGGTTTCGGCCAGGTTGAGCTTGCTCGTCTCCGGATTCAGCAAGCCGGCGACCGCGAAGCCGGTCCGCACATCGCGCTCCGGCGCGGCGCCGACGAACGCGCGCAGCCGGTCCATGAGCCTCAGGCGCTCGGCCAGGTAGACATCGTCGCCGAAAAGATCCTCGTACCAGAGATCAAAGTGGTTTACCGCGAAGGCGTGGAGCGTGGATCGCATCTCGGCGAGCCCGGCCGCCATCGTGCGTAGCTGATGCTCGACTTTCGCGAGGCTGACCGGCTGGTAGTCGAAGCACCGGACCCGCCGCCGCTCCTCTTCGGTATACCGCCCCCAGACGTTCGTCTGCCACGATATCTCGGCCGAGATAACGCGCTGGAGGCTGTTCCTCCGGTCCAGGAAGATAATCTGCGCATTTTCGGCCCACAGCAGACGGTGATTCAGCTCGGCAGCTCCGTTGAAGGGCCATCCGGCCGGATGCCAGACGTGCTTGATTCCGTTGTAGTCACGCCACAGCCCATGGAAAGCCTTATCCAGAGCGGCCGCCTTGGTGATATTTCCATAAGGTGTACCGAGATTCGCAGGGGTAAACGGTTCGAGGGCACATCGGATATCCTGGTAGCAATTGAGCGCCCGCATCAGCGTGGTGCTGCCGCAGCGTGCCAGCGAGCAGATAATGAATCGCACGCGGCTTTCTCCTTCTCGAAGAGATATCCGGTCTCGCCCGTTCCGCAGAGCTCTTCGATGTCCTCGATATTGGGAACCGCGTGGTAGGTCTGCTCGCTGTTCAGCTTGGTCGACCGGGGGTCGAGCAGTCGCCGCGCGGCGTCGAGCGGAATGCCGTCGGGAAGCGAGCTTGCGCCCAGGAACTCAAGGATCTCGTTAACGCGGCGCAGGCCGGCGGCTGGCTGATCTTCCGTGGTTCCGCCCGCGTAGATTTGCTCGTAAGTGACTTCACGGAAAGGTGTCCGGGTGCTCCGGAGGGTATTCCGCATGAGCTCGTTGCCTGCCACCGCGAGCCGCATGTTGCGGCGCAGCCGGGCGGGATCGAGCGGCCGGAGCTTGTTGTCTTCCGAGCTATTGCCATCGCGCGGAGTTCCCGGAACGCGGTGCCAGACGTTGGTCTGCGCCGCGACCTCGTACGACACGATGCGCTGGAGGTGATTGGTGCGGGTGAGGAGCACGATCCGCACATCCGGCTGCATGGCCAAGCGGAGGTTGAAATCCATGCCGCGGCCAAATGGCCATCCGCACGGTTCCCAGACATGCTTGACTCCGTTGAAGTCACGCCAGATGCGGCACAGGACGGAGCCGAGTGAGGCGAAGTCATGGACCCGGCCGAGATAGGCGTTCCCTGCCTGGTCAGGATTGAACGGCTCGCGCAGGCAGCGAATATCCGGATGGCAGTTGAGCACGTTCATGAGCGTTGTGCTGCCGCTGCGCGGCAGCGACATGATGAGAAACCGGCTAGGCATAACTGCGTTCCCGGTACATGTCCGTCACGCGTCCCGCGGCCGAGTCGCTGTGCAGCCGCCTGTTGTGCGATCCGGGATCGCGGTAGTACAGGCCAAGCCGCTCGCGCAGCAGCATGAACCGGGCACCGCCCGCCGCGCAGCGGAGCCAGAACTCCCAGTCGGCGATGGCAGCGAAATCCCACGGATTGAAGAGCCCATGCCGCTCATGCAGCGATTTGCGCCACATCGGCATGCAGTGCGGCAGGTTGTGGGAGCCTATCCGGCGGCCGGCCGCATCATGCCGGAACAGGTCCTCGATGCCGAACTCGGTCCGGCTGCCGAGGGACGAGATGTCCGAGGTGCCGTTGCCGAACTTGGCGAACCAGACCTGGTCGGCGGTATTGGCTTCCCACGTCTGGCGCGGTGAGCTGGTAACGAGCATGCCGGCGCAGGCGACGTCGATGCGCGGGTGTTCCCGCAGCGCCGTCATGTGCCGTTCGAGTGCTCGCGGGGCCTTCCGGTCGTCCAGGTTGGCGTTGGTCAGCAGCGGAGCGCTACTGGCCTGGACGGCCATGTTCCAGATCTGGTAGAGACCGGGATCGAAGTCGAGCGCCCGGCGGGAGATGTTCGGATGCACCGCCCGGTATGCCGAGATGAGGTCACTGACCGATGCCGGGTCCCGGTGGGACGGGCAGACGTCGAACAACAGCAGTTCGCACGCGTCGAAGGCAGTCTGGCCGCAGATGCCGGCGAGGAACTGCGGCAAGTCGTCGTCCGCCGCGTACACGGAGGCGAAAACGGTAACCGAGGGCGCGGCGGCCCGCCCGCGCCGTTCCGCCGGCGGCGCGAGCTGCGGGCGCGGCGCGAGCGGCCGTCTTCCGCTGGGGGGCACCAGGGTCGCTGGCGTGATCGCGGCGCCGTGGCCCGGCGCGGCGCCGTGGCCCGGCGTGGCGCCGTGACCCGGCGCGGCCGGGGCCGGGGCGGGCAGATCCCGGTAGATGCTGGACCGGACGAATGCCTGCCGGAACCAGTCCGAGGTGAGCCGCCGCCGGATGGGACAGTCGCGCAGATACTGATGCGCCGCCACCACCGTCCCGATGTCGGTTGCCTTGCGGGCGGCCTCGTCCAGGTCGGCGAAGTAGAAGGGGTAGTCCTCGCCGAGGTACTCGGTCACCGCGGGGAGCGGGTTGACGAGCACCGGAGTCTGCCTGACGATGCACTCGACGATGGCGTTGTTGGCGCTGCTGTCGTACAGGTCGAGGAACACGATGTTCTCGGCGAGCAATTCGTCGTAGGCATGATTGTCCAGGTAGGCGAGCCGGGTGACGCCAGCCGCTTTTCCGTAGTCTGCCCATCCCTCGGCCGCGTGCTGGTACGACGTGGCCGGGAACGGGCTGAGCACCACCTTTTCCAGGGACGTGACGCCGAGGCTGTACAGCGACTCGACGCGGCGCAGCCACCAGCCGACCTGGACTACCTTCTTGTGCGGGTTGGCCGCGTACCGGTGCGGGCTGAAGGCGACCCGAGGCAACTCGGTCGGATGCAGCAGACTGCGGATTGGCACCGGCACACGTGCTTCGAGCCACCGCTTCAAATGCCGGGAAAGCGTGAACAATCCCTTGCAGTACGGAACACTTTCCCGCCACAGCTCGCCGGCCAGAATGTCGCCGGGTGCGTGCCCGGCGCGGTTGAAGGAGTCATGGACGGTTGGCGGGTTGTGCCAGAAGCCGACCCACGGCCTGGTATGCGGTCGCGGATCGTTGCACAGGTCACCGGGATCTCCGCCCCAGGCGAACTTCTTCTCGATGAAGCCCTCGAGCAGCACCCCGCCGGGCACGTGCAGGCTGGCCAGGGCATCCATGGCATAACGCCATCCGCTGCGGTGCGAGTCGGGCAGCCACTGACTGCCCAGGTCGATCTTGCCGGGCGGACCGGGTGAGGTCATCGCCGGCTGGCCCCGGGCGAGAGCAAGGCGAACGCCTCGCGGACGTAGTCGTCGCCGCCGGTCAGTGCCGGGTCGAGCAGCCCGCCCGGTGTCATGGCCGGCGGCCAGCCGACGACGGCGGCCGCGGTGGCTTCCGGCGCGAACAGCCGCGCGGCAAGCAGCCCCACCGCCGCCGCCCGCCGGTGGCCGGGGTCGCTGCCAGCGGCCAGATCGGCGGCCAGCGCCATGCCAGCCAGCCGCGGCGCCCTGGTGAGCGTCACGAAGTGCGCGACCGCACGACGGTCGCCGGCCGCCTGCGCCCGCACCGTCGCCAGCAGCGCGGCATTGAGCTCCCCGGCGCGGGCCAGGGAGCGGATCGCGCGTGCGAACAGCAGGTCGTTCGGCCCGTAGAGCCAGCGGCGGGCGGCGGCCGGCTGCGGCGCGCTGGGCGCCAGCTCAGCCTCGACGGCGTGCACGTGCCATCCTTCCGGCAGCAGCCGCACGTCGCCGAACGGTGCGCCAGGCGCGCCAGGGTCGTACCGGCACGTCGCCACGCCTGGGAGCGCGAACGGGTCGTAGATGTCCCGGCCGGTGACGTCGCGGTGCTCCACCAGCGGCTCGGTCCACGAGTACTGCCCGGACAGCGCTTCCGGGCGGCCGGACAGGACGCTCAGCACCTCGTAGGTGCCCTCATAGCGCAAGATGCTCGGCCGCCCCTCGAAGGAGGCCGGAGCGCCGGTGCGATCGACGAACGACCCGCTGGCGACGTCGAGGAAAACGCCCTCGACGGACTCGGAGCCGCTGTGCGCCGCCGGGCTGGTGCGCAGCACGGCCCGCACCCGGGCTGGATCGGAAGAGAACGTGCTGGGCGCGCACGCGTCGGCGACAGCGCGCGCGTCGTGCAGGACGCGCCGAGGCGTGGTGAGCGCGGGCGGGAGTGTTGTCTGCGTCATGGGATAACTCACTTCTGTGGTTCGGCTGCGGCCGGGCGATGCGGTGCCGGCGACGGGGGTGGCGGCGGGCTGTGGAAGACGACGGGGGCACCGATCTGGGTGTTGGTGCCGGTTAGCGGCGCGGCGTTGGCCTGCGGCCGGGCCGAAGCCGGGACCGCGGTCGCCGGATCGTCGGTCCCGCTCACCGTGGCCTGGTGAGTGCCGCCCGGGCTGCTGTCCAGGGCCAGGTCCCAGGTCGACTGGCGCAGGGCGATGAAATTCTGCGACGCGGTGTCGTAGACCACGCAGAAGGTCCGGAAGTGCTGCGTACGGGTGATGTGGTCCTGGGTCTGCCAGATCGCGTTGCCGGCCACAGAGCCGTCGGTGGCCACCGCGGGGATCGAGAAGGTCAGCGGGAACAAGCTGCCGGGGCTGTCGTTTGACTCGGCCGCCGCGGCTCCCGTGCACCCGAGCGGAGCCTGTATGGCGGCGGCACTCTGGCTGTACAGCGGGAAGTCCTGGTCCCGCACTCCGTCGTTGACCGGCTGCGGTACGCCCGCCGCGAAGACGAGCGACCTGCGCATGGTCGTATGCTCGATGACCGTCTTGTTCCTGACGCCGGCATTCCAGACGACCGTCACGTTCGTCCAGAATCTGATCGTTGCCTTAGCGCTGGTTTCCTGCATGAAGGCGATGCGGATATTCGCCAGCTGCGGGGCGGCGCAGTTCACGCCGGCCGGCTTGAGCGTCGCCTGGGCCTTGAATCTGACCGCGGGGGCGGCGTTGATGTCCATCACCTGGTACATGGTGCCGGTGAGCTGGTAGGCGCCGCCCTGGGTGAGGGTGAGCGAGACCGGGTCGAGGCTCGCGACAGTGACCCGCTGGGTGCCGGCCGTCGCGCCGTTGAGGTCGTTGACGCGAGCTTCGACCGAGCAGTCGCCGATCGCGGTGCTGGCCATGGCGCCGGTGATCGAGAACGGCACGAACGACTGGTCCCCCGGCAGGTCCACGGTCACGCTGTCGGTGTCGGGGAACTGGAGCTTGCCGGCCGGGTCGTGCAGCACCACCTTGACCGGCTGGGGCTGGTTGCTCGTCAGCCGGATCTGGCAGCTGACAGCCGGCTGGGCTGCCGGGTTCTGGCTCTTCAACAGGACCACGTCGTCATCGGCCGACGCGGTGTTGTTGATCTGGATTTCCACCGTCGGGGTGGGGGCCGGGCTTGGCTTCGGGCTCGGCTTCCCGCTCGGTGACGGGCTGGCCGCCAGGAAACCCAGGGTCCCGGGCTGCGCGCCGCCGGCCAGGGCCGGCCAGGACAGGCCGAACCGGCCGGCGTACCAGAATTCGTCGCGGGCCCGGTGCGCGTGCAGGTAAACGCGTTCCTGCTCCAGGCTGGGACGTCCGGCCAGCAGCAGCTCCCAGCCGCGCGCCCACAGCCCTTCGGGATGGTCGGGCAACGGGCCGGTGCTCATCTCGCGAGTGGCCTCGGTCCACTGCGCCCACACACCCTGGGTGAAGTTCTTGCGAGCCATCCGCAGCTTGTTCACCAGGACGTGCTCGGGCGGGACGTGGTAGCTGGTGAAGCTGTCCTGGAACCGGTGCCCGATCAGCACGCTGGGGTCGTGCAGGATGCGGTGGCCGAGCTGCCAGCACTTCAGCCCCAGGTCCAGGTCCTCGACGCCCCACGAGCGCATGTACGAGTCGAACCCCCACAGCCTGTCGTACAAGTCACGGCCGATCGCGAACGCGCAGCCGATCAGTGCGGGTGACTCGTACAGCCGGCCCAGCCTCGTATCGGCCGACCGCATGTCCTCCAGCGGCACCCAATGGGTGTCGAAGGACCTGAGGTCCATCCCGTAGCCATGGCCGACCTGGTCCAGGTCGGTATCCCAGCGGCCCGCGTGCAAGCTGGTGATCGCAGGCGTGATGATGGCGCGTTCGTCGAGCTCGGCGGCGGCGCGAGCCAGTCGCGGGATCGCACCCGGCTCCGGCCTGGTGTGCGCATCGAGGAACACGAGCACGTCGCCGCGGGCGTGCCGGGCTCCAAACGCCTTCGCCGGGGAAGCGCCGAGCCGCCGGTCGTGCCGGACGACCCGCGCCATCGGGAACCGCCGTTCGGCCTCGTCGACCGACCCGTCGGTGGACGCGTCATCCGCCACGACGATTTCGTAATCCGCCCCCGCGCTGGACTCCACACACGACTCGATCGTCCGTACGAGCGACGGGCCCTCATTATGCGAGGCGATAACAATACTGATTTCCATAACCAATTTCTCCGCATGATCGCGATCGTTGCCGGTAAGCGCGGCCGTCCCCGTAACAAGTTCCGGTCGTAATACGGGCCGGGGTTACACCGGGTGAATTTCAGCCAGACTTCCAGTCCGGTTTCCAGTTACCCTTCCAGCCGATTCGGCCAGGCTTCGGGCACGCGACGAGGGGACCGAAGCTATGAACGTCGAGGGGACCGAGGATCAGTGGGCGGCCATCTACGGCCGGCACTCCGCAGCCATCTACCGGATGCTGCTTGGCAGAGTGCGCAACCGGGCCGACGCGGAAGATCTCACCGCGGAGGTATTCATCCGGGCGATGGGCCCGCTGCGGCTGTCAGCCACCGAGCGTGAGATCCGGGGATATCTGCTCGCGACAGCGCGGACGATCCTGGCTGACCACTGGAGACGCACGCTGAGCCAGCCGGTGACCACGCTCTATGATGACCTTCCGGAACCGGTAGCGGATGCCGCAAATAGCGATCAGCCGCAGGCGCGGGCGATTCTCGCCGGGCTGCCCGAACGCTACCGGCAGATACTGGAGTTGCGTTTCCTCAGCTCCCGCTCTCTCCGCGAGACGGCCGATGAGCTCGGCATCACCGTCAGCAACGCGAAGGTGCTGCAGCACCGCGCGCTCTCCCGCGCGCTGTGCCTGGGCATGCAGGCGACCGCAGCCGGTTCCGCGTCGTAGTGGACCGGGGCGCGGAGCTGTCCCGCGGTTTCTACGCGGAGATCGTCGCCCCGGTCCTGGCCGGATCGATGCCCGGGCTGACGTACGCGGCGGCCAGGCTGGGCACTGGCTCGGACGTGCTCGGACTGGACGACGCGACAAGCCGAGACCACGACTGGGGCTGCCGCCTGACCCTGCTGGTCGACGCGCCGGACGGCGACCTGGTTCGGTCGATCGGTGACCTGCTCGAGCGGCGGCTGCCGAAGGATTACCGCGGGCATCCGGTCCGGTTCGCCGCCAGCTGGAATCCGTGTCAGGCGCACCAGGTGGAGGTGGCGACCGTCGGCGGGTTCGCGGCGAGCCGTCTGGGCGTGGACCCGGTCGGCGGCCTGTCCGCCGTGGACTGGATGCTGCTGACCGGGCAGAGCGTGCTGGAAGTGACCGCCGGGCCAGTCTTCGCCGACCGGACCGCCGAGCTGGGCCGGGTGCGCCGGACGCTGCGCTGGTATCCGCGTGACGTCGAGCGTTACGTGCTCGCCGCCGCCTGGCGACGGCTGGAGCGCCAGCTGTCGTTCGTCGGCCGCACCGCCGAACGCGGCGACGAGCTGGGCTCGCGGATGCTCTGCGCCGAGCTCGCCGGTGACCTGATGTGGCTGGCCTTCGTGCTGTGCCGGCGGTGGCCGCCGTACGCCAAGTGGCGCGGAACCGTGTTCCGGTCGCTGCCCATCGCGGCCGACCTGGCCGGACCGTTGCATGACGCCGTGACGGCGGGAGACTGGCGCGCGCGTGAGGACGCTCTCGTGACCGGAATCGAGGTGCTGCTGGCGGCGCAGCACGCACTCGGGCTGCCCGTTCCCGCATCAGGAATCACCCGGTCCCGCTCCTACCGGACGCTCGACAGCCAGGTCTGGACGGACCTGCTGGCAGGCATCACCGATCCGGAGGTCGCGGGCCTGCCCCGCGGGATCGGCTGCGTCGAGCGGTGGGTCGACGGCGCCGGCCTGCTGGCCAGCCCTCGTCGCCGGGCCGCGCTGCACACCGCCTACCGCGCCTGGTCCGCGCTCGAACCGGTCCAGGACGGCGTACCCACTCGGGGGAGGCCCGGCTCGTGGACCCCGAGTGGGTAAACGCGGACGCATATCCCGACAGGCTTGGACGTTGCGGGCAGTTGGAAACACGGTAACTGACAAGAAATCGCCAGGAGCCGTCGCAAGCCGGTGACCGACCGCGTCGCCATTCGCAACGTGGTGCACACGCAGCTCGTCTCTACCGGCAGCATGGGATGAGTGTAAATACCCATAATTTCCGCCTGTCGACCCCAGCCGCGAATTGCCCGAGCCGCCGTTCACCCTCGGAGGCCGTCGAAGATGACGCCCAGCGTCCTGGTACGCAGCGGCTCGTCCCACTGCTGCTGCTTTGCGGCCATGCAGGCGCCGGCCAGCAGCCCGAGCAGTTCGGGCATGGCCACGTCTTCCCGTACCGCGCCCGCTCGCTGGGCTCGGACCAGCAGTGCCTCGATCGCCCGCAGCACCTCGTGCGCAGCCTCGGGCTCGGTGGCCTTGGCGTCGATGCCGGCCTCCTCCAGGGCGTCTGCGAAGATCTTCTTCGTCGTCGCGTCCGCCACGATGCTGGCGAAGAACGCGAAGAACGCTTTACCCGGCTGGGCGGCGCCCGCCAAGGTGCCTGCTTCGGCAGCGAGCTGCCGCATCCGGTCGGCCATGATCGCCTGATAGAGCGCTTCCTTGGTCGGGTACTGGCGGTAGATCGTGCCGACGCCAACTCCGGCCTCCCGGGCGATAGCGCGCATGGGCGTGTCCAGGCCATCGCGGGTCAGCACCGTTTCGGCGGCCGCGAGCACCCGGGCCCGGTTGCGTAGCGCGTCGGCGCGCATCGGGTCCCCTCCCTCGGCTTGACAAGCGGAACAGCTGTTCCATATCGTTCCGGTCATAACCGGAACGTCGGTTCCAAATATACAGACGGGGAGGAGCTCGATGGACTACGTCAACATGGGGAACTCCGGCCTGAAGGTTTCCCGTGCCTGCCTCGGCACGATGAACTTCGGCACGAGCACCGGACTAGCCGCCACCGATGAACCCGAGGCTAGGAAGATCGTCGACGCGTTCCTGGCCGCGGGCGGCAACTTCGTCGATACCGCCGACGTGTACAACGGCGGCGAGGCCGAGGAGATAGTGGGCCGGGCGCTGCGCGGTCGCCGCGACGAGGTGATCCTCGCCACGAAAGGCTTCATGCCGCAGGGGTCCGGGCCCAACGACCGGGGGCTGAGCAGGGTGCACTTGACCCGTGCGCTGGAGGCGAGCCTGCGCAGGCTCGGCACCGACTACATCGACCTGTACTACTGCCATCAGTGGGACGCCGGAACCCCGATCGCGGAAACCATGGCGACCCTCGACGGTTTCGTACGTTCCGGTAAGGTCCGCTACCTCGGCTGCTCCAATTTCACCGCTGTTCAGATTGTCGAGTCGCTGTGGGCCGCCGACCGGATCGGCGGCACTGCGTTCGTCGCGCTTCAGCCGCAGTACTCGCTGGTGACCAGGTCCATCGAGGCCGAGATACTGCCCCTCTGCCAGCGCTACGGACTCGGCACGGCCATCTACAGCCCGCTGGCCGGCGGTGTGCTGTCCGGTCGCTACCGGGCGGACACCGATCCGGAACCCGGCTCGCGAATGGGCAAGCTGATGTCAATGCCGCAGCCAGTCGCGCGCCAGTGGGCCAGTCGCCTGCTCAGCGACCGCAACCTCGCCATCGCCGATGAGGTCGCCGAAGTCGCGGGCCGGCTCGGCACCACGCCCACGACGGTGGCGTTGGCCTGGGCCGCCGCGCAGCCCGCCGTCACCTCGGTCATCGTCGGCCCGCGCAGCCAGGACCAGCTTGCGGAGAATCTGGCCGCCTGCACATTCGACCTGCCCGCCAGCGACATCGCCCATCTCACCCAGGTCTCCCAGCCCGCCAACGGCCCAGAGACCGGCTCGGTTCTGTAGTATTCACTCCATTTTTGCCACGCTATTAGCCGTCACGCGATGCTGGTTGGGGCACGCGCGACTTCGACGCGCTGAGCACCACTTTCACGATGCTGGTCGGCAAGTGTGAGCGCTTCAGCAGGGAACCGTGGGTGCGGCCGGCGCTCACTTCAGCTCGACCCTGATCCGAGGGGTCGGCGAACCTCAGCCCACGCCCTGCTGAGCGGTCACCAGCACCTTGACCCCCCCGGCGAACTGGGCGAGCTGGGCACTGCTCCAGCCAAGCGCCATGGGCGCCTGCACGACGACCCACTGCCGGCCCTGCACCTGGAAGGTCAGCACCTCAGTGTCCCCGCCGGCTTCCGAAGCCGGCTCGAACACGCCACGCCGCCCGTTCACCGGCTGGGATGCGCCCGAAGGCGGCGAGGTGACGCTCTTGGACTGCAGCATGACCACGAGCTTGCCGAGGAAACTGTCCGACTGCGTGTCCTTGTCCCCGGCGGGAGCGATCGTGAGGTAATAGGGCGTGCTCCCCTGCACTACCCATCCAGCCGGCATCCAGCTCACCTCGTAACCCGGCGGCTGCGTACCGGTCCACGCGACCAGCGCCACGTGACCGCCCTTGCTCGACCGCGGCGAAGACGGAGCCGACGGCCTGGTGGTTTTGATCACGGGCTTGGACGACACGGCTACCGGAACCCGGCCGCCAGCCGTGCCCGCGCCCCCGCCCGGCAACGCCAGCGGAACCGCCGCGCCCACCACCATCGCGACGGCAACCCCGGCCCCGGCGAACATACGACGGCGCCGCAGCAGCCTGCGCCCGCGCGCCAGGTCCTCGCGCGGGTCAACAGGGGTTCCCTCGGCAGGTCCGGTATCAAGCGCCAGGCCGAGTAGATCCTTGACGTCGTTCACTGATGACTCCTCTCTGGACGGGCCCCGGCGAGCAGCTCCCGCAGCCGCGCGCTCCCCTTCGCCGTCTGGCTCTTCACCGTGCCTTCGCTGCACTTCAGCAGCTCGGCGGTCTGTTCCACGCTGAGGTCGAGCCAGTACCGCAGCACCAAGGTCGCCCGCATGCCGGGCGGCAGCTCGGCGAGCGCGGCACGGACGTCGCTGCCGTCGACCCCAAGCTGAAAGGTCTCCGGCGCCAGTACGTCGGGTACCGACGCCATGTGCCGTTCCCGCCGCCTGCTCGCCTTGCGGATCTCGTCGACGTGGGCGTTGACGATGATCCGCCAGACGTAGGCGAACTGGGTTCCGGACCGCCGCACCCTCGGCCAGGCCACATACAGCCGGGCGAGGGCGGTCTGCACCAGGTCCTCCGCCAGGTACGTGTCCCCGGCCGTGAGCAGGCAGGCGGATCGCAGCAGGTCGACGCGGCGGGCACGGACGAAGCCGGAGAACTCCTCGTCCCGCGATGGCCCCTTAGCCAGTGTCATGTGCACCTCCTCACCCTCAATACGGATCAGCCATCCGGCCAGGTTGCCGCGAACGGCCGTCGATCCGGAGCTCCTTGGCTAACATGAGCCGGATAGCCTAAATCGCGACGAGAGGGCCGCTTCGTGCCGATACCCCGCCGGCATGCCCTGACCGCCGCGGCCGCGTTCGCCGTCCTGGCCGGCGGCATCACCGCGGCCGCCTCTCCCAGCCACCCGCAAAGCGAGCACAAGGTACAGGCCGCCCCGCTCGCCCATGACGCCGTGCAGACCCGGGCGGTGCTGCCGCTCGCGGGCAAGGTCATCGGCATCGACCCCGGCCACAACGGCGGCAACTTCAACGACCCCGGGTACCTTAGCCGGCTGATCTGGAACGGCCGGGAGTGGGAGACCTGCGACACCACGGGCACCGAGACCGACGCGGGCTACACCGAAGCCCGGTACAACTTCCGGGTGGCCACCTTCCTCCGCGCCGACCTGATCAAGGACGGCGCCCGCGTCGTCATGACCAGGAACTCCGACAGCGGTGTCGGTCCTTGCGTCAACCGCCGCTCGCAGATCATCGACAAGGCCCGCGCCAATGTCGCGATCGACATCCACGCCGACGGCGGCCCGCCCGGCGGCCGCGGCTTCGCGATCCTGGAACCAATCAAAGATGGTCCGAACGACCAGGTCATCACGTCCTCGGAACGCTTCGGCGCCCTGCTGCGGTCGGCGTTCCTGGCCGGCACCGGCATGCCCCTAAGCACCTACGACGGCGTCAACGGCATCAACTTCCGCGACGACCTGGCGGGGCTCAACCTCACCACGGTGCCGAAGGTTCTCATCGAGTGCGGCAACATGCGCAACGCCACGGACGCCCGGCTGCTCACCTCGACCAGATTCCAGCAGGCCGCGGCCCGAGCGATGGCCGCCGCCATCGTCGCCTTCCTCCGGTAGCTAACGCGGCGTCGACTCGTCCGGCCGGAACGCTGCCCCGTGACCAGGCACGATAACCGTGGCGAAGGCCAGCAGCCTCTCCCGGCTGTGACGGTGCCGGCCACTCGCCCGTCGTCGCCATCGCACCCGCCGGGCCCGAGTACCGGCGCTGTCACGGCAGTTCGAACGGGATCCGCAGCCCGTCCAGGGCGTGCGCGCAGAGGTCGTCCTCGTCGCGGTCCGGAAGCGCGGCGACAACGGTGCCGACCAGGTCGCGCATCCGCTTCATGTTGGCGGAGAACACCTCGAAGACCTCGGCCTGGGTCACGCCCTCGCCCTCCTCGACGCCCGCGTCGAGGTCGGTGACCAGGGCAAGCGGCGCGTAGCACATGGCGAGCTCGCGGGCCAGGACGGCCTCGGGGTGCCCGGTCATGCCGACCAGCGTCCAGCCCTGGGCGGCGAACCAGAGCGATTCGGCGCGGGTGGAGAAGCGCGGGCCCTCGATGATGACAAGCGTGCCGGATCCGGCGGGCACCCAGCCGAATTCACGCGCCTTCGTGATCGCGTGCGACCGTAGCGACGGGCAGTACGGGTCGGCGAACGGCACGTGATTGGCGCCCTCGTCGAAGAACGTCTGCACCCGGTTCCTGGTCCGGTCCACCAGCTGGTCGGGGATCACCAGCGTGCCGGGCCCGAACGACGGCGTCAGCGACCCGACCGCCGAAGGCGCGACGATCCGCCGTACGCCCAGCGAGCGCAGCGCCCACATGTTGGCCCGGTACGGGATCTTGTGCGGCGGGAACCGGTGATCCTTGCCGTGCCTGGGCAGGAAGGCGACCGGCCTGCCGCCGACCTCGCCGACCGCGATCGGATCGCTTGGCGCACCGAACGGGGTCGCTACCTTGATCTCCTCGGCGCCCTCAAGGAACTCATAGAACCCCGAGCCGCCGATGACGGCGATGCTGGCCAGGTCAGCCATGGTGGTGTCAGGCAACCTTCTCGCTGGACGACGAAGCGCTTACGGTCTCGCTGGTCTTCTTCTCGGCCGGCTTGTCCGCCGAAGCCGCTGGCTTGTCGGACGACTTGGTCGCATCGTCCGGAGCCTTGGCCGGGGTCGTCGAAGCCGCGGCCGAGGAGCCGTTGCGGCTGTCCGTGCGGTAGAAGCCAGATCCCTTGAAGACGATCCCCACCGGGGAGAACACCTTCCGGAGGCTGCCGCCGCAGTTGTCGCAGACGGTGAGCGGGTCGTCACTGAACTTCTGGACGGCCTCCACCTGCTGACCGCACTCCCTGCAGGCGTACTGATACGTGGGCACAGCCCCTCCTTCACGCGGGCCTAGATTAGCACTCGCGATAGCCGACTGCTAAGCATATCCAACCCCGCGAGCCCCCCGCAGATTCCAGCTCGCCCGGCCCAAACTCCCCGCCACAACCCGCCACAACGTGCCGATGGCGCCGACGGGCTGCCAGACCCCCCACCCGCTGGCGCCATCCGCACGCCGCACCCCGACCCGTTGGCACCATCGGCACGCTCGGAGCCCGCGGCGCGCGGGCGCGCGGGGCGCGGGGCGCGGGGGCGCGGGGCGCGGGGGCGCGGGGGTGCGGGGGTGGCGCACGCGAGGCTACGGGCGGAGGGGGGTCAGGCCTTGGGCGGGGCGGACGATGTGGGTGACGGGGCGGTCGTGAGGGGCGGCGGGGACCTCGTCGAGCAGTTCGTCGTCGTAGAGCAGGGCGATGACGGGGATCGTGGGGGCGACGCGGGCCAGGGCGCGGTCGAAGCTGCCGCCGCCGCGGCCCAGGCGGTGGCCGGACCGGTCGACGGCCAGCGCGGGGACCAGCACGATGTCGGCGCGGGAGATCGCCTCGGGGCCGCGAGACGGTTCGCCCGGCTCAAGCAGACGGCGGGGGCCCGGCACCAGCGAGTCCGGGCCCTCGTAGGACGCCCAGTCCAGGTCGTCGTCGGGCAGCAGGAGCGGAAGCAATACGTACGTACCGCGCTTCCACAGCGCGTACACGAGCTTGCGGGTGTCCGGCTCCGACCCGACCGAATAGTAGGCCGCGACCGTGCCGGCCATGCCCATCTCGGGCATGTCGAGCAGACAGTCCCGCAGCGACCGGCCGGCCTGGTCGCGCTCGGTGGCAGAGCGCCGAGCGCGGGAGGTCAGGGCGCGATCCCTGAGTTCGGCCTTCCGGTCCTGCACGACACCCACGCTACCGTGAGCGCCGCGGCACGCAGGGGATAGGGTCTACGACATGGCTGTCACCAAAGCCGTCATCCCGGCCGCCGGCCTCGGCACGCGCTTCCTTCCAGCGACGAAGGCGACGCCGAAGGAAATGCTGCCGGTGGTCGATAAGCCCGCGATCCAGTATGTCGTGGAGGAGGCCGTCGGGGCCGGCCTGCACGACGTGCTGCTGATAACCGGCCGGAGCAAGCGTTCCATCGAGGACCACTTCGACCGCGCCTACGAGCTGGAGGAAGCCCTCGCCGCCAAGGACGAGACCGAGCGGCTGGCCCTGGTCCGCGAATCCAGTGAGCTGGCCCACGTGCACTACGTCCGCCAGGGCGATCCGAGGGGCCTGGGCCACGCCGTGCTGTGCGCCGCGCAGCACGTCGGCAACGAGCCGTTCGCGGTGCTCCTCGGCGACGACATGATCGACGCCAGGGATCCGCTGCTCACCCAGATGATCGAGGTCAGGCAGCGGTACGGCGGCAGTGTCGTCGCGCTGATGGAGGTCGATCCCGAGCAGGTCTCGCAGTACGGCTGTGCGGCGATCACGCCGACCAGCGATTCCGACGTCGTCGCGGTCACCGATCTGGTCGAGAAGCCGGTGCCCGGCTCCGCGCCGAGCAGATGGATCATCATCGGGCGCTACGTCTGCGACCCGGCCGTCTTCGAGGTGCTCCAGAACACGCCGCCCGGACGGGGCGGGGAGATCCAGCTCACCGACGCGCTCAAGACGCTCGCGAAGATGAGCCCGGAGGACGGCGGCGGGGTGCACGGCATCTTGTTCCGCGGCCGCCGCTACGACACCGGGAACAAGCTCGACTACATCCGCACTCTGGTGCAGTTCGCTTGCGAGCGCTCCGACCTGGCCCAGGAGATCGTGCCCTGGCTGCGCAAGTACCTGGACACGCTGCGATGACCGATGGCACCGACACGACGGCCACCACGGCGCCCGTTGTCGAGCCGCTGACCTCCGTCGAGACCCACCTGATGGAGATCCTTGCCACGGTCCGGCCGCTGCCGCCTAGCGAGCTCGGCCTGTCCGAGGCGGAGGGACTGGTGCTGGCCGAGGACGTCTCGGCGGCCAGCCCCCTGCCCTCCTTCGACAACGCCGCGATGGACGGGTACGCGGTGGTCGCCGAGGATGTCGCGAGCGCCACCGAGGAGAGCCCGGTCACCCTCCCGGTCGTCGGTGAGATAGCGGCCGGCGACACCGGCGCGTACGCGCTCAACCCGGGTACCGCGATCCGCATCATGACCGGTGCCCTGCTGCCGCACGGCACCGAGCTGGTCGTCCCGGTCGAGTGGACCGACGGCGGCACGTCCCGGGTCACCATCCGCACCAAGGCTGGCGCCGGACACGCGATCCGGCTGGCAGGGGGCGACGCGAAGGCTGGTGACGTCCTGGTCGCCAAGGGCACACGGCTTAAGCCGATGCACATCGCCGCCGTCGCGGCGGCCGGGCGCGGCTCGGTGCGGGTCCATCCCCGGCCCCGGGTCGTGGTGCTGTCCACCGGCAACGAGCTCGCCGAGCCGGGGGCGCCGCTCGTGCCCGGCCGGATCTGGGACTCCAACAGCTTCATGATCGCCGCCGCGGCCCGGGAGGCCGGCTGCCTCGCCTACCGGCAGGCGGGCATCTCGGACAACGCCGATGAGGTGCTCCAGACCATCGAGGACCAGCTGATCCGCGCCGACCTGCTGGTCACCACCGGCGGGGTCAGCATGGGCGGCGAGCACGACGTGGTCAAGTCCGCGCTGCGTGAGCTCGGCACGATGACGTTCCGGAAGGTCGCGATGCAGCCCGGCATGCCCCAGGGCTTCGGCACCATAGGAAACGACGCGGTGCCGATCGTCACGCTGCCGGGCAACCCGGTCAGCGCGTACGTGTCGTTCCAGATCTTCGTCCGGCCGGCGCTCGGGGCGATGCAGCATGACGACAGGCTCCGGCTGCCGGTCGTGACGGCCGAGCTGACCGGGGCGCTGCGGTCGCCGCCGGGTCGCCGTTCTTTTCTGCGGGGAGTGCTCGACGGAAGCAGGGTCACCCCGCTGACCGGGCAGGGGTCCCATCAGGTCGCCACCCTCGGCCGGGCCAACTGCCTCATCTCGGTTCCCGAATGGGTGGTCCAGCTGTCCGACGGGGACGCCGCCGAGGTGCTGGTGCTGCCTTGACAGAGGTTGAGCCACAGCCCGTTCTGAGAAAAGTAGTCTTAGAGTTATGAGCCTGACGCATGTTGATGCCGCTGGTAATGCCCGGATGGTCGACGTGTCGGGCAAGGAGGTGACCGCGCGGTCGGCCTGCGCGACCGGACGGGTGCTGCTGTCGGCCGAGGCAGTCGCCGCGCTGCGTTCCGGGTCCGTGCCGAAGGGTGACGCGCTCGCCGTTGCCCGGATCGCCGGGATCGCCGGCGCGAAGCGGACGCCGGACCTGATCCCGCTGTGCCATCCGATCGGGCTGCACGGGGTGGTCGTCGACCTCGAGGTGCTCGATTCCGAGGTGTCGATCGCGGCTGTTGCCCGGACGGCCGACCGGACCGGCGTCGAGATGGAGGCGCTGACCGCGGTGACCGTGGCCGGGCTGGCGCTCATCGACATGGTGAAGGCCATCGACCCGGGCGCCGTGATCAGCGACGTGCGGGTCGAGTGGAAGGAGGGCGGGAAGACCGGGCGATGGACGCGGGAATGATCCGCGCGCTGGCGGTCACCGTGTCCAACCGGGCCGCCGCCGGGATTTACGAGGATAAATCCGGACCTGTGCTAGTTGACGCGCTGCGTAACGCCGGGTGCGCGATCGTCGACGGCCCGCTGGTCATTCCCGACGGTGAGTCCGTCGAGGCCGCGCTGCGTGACTCGGTCTCGGCAGGGTACGACGTGGTCGTGACCACCGGCGGAACCGGGCTTACCCCCGGCGACCAGACCCCGGAAATGACCGTGCGGGTCATCGACCGTTCGATCCCGGGTATCGCGGAGGCGCTGCGGTCCGCCGGGGCCGCCGCGGGGGTCGCGTCCGCGATATTGTCCCGCGGGGTGGCCGGGGTGGCCGGACGGACGCTGATCGTCAACCTGCCCGGGTCTTCTGGGGGCGTACGCGACGGGATGGCGGTGCTCGCACCCGTGCTATCGCACGCCGTGTCGCAGATCAACGGCGGGGATCATTCGCGTAGCGTCAGCGGGTCCGCAGGGGAATGATAAGTCTGTGGGACAAATGCGCGGGTGGCCGGTAACCCTTACCGAACCCCGCCTGCTGGACAAACCGATCGCGCTGCGGCCGGTGAAGGTGAGCGACGCCCGGACCTGGCGGGAGATCCGGGTGCGCAACGCGCCGTGGCTGCGTCCCTGGGAACCCACCAACCCGGAGACCCCGCTGTACCGCTCGTCTCTGGGCCCGTACATCTCCATGGTGCGAGCCATGCGCCGCGAGGCCCGGCAGGGGCAGGCCGTGCCGTGGGTGGTGACCTACGACGACGAGTTCGTGGGACAGCTGACCGTGGGGTCGATCACCTGGGGTTCGGCGCGATCGGGGCAGGTCGGGTACTGGATCGACGAGGCATACGCGGGGCGCGGCATCGTCCCGACCGCGCTGGCGATGGCCGTCGACCACTGCTTCGGCGTCATCGGGCTGCACCGGCTGGAGGCGTCGATCCGGCCGGAAAACCACGCGTCCCGTCGGGTCGTGGAAAAGCTCGGATTCCGCGAGGAAGGCGTGCGGGTGCGGCAGTTGCATATCAACGGCGCCTGGCGGGACCACGTCTGCTACGCGCTGACCACCGAGGAAGTGCCGCACGGGCTGATGCCCAGGTGGCGGTCCGTGCTGAGCGCGTCGCGGCTCAATTCTTAGACACACCGAGCGAGGTGCTCGCGTGTCGCTGCTCGACATATTACGGTGCGTCACGTGGGCGGTTCGACCGGCGGGAGAGCCATGCCCATCTGGCGCTTACCGCCGTGGCCGGTTGTTTGCCGGAGGGAGGGTTAGTGAGCAGCGCGATACTTTACGGCGCCATCGTAGTGATCTGGGCTGGCGTGCTCATCCCCCGGTGGCTGCGGCGAGAATCATCCGCGGAATCGTCTACCGGGGAGGCGACCGTGACCACCGAAGTAGTCCCGGAGCCCGTTACCGAAGTCCCCGCACCGACGGACGACGTCGAGCCGCGGAAATCGGAGCATGCGCGCATAGTGGCCGCCCGCCGCCGGCTGCTGGGCATGCTGATGGCGCTCGCCGTCGGGTCTTACGTGCTGTTCGTGTCCAGCCTGGCGGCATGGTGGGTGGTGCTGCCGCCTTCGGTCATGCTTGCGGGGTACCTGGCGCTGCTGCGTGAGGCCTCCCGTGCCGACGCCGAACGGCTGACGGCGCGACGTGCCCGGGACGCGGCGGCGGCACGGGCCGCCACGGGTGCTGTTGCTCCTGAGGCACCCGAAGTGCCCGTACCTGTGCCAGTGCCCGCTTCCGACGCCGAGATCATCGACATCACCGGCCGGGTCAGCGAGGAGTTCTACGACCAGTACTCCGACAGCCGCCGCGCCGTCGGCGACTGAGGTCCCGGCGTCGCTGCTTTAACGTACCGCGCGTCGAACGGCCTAGCTGCGACTGGGCGGTCCGCGGGTCCGCTACCCATATCGGGACATCTAGCTCATTCCAGGCGTGCCGACGGGCGCCCCAGATTATTGCGGACAGTTACCCCCCGATCCGTGTGGGTAACTGTCCGCAAATAATTTCGCGACACGCCGGAAGCGCACGCGAGCGGCGCCCGGGAATCGTGGTACCGGGGGCCGGCTGTACGATCCCGGGCGTATGAGCCTCAGGCGCGGGTCGGGATGATCTGGACCCCGAAGAACTGGGTGAAGAGGTTCGGGTAGCCGTCACCAGGGTTGTTCTGCTGGTCGTCGCCGGCCGCGGCGATCCGTTGCAGCACGTCGAGGCCGCCGATCACCTTGCCGAACGGCGTGTAAGCCGGCGAGAGGGTGGTGTCTTTCCAGGTGAAGAAGAACTGGCTGCCATTGGTGTTGGGACCGGCGTTGGCCATGGCCACCGTGCCCGCCGGGTAGGTCGCGCCCGCCAGGTTCTCGTCGTTGAACGCATACCCCGGTCCCCCGGAACCGGTGCCGGTCGGGTCGCCGCACTGGAGGACGAAGATGCGCTGCACGGTTAGCCGGTGGCAGTGGGTGCCGTTGTAGTAGCGCTGGCTGGCCAGGAACCGGAACGAGTACGTGGTGCACGGCGCGGCGCTGGTGAGCATCTGAACCGTGATGACGCCCTGCGTGGTGTAGAACTTCACGTCGAATGGCTGGGCGGCCACGGTCGGGTTGAAGACGGGGACACCCTTAAACCGGTCGGCAGGAATCTGGAAGTGGTACCCGCACGCGTCCGCGGTGTTCGGCGCGGCCGCCGCGGCGTGAATGTTCGGCGCGTCCAGGCCGGGGAGCGTGCGCCCGACGCTGGCGCCGGACGCGGTCATGCTTGCGGCGGTAATGCCGGCCGCCGCCACGACCGCGACGGATGCGGCGATCAGGACGCGGGCAGTTCGATTCTTGTGGTTCGTGAGGTGCTTGAGCATGGTGGCCCAGTTCCCTTTCTGTTGATGTGCCCCCCGATTCTTCTGCGCCCCCTCAGCGAGGGTCAAGACACAACACAGCGAGGTTGCCTCGGCGTGGGTGGGCGGTTCCAGTGGATGCGGCGGGATGCGGCGGGATGGGGCGGGGTTCGGCGGGTGAGGCGCGCCAGGGCGCGAACATGGCCAGACATTTGCTAGGCTTACTCAGGTTCTCGGGGCTATAGCGCAGTCCGGTAGCGCACCTCGTTCGCATCGAGGGGGTCAGGGGTTCAAATCCCCTTAGCTCCACACCTGAGACCCCTGCCGAGCAGGGGTTTTTCGTTTGCTGGTCGTCGCCCATGATCGTTTTCTAGCTGGCGGCCTCCCCGCAGCCGGGACGGGAGCAAATGCACGGTTAGCTCAGAGTCGATATACGGACACTGTAGGTCATCACGCGCCAGCGTGGCGGCCCGGGCCAGCGCGATCGGGCGGCTGGCTCCGTCGTGTCGAGTACGAGTTTGCCGAGTGCCTGTGCCGCTCGCCGACTGGCGCTGACCACACCCGATACACGTCCTGGACGGCTGCCCGTGAATTCGTGTACGCCTTCAAGCGCAGGTGAGGCCCGCCGCCTCACGGCGGTAGTGGCCGACTTGCCTGACGACTTAACGCCATCTCCTGGTGTAAGGCAGCTTGGGGAGGCCGGGGTCGTATTCGGCGTAGTGGTCTGGACAGACCCAGAGTAGGTCTCCGGAAGGAGTCTGGACCCGGCGCATGTCACCAAAGGCACGCAGCGGGTCTTCCCTGAAGATGATCTCCCGCAGGACGCGGAGAGCTTGTCCCTCGGCCTGGGTAAGTTTTCTTGAGTCGTCACCTAGGTCAGCGAAGTCGTAGCCAGTTACTTGCAGAGCGCCTGCCGGCAGGTCCGCGATGATCGATTGCATCACGTCGAGCCGGGCCTTGGCGTCATCCCTGGCAGCGGAAGGCAGCATTGCGAGATCAATTGCCGCTGCGACCGGCACAGCAAGCTGAAGCGTTTCGAAGACGAGCCGCGCGTATGGCGCCACATTGACGAGCCAGGACTTAAGTTCATAGATGTCATAAGTCGCCTTGGCCAGCGGGTGCTCATAGCCAGGGTGCTCACACCACAGCGTGAGCTGGTAGTGCTCCCTGAGGATCTTTTTGGGGTTAAAGCGGCTTGGCTTCTCTTTCCACAGTCCGACGGTGAACAGGCGGGGGCAGTCGGTTACCTCGGTGCTCACGATCTGGTGGACATGGCGGACCGTAGCCGCGATGCCTGCGAGTTCCGCCGACAGTCCACGCAGCCCGTTAACATCGGCTGCAATGCCTGTTACCTGGTCATGAATCTGCTTGATCTCTACCGCGAGAGGCTGGGCGGGTGCGGTGAACCCGGTGAGCAGCCGCGAGATCTCGTAGACATTGCCGCAGTCCGCGCATGGAAAAGAATTGGTCCGCGAGGTCTCCCGCACCCGCAGCAAGCCGTCAAGACGGAACTGGCCCGGACATGGCGCGCTGTCGCGCACGAACCCCTGGCACGGTACGTACAGTTGGTACTTCAAGCCCGGCCAACGGCGGGTAATCAGGTCCTCCATGCTGTCCCGGAGCACGTTGAAATACAGGTCGGGAGAGGGCGCACGGACCTCAAGCGCCAGTTCGTCGTCGCGGAACAGTTCAACCAGCGCCTCTGAGCGATAGGCACCGACCGGATGCCGGAGGAACACCCCGCGCCGCCAGTGGTTCCCCGTTGATGCACGATGGTGGCGGACGATCAGCCAGGGGATTAACCCGGGCGCGGGCTCGGACAGCCGGCATTTCAGGGAGAGCGACCGGACTCCAGCGGCCACCGGGCTGTCATGCGACCAGGGCAGCACTGGCCGCTGGTGCGGCACGAGTTGCGACACGAGACTGCGGGTCTCGTCGCTGTCGAGCCGGTAGGAGATGTCGAACTTCTCCATAAGTCGCAGGAAGTACGGATGGTACCGGGCCGGATAGCCATCATCGGGGCGCTGCCAGATTTCCCTGAGCCGCGCGTGGTCGAGAACCCCGCCACTGGTGGCCGTGGCCTGGTCCTCGAGCACGTAGCTGATCGCCTTGGTAAGCCACTCAGGGTTGAGAACGACGACATCCTTGAGTCCTTCATCCGCGTCGTAGTAGATGATCAGTCCGAGATCATGCATCAGCTTAGCGAGCGTACCGACCTCATATCCGGTCATGCCATTGCGCTCGCAGATATCGGTGAACTGCCCGTACCGGATCTGCGGCTCCGTTTTCCCTAGCGCAAGGACTGCCTCGCGGGCGGCCGTCCACCGTGGGCTCCAACGCTGGCCCATCGTCGGCAGCATTGATGCCTGTTCACTGATTGCCGTCCGCAAGGCAGCAATCCCTTGTCCTGTGCGGCTATCAACAGAAAAGGCTCCGCGGAGCATCCCCGGAAACAGCCGCTCAAGGTACGGGTAATCAAGATCGGCTCGCCGTTCCTCACAGTGCGTAGCGACGATCATTGCGACCGCTGCGGTGCCGACACGGAGGCTGATTCGCCGCAGCCAGCTCTCTACTTCGTCCCGCTCCTGCCCGTGCCGCGCATGCCAGACGACAAGAAACAGCGCCCGGGGACTGAAGAAAAACTGATGGCTGACCCGGTACACTTCCTGGCCGCCGAAATCCCAGGTACGCAACGTCATGCCCAAGTCGAGAGATGGATGCCGGAACGCGATGGGGGAGATTTCGATCCCGTGCGTCGTCGGCCGTCCCTCCACGAATGGGCCGCCCGCCAGCGCGGCGACGAGTGAGGATTTCCCGACGTTGCCCTCGCCGACGAGCAGCAGTTTGGCTTCGTACTGGATGACAGAGTCCGTGAGGCTACGAAGATACGTCGCCAGCTCCGCGTTACCGCGCGCCATTAGTTCTGGTAGCGGTTCCCGCAACGGATTTCCGGTTACGTAGAGCTGAAAGGACCAGGTCAGCAGGTCAGCTAGCAGAAGAGGCAAATCGGTGAGCTGGTTGTCCTGTACGTCCAAGGTGGTCAGCTTGCTGAGGTTACCGACAGCTTCGGGAAGCTCGGTGAGCTGGTTTCCGCTCACATTCAGGTGTACGAGGTTGGTGAGGCTGCCGATCCAGTCCGGGAGCCGGGAGAGCCGATTCGCGCGAAGGTTCAGGTCGGTGAGCTGTGTGAGTCCCCTGATCCAAGGCGGCAGCTCGGTCCACCCTCGTCCGCTGAAGTTGGCGGTACCAATAGGCGAGATGCGCGTACGGTATTCGGCGGGAACCCATGAGAGGTCCACGTTGGCTCGCTCTCCCTGCGCCGCATTACTTTACCTGGCGTAGCCTAACGCGGCCGACCCGGTTCGTGACGGCTTGAGCCGCATTGGGTTGCCTAATGCCTGGCGCTCTTTCGTGCGATGCTGGGCGACGGCGCCCGTGCAGCGGCGGCCGCGCACGGCGTGGCTGGAGCAGTTCGTCCCCTGACTCCTGGGCTAGCCCAGTAGTCTGACCGGAATCGAATCAGGGTACGTACGATTACCTATCGAACGTGCGCTTCACGGCCTGGCGCGGACTGGCGGAACCTCTACGCCGAAGCACGCGGCAGTGTGGATCCGGATGGGCGGCGCGTGGCTCGAAGGTGTCATCCTGCGGTGGAAGTTCGAGCCAGGTGGACGGCGTGCCAATCGTCTGCGCCAGCACGTGCTCGACCGCGTCCGCGAGATTGATCACCGACACTGGAGGCCAGCCGCTTCACTCCATGACGCCCGCCACCGTCGTCCCCAACTGCGTGCCCAACTGTCCAGAGACCAGGGTTGCCGGAGAAGTGGTTCGACATTTCATGGCATAGCGGACAAATTCGAACCACTTCTCCGGCAAAGCGAAATCCTAGGGTCGGCGCAGGGCGGAGATCGCGACGGAGAGCGCGCGAGGTGTGACACATAGCGACGTGGCACGTGCGCTACGGCTGCGCGATCGGGACAGTCGCGCAGTGGAATGCCGTGGGACTACCACGCGGACACCTGTGCGCACTGGTGCGTGCCGGAAAGCCCGCCAGGGCCATCGCTGTTGTCGTCGCTGTGGTCCGCGCCGACCAGCGCGACAGCCCCGACTGCCAAGACGGAAAACACCGCGGGATCCGCTCGCCCGTCGCGTCACCCAGGGGCTTCCAGGCACGCCCGGAACCTGAAAATCAACCCAGCCGAATACCGCCTCAGGCCACCACACCGGTCCCGAACGATGGAGGCGAGGCAACGGAAGAGCGGACAATCAATCACCAATTGCCGCGGACACGATGCTCGTGACATACGTCGCGACGCGTGGAGAGTGAACCTGATTCGCGGCAGTCCAGCGGTCGAGTTCCTCCGTCGTTGCTGCGTTCCACCCGCCGGTCTGTTGAGCTATCGCACAAAGCATAACATTGTTATAGTTACTTTCCCAGGGACCAGCGCAAGGCGAGAAGGCCTGGTTATGAGCGTTTCAGTTACCGAACAGCAGTGGGATTCCGTCCGTGAGTCGGTACGCAGGACAACCGACCGATTCTGCGACCTGGTGTCCTCGATCTCCGATCCCAGAACAATGGCAACCGCCGAGTGGTCAGTGGCTGATACAGCGGCCCACTTGACCACCATCTCGATCCTGAACACGAAGCTGCTGGACGCGGCGCCGGTTCCCTTCCAGATGCCCGGTCTGAACGAGGCGATAGCGGCCGTGAATATAGAAGGCGTCCACGGCCTCAACGATCAGGTAATGAGCTCCTTCACCGAGCGCGACGCGGGTCAGCTCCTGCGGATGCTGCGCGATCATATCGACCTGATGCTGACGGCGAGCAAGACCCGCGACCCGGTTGAGACCTTCTCCTGGCTGGGTGGCGCCCGCCTGCCCCTGGCCGGGATGTTCGCGCACATGGTGAACGAACTGCTCATTCACGGCGACGACATTGCACGCGCGCTCAAGCTGCCGTGGGAAATGCCTTCCGAGGATGCCGCGCTGTTCTTCGACCTCTTCTACATCGGGCTGGCGAGCGGGGACAGCGGCCGGCTGCTCGCCGGCAGCCGACGGCCGCGGCAGCGCCGCATAGCGGCGGAGTTCCGCTCGGGCTATACAACCCCGGTAACGTTCGTGGTCCGCAACGGAAACCTCACCGTCAGGCCACCCGGTCCACCCACCGACGTCACCATCCGGTTCGACCCGGCGACGCTGAACAAGATGATGTTCGGCCGGATCAGCAGGCAACGAGCGGTCTTGACCAGAAAAATCATCATCGGCGGGCCCCGTCCCTGGCTCCTGCCGGCCTTCCTGCGCACGGTCCGCTTTCCATCGTGAAGATAGTCCGATTACGCATTAACCGGGCATGAGGGCAACACTAACCTCGGGCTAGGAAGGACGATCCCCTGAAAGCGTGCGGGCGTTAAGCCGCTGCCCTGCCAGGACTGCGGCCCGACACAGTCGTCTTGAGCTGGACGGACGCACGGTGTTCCCGACGCGCTACGCCTCCTATGCCGGGAGGCGGGGGCGACGTCGACCGGGTGCTGGCTATTGCCTGTGGCCCAGCGCCGACCTGGGATCCTGTTGTGTACCTCGCCGATTACTCGCTTATGGTTCTGTACCCCGTTAGCCAGGGGGTCGCGGAGGAGTACGTGGCCGGGACGATGGCCGGCAGGGCGTTCACGACCGAACAGCCGGTGACCGGCGGCTAGACCGGTGACGGGCAGCGAGTGTGTTCGCCGGGCTGGTCACCGCGCCTGTGATCCGGGTCAGCGACACGCCCCGGCTGCGGCGACGCGGCACTCAGTTGTCGCTGACGGCCAGCATGCAACGGGACCTGCTGCCGCCAGTGATGCCTTCGATCACGCGGTCAGCGGGCGGCCGGGACTGGATCTACACCCCGGTCGGCACGCCGCAGAACTCCTGGCGGCCGACCGTCACCTCGGTCACCGCCAACAGCAATGGTTCGTTCCATCTGAGCGGCACCCGGCTGACCGGCTTCGTGAGCGTCGGCGAAGACGACCAGGACCCGCAGAACTTCCGATCGTCTACCTGAAGGTTCGGCCGGCAACGTGCACTACGCCCGCACGTTCAACTTCAGCACGATGGCGCCCAGCACACCCGGCGAGACGGAGTCCGCGACTTCACGCTGCCCTCCGGGCTACCGCACGGGACCTCCAGCCTGTTCGTCTCGGCTTGCGGCGTCTCGTCAAGCACCGGATCCTCATTCACCTTCTGATCCCCGGCGGCGGTCCGGAGCGCGATCCGCTCCGGACCGCCGCACAGCCACCGTGGGCGGGCTTCCCTTGCGGCATTTTATCGTCTATCGTCGATTAACGATGAAT
>Ga0070714_100000332_pt1 | contig 35550 bp, 27 predicted proteins | sample LARL83metaG_FD_65450 | JGI IMG/M metagenome (GOLD analysis project Ga0070714, IMG submission 65450) | Corn, switchgrass and miscanthus rhizosphere microbial communities from Kellogg Biological Station, Michigan, USA - LAR L8-3 metaG | ecosystem: Host-associated > Plants > Roots > Rhizosphere ... | reverse complement strand
AGCAGCACGTTGAGGCGCATGCTCTCCGGCACGAAAGGCGCGGGGCGCAGGTACTCGCGCAGGTTGAAGTCCGCGTCCTCGCCCTCCACGAAATGGTTGAGCAGGTCCTTGGCCAGCACCACGCCGATGACCTTGTCCCGGTCCTCGCCCACGACCGGGAAGCGCGAATGGCCGGACTCGCTCAACACCGCCAGGGCCTGGGGCAGGTCCATGTCCTTCTCCAGCGCCACCATCTGGGCACGCGGGATCATCACGTCGCGCACCTGCATGTCCGCCACCTGCAGCACGCCCTCCAGCATGGTCTGGGCGTCGGCATCGAACAGGTTGCGTTCACGGGCGTCGTTGAGCAGTTCCAGCAACTCCTCCCGGTCGCGGGGTTCGCCGGAGAGGGCCTGGCCGAGGCGCTGGAACCAGGCTCGCAGGCCGGGAGCGCCGTTGCCCTGCGGGTCTTGGGTGGACATCGATGGGACCATGCTGAAGCGGAGCGAAAGCGGATTTTACCAGTAAAGACAGGGGCTTGGGACCGCCTCAGAGTGCCTGATAGGGGTCTGGGAAGCCCAAGCCCGCCAGGATGGCGGTCTCCAGGGGCTCCATGAGCTGCGCCTGGCGGTCATCTTCGTGGTCGAAGCCGATGAGGTGCAGGCAGCCGTGCACCGTGAGGTGCGCCCAGTGCGCCTCCAGGGGTTTGCCCTGGGCTGCGGCCTCCCGCGCCACCACCGGCGCGCAGATCACCAGGTCCCCCACCATGGGCAGCGGCACGCCCGCCGGCAACTCCGCCGGGAAGGACAGCACGTTGGTGGCGTAATGCTTGCCGCGGTAGCGGGCGTTGAGCGTGGCGCCCTCCTGCTCGTCCACCACGCGGATTGAGAGCTCGGCCGCGTCGCGGCGCCCGGCGAAGGCGGCCTCGACCCAGCGCTGGAACTGCTCCGGAGCGGGCACATTGGGCGCGCCGCTGGCATCCTCGAGATCGACGCTGACCTGCGGCGCCGCCATCAGTCCTTGTCGCGCTGTTCGTAGGCGGTGACGATGCGCTGCACCAGCGGGTGGCGCACCACGTCCGCGGCGTTGAAGAAGGTGAAGCTCACGCCCGGCATGTCGCGCAGCAGTTCCACCGCGTCGCGCAGCCCGGAGCGCTGCACCCGCGGCAGGTCCACCTGGGTGATGTCGCCGGTGACCACGGTGCGGGAACCGAAGCCGATACGGGTGAGGAACATCTTCATCTGCTCGACGGTGGTGTTCTGGGCCTCGTCCAGGATGATGAAGGCCTCGTTGAGGGTGCGGCCGCGCATGAACGCCAGCGGTGCCACCTCGATGACGCTGCGTTCCATGAGACGCATGACGCGCTCGAATCCCAGCATCTCGTAGAGGGCGTCGTAGATGGGCCGGAGATACGGATCCACCTTCTGGGTCAGGTCGCCGGGCAGGAAACCCAGCCTCTCCCCGGCCTCGACCGCGGGGCGCACCAGCACCAGGCGGCGCACCTCGTCGCGGTTCAGGGCCGACACGGCGCTCGCCACCGCCAGGTAGGTCTTGCCGGTGCCAGCCGGGCCTATGCCGAAATTGAGGTCATGGCTGGCGATGTTGTGCAGGTAGCGGCGCTGGTTGGCGCCGCGCCCGCGGATGCGGCCCTGCTTGGTGTCCAGCGCCAGTTCGTCGTCGGCCAGCGGCGCCGGTTGCGCGCGCTCCGCCAGGGCCGACTGCGACAGGCTGAGATGCACGCTCTCGCGGCTGATGCGTTCCTTGCCGGTGAGCGCATACAGCCCCTTCAGTACCTCGGCCGCAGCCTGCACGGTCTCCGCCGGGCCGATGACACGGAACTGGTTGCCGCGGTTGTTGATCTCGATGCCGAGCCGCTGCTCCAGGTGGCGCAGGTTCTCGTCGAACTGGCCGCAGAGGTTCGCGAGCCGGGCGTTGTCCGCCGGCTCCAGCAGGAAGTCCGCCGTGGCCGGGGTCTCCTCGGCGGCCATCAAGCCGCGTCCTGGGCCGCGAGACGTCCGCGATAGGAGTTCTGCATGGCCTGGGTGATTTCCACGTGCATGAACCGGCCGATCAGGCGCGCATCGCCCGGGAAGTTCACCCAGCGGTTGCACTCGGTCTTGCCGGCCACCTCGCGCACGTCACGCTCGGAGACCCGCTCGACCAGCACGCGCTGGCGGCTGCCCAGCCTGGCCTGCATGTACTGCTGGCCGAAGCCGTGGATGCGCTCCTGCAGCACTTCCAGGCGGCGGACTTTCTCTGCATGGCTGACCTCGTCGACATAGCCCGCGGCGGGCGTGCCGGGCCGGCGGCTGTAGATGAAGCTGAAGGCCTGGTCGAAGCGCACGTCCTCGATCAGCTTCAGGGTGTCCTGGAAATCCTTCTCGGTCTCGCCGGGGAAACCCACGATGAAGTCCGAGGACAGGCTGATGTCCGGGCGCGCCTCGCGCAAGCGGCGGATCTTGGCCTTGTACTCGAGGGCGGTGTGGCCGCGCTTCATGGCGGCGAGGATGCGGTCCGAGCCGCTCTGCACCGGCAGGTGCAGGTAGTTGGCGAGCTTGGGTTGCTCGGCGAAGGCGGCGATCAGCCGCTCGGAGAACTCCAACGGATGCGAGGTGGTGAAGCGGATGCGCTCGACGCCGTCGAGGGCCGCTATGTATTCGATGAGTTGCGCGAGATCCGCCGTGCCCCCTCCGTGAATGGCCCCGCGATAACCGTTGACGTTCTGGCCCAGTAGGGTGACCTCCTTCACGCCCTGCTCCGCCAGCTCCGCCACTTCCGCCAACACGCTGTCGAACGGCCGGCTCACCTCTTCACCGCGGGTGTAGGGCACCACGCAGAATGTGCAGTACTTGCTGCAACCTTCCATGATGGAGACGAAGGCGGTGGCGCCCTCCGCGCGCGGCGGCGGCAGCCTGTCGAACTTCTCGATCTCGGGGAAGGACACGTCCACCACCGGGCGCGCCGTGCGGCGTGTCTCCTCCAGCATCTGCGGCAGACGCTGCAAGGTCTGGGGGCCGAACACCAGGTCCACGAAGGGCGCGCGCCGTACGATGCCGCTACCCTCCTGGCTCGCCACGCAGCCGCCGACACCGATGACCACTCCCGGCCTGGCCTGCTTCAGGGGCCGCCACAGACCGAGCTGGGTGAAGACCTTCTCCTGGGCCTTCTCGCGCACGGAACAGGTGTTGAGCAGCAGCAGGTCCGCCTCGGCCGGATCCTCGGTGAGGGTGTAGCCGTCCGCATCCGCCAGCACCTCCAGCATCTTGCTGGAGTCGTACTCGTTCATCTGGCAGCCGAAGGTCTTGATGTGGACACGCTTGCTCATGGGCCGCGCCCGTATTTGTCGTCGAAACGCTGGATGTCATCCTCGCCGAGGTAGGAACCGGTCTGCACCTCGATGATCACCAGGTCTTCGTCACCCGGGTTGCTGAGGCGATGCTTGTGGCCCGCCGGGATGTAGGTGGACTGATCATGCTCCAGGCGCAGGGTCTGTTCGCCATTGACGATCTCGGCCGTGCCGGCGATCACCACCCAGTGCTCGCTCCGGTGCTGGTGGCGTTGCAGTGAAAGGCTGGCATGCGGCTTCACCACGATGCGTTTCATCTTGTAATGCGGCCCTTCCTCCACCACGGTATAGGTGCCCCAGGGGCGGTACACCGTACGGTGCAGCTTGGCCGACTCGTGGCCGGCCTTGCGCAGCTGGTCCACCACGCCCTTCACCGACTGGGTCCGGTCGCGGTGGCCCACCAGCAGTGCGTCCGGGGTGTCCACTATCACCAGGTCCTTGACGCCCACGGCGGCGATCATGCGGCCGCCTTCCCCCTGCACATAGTTGTCGGCGGCATCCACCAGCACCGCTTCGCCGATGACCCTGTTGCCCTGGGCATCGGCTTCCACGAGTTCGCTGATGGAGCGCCACGAGCCGATGTCGCTCCAGCCGAAGGCACTCGGCACCACCTTCACGTTGTCGGCCTTCTCCATCACCGCGTAGTCGATGGAGATGGAAGGCGTCTGGGTGAAGATCTCCGATTCGATGGCCACCACGGCCGGATCCTTGGCGGCACCGTTGCTGAGGCGCCAGGACTGCTCGGTCTTGGCATAGATATCCGGCGCGAAGCGCCGGATGGCCGCGAGGATGGCGTCGGCCCGGAAGCAGAACATTCCGGAGTTCCACAGGTGGTCGCCGGAGGCCAGGAAGCCCTTGGCCCGCTCCAGGTCCGGCTTCTCCACGAAGCGTTTCACGTCGCCGGCCTGGTCCTGCACGAAGGCGCCGGCGCACTGTATGTAGCCGTAACCGGTCTCGGGGCCCGTGGGCACGATGCCGAAGGTGACGAAGTTGCCCCGCTCCGCCTCCGGTGCCGCGGCAGCGACCGCCCTGGCGAAGGCCCGCTTGTCCTCCACCAGGTGGTCCGCCGGCAGCACCAGCAGGAGCGTGCCGCCGCCGTGGCGCTCCGCCGCGAGGAACGCCGCCATGGCGACAGCCGCGGTGGTGTTGCGGCCCAGCGGTTCCAGCAGGAAGGACACCTTGGTGCGGCCCAAGGTCCCGTCCATGGCCTCGATCTGCTCGCGGCTCTGGAAGTGGTGGTCGCGGTTGGTGACGATGACGATCTCGCTGACCCCCGGCAGCGCTGCGGAGCGCGCCAGGGTGCTCTGCAACAGCGTGGCACCGTCCTTCATCTTCATGAAGGGCTTGGGACGGGCCTCCCGGGACACCGGCCAGAGGCGCGTGCCCGAGCCGCCGGAGATGATGACCGGCAGCATCATGCGTGGGCCGCGTCGCGTGGCTTACCCACGCTGTCGATGAGGCCCAGGAGCTCCGCGGTGCGGGATTCCATCAACTTGGCATCGCCCCGCGCCTCCACATTGAGGCGCAGGATCGGCTCGGTGTTGGACTTGCGCAGGTTGAAGCGCCAGTCCGGGTATTCGAGGCTCAGGCCGTCCACCTGGTCCATGTGCGTCGCGGCCGGCTGGTACCTGGCCTCCACCGCGGCGATCACCCGGTCCGGGTCCGCCACCACGCGGTTGATCTCCCCGCTCACCGGGAAGGCCGCCTGCTGGTCGGCGACGAGCTGCTTCAGGCTCTTGCCGGTGACGCTGATGAGTTGCGCCACCAGCAGCCAGGGGATCATGCCGCTGTCGCAGTAGCGGAAATCGCGGAAGTAATGGTGCGCGCTCATCTCGCCGCCGTAGATGGCATCCTCACGGCGCATGCGCTCCTTGATGAAGGCGTGCCCGGTCTTGCTCAGCACCGGCAGGCCGCCGGCTGCCTTCACGGTCTCGACCGTGCTCCAGGTCAGGCGCGGGTCGTGGACGATCTTGGCACCTTTGTTGCGCGCCAGCAGGGTGCGGGCCAGCAGGCCCACCAGGTAGTAGCCTTCCACGAAACCGCCGTCGCCGTCGAAGAAGAAGCAGCGGTCGAAGTCGCCGTCCCAGGCCAGGCCCATGTCGGCGTGGTGCTCGCGCACCGCCCCCGCCGTCACCGCACGGTTCTCCGGCAACAGGGGGTTGGGGATGCCATGGGGGAAGCGCCCGTCCGGTTCCTGCTGCAGCTTGATGAACTTGAAGGGCAACTCCTGTTCCAGTGCATCCACCACCGGACCGGCGCAGCCGTTGCCGGCGTTGGTCACGAGCGTGAGGGGTTTCAGCAAATCGACTTGCACATAGCTCAGGAGATGGCGCACATAGTCGCGCTTCAGGTCCACGCTCTGCAGCTTGCCGCGGCGCAGCGGCGCGCGCCACTCCGGCTGTGCGGCCACCCGCGCCTGGATCTCCTTGAGGCCGCTGTCGCCGCTCACCGGCTTGGCGTCCTCGCGCACCAGCTTCATGCCGTTGTAGCCCATGGGGTTGTGGCTGGCGGTGACCATGATGCCGCCGCCGAGGTTGCGGCTGAACGTGGCGTGGTAGACCTGCTCGGTGCCGCACAGGCCGATGTCCAGCACGTCGGCACCCGCGTCCAGGATGCCGCGCGCCACGGCGGCCGCGAGCTCGGGGCTGGAGAGGCGCACGTCCTGGCCCACCGCCACCTGCTTGGGCCGGGTCAGCTCCACGAAGGCGCGGCCGATGGCGTAGGCCACGTCGGCGTCCAGCTCCTCGGGCACCCGGCCACGGATGTCGTAGGCCTTGAAGGAGGCGGCGAGGCGGGCCTGCAGGTCTGGGATGGCACTCATATATATGGGAATAGCCGCTCAGGCCCGTCGGGCCTTCGGCTTAGAGGTTCAGTGGCTGGTGATTATACCGGCCCGCCGGGGCCGGAAGGTCATTTGACGAGGCGCAGGGCCACGCGGGCGGGGAGCTGTTCCTGGGGCGTGAACTCCGGCACCAGCGCGCGCAGCGCGGTCTTGGCCCGCTCCGGGTCCGACACCGCGTCCCTGAGGGCATCGATGTCGGCACTGAGGGCGGCCAGCGATACCGGCATGGCGTTGGCCAACAGCAGTTTCGGATGGGTGGTGCCCTGCAGCTCCTCCTTGGTATAGAACAACTCCTCGTGCATCTTCTCGCCGGGGCGCAGGCCGGTATAGACGATCTGGATGTCCTGGTAGGGCTTCAGGCCCGACAACTGGATGAGCTTCTCCGCCAGGTCACGGATGCGCACCGGCTCACCCATATCCAGCACGAAGATCTCGCCGCCGCGGCCGATGGCGCCGGCCTGCATGATGAGGCTGGCGGCCTCGTGGATGGTCATGAAGTAGCGGGTGATGTCCGGGTCGGTGACGGTCACCGGGCCGCCCGCCTTGATCTGCCGCTCGAACAGCGGCACCACCGAGCCGTTGGAGGCCAGCACGTTGCCGAACCGGGTGGTGACGAAGTGGGTGCTCTCCTCCCGGTTCAGGGCCTGGCAGTACAGCTCCGCGACGCGCTTGGTGGTGCCCATCACGTTGGTGGGGTTCACGGTCTTGTCGGTGGAGATCAGCACGAACTTGTGCACGCCATGGCGCAGCGCTGCATCCGCCACCACGCGGGTACCGAAGATGTTGTTGCGCACACCCTCGGCCACGTTCTCCTCCACGATCGGCACGTGCTTGTAGGCGGCGGCGTGGAAGATGATCTCGGGCTTGACCTGGGAGAACAGGGTCTCGATGGCGGCCTCGTCCTGCACGTTGCCCAGCGCGCTGGTGAACATCAGGCTCGGGAAGCCCGCCGCCAGTTCCTGGTCGATGCAGTAGAGGTTGTATTCGCTGTTGTCCACGATCACCAGCATGGCCGGGTCGTGCTGGGCGATCTGGCGGCACAGCTCGGCGCCGATGGAGCCGCCGCCGCCGGTCACCACCACGCGCTTGCCGCGCAGGAAATCGGAGATGGTCTTGCTGTCCAACACCACCGGGTCGCGGCCCAGCAGGTCTTCGACGGTGACGGGCCGCAGGCGCGAGAACTCCACGCGGCCGTCGGCGAGCTCGGTGAGCGACGGCAAGGTACGGCACGGCACCTTGGCCTCGTTGCACATCTGCACCACCCGGTCCATGGTCTGGCGCGAGGCCGATGGCATGGCGATGAGCACGATGTTGACGTCGTAGGCGCGCACCAGGCGGCCGATGTCGTCGAGGCGGCCGCGCACGCGCACGCCCTGCACCTCGTGGCCCTGCTTCTCCTTGGCATCATCCACCAGACCCACCGGCAGGAAGGGGCCGTGGTGGCGCAGGTCGCGGATAAGAAGTTCACCGGCGCGACCGGCGCCGACGATGAGCGCACGTTCGGAGGCCTGGCCGCCGAGGCTCATGAGGCGGTCCTTGAACACGCGGTACAACATGCGGCTGCCGCCCAGGCCCAGCGCCAGCAGGATCGGATACAGCATGAGCACCGAGCGCGGCACCCCCTGCAGGCGCTCGAACAGGAAGGCGCCGAGGAAGGTGGCCAGCGCGCCCAGCGCCACCGACTTGATGATGCGCACCAAGTCCGGCACCGAGGCATAGCGCCAGATGCCGCGGTAGCAGCCGAACATCCACAGCGTCACCGCATGGGCCGGCAGCGCCAGCGACATCACCAGCAGCATGCCGGAGAAATACAGGTGTGGGATCGGCGTGAGGTTGAAGCGTACCCAGTAGGCGAGCAGCACCGCGAGCGGGATCCACAGCAAGTCGTGGAGGAACACCGTCCACCGGCTGCGGATCACCTGCCAACCATCGCGTCTCGCATCCATTCCCTAGGCTTCCTCTACTTTCGATAGCGGCCTGCGCTCACGTGCGTTGACGTAGGCGATGATCGCCAGGTAGACCGCTATCATCCACCCCAGAAGGAGTCCCTGAACTCCCGCTCCACCGGACCAGAAGGCCAGCAGTGAGAGCAGGCTGCATTTTAACATAAGAATATAGGCCCAAAGTGTCGTGCGCCGGTGGCTCCAGCCGCTCTGCACCAGGCGCTGATAGAAGTGTTCTCTATGGGCCTGCCAGGGCCGTCGGCCGTGCAGCGCGCGGCGCACCAGGGTCCAGGTGGCGTCGACGACGAAGGGCGAGAACACCAGCAACCCCAGCCACAGCGGGAAGAGCTGCAGGCGCTCCGCCAGCAGCATGAAGAATGCCGCCAGGAATCCCAGGGAACCCGAACCCACGTCACCCATGAACAGGCGCGCCGGCGGGAAGTTGCAGGGCAGGAAGCCCAGCGCAGCCGCCGCGACCACCGCCACCAGGCCGGCATAGGCCGGTGAACCGGCCAGGTAACCCAGCAGCGCCAGCGTGCCGAAGCCGAACACCGCCATGCCGCCTGCAAGACCGTCCATGCCGTCCATGAAGTTGTAGAGGTTCACCAGCCACACGCCGAACAGCACGCAGACGATGCGCAGCAGCCATGCGGGCCGCAGCCAGTCCAGGCCCGGCAACAAGCGCAGCGCCGGATCGAAGCCGGCGGCATACACCAGCAGGATGGCGGCGAGGAGATGCACCAGGATGCGTACCGCCGCGGGCAGCGGCCGCACGTCGTCGGCGAAGGACACCGCCGCCACCAGCACCAGGGCCAGCAGCGACGGACCCATGCCCGGGAACCACCAGGCCTGCCAGGTGATACAGGCGCCGGCCGCCAGTCCCGCCAGCATCGCAAGGCCGCCGGTGCGCGGCGTGAGCGTGCTGTGCAGCGAACGCGCGTTGGGCTTGTCCAGGAGCGCATAGCGTCCGCGGTAGCGGCTCAGCAGTGCGCTCAAACCCGCGCTCACCGCCAGCGCCACGATCATCGCGAGCCAGCTCATGCCGGCACCCCCGGCGCGAAACCGCGGGGCGTGAGGCCGAAGTCCCGGGCCGCTGCGCTGGAATCGAACACCATGTCCTGGTTCATGCGTTCCGCCACCGCCGGCGTGAGCGTGCGGTAACGCGGCAGCACCCGTGCCGCACTGATGGCGGCACGATATACGCCCACCGGCAGCGGCAGGATGTGCGGCTTGCGCCCGAGCGACTGGAAGATGCGCTCCAGCATGGCCCGGTAGGTGAGCCGCTCGCCGCCGGCCAACTCGTAGCTCCGCGAGTCCTGCGCGCCCAGGGCCGCGACGCAGGCCGCCGCCAGGTCGTCGGCATGCAGTGGCTGGCGCAGCCCCGTGCCCGGCGCCGCCACCGGGAAGAAGCCGAAGCGGCGGATGATGCGGGCGATGCGGGCGATGTTCTTGTCGCGCATCCCGTCGTAGACCAGGGTCGGGCGGAACAGCGTATAGCGGATGCCGCGTGCGGCACAGGCATCGAACAGCCCTTGTTCCGCAGCGCGTTGCTGGCGCACCAACTCCCGGTCCTTCGCCGAGCTGGAACCATCCTTGGTGTAGACGCTGGTGGTGCCGATGGCCACCACGCGCTTGAGCTTTGCCGGCGCGCCGGGCAGCACCCGCGACAACAGCGGCAGCGGCGCGAGGTTGATGAGCGCTTCGGTGCCGGAAAGGGAATCGTCCCAGACCGGCTCGCGGGCGGCGTCGACACGCCGCCAGCCGGGTTCACTGCGCGCCCGGCGACTCAACACCGTGACCTCGTGCCCCTGGGCCGCGAGCCGCGGCAGCAGGTAGTCTCCCACCACGCTGCTGCCGCCGGTGACCAGGATGCGCACGCTTCAGCCGCGCAGGCGCGAGAGCATGGCGCCGGGCGTGAGCGCGAGGGCCCGCGACCATACGCCGGTCCACACCATGGCCGTGAGCCACATGGGATAGGAACCCTTGAGGAACTTGGAGTAGTACCGCCACATGCCGCGGTGCTTGTGCCAGAGCACGAACACCGGTCGCCGCTTGCTGGAGGCGCCCTGGGCATGGCTCACCACCGCATCCGGCACGAACAGCACCCGCTGGCTGGCGCGCTTCAGCCGCATGCAGAGGTCCAGGTCCTCGCAGTGCAGGAAGTAGCCCTCGTCCCAGCCGCCCACCTGCCGGAACGCCTCGCGGCGGATCAGCATGCAGGCCCCGGAGATGGCCTCCACCGGCGTGGGCTTGTCCGGTAGAGGCGTGCCGGTGAGGTCGAAGCCCGCCACCTTGCCGTCCTTGTCCGGCTTGTGCAGGTGCAGCACCCGCATCACGGCGCGCCGCGGGTTGGGCAGGAAGCGCCGGCAGCCGCGCTGCTCGCTGCCGTCGGCGTTCAGCACCAGCGGTCCCGCCATGGCCACGTTGGGGTGACGGTCCAGAACCTCCACCAGGCGCGCCAGCGCGCCGGCTGCAAGCCGGCAATCCGGGTTGATGAACAGCAGATACGGCGTGTCACCGTTGGCCGCTCCCTGGTTGCAGGCGGCGGAGAAGCCGCGGTTTTCGGGGTTGCGGACCAGCGTCACCCGCGGATCGTGGACCTGGTCCAGGAAATCCGCGCTGCCGTCGGCGGAGGCGTTGTCCACCACCGTGGCGTGGGCCAGCTGCCGTTGCCCTACCAACGATTCCACCAGCTCCTGCACCAGCTTGCCGGTGTTGTAGTTCACGGTGACGGCGGCCACCCGCGCCGCCTTGAGGCCCGGCTCCTCCACGAAGCCGCGCAGGAACTCGTCCATGACGTGCGCGGTCATGCCGCCCTGCACGTGGCGCAGGTCCTCCTCCCAGGCCAACTCGCGCCGCGAGTTCATGACCATCTCGTAGCTGGGGAAGTACTGCACGTTGGCGTGGGCCGCGGCGAAATCCTGGGCCACCGCCCTCAGGGTCGACTTGGAATAGGTGTTGGCCACCACCACGTCCTGGCCACTGAAGCTCAGGTTGAGCGGCACCGGCGACGTGGTCACCACGATCTGCAACTGCGGGTGGCCGTGCCGGGTGAGCAACGCGTGGAGCTTCTCGAGGTTCTCCAGGTTCTGCGGATAGCTCGTCACCTGGAAGCTGTAGCGGCCGGGGAAACGCTCGCGCATCTCCTCGGTGGGCGTGGTGTTGAGGTGAACCTTCGCTGCCTCGTCGTACCAGACCTCCACCAGCCCCAGGGTGAGGAACACCACCCGGCAATCGCGCACGCGGGAGTTCACCTGCTGCATGATGCGGCGGCGTTCCAGGGTGCCGGCGCGGCCGGTCACCTCCAGGGTCGGGTTGACGTGGGGATCGATGCAGCGCTCCGCGCCCAAGTCCACCAGGCTTGCCTCCGGGAACCTGGCGGAAGGATCCAGGGCCCAGCTCAACTCGTTCAGCATCGAGTAAGTGGTGTACTTGTTGGTGAAACCCAGGGCGGTGACACGCTGGCCCTGCTTGGTGTGGAACTGCTCGAAGTCCCGGGCTGCGCTCTCCACCTGGAAGCCGCGGGCCTTGAGGGCGTTCTCGATGCCCCGGGCGAAGCAGGAACCGATGGCGAACAGCTTGTCCTCACGGCGGATGCGGAACTGGGCCTGCACCACCGGCGAGAAACGCGGCTGCCGCAGGCGCTGGCTGGCATAGGGACCGTCGGGGTCCTTGGGATCGCCGGCCGGCGGCGACCAGCGGGCCGAGTAGGCGCTGCCGGCGGCGGCAGCCTCTCGGTCCGTGCGGGCTTTCGGGTCTTCGGGTCCGCCGGCCATGGCTTCAGCCGGCGGCCTTGCGCTGGTCGGGACGGTCGGTGGAGGCGATCACCCGCGCCAGGCCTTCGCGGATCACCTGCGGCGAGAAGCGCTCGCGCAGCAACTGGCGGCCAGCGCCCGACATCTGCGTCCACAACTGCGGATCGTTGTACAGCCGCACCACCGCATCGGCGAACTCCTGGGGAGTGTCGGCGATCAGCACCTCGCGGCCGTGCTGCAGGTACATGCCCTCGGCGGCGATGGAACTTGCCACCACCGGCAGGCCGTAGCTGAAGCTGGTGCCGAGCTTGCCCTTGATGCCGGCGCCGAACCGCAGCGGCGCCACCATCAGGCGGCAGGCATTGAAGTACGGCGTGATGTCCTTCTGGAAGCCCAGCACCTGCACGTGCTCGCTGGCGAGGGCCTGGATCTCCGGCGTCGGCCGCGAGCCCAGCACCAGGAACCGCAGTTCAGGGATGCGCTGGCGCAGAGCCGGCAGGATCTCGCGGCAGAAGTACAGCACCGCCTCGGCGTTGGGCGTGTGCTGGTAACCGCCGATGAAGAGGATGTCGCGGCGCTCCTCGAAGCCGGGGCCCTGCGGCTCTTCGGGGATGACCAGTTGCACCACGTGCACGTTGGCGCGGGCGACCTCTTTCGCCAGCAGCTCCTTCTCCACCGGACTCACCACGATGGTGGCGTCGGCCTGGGTGATGAGCCTGAGTTCCTCCTGGCGGGTGCGCTCGGCGCGCTCGCCCAGCAGCGGGTTCTTCTCCACGTCCGCCTGGCGGCGTTCCCTGAGGTAGTGCAGGTCCACAGTGTCGTAGATGATGCGGATGTCCGGTGCGAGACGGCGCAGCGCGTCCATGTGGCGGGTGGCCACGTACGGGCGGCACAGCATCGCCAACTGGAAGTCCCGGGCCCGGGCCGTGAACAGATGCCGCGCTGACAGGCAGTGCGGCTCGTAGATGCATTCGATGCCGATGCGCTGCAGGTCGCGGGTGTATTCCCCGTCGTGCAGCAGGTTGTCGGGCATGAAGGTCACCTGGTAACCCAGTTCCTGCAGCAGCTTCAGGTGGTAGAACTTGAGCAGCGAGCCCGCATCGTGGTCCGGGCGCGGGGTGGTGGCATCGATCACCAGGACGCGTCTCGCCACGCCGCGGTCCTTCTCCAGCATCGGCTCGATGCCGTTGGGGCGGTGCGATGCCAGCACGTCCTTCCAGCGCTCGTAGAACTTCTTCTGGTTCACCACCTGGTACTTCTTCACGCCGGCATTGAGATCGGTGCCGGAGCTGATGCCCTCGTAGTGCACGATCACCGAAGCCGGCTGATAGAGCACGCGCCGGCCATGCTTCCTCACCTGGAACGCCAGGTCGGTGTCCTCGCAGTAGGCGGGCGCATAGTGGGAATCGAAACGGCCCAGCTCGTTGAACAGCGCCAGCGGCAACATGATGCTGGCGCCCGAGCAGTAGTCCACGTCACGGCGGTAGCTGTACTCCGGCTTGTCCGGGTCGTCGAAGCGGCCGTAGTTCCAGGCCGAGCCGTCCTTCCACACGATGCCGCCGGCTTCCTGCAGGCGTCCGTCCGGATACACCAGCTTGGAGCCCACCAGCCCCGCCTCCGGCACCGCGGTGAAGGTGTGCCGCAGCTCGTCCAGCCATCCCGGCAGCACCTGCACGTCGTTGTTCAGGAAGTAGACGTACTCGCCCTCGGCGGCGGCGGCCCCGGCGTTGCAAGCGCCGATGAACCCCAGGTTCTTCTCGTTCTTGATGACCCGCACGCCCTTGCAGCGCGCCAGCACCGCCTGGGTGTCATCCTTCGAGCAGTCGTCCACCACGATCACCTCGAACGGCGTGCTGGCGCCGGCCTCGGCGATGGATCTCAGGCAATGCAGGGTATGGGCGATGTTGTTGTAGACCGGGATGACCACCGACACCTGCGGCTGCGGCGAGGCCGCGATCTCCAAGACCGGGGTGCCGGCCGGCAGTGCCAGCGCCGCGGCAGGACCTTTCGGATCCACCTTGGTGCCGCGCACCGCGCGGGACTTGTAGTCGGCGCTGCCCGGCAGGCCCATCCCCAGCAGGCGACCCACATTGCGGCGGATGCCGAGACGCAGGCCCATGGGCATGGGCAGCGCGTAGTAGGCATCGCGCACCATCAGCCGCAGCATGCCCTTGTTCAGGTAACGCATCTTGGGCACGCTGCGCACCGCGGCGGACAGCCAGCGTAGCGGCCGGGTGATCTGCCAGGAGATGGAGGCGTAGATCCGGCGTTGCTGCTCGTCGTAGGTACGCAACTCGCCGCGCTGCCAGTCGATCTCCTGGGCGCGGGCCAGCGCCAGGCCGGCATGCACGCCGCGCTCTTCAACCACGTGGCGGATCTCCCGCTCCTTGTCTTCGAGGGTGCGGCGCTGGGCGCGCAACTGCGTGTACAGCCCCGCCAGCACCTGGTCGTATCCCGAGGCGATGCCATCGAGTTCGGCCCGGGCGGCGTCCGTCACGGCTGCCGGATCCGTGCTGCCGGCCTTGCACCAGGCCTGATGTACTTCCTTCGCCAGCCGTCCGAGCGTGCCGCCCGGCAGCGAGCCGGCAGCATGGTGGCGCAGTTCCTTATGGACGAAGCGTGCAGCCTCGGCTTCCACGGCGGCCGCATCTGCGGGCCACGTGAGCCCAAGGCGGGTCCAGGCGGGCTTGAGCACGCCGGACCAGTCCTGCAGCAGCGCGGCATAGTCCACGAACACGCGCTTGCCGCCGCGACTGCCGGCTTCCGCGTCCAGCAGGTAACGCAGCGTCAGCAGCGCGGACTTCTCCGCACTGAAGCCGTTGCGGCTCTGCAGCGAAGCCACGATCTCCGCAGGATCACGGCCCGAGAGGATATACAGGGGTTCCCAACCCAGTTCGGCCAGCACTTCCTGCCACAGTGGCAGCAGGCGGCAGAGGCGCGGATCCTTCACGCAGCCGAGTCCCGACTGGCTGAAGTCCCGCTGCAGCAGCGCCTTCAGGGCGGCGCGCTGCGGCTGGACCATCTGGTAGGTCCACCATTTGTCCGGCAGGGCCCGCACGTCGTCCCAGGCGAAGCCGAGCCGCTCCAGCAGCTCATCGTGCAGGCGCACGATCTCGTCGTGCTCCCAGAAGCCCATCACGTTGTCCTGGCCGGCCGCCATCATGCGCCCGCCCAGGTCCGCGCCGAGCAGCCGGCAACTGCCGGCCAGCACCGAGGTGCCGCTGCGGTGCATGCCGAGCACCATCAGCATCTTCATGCGCCGGCTCTCCACAGCGCGCCGAGGCGCGCCACCAGGCCGCGGCGCAGCCGCTGCACCGGCGGTGCCTGCAGCTTGTGGCTCTGCTCCTCGAAACGCCGCTCCAGTTCCACGTAGGCGCCGTGATCGCCCAGCTCCGGGTTCTCCGGCGCCGACAGGATGTCGCGGTAGAGCTGCTCGGCGTCGCGGGCCGCGTTGGTGGAGCTGTCCACCGGCACCGAGTCGCGTTCCACCTGGGAACTGTTGATCTTGTTGCTGAGGGGCTTCAGGCAATCCGCGGAATAGCTCTCACCCAGGAAGGCCAGCACCCGCTGGAACGCCTGCTCCGGGCGGCTCGTGAAGTCCTCATAGCGGACCTGCAGCATGCGCGCACGGCCCAAGGCCCGTTCGCCGAGCCAGGCCGCGCGGGTCAGGCGCGCCCAGGCGCGGTACGCCTCGTCGTGGCCGAAATCGCGGGCGCCGGTGCGCGAGAACTTCATGAGCGAGCGCGCCACGTCGTGGGGGTTGCGCAGCAGATGGATGAAGCGCGCCTGGGGGAACAGCTTGGCGAGCGGATACACGTAGTGCGAGTTCTCGGGGGTGGCGTCGGCCCAGCGGCGCTTGGGGTCGTCCGCTGAACGGCGCCGGTGCATCTCCCCGGTGACCCGCTTCTCGGTCTGTTCGATGAGCGTGCGGTTCACGGTCTGGATCAGGTGGTCCATGCCCTCGCCGAACATCCGGTAGAACGCGTCGCGGCTCACGTGGGCCTGCGACAGGTGCGAGTACTTGCCGTTGACCGTGGCGAGGCGATACAGGTTGTCGACGTCCAGTCCCAGGCGCGCCAGCCAGTTGGTCTCCGGCAGGTTCACGATGTTGGGATGCTGGCCCAGGCACCAGCAGAAGATGCTGGTCCCGGAACGGTAGGAACCCACCACGAAGACAGGGCTATTGGCTTGGTCCGCCATCGGCGCAGGGTCCTTGAGGATATTCCGGAGCCGGTAGCGGCAAGACCCTGAATTTTATCTTATTTCTTCCCCGGCCGCCGCGGGTTCAGGGGCCGCGTGCCCGGAAGACCCCCGGTTCGCCGTCCCGGCTGTAGCCCATGGCCGCCAGTTCCCTGCCCGCCATGCGCCAGGCCAATGCCTGGTCCCGCGCGGTCAACGCCTCGCGCCATTCCCCGGCCACGCCCTTGCGTACCACCGACTCGCCGCTCACGCCCCGCGGCCGGCCGCTCATGACCTCGAAGGAACTGGCCTTGGCCGCCGCGGCGACGGTCGCCGCGGAATGGTCGGCCCCGAGCCGGGCCAGGAGCCGGCCGAACTCGCCTTCGAAATCCCTAAGCAGGTCCTCATAACGCAGCACCTGGAGTTCGCCCCGCTCCGCCGCGGCCAGCACTCGGCGCACCCGGTCCGCCCATACCGACATGGAGCGGCCGAGGCGCCAGTCAGAGCCGTAGCCCCCTATCCGGCGCAGCGCCGTGATGCCGCCGATTGCGGCTGCGCGGGCCACGGCGAAGGGCTTCACGAAGCTCAGATGCCCATGGTGCCAGGCCATGCGCTCGGCACGCATCACCCGCCGGTAGTGGAAGGCCGAGACCGCCGCGTCGCGCCCATCGCGCACGATGGCGATTTTCGGCGCACCCGGCCGCCATCCCTGCAATGCGTCGAAGCACAGCACCTGGTCGGCGCCCTTCAGCACCAGCCGGCGCTGTGCGGGGTAACCCGGCGCCAGCGCCGCCAGGAACCCGTCCATGGCAAGGGCAGGCGTCCCGGCATCGCGAAGCGCCGCGAAGGCGCGCTCCAGCAAGGCAGGCTCGAAGTTCAGGAAGCTCATGGGGCGGCCCGCGGCGGAGGGCACACCCCTGCTGTCGGCTTGCACCAGCTTGCGCAACGCGGCGATGGCCTGCGGCGCGGGCGACCGGTACACGGAGTCACGCTCGGCTTGCGCCAGTTGTTCCGCCTTCAGGGCACAGAAGGCGCTCTTGCCGAACACGTTGGCGAGGCGTACATGGGCCGGCAGCAGCGTACGGCCGTCGCGGCCCGCCACCGAGCGAAGCACGTCGAGCTCCCGCAAGGCGGCGAACTGCGGGTGCGCCGCCAGGGCCGAGAGCAGCCAACTGGTGCCGTTCTTGTAGAGGCCGACGATGAAGACGGGATCGGGGGCGGTGGTGTCGGGTCCGGGCCGCACGCTCACGCCCGCATGCCGCCCTGCTTGAGGCTCTGCTGGTAGTGCTCCACCACGGTGCGCGGCTCCCCCACCTCCACGGTCACGCCCTGGTTGACCCACACGATGCGGTCGCAGAGGTCGAGGATGGTCTCGGGGTAATGGGTCACGATCACCACGGTCTTGTCCGAGGCGATCTTGTCGCGCATGGCCTTGGAGGACTTCTCCCGGAAGCTGGCGTCGCCGGTGCCGAGGATCTCGTCGATCAGCAGCACGTCCGGATCGGCCTGGAACGCCACGGTGAACCCCAGCCGCGCGCGCATGCCGGAGGAATACGTGCGCACCGGCTCGTCGATGAACTGTTCCAGCTCGGCGAAACGGACCATCTCGTCCATGCGTGCCTCCACCTCAGCCTTGCTGAGGCCGAGCAGGATGCCGGAGAGGATGGCATTCTGGCGGCCGCTGAGTGCGGGGATGAAGCCTGCCTGCAGGGCCAGCAGCGACACCCGCTCGGTCTTGCGCAGCACCTCGCCGTTGTCCGGTGCCAGGATGCCGGCCAGCAGGCGCAGCAGGGTGCTCTTGCCGGCGCCGTTGCGGCCGATCACGCCCAGTGTCTCGCCGTGCCTAAGGTCGAAGCTCACATCATGCAGCGCCCAGAAGGCGTTGTTGCGCATGAACCCGGCCTTGCGCCGGTAGCGCACGCCCACGTTCTTGAGCTCGATGATGGTGTCGCCGCTCATCCGCCCACCATCACCTTGGGATAGATGCGGTCGAAGCGGCGCAGCAGGTTCAGGGCGAAGCCGTACAGCAAAGCCGAGAACAGCGCCACCCAGGCGAGCTTGTCCCAGGCCGGCCATGCCTTCGCCAACAGTATGGCGCGGTAGGCCTCGATGACCTGAACCATGGGGTTGAACGACAGCAGATGCGCCAGGGTCGGGGGCAGCCGGCTCACGTCGTTGAACACGCCGGAGACGAACATCAGCACCAGGATGCCGTTGTCGATCACCAGGCTCAGGTCCGGCACCAGCGGCACCAGGGCCGCGGCCAGCGAAGCCAGGGCCGCCACCAGCAGGAGCTGCACCAGCACCACCACCGGCAGCGCCAGCCAGCTCAGGGCCACGCCGTACAGGGCTGCCACCAGCAGCATCAGCAGTCCCAGGATGATCAGGAACTTCATGCCGTTGGTGACCAGCACCATCCAGGGCAGCACGTACTTGGGCAGGTAGACCTGCTGGATCAAGCCGCTGTTGGCCTGGATGCTGTTGCTGCCGCTCTGGATGGTGCTGGAGAACCACTTCCATGGGACCAGGCCGCAGAGCAGGAAGGTGAGCGTGTGGCTGCCGCCGCCCCGCAAACCGAGGCCGAAGGCCACGTAGAAAGCACCCATGTACAGCAGCGGCTCCAGCACCCACCAGATGAAGCCCACGTAGGCGCGTGCCGCCTCCGCATGCAGGTCGGCCATGCCCTTGTACCAGATGAGCTCGAGATAGCCGGTCCGGCGCATGCTGAGGCGGTCCCCCGTGATGGCGCGGACAGCCGCGCGCGGCGCCGGCATTATAACCCGACGTGGAAGTCGCCCACCGCGATGCGGCGCGGGTCGCCGTTGCAGCTCAGCGTGAGCGGATGATCGCCGGGGAGGAACAGCAACAGCCTTCCATGCAGACCGAGGCTCAGGCGCTCGTGGCTGTCGGTGGCATAGACCTCGAGCTCCTCGAAACCGAGCCAGGCACGTACCCGGCTGGCGTCCCCCGCGTACGTCAGGTCGAAGCTGGGGCTGCCATCCCGCTTCGGGTTGAAGCCCTGGCCGAGCCGCGTGGCTTTCGGTCCCCAGCCCGTGACCCGCATCTCGCAGGGCCGGCTCGGCAGGTCGCTGGAGAGATAGCTCTCGGCCACGGGCGGCAGCGCCAAAGCCCGCAGCGGGTCTGGGTAGAGCGCCGCGGTGCTGTAGTCGGAGCCCGCCAGCACGTCCGCGCGAAGCAGCTGCATGTCCGCGTACCAGGAGCGCAGCTTGCGGCAGTCCGGGCTGCGGAAGTCCGGCGTGCAGACCTTGGGCGCGCCCTGCTCCGGAACCGACAGCAGCCGCCCATCCCGCAGCCGGGGATGCAGCCCCGCCGGCGGTGCGAACATATCCAGCTCCGTCGCCTGGGTCACGCCCAGCCGGCCGAGCAGGAAGCGCGGCAGCTCGAACAGCGGGAGGTGTCCGAGCCTCACCGGGCCGCGTTGCCCGTCGATGACCAGCAGGGGCGTCGACTGGTGCGCCTCCAGCATGGCCGCGTCGAAATCCTCCTCGTGGCCGGTGAACAGCCGGGACTTGGCATAGGCGCCGAAGCCGTCGCCCAGTACCGGCAGGTGGTCGCCGAAGGCCACGATGATCGCGTCCGGGTCCCGCGCCCGCAGGCGCGCCATGTAGTCCGCCAGCTCCGAGGTGTCGTAGTACACCGAATTCGCATAGGCCGTGACCGAGGGGTCCGGGTAGTCACTGTGGATCAGGCTGGGACGCCTGGCGGCATCCAGCTCGAAGGGAAAGTGGCCGCTGTCGGTGCAGATGAACACGAAACGCGGCCCTGGTCGCGGGTCCTTCCGCAGCAGCGTATCGGTCTGGTCGAAGAGCTCCGAGTCCGCCATGAACTCGCCGTTGCGGTCCGAGGCATCGTAGTTGTCGGCATCGTAGAAGCGCTGGAAGCCGATGAAGGAGAAGGCGTCGCCGCGGTTCCACAGCCCGTAGGGATCCGCGGTGGCGGAATAGGTCCGGTATCCCGCCTGGGCCAGCAGCCGCGGCAGGCACAGCATCGGCCGGCGCAGGCTGGTGACGAACACGATCCCGGAGTCGAAGGCCGGCGCGCCGCACAGGGCCTCGAACTCGGAGTTGGGGGTGCCGCCGCCGAACACCGGCACCAACGCCTGGCTGCGCCCGGCCTGCTCATAGAGCGCGCGGAATCCCGGCGCCAGCGGGTCGCGATCATAGTGGGCCGCCTTCAGCAGCGAGGCGTCCCAGAGGGTCTCCATCATGATGAGGTAGACGTCGCGCCGTGGTCCGATTTTCAACGGTGCGAGCGGTGGCCGGACACCGGTGCGGCCCAGGGCCTGCAGCACTTCGGCGCGGGACGGGGCCTCGCCTGCCACGGCGCGGCCCCGCGCGTATTCGTTCAGCAGGTACAGGTAGGGCCCGCGCTCGAAGAAGTTGTATTCAGCGCCGAAGGCATCGTAACCATAGAGCTGGTCCAGGCGGCTGCGCGTCCACTCCGGCGCGAGCCTGACCATCCCGCCCACCAGCAGCAGGCCGGCGGCGAAGATCACCGGCGTGCGCCAGTGCCAGCGCAGCCCGGCGAGAAAGGCCAGCCCCAGCAGCAGGAACGGCGCCACCATCGCCAGGTAGCGCCAGCCGTCCACCTGTTCCAGCAGTACCGGCAGCGCGGTCAGGTCCGCCGGCAGCACCGGCGCGCCGAAGTAATGCATCTTGTAGGCGTTGCTCATGTAGAGAAGGCCCGTCACCAGTGCCTGCACCAGCAGGTACAGCCGCCAGGGCCGCAGCAGCGCATACAGCCACCAACCCACCAGTGTTCCGGCCAGAAGCTCGGTGGCGTAACCCTGGGTATAGAACGCCAATTCGAAGAAGTTGCCGACGATGAAGCTGAAGACCGTCAGAAGCGCGGCGGCGGCTACCGGCGGCAGCCATAGTCCGCGCCAGCGGATGAGCCATGGCCGGAAAGACAGGTAGAGATGCGAAGGCATGGCGGCAGGATAGCCTGCCGCGGGGATGTTTTACTTGGCCGCGCCCAGGCCGCGCCGCTCGGCGGCGGCCTTCTGCCCTGCCACCGCCTCGCACCAGTCCAGGTGCGCCAGGTACCAATCCACGGTCTTGGCCAGGCCCGATCCCAGGTCTTCCGCGGGCTGCCAGCCCAGTTCGCTCTTTATATAGCGGATGTCGATGGCGTAGCGCCGGTCGTGGCCGGGGCGGTCCTGCACGTACTTGATGAGGGATTCGTGGGGCTTGTGCCTGGAATCGGGGCGCCGTTCATCGAGCAGCCTGCAGATGGTCTTCACGATCTCGATGTTCTTGCGCTCGCCGTTGCCGCCCACGTTATAGGTCTCGCCCAGCTTGCCACGCCGGATCACCGCTTCGATGGCGCTGCAATGGTCGGCCACGAAGAGCCAGTCCCTCACCTGTTGGCCGTCGCCATACACCGGGATCGGGCGCCCGGCGAGCGCGTTGAGGATGATCACCGGAATGAGCTTCTCCGGGAACTGGTACGGACCGTAGTTGTTGGAGCAGTTGGTAAGGGTCACCGGCAGGCCGTAGGTGCGGTGGTAGGCGCGCACCAGATGATCGGAAGAGGCCTTGCTGGCGGAATACGGCGAGCTCGGATCGTAGGGCGTCTTCTCATGGAAGGCCGGGTCCGTGGGTGAGAGCGAGCCGAACACCTCGTCGGTGGAGACATGGTGGAAACGGAAGTCGCCCTGCTTGCCGGTCCAGGCGGCCTTGGCCGCCTTCAGCAAGGCGTGGGTACCGAGGATGTTGGTGCGGATGAACGCGTCGGGACCGTCGATGGACCGATCCACGTGGGACTCGGCGGCGAAGTGCGCCACGGTGTCGACCTGCTCGCCGCGCATCAGCTCGTTCACCAGCTGCTCGTCGCAGATGTCGCCGTGGACGAAGCGGAAGTTGGACTTGCCCTCCACATCCTCGAAGTTGAGCCGGCTGCCGGCGTAGGTGAGGGCGTCCAGCATCACCACCCGGTCCTCAGGATGTTGCTTCAGCCAGTGATGCACGAAGTTCGCGCCGATGAAGCCGGCGCCGCCGGTGACCAGGACCCTACGCATGTTTCAACTCCATCAGCATCTTCTTCAGGTTGTCGCGCCAGGGTGTGGCCTTGAGGCCCAAGCCCGCTTCCGTCGAGCTCCGGTCCAGCACGCTGTAGGCGGGCCGCTTGGCCGGAGTCGGATAGTCCGCGGTGGCGATGGGGAACACCTCCACCGGCGTCCTGAGCAGGCCCAGTTCCCGGCCCTCGGCGGCGATCGCCAGTGCGAAATCGTACCAGCTTGCCTCGCCGGCATCCGTCCAGTGATGGATGCCGCGGAACTGCGGCCTCGCCGCCGCCGCCCACAGCGCCCGCGCCACGGAGTCGGCCCAGGTGGGGCTGCCACGCTGGTCATCCACCACCCGCACCGTGCCCCGCTCGCCCATGATCCGCAACATGGTGCGCACGAAGTTGTGGCCGGCGGCGGCATAGACCCAGGCGGTGCGCAGCACCAGGGCCTCGCCATGGGAGGCTTCCAGGGCCCGCTGCTCTCCATGCAACTTGCTGAGTCCGTAGGCCCCCAAGGGTGCCGTGGCGGCGTCGGGCCGGTAGGGCGAATCTGCCTTGCCGTCGAACACGAAATCGGTGGAGATGTGCAGCAGGCGCGCGCCGTTGGCATGGGCAGCTTCCGCCAGGTAACCCGGCGCAGCGCCGTTCACCCGTTCCGCCAGCTCGTTCTCGGTCTCGGCCTTGTCCACTGCCGTATAGGCGGCGGCATTGATGATCACGTCCGGGTCGAGTATCGCCATCCGGCGGCGCACCGCGTCGCGGTCCGTGATGTCCAGTTCGTCCTGGGAGAGCGAGATCAGCTCTGCACCCGCGGGCTTCAGCTTCGCCAATGCCGTAGCCACCTGGCCGCCGGCGCCGGTCACCAGCGCCTTCACGGGAAGCAATCCGCGTCGGCGAGCAGCTTGCCCTGCTGGTCCTTGGGCGAGAGCAGCGGCTCACCCTTGAGCGGCCACTGGATGCCCAGCGCCGGATCGTCCCAGCGCAGCGTGCGCTCATGTTCCGGCGCATAGAAGTCCGAGCACTTGTAGAAGAAATCCGCAGACTCCGAGAGCACGTAGAAGCCGTGCGCGAAGCCCGGAGGCACCCAGAGCTGGTGCTTGTTGTCGCCCGACAGGATGGTGCCCACCCACTTGCCGAAGCTGGGAGAGCTGCGGCGGATATCCACCGCCACGTCAAACACCTCGCCGGCGGTGACCTGCACCAGCTTCCCCTGGGGTTGCCGTACCTGGTAATGCAGGCCACGCAGCGTGTTGCGCACCGAGCGGCTGCAGTTGTCCTGCACGAACTTGAGGTCGAGGCCGGCAGCGGCGAACTTGCGCGCCTCCCAGCTCTCGAAGAAATAACCGCGGGCATCGCCGAAGACCTTGGGCTTCACGAGTACCACGTCGGGGATGGCGAGGCGCTGGAATTCCATCAGCCCTGCACTTCTTTGACGACCTTGAGCAGGTACTGGCCGTAGCCGGTCTTGGCCAGCGGCGCCGCCAGCTTCTCCACCTGGACCGCATCGATGAATCCCTGGCGGAAGGCTACTTCCTCGGGACAGGCCACCTTCAGGCCCTGACGGTTCTCGATGGTCTCGATGAAGTTCGAGGCCTCCAGCAGCGACTCGTGGGTGCCGGTGTCGAGCCATGCCACGCCGCGGCTGATGATCTCCACCCGCAGCGCACCCTTGTTGAGGTAAGCCACGTTGGAGTCGGTGATCTCCAGCTCGCCGCGGGCCGAGGGCTTCTGCGTCTTGGCCACGTCCACGATGCCATTGTCATAGAAGTACAGGCCGGTCACGGCATAGCTGGACTTCGGTGCCTTGGGCTTCTCCTCGATGCCGAGCGCCTTGCCCTGCTTGTCGAAGTGCACCACGCCGTAACGCTCCGGGTCCTTCACGTAGTAGGCGAACACCGTGGCACCTTCGTCGCGGGACGCGGCGCGGCGCAGCGATTCGGTGAAGCCGTGGCCGTAGAAGATGTTGTCGCCGAGGATCAGGCACACCGGATCCTTGCCGATGAACTGCTCGCCCAGGATGAAGGCCTGGGCCAGGCCGTCCGGGCTCGGCTGGACCACGTAGCTCAAGGACAGACCCCACTGCGAACCGTCGCCCAACAGCGCCCGGAACATGGGAGCGTCGTGGGGCGTGGTGATGAGCAGGATCTCGCGGATGCCCGCCAGCATCAGCGTGGTGAGCGGATGGTAGATCATCGGCTTGTCGTAGATCGGCAAGAGCTGCTTGCTGATCACGCGCGTCACCGGATGCAGGCGTGTGCCGGAGCCACCCGCCAGGATGATGCCCTTGTACTTCATGGTCGTCCCCGTATCGGGAGCCGGGCCCCTCGGCTCAGCCCTGTTTCAATATCCCCTGGCGGCGCAGGTGCGCCATCACCTGGGCCACGCACTGCTCGACGCTGTCACGGTCGTTGTGCAGCGTCAGCTCCGCGGCCTGCGGCGCCTCATAGGGCGCGTCGATGCCGGTGAAGTTCTTGATCTCGCCGGCGCGGGCCTTGGCGTACAGGCCCTTCGGGTCGCGCCGCTCACAGACCTCGATGGGCGTGTCCACGAACACCTCCACGAACTCCCCGGTCTCCAGCAGTTCGCGCACCAGGCGCCGGTCGGCGCGGAAGGGTGAGATGAACGCGGTGATGACGATGATGCCGGCATCCACGAACAGCTTGGCCACCTCGCCGATGCGGCGGATGTTCTCCACCCGTGCCTCGTCGCTGAAGCTCAGGTCCTTGTTCAGCCCGTGGCGCACGTTGTCGCCATCTAATAGATAGGAGTGGTAGCCCTCCAGGAACAGCTGCTGCTCCAGGGCGTTCGCGACGGTGGACTTGCCGGAGCCGGACAGGCCGGTGAGCCATATCACGCAGGGCTGCTGGCCCTTCTGGTTGGCGCGCTGCACGCGGCTTACCTTGTGTTCGTGCCACACCACGTTCTCGGAACGGTCCTGCAGCATGGGCTGCACGGCGCGGATCACCATGCCGGCACCGACGGTGCCGTTGGAGAGCCGGTCGACGGCGATGAAACTGCCGGTGGCGCGCGAGGAGGTGTAGGCGTCGAAGGCCACCGGTTCGTTGAAGCTGACGCGGCACTGGGCGATCTGGTTGAGCTTGAGCTCGTCGGCGAAGTCCTTCTCCAGGGTGTTCACGTCCACCACATGGTGGATGCGCTCGATCACCCCGAACACGCTCTTGGCGCCGATCTTGAAGATGTATTGCTTGCCGGGGAGCATGGGCGCGTCCGCCATCCAGATCAGCCAGGCATCCAGGCTGGTGCTGACCTCCGGGGAACGCTCGCTGTGCACCAGCATGTCGCCGCGACTGATGTCGATCTCGTCCGCCAGCGTCACCGTCACCGCCATGGGCGCGAAGGCCTCCTCCAACTCGCCCTCGTAGGTGACGATGGAGGTGACCTTGCTGGAACGGCGCGACGGCAGCGCCATCACCGCATCGCCTTTCTTGATAACGCCGGCGGCCAGGGTGCCGCAGAAGCCGCGGAAGTTCAGGTTCGGCCGGTTGACGTACTGCACCGGCAGGCGCAGATCCTTGAAGTTCACGTCGTCGCTGACGTCCACGGTCTCGAGGATGTCGAGCAGGGTCGGGCCGTGGTACCAGGGCATGCTCTCGCCGCGGTGCACCACGTTCTCGCCCTTTAGGGCCGACACCGGCACGAAGCGCACGTCGGGGATGTTCAGGGATTTGGCCAGCTCCCGGTAGTCGTCGCAGATGCGCTGATACAGGTCCTGATCGTAGCCCATCAGGTCCATCTTGTTCACTGCCACCACCGCGTGCTTGATGCCGAGCAGAGAGACGATGAAGCTGTGACGGCGCGTCTGAGTCAGCACGCCCTTGCGCGCATCGATCAGGATCACCGCCAGGTTGGCGGTGGAGGCGCCGGTGGCCATGTTGCGGGTGTACTGCTCGTGGCCAGGCGTATCGGCGATGATGAACTTGCGCTTCTCGGTGTTGAAGTAGCGGTAGGCCACGTCGATGGTGATGCCCTGCTCCCGCTCGGACTGCAGGCCATCCACCAGCAACGCCAGGTCGGGCGCCGCGCCGGTGGTGCCGTGCTTCCGGCTGTCCTTCTCCAGCGACGCCATGTGGTCATCGAAGATCATGTCGGTGTCGTAGAGCAGGCGCCCGATCAGGGTGCTCTTGCCGTCGTCCACGCTGCCGCAGGTGATGAAGCGCAGCAGTTCCTTCTGCTGGTACTGCTTCAGGTACGCCTCGATGTCATCGCGGATCAGCTTTTCTTGCGCGGACATCAGAAGTACCCCTCGCGCTTCTTCTCTTCCATGGAACCAGCCTGGTCGTGGTCGATGAGGCGGCCCTGCCGCTCCGAGGTCTTGGTCAGCAGCATCTCCTGGATGATCTCCGGCAGGGTGGTGGCTCCGGAGCGCACCGCGCCGGACAAGGGATAGCAGCCCAGGGTGCGGAAGCGCACGGTCTCGTAGCGCGGCGCCTCGCCGGGGTTCAAGCGCATGCGCTCGTCGTCCACCATGATCAGCGCGCCGTCCCGGTCCACCACCGGCCTCGGCTTGGCGAAGTACAGAGGCACCACCGGGATGTCCTCCAGGTAGATGTACTGCCACACATCCAGCTCGGTCCAGTTGGAGAGCGGGAATACCCGGATGCTCTCGCCCTTGTTGATGCGGCCGTTGTAGAGGTGCCACAGCTCGGGGCGCTGGTTCTTGGGGTCCCAACGGTGGTTCTTGTCGCGGAACGAATAGACGCGCTCCTTGGCGCGGGACTTCTCCTCGTCGCGGCGCGCGCCGCCGAAGGCAGCGTCGAACTCATACTTGCTGAGCGCCATCTTGAGCGACTCGGTCTTCATGACGTCCGTGTACTTCTTGCTGCCGTAGTCGAAGGGGTTCATGCCCGCCTTCACCCCGGCCTGGTTGATGTGCACGATCAGTTCCAGGCCGAGCCGTTTGGCGGTCTCGTCGCGGAAGCGGATCATGTCGCGGAACTTCCAGGTGGTGTCCACGTGCAGCAGCGGGAACGGCAGCTTGCCCGGATGGAAGGCCTTCATGGCCAGGTGCAGCATCACCGAGCTGTCCTTGCCGATGGAATACAGCATCACCGGCCGTTCGAACTCGGCCGCCACCTCGCGGATGATGTGGATGCTTTCGGCTTCGAGCTGCTGGAGATGGCTGAGTCGGTAGTCGCTCATCGATTGCGGATGCCTTGGGTGCGCGGCCTCGGCCGCCGGATCAGAACGGGATGTCGTCGTCCTGGAAGTCGCCGCCGCCGGCGGGCTCGCTTGCAGGGGCGCCACGGCTGGGAGCCTCATCGCGCATGCTCCTGTCGCCGCCGCCGGCCCCGCCGCGGCCGCCGCCCAGCATCTGCATCTCGTCCACCATGATCTCGGTGACGTAGTGCTTCTGGCCGTCCTTCTCGTAGTCGCGGGTGCGCAGCCGGCCCTCGATGTAGATCTGCTGGCCCTTGCGCACGTACTCGCCGACGATCTCCGCCAGGCGATTGTAGAAAGTCAGCTTGTGCCACTCGGTGCGTTCCTTCTTCTCGCCGGTCTGCTTGTCCTTCCAGGACTCGTTGGTGGCCGCGGACAGGTTCACCACGGCGCCGCCGGACGGCATGTATTTCACTTCGGGATCGCGGCCCACCGTGGCCACCAGGATGACTTTGTTGATGCCGCGTGCCATAGCTGTACTCCAAGAGGGCCGTCTTTGACGACCCGATTTACCGGAAAAGTCGCCTATTTTACTTACCCGCGGCGGCCGGGGCCATGCTTTGGCCGGCTCACGGGGTGGAAAAGCGCGGGTTCGGCCCCATGTTAGCACCTGTCCCGCCTTGAGGCCCTGCACGGCTTTTGCGCCGCGCCGCGGCGGCGGCGTACACTCCGTAGTTCGCTCAGTTTCAAGGCAATCCATGGCTCTCGACACCATCCGCGTCCGCGGTGCCCGTACCCACAACCTGGCCAACGTGGACGTGGACCTGCCCCGGGACAAGCTCATCGTCATCACCGGCCTGTCCGGCTCGGGCAAGTCCTCGCTCGCCTTCGACACCATCTATGCCGAAGGCCAGCGCCGTTACGTGGAATCCCTGTCGGCCTACGCCCGGCAGTTCCTCTCCATGATGGAGAAGCCGGACGTGGACCACATCGAAGGTCTGTCGCCTGCCATATCCATCGAGCAGAAATCCACCTCCCACAACCCCCGCTCCACCGTCGGCACGGTGACGGAGATCTACGACTACCTGCGCCTGCTGTTCGCCCGAGCCGGTATCCCGCGCTGCCCGGACCACCACCAGGACCTCACCGCGCAGACCGTAAGCCAGATGGTGGACCAGGTGCTGGCACTGCCGGAGGACACCAAGCTGCTGTTGCTGGCCCCGGTGGTGCATGAGCGCAAGGGCGAGCACCTGGAGCTGATCGCCGAACTGCGCGCCCAGGGTTTCGTGCGCGCCCGCATCGACGGCAAGGTGGTGGAGCTGGACCAGGCCCCCAAGCTGGACCTGCGCCGCAAGCACAGCATCGAGGTGGTGGTGGACCGGTTCAAGGTGCGGCCGGACGTGGCGCAGCGCCTGGCCGAGTCCTTCGAGACCGCCCTGCGCCTGGCCGACGGCATCGCCCATGTCGCCTACATGGATGAGCCCGGCAGGCCGGAGATCGCCTTCTCCTCCAAGTTCGCCTGCCCCATCTGCGGCTATTCCATCTCGGAGCTGGAGCCGCGGCTGTTCTCCTTCAATAATCCGGTGGGCGCCTGCCCCGGCTGCGACGGTCTCGGCGTGCGCCAGTTCTTCGACCCGGCGCGGGTGGTGTCGCCGCAACTCTCACTCGCCGGCGGCGCGGTGCGCGGCTGGGACCGGCGCAACGCCTATTACTTCCAGCTCATCCAGAGCCTGGCGCGCCACTACAAGTTCAACATCGAGACCCCTTTCGAGGACCTGCCGGAGAAGATCCGCCGCCTGGTCCTCAACGGCAGCGGCGACGAGTCCATCTCCTTCACCTATAGCAACGAGCGCGGCAGCAAGAGCACGCGGCGGCATCCCTTCGAGGGCGTGCTGCCCAACATGGAGCGCCGCTACCGCGAGACCGAGTCCATGATGGTGCGGGAGGAGCTCTCCAAGTACCTGAGCTCCCGGCCCTGCCCGGACTGTGAAGGCACCCGCCTGCGCCGCGAGGCCCGCAACGTGTTCGTAGCCGGCCACAACCTGCCCTCCATCACCAGCCGCTCGGTGGGCGACGCCCTCGGTTTCTTCGACGAGCTGACGCTGCCCGGCAACCGCGGCGAGATCGCCGCCAAGATCGTCAAGGAGATCCGCGCCCGGGTCTCGTTCCTGGTGAACGTGGGCCTCGACTACCTCAGCCTGGACCGCAGCGCCGAGACCCTCTCCGGCGGCGAGGCCCAGCGTATCCGCCTGGCGAGCCAGATCGGCTCGGGCCTGGTGGGGGTGATGTACATATTGGACGAGCCCTCCATCGGCCTGCACCAGCGGGACAACGAACGCCTGCTGCAGACGCTGACCCGCCTGCGCGACATCGGCAACACCGTGATCGTGGTGGAGCACGACGAGGATGCCATCAAGCGCGCCGACCACGTGCTGGACATGGGTCCCGGCGCCGGCGTGCACGGCGGCAAGATCGTGGCGGAAGGCACGCCCAAGCAGATCGCCGCCAACCCCGCCTCCCTCACCGGCCAGTACCTCTCGGGCCGCCGCAGCATCGAGGTGCCGGGCCTGCGCCTGCCCCCGGACAAGAAGCGCATGCTGCGCATCAAGAAGGCCCGCGGCAACAACCTAAAGGGTGTGGACGTGGAGATCCCCCTCGGGATCATGACCTGCATCACCGGCGTGTCCGGCTCCGGCAAGTCCACCCTCATCAACGACACGCTGTACCGCTACGCCGCGCGCCATCTCAACGACGCCTCGGAAGAGCCCGCGGCCTGCGACGGCATCGACGGGCTGGACAAGATCGACAAGGTCATCGATATCGACCAGTCGCCCATCGGCCGCACTCCGCGCTCCAATCCGGCCACCTACACCGGCCTGTTCACCCCCATCCGCGAGCTGTTCGCGGAGGTGCCGGAGGCCCGCAGCCGCGGCTACAACCCCGGCCGCTTCAGCTTCAACGTGAAGGGCGGCCGTTGCGAGGCCTGCCAGGGCGACGGCGTCATCAAGGTGGAGATGCACTTCCTGCCGGACATCTACGTGGCCTGCGACGTGTGCAAGGGCAAACGCTACAACCGCGAGACCCTGGACATCCGCTACAAGGGCAAGAACATCAGCGAAGTGCTGGAGATGACGGTGGAGGACGCCCTGGAGTTCTTCAGTGCCGTGCCGGTGGTGGCCCACAAGCTGCAGACCCTCACGGCCGTGGGCTTGACCTACGTGCGCCTGGGCCAGAACGCCACCACCCTCTCCGGCGGCGAGGCCCAGCGGGTGAAGCTGGCCCGGGAGCTCTCGAAGCGAGACACCGGCAGCACCCTGTATATATTGGACGAGCCGACCACGGGCCTGCACTTCCACGACATCGAGCAGCTGCTGGGCGTGCTGCGCCAGTTGCGGGACGGCGGCAGCACCGTGGTGATCATCGAGCACAATCTCGACGTCATCAAGACCTCGGACTGGATCATCGACCTGGGACCGGAAGGGGGCGCCGGCGGCGGCACGGTGGTGGTCACCGGCACGCCGGAAGACGTGGCGGCACATGCCAGTTCCTATACGGGACACTTCCTGAGGCCGGTGTTGGAGGCTGCGGAGGAACCCCGCATCCGGCGTACCGGCACGCGACGTACCGGCTCATGAGCAAGCCCCACAGCACCGGGACCGGCGAGGGTCTCAAGCCCGGCGACGACCATTACCGCGCCTACGTGGGACCGCCCCAGGACTACGACCTGGTCTCGGCCATGACCTTCAACCTGCTCACCAGCGCCGGGTTGAGGCACCAGCACCGGCTGTTGGACATCGGCTGCGGCTCGCTGCGCAGCGGTCGCCTGTTCATCCCCTACCTCGACGCCGGCAACTACGTGGGTGTAGAACCCAACGCCTGGCTGGTGCAGGACGGCATCCTCAACGAGACCGGCGAGGATCTGATCCGTCTGAAGCAGCCCCGCTTCTCCCATGCCGCCACACTCGAGGAGTTCAAGGAACCCCTGCAGCTCGATTACGCCGTGGCCCAATCCATCTTCAGCCACACCTCGCTGCGGCTCCTGGAAGGCTGGCTCAGGGATTGCGCCTTGCACCTGAAGGAGACCGGCGCGCTGTTCGCCACCTTCCTGGAAGGGAACCAGGATCATCAGGGGGACGACTGGGTGTATCCCGGCTGCGTGAACTTCACCCTCGCCACCCTGGAGAAGGTCGCGGCGCGGCAGGGCTTCGGCTTCATGCTGCTGGACTGGTATCACCCGCGCCAGCGCTGGGCGCTGTTCGCCCGGCCCGGCTACGACTTGAGCCTCGTGGCCGGCGGACGGCCTTCCTGGAACGCGGCCGCGGCGCGCCGCTAAGCCTTGACCACGTTTTGCTGGGGCTGACGGAAGCGGCCGCGGGTGTCCACCAGCAGCTTGGCCTTGGCGCCGATGAGAGCGTAATCGAAGCTGTCGTGGTCCGTGGCCAGCAGCACCGCGTCGTATCCAGCCAGGGTCTCCGCCGTGAGCGCCACGCTCGCGAGGTCGAACTTGTGCTCGCGCATCCTGGGGAACTTCGGTACGAAAGGATCCGAGTAGGCCACGTCGGCGCCCCGTTCCCGCAGCAGCTCCATGATCTCCACCGCCGGGGACTCGCGGGTGTCGTCCACGTTCTTCTTGTAGGCGATGCCCAGCACCAGCAGCTTGCTGCCCTTCAGGGCCTTGCCGCGCTGGTTGAGGGCCGCCACTGTCTTCTCGATCACCCACTCCGGCATGCGGCTGTTCACCTCGCCCGCGAGGCGGATGAAGCGCGTGTCCACGCCGTATTCCAGGGCCTTCCAGGTGAGGTAGAAGGGGTCGATGGGGATGCAGTGGCCGCCGAGGCCGGGACCGGGGTAGTACGGCACGAAGCCGAAGGGCTTGGTGGCGGCGGCATCGATGACTTCATGGATGTCGATGCCCATGCGGTCTGCCACCGTCTTCATCTCGTTGACCAGGCCGATGTTGATGGCCCGGTGGATGTTCTCCAGCAGTTTGGTCATCTCGGCGGTGCGCAGGCTGGACACCGGCACGACTTTGTCGATGACTCCCGAATAGAGCGCCACGGCCACCTCGCGGCAGGCGGGCGTCAGGCCCGACACCACTTTCGGTATGGTCTGGGTGTGGAAGCTCTTGTTGCCCGGGTCCTCACGCTCCGGCGAGTACACCACGAAGGCATCGACTCCAGGCTTGAGACCCGCCGCTTCCACCACCGGCGCCACCAGTTCCTCGGTGGTCCCGGGATAGGTGGTGCTCTCCAGTGACACCACCTGACCCCTGCGGAGGTGCGGCTTGAGCGACCCCATGGTATTGACGATGAAGCTCACGTCCGGCTCGTGGTGGCGGCCGAGCGGCGTCGGCACGCAAATGATGAGGGCATGGCAGTCCGCCGCCTGGGCGAAGTCGGCGCTGGCCCGGAAGCCGGCTTTCACGGCCTTGGCGATGCGCTCTGCCGGGATCTGGGCGATGTAACTGCGGCCGGCGTTGAGCGATTTGACCTTGTCCGGGTCGATGTCGAGGCCGGTCACGGCGAAACCCGCCTCGCTGAAGCGCAGCCCCAAAGGCAGGCCCACGTAGCCGAGTCCCACGATGCCGATGCGGGCGCTCTTGTCCTTCAGCTTCTGCAACAGGGCCTGATGCGCGGACATGCTGATCCCGGGAAGGTTGGCGGCGGCTCCCCGCCGAGGTGCCTATGATAATCTGCCGGAGCTTTGGAAACGGCGCCTTTTCCGCCGTGGGACGGGGTTCGGATGCCTATCAATGCCTGGATCGCGGTGGTGGTGACCCTGGGTTGCCTCATCACCCTTGCCACCACTCAGTTCGGTACCGACCTCGTCATGATGGCGGGCCTCACGCTATTGATGCTGCTGGGCATCGTGAAGCCCCAGGACGCCCTCTCCGGCTTCGCCAACGACAGCCTGCTCGCCATCGGCGCCCTCTACGTGCTGGCGGCGGGCCTGCGTGAGACCGGCGCCCTCAACCTGGTGATCAGGAACATCTTCGGCCGGCCCCGCTCCCCCACCGAAGCCCAGGCGCGCATGATGTTGCCGGTGGCCTTCATGGGCGCGTTCATGAACTCCACACCCCTGGTGGCCACGTTCCTGCCCTACGTCTCCGACTGGGCGCGCCAGTGCCGTATCTCGCCGTCCAAGCTGATGATCCCGCTGTCCTATGCCGCCATCTTCGGCGGCACCTGCACGCTCATCGGCACCAGCACCAACCTGGTGGTCAACGGGCTGCTCACCCAGCAGGCGCACCTGCCGGGCATGGGCTTCTTCCAGCTGGCCTGGATCGGCGTGCCCTGCGCGTTCATCGGCATCGCCTACGTTTTGGTGGTGGGTCGCTGGCTGCTGCCGGAGCGCATCCCGGTGTTCGCCCAGTCCCAGGACGCGCGCGAATACACCATCGAGATGATGGTGGCGATGAATAGCCCCCTGGAGGGCCAGACGGTACAGGCCGCCGGCCTGCGCCACCTGCCCGGGCTGTACTTGGTGGAGATCGAGCGGGCCGGCGAGGTCATCCCGGCGGCGGGTCCCGAGGAGAAGCTCCGGGGTGGTGACCGCCTGGTGTTCGCCGGCGTCACCGAATCGGTGGCGGACCTGCAGCGCATCAAGGGCCTCACCCCCGCCACCGACCAGGTGTTCAAGCTGGATGCCCCGCGCACCGCGCGCATGCTCATCGAGGCGGTGGTAGCGCCCCACTGCCCGGTGGTGGGCAAGACCATCCGCGAGGGACAGTTCCGCACCATCTATAACGCGGTGGTCATCGCCGTGGCCCGCAACGGCAAGCGCATCGAAGGCAAGATCGGCAACATCGTGCTGCGGGAAGGCGACACCCTGTTGCTGGAAACCGACCGGGACTTCCCGGCCCGCCACCGCAATTCCCGCGACTTCCTGCTGCTGCACTCCCTGGAAGGCGCGGTGGTGCCGCGCTACGACAAGAGCTGGATCGCCTGGGGCATCCTGCTCGCCCTGGTGCTGGTGAAGGGCTTCAACCTGCTGCCGCTCGCCACCATCGCCTTCCTCTGCGCGGGACTCATGATCGCCACCCGCTGCTGCAGCATCGCCGCGGCCCGCCGCAGCGTGAACTACGAGGTGTTGATCGCCATCGCCGCCGCCTTCGGCATCGGCAAGGCCCTGGAAGTGAGCGGCGCCGCCGCGGCCATCGCCCACGGCCTGGTGACGCTGGCCCACAACGACCCGTTCTGGCTGCTGGTTGCGATCTACGGCGGCACCATGCTGCTCACGGAGGTGGTGACCCACAACGCCGCAGCGGTGATCGTATTCCCCATCGCGCTGGCCACCACCCAGTCCCTGGGGCTGAACTTCACGCCCTTCGTCATGGCCATCACCATGGCCGCCTCGGCCAGCTTCGCCACCCCCATCGGCTATGCCACCAACCTCATGGTGTACGGCCCCGGCGGCTACCGCTTCAGCGACTTCCTGCGCTTCGGCGTGCCCCTCAACCTCATGATGTGGGTGGTGACCGTGACCATCATCCCGCGGGTCTGGCCTCTCGTAGCGACCTGAGCTCTTTCGTCCGGGCAAAAAAAGCCGGGCTGTCGCCCGGCTTTTCTTTCGGAACCCCTGGGGTTCTTACGATTACTTCTCGCCCTTCTTCGCCGCCTTCTTGGCAGCCGGCTTCTTCTCGGCCTTCTCGGCTTTCTCCGCCTTGGGGGCGGCCTTGGCCTTCTTGGCGGGCTTCTCCGCCTTCTCAGCCTTCACGGCGGGCGCCTTGTCCTTGCGCTCCGGCTTGATCTTGGCCGGGGCCTCGTTGGCCGCCATCTCGGCGCGATCCACAAGCTGCATCACCGCCATGGGAGCGCTGTCGCCCGGACGGATGCCGTTGCGCAGGATGCGGGTGTAGCCGCCGGCACGCGCCTTGTAGTGCGGACCGATGTCGGTGAACAGCTTCACCACCACGTCCTGGTCGCGCAGGCGGTCGAAGGCCAGGCGGCGCTTGGCCACGCTGTCGGCCTTGGCCAGGGTGATGAGCGGCTCGACGACGCGGCGCAGCTCCTTGGCCTTCGGTACGGTGGTGTTGATGGTCTCGTAGCGCAGCAGCGCCGAGGCCATGTTGCGCATCAGCGCCGCACGGTGCGAGCTGTTGCGGCTGAGTTGTCTGCCGGAATTCTGGTGACGCATCGCTTAAACCCTTGTTCGCTTTCTATCTATGCCTTACGCGGTCTTCTTGAGACCGGCCGGCGGCCAGGCTTCGAGCTTCATGCCGAGCGACAGGCTGTGCTGAGCCAGCACGTCCTTGATCTCGGTGAGCGATTTCTTGCCCAGGTTCGGCGTCTTGAGCAGCTCGACCTCGGTCTTCTGCACCAGGTCGCCGATGTACTGGATGTTCTCCTGCTTCAGGCAGTT
>Ga0070714_100000331_pt1 | contig 35638 bp, 21 predicted proteins | sample LARL83metaG_FD_65450 | JGI IMG/M metagenome (GOLD analysis project Ga0070714, IMG submission 65450) | Corn, switchgrass and miscanthus rhizosphere microbial communities from Kellogg Biological Station, Michigan, USA - LAR L8-3 metaG | ecosystem: Host-associated > Plants > Roots > Rhizosphere ... | reverse complement strand
CGGCACATTCCACCAGGTACGGCACGCCGTCATGGACGATCCACTCGCAGTGCACGATGCCCGTGCCGAAGGCGACCGCCGCGAGCAGCCGTTCGGTCTGGGTGAGCAGCAGGCCGGCCAGTCCGGCTGGGATCCGGGCGGGCACGCAGTGGCCCTGCTCGACCGGGCGGGGGCCCTGATACAGCGCCTTCTCCGTGACGTTGCCGAACACCCGCCGACCCTGCCGCACCAGCATTTCGACGCTGAATTCCGGGCCTGTGATCAGCTGCTCGGCGAGCATCCTGCGCTCGACCTCCCGCTCGGGCAGGCAGTGCTCCGCCTCAGCCGCGTCGGCGGTACATTCTCGCCACGCCGCATCGATCTCGGCGCGGTCGCGAATCACCCTGGTCCCGATGGCGCCCTGCCTGTTGGCGGGCTTGAGGATCAACGGGCCGCCGGTCTCCGCCCAGAGCGCGGCGATCTCCGCCGGCGAATCGACCGAGCGGGACACCGGGTTCGCGATGCCGACGGCGCTCGAGACGACGCGCGTCAGGCGCTTGTCCCGCAGGACCTGGGCAGCCCCTTGGCCCGCCCCGGGGAGACCATAGTGTTCGGCCAGTCGCGCGACGACCGGGACCGCGTAATCGTGGCCGGGCAGCACCATCGCCGGATCCAGGTCCCGATGGCGCAGGAAGAAGCTGTCCGCCCCGCCGGGCCGAAGGTACTCGTCTTCGATCAGCACCGCGGCCTCGACGACCTCGTGGACCTTTCCCTTGCGCGCGGCATCGGGCTCCTCGACGAGCACCAATGAGCGGCCGGGCAGGAACCGGCAGAGCTCGGAGTACAGATACCGGCTGTAACCCACCAGCAGCACCGGACGCTCGGCAGTCATGGCGTTCTCCCTCTCTGAGACAGCGTGCATGGGCGCGACCGCGCACAGGTCAGCGCGACAGCGAAGGTGACGGCGGCCAATGCCAGCCAGTAGGCGGACGCCGCGCCGTGGCGGTAACACAGCAAGAAGATCGCGCCGCCGCACAGCGAGCCCACGCCCTCACCCGCCGTCCAGGCGACGCCCTGCACGTTGGACGCGGCGACCCGGGACACGCTGGTGATCCGGTTGAACGACAGGCTGACCATCGGCACGAACACCATCTCGGCGAACGACCAGATCACCATCGCCACGATCGAGCCGATCAGCATGGGCAGGCCGGCCCCGAGCAGCGCGATGGCGGCGCCGAACAGCACCATCCCCGCGATCATCACCCCCAGTGGCGTGGCGCCGGCCCGGAGCCGCCGGTTCACCGCGATCGTGACGCAGGCTTGCAGCACCGCGATCATCAGCGGCGGGCCGGCCAGCAGCGCGCCGCGCACCAGGACCGGGCCGACGGCGAGCGCGACGAGCAGCGCGAAGGCGGAGTAGAACTGGCCGTACGCGAAGGCGCCGCCCATGGTCGCCAGGCAGGCCCGGCGTCCTTCCGGATCCCGGAGCAGCCGGCCCGGGCCGGCCACTCGGCCCGGGCCGGCAAGCTTGGCGGCGCGTGTCTTCGGCGGGGTGAGGTTCTTCGGCAGGCCGACGACCAGCGCGACGGCGGCCAGCAGGTATCCCCCGCTCACGAACATGAGCAGCGGCCTGCCATCGCCGTTGATGTAGAGCACGCCCGCGATGAACGGGCCGAGCGCACCCGCGGCGTTGGTCATGATCTGCTGCATGCAGTAGATGTTGTTGCGGCTCTGCTCGTTCTGCACACGCTGGACGATCAGGACCCGGCACAGCGTGGTGTGCACGCTGATGCCGAATCCGGTGCCGAAGAGCAGGCCGAGGGTCAGCCAGGCGCCGTGCACGTAGCCGAACAGCCCAGCGCAGACCGCCGAGCAGAGCATGCCGCCGGGGAGGGTCACGACGTACGGCAACCTGGACGCAAGCCGGCTGACCGGCAGCATGCCCAGGCCCGCGCACACCAGGAAACCGAACAGGCCCACGCCGGTGACCCAGCTCGCGCCGCCGCTGTTCCTGGTCAGCATGATCGCGAGAACCGGCACCAGGGAGAACCGGGCGAAACCGGACGCCAGGTAATCAGCGCCGATCGTGTACCGCAGCAGGGTTCCGCCGGTTGTCATCGCCGGCGACGACCGCTCGAGGACGTCAGCCATCAGGCCTCCTCGGTGACCCGGCGGAGCGAACGCCGGAATAGCTCGATATCGGCCGCGCTGGTGTAGTGGTGCACCGAGGTCCTGACGAACTCCGATACGCCTTCCGCCGCCAGGTAGAGCGGGGTATGCGCGCCGTGCGCGACCCACCCGGTGATGCCGTCGGCGGCAAGGCCGGCCACGATCCGCTCGGCCGGGCAGCGTTCATGTACGAAAGAGACGATGGCCGCGGGCACCGGCCGCGGCGCGAGCAGCCGGATTCCCGGGGTGGTGATGACCGCGTCCAGCAGCGCGGCCTGTACCTCGGCGGCCGGACCGCCCGGGCCGTGCAGGGTGTACTCGGTGGCGGCTAGCAGGCCCAGCACGATCGCGTTGCTGCGTTCGGCCGTCTCGAACGCCGCCGCGGTACGATCCGTGACCTGGTGCTCGCGCAGCGACCTGGCCTCGGCGACATGCAGGTCATACCAGGCTGGCTCGACCCGGTTCCGCAGGGCGGCACTCAGGTAGGCGAAGCCGCTGCCACGCGGCCCGCGCAGGAACTTGCGTCCCGCCCCGGTCAGCGCGTGGCAGCCGATGGCGCGTACGTCGACCGGCAGCTGGCCGACCGTCTGGCATGCGTCGACGATGTAGGCCGCGTCCGATCCGGCCGCCAGCAGGGCGCCGACCTCCGCGACCGGCAGCACGACCCCGGCGCCGGACGGCATGTGCACCGCCGACACCACCGCGACCCGTTCATCGAGGCTGGCCCGGACCCAGTCCAGGTCCAGCTCACCGTCCGGCAGGCTCGGGATGACCTCGAGCTCGCAGCCCTTGGCCCGGGCGATCCGCTGCAGGGCGATCAGGTTGCCGGCATACTCATAGCGGGTCACCCAGAGACGGCTGCCGGGCGGGATCCGGAGCTGGCACACCGTCCGGCACCAGGCATCGGTCGCGCTGCCGAACAAGGCGATCTCGTCAGCGCGGGCACCGGTCAGCTCGGCCAGCTTCGCGTAGACGGTGCTGGTCAGTTCCTTGGCCCGGAGTTGTTCGGCCTCGTACGGGCCGAGTTCGGCCTCGAGCGTCAGCTGGCCGGTCATCGCGGCGAGCACGCCGGGGGCCGGCAGGCCAGCCCCCGCCGTGTTCATGTGGACGGGTGTCGCAAGCATCAGCTGACCGGTTGAGGCTGGTCTTGGCGGGGTCGCAGGGCCGCCAGCTCGGCGAAACTCCCGTCGAGCGCGCGCGGATCGCCACCGGAACGCCGCCAGTCGCGGTACTTGGCGGCGTAGCTGACCACGGTCTCCCTGCCCCGTTCGCCGCGGCTTCGGGTCACGATCCCCGCCCACAGCCCGTCCCAGCAGGCGTAGGCCGGGTCGCGGAGCAGCACCCGGTGGGCCTTGCCCATGTTCCAGAACGGCAGGCCCGTGTTGAGGTGGTGCACCAGGTGGAAGCTGTCCTTGTGCCGCCCGAGCAGGAGCCGTTCCAGCAGCCAGCCATGCCTGTTGCGCGTCATCAGGAGCTGCCGGTCCTCGCTCTCCGGCAGCGGGTAATGCTCGGCGAGTTCGGACAACCAGCCGATCGCGACCGCGGTGGTGAGCATGGGCACGATCCAGAACAGCGCCAGGTCCAGCCAGGAGCCGGTCAGCGCGCACGGCACCAGGACCGCGGCCCACACCGCGGCCAGCACGCAGCGCTCCACCCGGATGTCGATCGGCATCGACACGGTGACCTGCTCGCGGCGGAACAGCAGGCGGTCCTTCACCACATAGCGGAGGTACTCGAGGCTGCGCAGGCCGACCACCGCGCACAGCAAGTTACGCAGGAAGAACGCGCGATTGCCGCTGGCCGGGTCGTAGATTCCGATCTCCCGGTGGAAGCTGTAGTCCGGGTCGCGTTCGGCGTCGCCGAGGAAGCGGTGGTGCAGGCCGATGTGCGAGCTGCGGTACGCGTTGTATACGTGGAAGACGAGATGGCCAGAGCACGCGGTGCCGAGGATCACGTTGAGCGTGCCGTTCCTGGCCAGCACCTTGTGCGACGATTCATGCAAGATGTTCACCAGCGCACGCTGAGTCGAGCCGATAAGCACCAGCGACAGCGGATAGCACCAGAACGACACGCCGACGCACAGGTAGACCGCGACCGCGACCACCAGGTAATCGAAGGCGATCGCGATCACGGCGTGGTGGTTGTCCAGCCGGCACAGCGCGCGCAGGTCCTTACGGATCTGCGGGGACAGCCGGCTGAAGTCCGGGCCCGCGGCCTCCGGCATCTCCGTATGACTACGGTGCGTCATGAACTCACCCTCTCGACGGGAGACACTGCGACGTAGCGCTCAACCACGCTAACAATCTTGGCACAACTTGGCAATATAACAGTGCCTAAAATTGCCTAACCACCCGTGCCGCACGAGCCGGAGGGTGGCTTGTGGCGCAGGGGGCGACCGCCGCGGTCGCACCGTCGACCCGGGGGCCTGCCACCGCCGTCCCTGACACGCACGCTCGTTGACACAAGTTGCCAGGTAGTTGCGCGTTGTGGCATCATGATGCTGGTTGCGGGCACGACTGGCGTGACGCAGAAACGGTTTGCAGGAAACGATGCTGGATCAGCCTTTCTTCGGTGAGCGCCTGAAGGCGCTGCGCCTTGAGCGCGGCCTCTCCCAGGCCGCGGTCGCCGGTGACGAGATGTCGACCCCTTACCTGTCGCGGCTGGAGTCGGGTGCGCGGCGGCCCACGCCAAGAGTCGTCAGCTACCTGGCCGAGCGCCTCCAGGTCTCGCCGCGCGCCTTCGCGGACATCCAGGACAGCCCCCTGGCCCAGGCGGTGGCGTCGGCCAGCTCGGCCGGGGACACGGTGCTGAGCAGCGAGCTGGCGGCCGCGCTGCGGGCCGAGGACAGGTCCGCTCCCGCGGCGTTGCGCTGGCAGGCCCTGTGGCTGCTGGCCAGGGCGCATGGCGCGCAGGCCCAGCATGCCGAGGAATACCAGGTGCTGACCGAGCTGGCGGCGGTGTCCGACGAGCTGGGCATCCCCGTGCTGCGGGTCCGGACGAACACGGCCCTCGCGCACAGCGCCAGAAGCCTGGGGCATATCGCCAAGGCGTGCGAGCATGCCGCCGCCGCGGTCGCCGAGGCAGGTTCCGCGGCGGTCGCCGAGGCGGGTTCGCTGAGCCTGGCCGACCGTACCGCCGCGCTCGACGCCCTGATCTCCGCCCAGGCCGAGGCCGGTCAGCTCGCGCAGGCGCGGGCCGGCGCCGACGAACTCCTCGCGCTGACCGAGCCCGGCGGCGGCGCGGCCTTGACCCGTGCGCTGTGGACCTCGGCGACGGTCGCGATCAGGCAAGGCGAGCCGACTCGGGCACGGGCCGATCTGGAGCGCGCCCTGGCGAGCCTGAACAGCCAGGACGACCTGAAGCTCTGGATGCGGCTGCGGCTCGCGGTCGCCTCGCTGCTGCTGCAGATCACCCCGCCGCAGACCGCGGCCGCCAAGGCTCGGCTCGACGAGAGCGAGCCGGTGATAAACCTCGTGGGCACCGAGCAGAACCGGCAGGAACTGAGCCTGCTGCGGGCACTGCTGGCGTTCAAGGAAGGCCGTCACGACGAAGCCCGCGAGCTGTGCGCCGCCCTTGAGGAGCGGGAGATCCACCTGTCGTTCCGCGACCGGATCAGGCTGGAGGCACTGCGGAGCCTGCTGGGCATCCTGGACGGCCAGACCGAGGCGGGCGTTGTGCGGCTGCAGCAGCTCGCGCAGGAGGCCCAGGACAGCCAGAACGTGGAGCTGGCCGCGGAACTGTGGCGTGAGCTCGCGATCGGCCTGGCGGAGCTGCGCAGCCAAGCGAGCTAATCAACGAGCGATGCCGGATATTGCCAAGCTTGGCAATATCTGGCATATTCGAGGGTGCCACCTACCACGGAGAGAAGGAGCACCCGTGACCGAGCTGCTCGCGGCCCCCGCTGGGGTCACCATCCGCATGCTGGCAGGCAACATCGGCGCCGAGATCATCGGCGTGGACGCCGCCGCCGAACTATCGCAGGAGAGCATCGCCGCCGTCCGGCATGCGCTGCTCGAGTACAAAGTGATCTTCCTTCGGGACCAGGAACTCGACTACGACAGCCAGCGTGCCTTCGCCAAGCGGCTGGGCCGGCTCACCCTCGGGCACCCGATCTACAACTCACCCGGGTCCCGGCCGGCGCTTCGTGAGATGGACTCCAAACACGGCACCAAAGCCAACCACTGGCACACCGACCTGACGTTCATCGAGCGACCGCCGGCGTTCTGCTTGCTGCATGCCAAGGTCATCCCGCCGGTGGGCGGGGACACCATCTGGGCGAACTGCGTCACCGCCTATGCCAGCATGCCCGCCGAACTGCGTGAACTCGCCAGCCGGCTGCGCATCGTGCACAGCAATGACTGTGACTTCACCGACGACACCGTGGCGGCGCGCAGCTCCTATATCAGCACGCCCTACGAAACCGAGCACCCCGCGGTGCGGGTGCACCCGGAGACCGGCGAGAAGGCGCTGCTGCTCGGCGGGTTCGCTCGCAGTGTCGCCGGCCTGACCCCAGCGGCCGGCCGCGACCTCATCCGGATCCTGCAGGAATACGTGATCAAGCCCGAGAACACAGTCCGCTGGCAATGGCGGGTGGGCGACCTGGCCATCTGGGACAACCAGGCGACCATGCACTACGCCATCTACGACTACGGCACCGCGCACCGGCGTGGCGAGCGGCTCACCGTCGTCGGCGAAACGCCGGTCGGCCCGGACGGCAGGCCCAGCGTCGTGCTCAGCGGTGACACCAGCGCCTACAGCGCCGGCACGATGTGACCCGTCGCGATGATCGAGTTTGATATCCGGCCGTCGCGGCAGCCGGTTCCCGCGGAACAGCGCGATGCCATTCTCGCCGCGCCGGAGTTCGGCAACGTCTTCACCGACCATATGATCACGGTCCAGTGGACCGCCGAAGACGGCTGGCACGAGCCCCGCCTCGGCCCTTACGAGCCGTTGCCTCTCTATCCGGGCACCGCGGTGTTCCACTACGGCCAGGAGATATTCGAGGGTACGAAGGCCTACCGGCAGGAAAACGGCCCGGTTGTGCTGTTCCGGCCGCGAGCAAACGCGGCCAGGTTCAATGAGTCCGCGCGTCGCCTCGCGATGCCCGAACTCCCGCAAGAGGTCTTCGTCCGGGCGCTGGAGCTGCTGGTCACGCAGGACCAGCACTGGGTACCCGGCGAACACGGCCGCAGCCTCTACCTTCGCCCGTTCATGATCGCCACGCAGCACGGCCTCGGTTTCTCCCGGCCGTCCGATAGCTGCCTGTTCTGCGTCATCGCGTCCCCGGCACCACCGTATTTCGGAACCGGGCTGCGGCCGATCACGGTCTGGCTTTCCGAGGATTACACCAGAGCCGCTCCCGGCGGTACCGGAGCTGTCAAGACGGCAGGCAACTACGCGGGCGCGTTCGTCGCGCAGCGCCAGGCGCTTGACAATGGCTGCGATCAGGTGGTCTGGCTGGACGCGGCCGAGCACCGGTGGGTCGAGGAAATGGGCGGGATGAACCTGTTCTTCGTCTACCGGTCCGGTACCGAGGTGACGATCAGCACGCCGCCGCTGACCGGCACCCTGCTGCCAGGCATCACCCGGGAGTCGCTGCTCGCGCTGGCACCCGAACTCGGTATCGCGGCGACCGAAGAGCCGGTAACCGTGGCGCAGTGGCGGGAGCGGTGCGCTACCGGGGAGCTGACCGAGGTGTTCGCGTGCGGCACGGCGGCGGTGGTCGCGCCCGTCGGCGCGGTGCGCGGCCGGTCGGGGCGGTGGCTGGTCGGCGACGGCCAGCCGGGGCCGGTGACCAGGCGCCTGCACGCCGAGCTGACCGGGATCCAGTACGGAACCCATCCGGACCCGTTCGGCTGGGTCCACAAAGTCTGCTGACACAGTCTGCTGAGCAGGAGGCCGGCATGTCCGACGACCGTTTCCACATCTACGACACCACGTTGCGCGACGGAGCCCAGCAGCAGGGACTCTCCCTCACCGTGGCGGACAAGCTCGCCATCGCGCGGCACCTCGACACGCTGGGCGTCGGCTTCATAGAAGGCGGCTGGCCCGGTGCCATCCCGAAGGACACCGAGTTCTTCAAACGCGCCCGGACCGAACTCACCCTCAATAACGCGCAGCTCGCCGCCTTCGGCTCGACACGGCGGCCCGGGCTGCATGCGGCCGAAGATCCCCAGGTCATCATGCTGCGCGACTCGCTGGCCCCGGTCGTGACGCTCGTCGCCAAGAGCCACCACCGCCATGTCGAGAAGGCGCTCAAGACCACCCTGCGCGAGAACCTGGCCATGATCGCGGACACGATCGGCTTCCTGCGGGCCGGTGGACAGCGGGTTTTCCTCGATGCCGAGCACTACTTCGACGGCTACCTGTCCGACCCCCACTACGCGATCGAGGTGGTACGCACCGCGATGGCGGCCGGCGCCGACCTGGTCGCGCTGTGTGACACCAATGGCGGCATGCTGCCCGACCAGATAGCCGAGATCGTCAGTGCCGCGATCGCCAGCGGCGCCCGACTCGGCGTGCACTGCCACGATGACAGCGCCTGCGGCGTGGCGAACACCCTTGCCGCCGTGGACGCCGGGGCAACCCACGTCCAGGGGACCGCGAACGGCTACGGCGAACGGGCCGGCAACGCCAACCTGTTCAGCGTCGTCGCCGGGCTCCAGCTGAAGAAGGGGTTCCAGGTGGTGAGCGGTGACCGGCTGGGCGAGATGAGCCGGATCTCCCGCGAGATCAGCAGGATCGTCAACGTCCCGCCGGACTCGCACCAGCCGTACGTGGGCGCCAGCGCGTTCGCGCACAAGGCCGGCCTGCACGCATCGGCGGTCAAGGTCGACCCGATGCTGTACCAGCACATCGACCCGCTGCTGGTCGGCAACGACATGAAGATGATCATCTCGGAAATGGCGGGCCGCGCTTCGGTCGAGCTGAAGGGCCGCGAGCTGGGCATCGACGTGACCCGCGACCGCGCGGTAATCGGGCGGGTCGCTGAGCAGGTGAAGGACATGGAGGCCCGCGGCTACAACTTCGAGTCCGCCGACGCTTCCTTCGAGCTGCTGCTGCGCACCGCGCTCGGCGAGCAGCACGAGTACTTCACCGTGAGCTCGTGGCGGGTCACCGTGGAACGCGACGCGAACGGCGCCGTGACCAGCCAGGCCTCGGTCAAGCTGACCGCGCAGGGCAGCACGACCGTCGCGGCGGGCGGCGGGGACAGCCCGGTCAGGGCGCTGGACAACGCGCTGCGGGCCGCCCTGGAAGAGACCTATCCTGAGCTCGCGGGCCTGACCCGCACCGAGTACCGCGCCCGGGTGCTCGAGGCGCCGAGCGCGGTCACCAGGGTAGTGCTCGAATGCGCCGACGGGGACCGCGTCTGGAGCACCGTCGGCGTGAACCAGGACGTCATCACCGCGTCCTGGGAGGCGCTAGAGCAGGCGGTTACCTATTGCCTGCTGCGCGCTGGCCGTTCGGCGGCGCCGGCGGCGTGCCTGGTCCCGGCCGGCTAGCTGCGATCCGAAGATTATCGCGGACACCTACCCGCCGATCCGGGAGGGTAGGTGTCCGCGATAATCTGGCGCGCCTGCCGGCGCGCCCGTGTTGCGGGCGTTTTCCGGTTGTGTGGGCCGGGCTCCCGGCCTGCGGGGATTGCGTGGTCCGCGCGGCCAGCTTGGACATCCTCAGCGTGTCAATTGCGCAAATGAGCCCGCTAGAGCGTGCCTGGGCGCAGGCTGACACGGTCTAGCGGGGCTCAACTGCGCAGCTGGCACGCAAACCGGGCGGCAGAACGCGCGTTCCGCGTACGGGGTGCCGTCGTCCTCGTCAGCCAGGCTCGCGGGGCTCGCCGTCACTGGCCACCCGGGTCGCCGGGCCAGTCGATGTCCCGCACCGCGGCCCGCTGCTGGCGACCGGAGCCGGTGCACGGATCCCCGGGCTGATACCGCGAAAAAATCACTGTCGCGCCGGTATGGTGCGTGCTCATAGCGTTCGGCCTCTCCTCTGGCTCCACTGCGCCGGCCCTCGCCAGCGTGCACCCATGCTGACAACCGGGCCCTTCGCCCCGGTATCACCCAGGCAAAAGCGCTTTGATAGCCAGAACGGCAGTGGTGCTCCCCCCGGTTCACCAGCGCGTTTGCGATGGTGGCGTGGCACATCGCGATGGAAGCACCACTGCCGTTATGCATATTGCCAATCTTGGCAAATATGTGGCACAATTTGTCAATGAATGCTATGACGGGCCGACAACTCGAGGAGCGGGACATGGCGCAGGCGAAGGTACTCATGCTCGGCTGGCGGCCGGAGTCCCTGACCGCGTTGCGCAAGCTCGGGGCCGACGTCACCTGCGTGCTCACCGCGGGGGACGACCACAAGCGCGGCGACCTGCTGGATAGCGCCCACGCCATCGCGGTACCGGACCCGGCCGACGTCGCCGCGGTCTTGGCCGGCCTGGAGCGCAACGGCCGGTCGATAGCGGAGTTCGGGCTCATCTGCGCGCCGGGAGAGGGCCCGCTGTTGTGCGCGGCCGTGCTCTCCGGTGCGGGTAATTGGACCGGCGTGCTGGACGCGATCCTCTTGCGCGACAAGGACCTGCAGAAACGTGCCGTGCGGGCGGCCGGCTTGCCGGTCGCCGACTCCCGCGTCGTGGTGCGAGGCGTCGACTTGCTGGCCTTCACCCGGCCGCGCGGCGTGCTCAAGCCGCTGGACGGCACGGGCACCGTCGGCGTGCGGGTCTGGCGCAGCGAATCCCGGCGGGCGGAGCTTGCCGAGCAGATCGACGCGCGGCCCGCCGGCGGCCCGTGGCTGGCCGAGGAGTGGGTGGACGGCCCCGAGTTGCACATCGACGGCATTATCAGGGACGGGCAGGTGCGGTTCAGCTCCATCGGCCGGTACCTCCAGCCCCTGCTCGGGATTCGCGACGGCGGCCTGGTCTCCAGCTATGCGCTGCACCCGGTCGTCCACGCCAGGCTGCATGCCCGTGCCGCCGGCTTCGTGCGCGACGTCGCCCGGACGCTGCGGCACCGCGACGGGGTGTTCCACATGGAGGCGTTCGAGTGCGGGGACGACCTGGTCTTCGGCGAGTATGCGGGCCGGGTCCCCGGTGCGGACATCCCGTCCATGATCCGCTTCCAGCACGGCGTCGACCTCGATCACGAGTGGGCACGCGTGGTGCTCGGCATGGAAACGTCCAAGATGCCCGCCGCGGCGGATAGCTGTTTCGGTTTCGTCTCCTTGTTTACCCCGCCCGGCGTGCTGGTCTCCTGCCCGAGCGAACGGGAAGTCGCACGCCATTATGGCGTCCGCCAGGTCACGATGCGTGCTCGGGCCGGCGAGCTGCGGCCGGACCCGGCGTTCGCGTCCAACGTTCCCGCGGCCATGGCCATCGTCGAGGGGCGGGACGGCGACGAGGTCGTGCGGCGCATGCGGCAGCTCGCCGCCTGGTTTTCGTCAGCGTCTGTAGTCCGTGCGGAGAGTCCGCTGCCCGCACCGGCCGGACCCGCCCAGGTGCGCAAGCCCCGGCTGCTCCTGGTCGGCGGCGCGAACCCGATCGCATCGAGCATCGACATCACGGGCATGGCGCTGCTGCAGGCCGCGTCCCGCGGCATCCACACCCATCTGACGCACCGGGCCGAGGTGCTGCCGCGGATCCGCAAGGCCTCGAAGCTGGCCTGCGCGGTCTCGGCGGCCGACCCCGACCGCGCCGATGACACGCTGCGCTGGGCGGCCGGCGTGCGAGCCGAGGGCGAGTGCTTCGACATGGTACTCGGCCTGCGGGATTCCGTGCAGGCAGCGACCGCCAGCACGGCAGAACTGTTCGGCGTGCCGGGCAACCCGCCAGCCGTGGTGCGCTGCGTGCAGAACAAGGACTCCTGCCGTGCCGCGCTGGCGGCGGCCGGATTCCGCCAGCCCGCGCTGCGCTTGTGCACCAGCGCTCGGGACGCGATCGAGTTCATGGCGGGGTCGGCGGGGCCGTGGGTGGTCAAGCCGAGGGACGGCGCGGGCAGCCTGGGCGTGCGCAAGGTCACCGGGGCCGGTGACCTGCCCCAGGCGCTTCGCGAACTTCCCGATCCGGACTTGTTCCTGATCGAGGAGATGCTCACCGGCCCCGAGTACAGCGTGGAGGGCGTCTTCCTCAGCGGCCGGCCGAAGGTCCTCGCGGTGACCGCGAAGTACCTGCTCCCGCCGCCGCACTTCGTCGAGGTGGGCCACGTGATCCCGGCCGAGCTCCCCGGCGAGCAGCGGGCGGAGATCGAGCGGGAGGTGATCCGCGCGCTCACCGTGCTCGGGCTCCGTGCTGGGGTCTTCCACGTGGAACTGTGGCTGACCCCCGACGGGATCGTGCTCGGCGAGGTGCATCCGCGCGCGGCGGGTGACTGGGTGCACCGGCTCATGTCCTACGCCATCCCCGGCCTGGAGATCTTCGGCCTGCTTTACGACGACATGACCGGCTTCCCGGCCAGCCCCGATCTGCGGGCGGTGCGCGGGGCCTGCATCCGTTACCTCACCGCCGATCCCGGCCGGGTGGTCGCCGTGCGCGGCTGGGAAGCGGTCCTCGGCCGCCCCGGGGTGCTGCACGCCGAACTGAACGTGGCGCCGGGAGACCTGGTTCCGCCGGTCCTTAGTTCCGGCGACCGGCCCGGGTTCGTCATCGTCGGCGCGGACAGCCCGGCGCGGGCTCGCGAGCTGGCCTGGGCCCTGGCGGACTCGGTGCAAATAGTCACTGAGCCGGTCACTGCCACTGACGCGAGGCCGACCCAGGGTGGTAAGAAGTAGCGACGCGGAGCGGCAGGGTCTGCGGGCCGCTCACCACGAGCGAACACACCCGGGCCGCGGGGCCCGCCAACTCAAGGGTGAACGGGCTCGCGAGCAGTTCGGTGAGCAGAGCGCGCAGCTGGGTGCGGGCGAGCGCCGCGCCGAGGCAGAAGTGCTCACCGCCGCCGAGTGCGAGGTGGCGGTTGGGGCGGCGCCCGACGTCGAACTCATCCGGCCGCTCGAAGACGCTCTCGTCGCGGTTCGCCGAAGGAAGCCACAGCACCGCCAGCTCCCCCGCGCCGATGAACTGGCCCTGGACGCACGTGTCCCTGGTAACCGTCCGCAGGCTGTGGTTCGCGCTCGACGTCCAGCGCAGGATCTCCTCAACGGCCGCCGGCACCAGGCCGGGGTCGCTGGCCAGGCGCTGCCACTGGTCCGGATGCTCGGCCAAGGCGAGGATGCCGCCGGCGATGGCGAGCCGCCCGTTTTCCGTGGCGCCGATCAGGTTCTCGCAGTTCATCAGCACTTCCTGCTCGGTCAGCAAGCCCCCGTCCAGTTCGCCGTTGGCAAGCGCGCTGACGATGTCATCCCTCGGCTCCGCCATCCGGTCGTACATCAGGTCGCCGAAGTAGGCCATCAGGTCGGGCTGCGCGGCGAGCGGCACATGGGCGGCATAGGCCTCATTGGTCCAGGCGAAGACGCGTTCGTGATCGGCGGCGGGCACGCCGAGCAGGCCGCAGATCACGTGGCTGGACAGGCGCCCCGCGATGTCGAGCACGCCGTCGCAGCCGCCGAGCCGGGCCGCCGTCTCCAGCGTGGCGCGCACCGCGGACCGGATCGGCTGCTCGAGGTCCCGGACGCCGCGCTGGCTGAACCAGGCGGCGACGAGCGAGCGGAGCTGCTTGTGTCGCGGCGGATCGGTGAGCGCGAGCGTCATCCCCGCGCCGGGGTCCCCGCCGCCCCGCGCCGGGCGCAGCAGTACGCCGCCCGCCGAGCTGAACACCTCGTGGTCCCGGTAGGCGGCGCGGATGTCGTCGTACCTGGTCAGTGACCAGAACGCGGGAAGCTCACCGGCCGGGTGGTGGTGGACGGGGCGGTGCGCGCGCATCCATCGCCAGATCGGGTGCGCGTCGCCGCTCGCATGAGTTCCCGGGTCGATGAGAGCCGCGGGGTCGACGAAATCGGTGCTGGTTGTGGTCATCGCGGGCTCCCAGGAAGGGCACGCAGCCGGGCGGCGAAGCGCCGTGCGATCCGCCGGGCCGTGGCCGGGGTCACGCAACCAGGCCGGAACGAGATCTCGGCCCTGAGCCCGCCGTCGGGCTCGGGCCACAGCTCGGTATGCAGTTCCAGCGGCAGGTCCGCGTATGGCTGGCGGATGAACGTGGTGCGCAGGCCGGCCAGATCCAGCCTGGGCGGGGCGTTGTCCTGCACGGCGAACAGCACCTGGAACAACGGCGGGCGGGCGGTCCTGGCCCGGTTGACCGCCCGCAGCAGCACGGGCAGCGGCACGTCTTGTTCCGCGAAGGAACGTCCGGCGATCCGCGCCACGGCGCCGCAATCGCCGGTCAGCGCGCTGCCGCGCATCCGCAGCGGCACCATGCCGATGTGGCAGCCGACCACGTCGGCCAGGCCGGCGCCATCCCGCTGGGCCACCGGCACGCCGACCGCGAAGTCGTCCTGCCCGGTCACCTCCGCAATGGCGGGCGCCCACTGGGCGAGCAGGGCGACGAACCGCGTGGTGCCGGCCGCCGCGGCTAGCGCGTCGACTCCGGCCACGGTCCGCGGAGCCAGCCGGGTAACGATCCGCCGTGGTGCGGCCTCCGGCGGCGCGGCGGGCTGACCGGGCCAGCGCAAGTCCGGGACGTCAGCGAGTTCGGCCAGCAGTTCGGCTCCGGCCGGACGCTGGCGCCGCGCGGACACCTGGCCTGTCACGGCGAGTCCGGGTGGCCGCGGGCGAGTCAGCGCCCCGCTGTATGCGACGGCGAGGTCGCGGGTAAGCACCGATTCCGACCAGCCGTCGAAGGCGATGTGATGGATGGCGCAACCGAAGAGGGTGGATGTGCCGTCGGCGAAGGGAACCATGACCGTGCGCCAGACCTCGCCGCCGACCGGATCTAGTGGCTGGGTCAGGATGGTGCGCAGGGCGCGCAGCGCGGCGCGCATCCCGTGCTGGGCAGGCAGTTCCCGGAGCACGGGCGGGGCCGCTGCACCCGGCCAGGCGGCCGGCCGGGGATCCGCCGCGTAGCACGCGCTGAGCGGCTCGTGCCGCAGGTGCACTTCGTCGACGGCGCCTTGCAGCGCGAGGTTGTCTACCGGTCCGTCGATGCGGAAGGCAAGCAGGCAGTGGCAGGTCCGATCCCGCGGATCCAGCAGATGCCTAGTCAGGTAGACCAGCTGCATCGCCGTCAACGGAACCGGCTCGGTTTCGTCCGGCTCGGTTTGGTCCGGCGGGATAGCGTGCTCGCCCGCCGCGGCCAGCAGGGCGGCAAGGCCCGAGGCGTCGGGTCGCTGATAGAGCAAGGACAGCCAGACCGGCCTGCCGAGCTGAGCTGCCAGCCGGGAGCACACCCGGCCCGCGTCCAGCGAGGTGCCGCCGAGGGCGAAGAACGACACGTCGGCGGGCACCGTGTCGCGGCCGAGCACGGCGGCGAATGTGGCCGCGACAAGACCGGCGAGCCCTGCCGTCGCGGCCGGGTCCGGCGGCGAACCCGGCGAATCTGAGCTCGTCGCAAGGCGGCTGCCCGCCAGTTTGATCAGCGCGCGCTCGTCCACCTTGCCCTGCGCGGTGACCGGCAGCGCGGGCACGCTGAGCACGGCGGCCGGCCGCTGGAACACGGGCAAGCCCTCGGCCAGCACCGCGTCCGCTCCAGCCAGTGAATCGCCGCCGGCCGCGGGCACGCAGAACGCGGTCATGTCCACGGCGATGCCGTTCTCGTCGCGGCGTACGAGCACCCGGCACTGCCGCACGCCGGGCAGCAACGCGAGGATCTGCTGCTCGACCTCGGCGGGCTCGATCCGGTGGCCGCGGATCTTGACTTGCCGGTCGGCCCGGCCGCGGAAGCACAGCAGACCCTCGTCGTTCCAGCAACCGAGGTCTCCGGTCCGGTACAGGCGCACGAGTTCCCCGGCTATCTCCGCATGGACGAAGGCGGCGTCGGTGAGCGCTTGCTCGCCTAGGTACCCGACCGCGAGGCCGGTTCCCGACAGGCAGATCTCACCGGTCTGGCCGGCCTCGCACGGCTGGTCGCCGTCGAGCACGTAGATGCCCGTGCCGGGGACGGGCCGTCCGAGCGGGATTCCGTCCGGCCGCGCGCAGTCGGCCTCGGTGATCCGGTGGGTGCTGGCGAACACCACACTCTCCACCGGCCCGTAGCCGTTGAGCAGCGCGATTGACGGGTGGGCGCGCAGGAACCCGCGCACGTGCGCCGGGCTGAGCCGCTCGCCGCCGGTCATCACCTGGTCAAGACCGGCGAACGCGGCAACGTCCTCATCGACGATCATGTTGAACAGGCTGCTGGTCAGCCAGACGGTATTGACACCGGCCGTGGCGATGCCGGCCCGGAGCGAGGCGGCGGTCAGGTAGCGCTCCGCCGTGATGACCGATGTCCCGCCGTTGAGCAGGACCGACCAGAGTTCGAGCGAGAACACGTCCCACGGCACGGGCGCGGCGAGCGGCATCGCGGTGCCGGGACCGAAGTGAGCGAAGCCGTTGCCCTGGAACAGGCGGGCGGTGGCACGGTGCGTGGTGAGCACTCCCTTGGGTGTCCCGGTCGTGCCGGAGGTGAAGAAGACCGCGCAGGGGTCGGTATTTCTCACCCGGGCCGGCCGGAAGCCCGCGGGCGGTCCGGCCCGACCCGCTGGCGGCGTCCACACAGTGGCCGCTGACGTGGTCCCCGGGGCGGCCACCAGGACCGGGGTGTCTAGCCGCGCGATCGCCTGCGCCACCCGGCGACCGGGCCAGGACGGGTCGAGCAGGGCGTACGCCGCCCCGGTCTTGAGCACGGCGACGAGCGCGATGATCAATTCCGCGCCGCGCGGCAGCAGGATGGGCACCTGATGGCCAGGACGCACACCGTGCCGGATGAGGCTGGCGGCCCACGCGTCCGCGGTGCGATCCAGGTCCCGGTAGGTGAGGCTGCCGCCGGCGGACCTGACGGCCACCGCATCCGGCCGCAGCCGGGCGACTCGGGCGAGCGCTTCGTGCAGGCCCCCCGGCGGCGCCAGGCACGCGCCGCCCGCCACCGCCACCGCCACCGGCTGTGGCGCGGGCAAGCCAGTGCCGGCTACCCCGCAGGTCATGCTGGCATCAACCGCGACGTCCATATCGTCCCCTGCCTTCCTCCGTCAAAGTCATGCCTAAATATTGCCAGAGAGTTGCCAAATCTGGCAATATACGAGGATGGCTTGCCGCACAATCCGGCCGGAGGTGAATTCATGGACCGCGATCGTTCCCTCGACATCGCAGTGACCGGGATCGCCGCGCGCTTCCCTGGCGCGCGCGACCTCGCCCGGTGGTGGTCCGCCCTGCTGGCGGGCGAGGTACTGACGACCCGCCTGGACCGCGGGCAGCTGCTGGCCGAAGGCGTCCCGGCCGGCCTGGCCGATGATCCTGACTACGTCCCGGTCAGGGGATATCTGGCCGACGCCGACCGGTTCGACAACGCGCTGTTCCGGATCAGCCCGCGCGACGCGGAGATGATGGACCCGCAGCACCGGCTGATGCTGGAAGTGGCGTGGTCCGCGCTGGAGGACACCGGCGAGGACATGTCCGGTACCGGCCCGGTGACCGCGGTGTTCGCCTCCGGCAGCGGCAGCGGCTACCTGCGCGCCATGCTGGCATCGGGCCTGCTCGACCCCGCGACGCTGGACGTGGCGATCCACGGCACCGAACCGGACTTCATCGCCAGCCTGATCTCGTACAAGCTCGGCCTGACCGGCCCCGCGATCGCGGTGCAGACCGCGTGTTCCTCCGGACTTGTCGGCGTGCACCTCGCGGTGCAAGCGCTGCTGAGCGGCGACTGCGACCGGGCCCTTGTCGTCACCGCGGGCATCGACTACCCGCAGGCGGGCCACCTGCACCTGCCCGGCGGCATCCAGTCCAGCGCGGGCCGCTGCCGGCCGTTCGACGCCGCAGCCGACGGTGTCGTATCCGGGTCCGGCGCGGTGTGCGTGGTGCTGCGTAGGCTCGCCGACGCCGGTGACGGCGCCCCGCCGCACGGCGTCATCGTGGGTACCGCGGTCAACAACGACGGCTCGGCAAAGGCGGGCTACTACGCCCCCGCCGCGTCCGGCCAGGAAGCGGTGATCCGGTCGGCATACCGCACCGCCGACATCGCGGCATCATCGGTCGGTTACCTGGAGACGCACGGGACCGGAACCAGGATCGGCGATCCGATCGAATGGAGCGCCGCCTCGGCGGCGCTCACCGCGCTCGGCGCCCGGCCTGGCCAGGTGGCGATCGGCGCGCTCAAGGCCAACGTCGGCCACCTGGACGCCGCGGCCGGACTGGCTTCACTGATCAAGACGCTGTTCGTGGTCCGCGACGGCGTCGTGCCGCCGGTAGCCGGCTTCACCGCGCTGAACCCGCTGCTGGACGCCGATGGCTCGCCGCTGTTCGTGCCGGAGCGCGCGAGCGCGTGGACCGGGCCGGAACCCAGGCGCGCGGGGATCAGTTCCTTCGGCATCGGCGGCACCAACGCGCACGTGCTGGTCGAGCAGGCTCCGGTAGCGGTGCCCGCCCGTCGCGCGGGCACGGAAAAGGCCCGGCTGGTGGTGCTGTCCGCCGCCGACCCGGCGGCGCTGACCCGTTCGGCCGCTACGCTGGCCGATCACCTCGCCGCCGGTGAGGAGGATCTCGCCGACGTGGCGCACACCATGGTCAAAAGCCGGGCCGTGCTCGCCGAACGGCTGGCGGTGACCGGCCGCGACTCACGGGAGGTCGCCGCCGCACTGGCCGACGGCGTGCGGGGCCGCTGCCCGCCGGGTGCCCCGGCGCCGGTGATCTTCCTGTTCCCCGGTCAGGGTAGCCAGGCCCCCGGCATGGCCCTGCCGCTAGCCGCCGCACTGCCCGGGTTCGGGTCGGCGCTGGAGGAGTGCCTGACCGCCTTCGACAGTGCCCTGCCCGTCTTCGGTGGTGCCCTTGCCGGCTCCGGCGGTGCCCTTGCCGCCTCCGGCGGTACCTGGGCTGGACGGCTTCGCCGCGCGCTGCACGACCCCGGCTTCTCCGCCGCCGAGCTAAGCGCGACCGAGCTGACCCAGCCCGCGATGTTCGCCGTCGGATACGCCGCGGGCACGGCCCTGGCCGGCCTTGGCCTCGCGCCGGCGGCGGTAGCCGGCCACAGCCTGGGCGAGATCACTGCCGCCTGCGTCGCCGGAATTATCCCGCTGCCCACGGCGTGCGGCCTGGTTGCCGCCCGGAGCTATGCGATGCAGGCCTGTCCGGAAGGCGCGATGCTCGCCGTAGGCCTGGGCGAGCAGGCCGCCGCGGAACTCGCTGGTGCCGCCGGGCTCGAGCTGGCCGCGGTGAACGGACCGGACAGTTGCGTGCTGGCGGGCCCGGTCTCGGCGGTGGAGCGGGCGCGCGCGCGACTGGAAGGCTCGGTGTTCGCCCGGCGGCTGCCGACGACACGTGCGTTCCATTCCGCGCTGATCGAGCCCGCGCTGCCGGCGCTCAGCCGCGCGGCCGGCCGACTGCGCTGCGATCCGCCCGCGGTGCCGTTCGCGGCCAACGCGACAGGTCAGCTGATCCCGGCCGGAGCCGCGGTCGACCCGGCGATGTTCGCCGAGTCCGCGCGCAAGCCCGTTCGCTTTGCCGCCGCACTGAGCGCGATCGCGACTGCCCTGCCCGGCGCGATCGCCATCGAAGCGGGCCCCGGCCGGGCGCTGGCCGGGCTCGCGGAGGCTTCCGGCATGGCGGCCGTGCCGTTGAGTCCCGGCCGTACCGCGGCACCCGACACGGAGGTACTGGCCGCACTCGGCACGCTGTGGGCCCAGGGCCAGCCGGTGGACCTAGCGGCGCTGTGTCGTGACGGGCGGCCCGTTCACCTGCCTGGTTATCAGTTTGCCGGGCCGCGCTGGCTTGCGCCTGAGGTCCAAGCGGCGGCCGGAAAAGCCTCCGCGGCCAGGGGGGTCCGGGGGGACGGATTCCCGCCGGCAGAAGCACAAACCGCGGAGCCCGACGCCGAGGCAGTCCTCGCCAGCCTGTGGTCAGAACTGCTTGGCCACGGTGAGCTGACCGAAGAATCGGATTTCTTCGAGCTGGGCGGTGATTCGCTGCTGGCCACTCACCTGGCCCGCCGGATCAACCGCGAGCTGGGGATCAAGATGCCGCTGCGCGACATGCTCGCCAGCAGCACGCTCGGCCGCCAGACGGCGCTCCTACGCGATCTCGTCACCACCTCGACAACCGCCTAGCCAAAGGACCGTGAAGATGCTTGACCAGATCGAGGCCCAGCCAACGACACTTGGCCGAGGGGAACCGCTGCCCGGCACCGAGACGTCGAGTCCGGTGCACTTGCTCGTAGCCGAATACGCGCGGATCGCGCCCGCCAGGACGGCGGTCTGCTGCGGTGACCAGCAGGCGAGCTATGCCGAGCTGGACGCGTGGGCGGGGCAGATTGCCGCCCGGCTGGACGCGGCCGGCGTCGGGCGCGGAGATCGTGTCGGCGTGCTGATCGAGCCCTCGGTCGCCATGGTGGCCGCCGTGCTCGGCATCATGCGCCGGGGCGCCGCGTACGTGCCGGCGGACCGGGCACAGCCGGATACCCGGATCGCCGCCATCTTCGCCGACGCGCGGGTCAAGGCCGTGATGGCGGGTCCGGCCGACGCCTCCCGGCGGGTCGCGGACGGCCTGCCGGTGCTCTCCCCCGAGGCATCGCCGGACGACCGTCCGGTCACGGCCACGCCGGCCGACGGCATGACGCTCGACGACCCGGCGTACCTGATCTACACCTCGGGCAGCACGGGCCAGCCCAAGGGCGTCCTCGTGGAGCACCGCCAGCTGGCCCTGTCCACCCTGGCGCGGCGGCTGGTCTATCCGGGCCGCCCGGTGTTCCTGCTGGTGTCGCCGCTCGCCTTCGATTCCTCGGTCGCCGGGGTGTGGGGCACGCTGACCGCCGGCGGTTGCCTGGTCGTCGCCACCGAGGCCGAGGTCCGCGATCCGGCCGCGCTGCTGGACCTGATCCGCAAGCGGCAGGTGAGCACGATGCTCTGCGTTCCGTCGCTGTACCGGGTGCTGCTCGACGCGGCCGACCGCTACGGCGCCCACCACATCGGCTCGCTGGACACGGTAGTCGTGGCCGGCGAGACGTTGCCGGAACCGCTGGCCCGGCGGCACTTCTCGACCGTGCCGAACGCCGTGCTGGTCAACGAGTACGGCCCGACCGAGGCCACCGTCTGGGCCACCTACCACCGGATGACGGCACCTGGCCCGGTGCGCATCGGCAAGCCCGCGCCTGGCGTGGCCCTGTACCTGCTCGACGAGCAGCGCAGGCCGGTCGCGCGCGGAACCGCCGGCGAGATCTACATTGGCGGCGCGTTTGTCGCCCGGGGGTACTTCGGCAGGCCGGACGCCACCGCCAGCGCCTTTGCCGACGACCCGTATGCGAGCTCGGCCGGCGCCAGGATGTACCGCACCGGCGATCTGGCCCGCTGGACGGCGGACGGGACGCTGGAGTTCCTCGGCCGGCGCGATCATCAGGTCAAGATCCGCGGACACCGGATCGAGCTTGGCGCGGTCGAGGCGGCGCTGTGCGCCGTACCCGGCATCCAGGCCGCGGTCGTGCTGCCAGACAACGCCATGACCACGCTCACCGCGTTCGCGGTCGGTCAGCCGGGCACCGCCGCCGGAACGGTGCGCGCGCTGCTAGCTGACCGCCTCCCAGAGGTCATGGTGCCTGCCGCCATCCACCTGCTCGCCGAATTTCCGCTGACCATCAACGGCAAGGTCGACCGGGCCAAGCTCGCCCCGCCGGAGCAAGCACCGCAGCCAGCACCGGAACAAGCACCGGCTAGCTCGGCAGGCGGCCTGGCCCAGGCGGTCTCCGCGGCCTGGGCGGAGGTACTGAACGTTGACCGGGTGCCGTCCGACGTGAACTTCTTCGATCTCGGCGGCCATTCGCTGAGCATGTTCGAGCTCCAGGACGCGCTGGAGTCGCACACCGGCAGCCGGCCGTCCGTGGTGGCGCTGTTCCGGCACGTCACCGTCGACGAGCAGGTGGCGCTGATCCGGGACGGCTCGGCTGGCGAGTCGGCCGCCGGGATGCGCGCCGCCTCGGCGCGACGCAGCGACGCACTGCGGGCCCGCCGGGAGAGGGCACGAGCAGAATGAGCATCTGGCTGCGGCGCATCGGCGCCCCGAACCACGGTGCCCCGAACCACGGTGCCCCGAACCACGGTGAAACCGCCATCCGGCTGGTCTGTTTCCCGCACGCCGGCGGCGCCGCTTCCTTCTTCTCCAGCTGGGACGCTCTGCTGCCCGGCGCCGAACTCTACGCGGTCCGCTATCCCGGCCGCGCCGAGCGGATCAACGAGCCGTGCGCCACCGACCTGCGGGTACTTGCGGCAAGCATCGCCGAGGCGATCGCCGGCCAAGGCTGGGCGGGTCCGGTGGCGCTGTTCGGGCACAGCCTCGGCGCCGTGATCGCCCTGGAGACGGCGCGGACGCTGGACGCGCTCGGCCGGCCAGCGGCGCACCTGTTCGCGTCGGGATCGCGGAACGCCGCGCTGCCGGAACAAGACGAACACGAGGCGGACGCCGACGACGCGGTTCAGCTGCTCGAGCTCGGCGGCACCCCGGCGGAGCTCACCGCGGACCCGGAGTTCCTTGAGGTAGTCCTGCCCTACATCCAGGCGGACACCAGGCTCTTCCACGGCTATCAGCACCGGGCGGAGCCCGTGCTCAGCTGCCCGGTGACCACCATCGCGGGTGACGTGGACATGCACGCCGACCGCAGGCCCTGGCACCAGCTGACCTGGTCGCTCACCGAGCACGTCGTGCCCGGGCATCACTTCTACCTGCTCGATCAGCCGCCGGCTGATCTCATCGCGGCCGAACTCAACGAACTCAACGAACTCAACGAGGGAGTGCGCTCATGACCGTCGAACAGACGCCCAGCGAACTGGCGGTCCCGTCGCTGGACGGCGAACTGGCCGGCCCGCTGCTGGCCATCTTGGCCGCCCGGCCGTCGCTGACGCCGAACCTCATCCAGTCCCGGCGCGCGGAGGGTAGGCGGGCACGGCTCACCGACGCGCAGATCCGCCGCGGCGGCGCGTTCGAGATCAGCGAGCGGCAGGTGCCCGGCCCCCCTGGCGGACCGCCGCTCGGCCTGCTGATCTGCCGTCCGACCGGTGTGCCGCGGCCGTATCCGGTCATCTACAACACACACGGCGGCGGGATGGTGACCGGGGACAACCGGACCAGGGAGCTGAGCGGTGAGCTTGACCGCGCGCAGGCCATCGGCGCCCTCGTGGTCGCGCCCGACTACCGGCTCGCGCCAGAACACCCCGATCCCGCGCCGGTCGAAGACTGCTACGCGGGCCTGACCTGGGTGGCGAGGCACGCTGCGGAACTGCACATCGACCCCGCCAGGATCATCGTGAGCGGCAACAGCGCGGGCGGCGGCCTGGCCGCGGGCGTGGCGCTGATGGCGAGGGACCTCGGCTGGCCATCGCTTACCGGGCAGCTGCTCCAGTTCCCGATGCTGGACGACCGCTGCGATTCGCCGTCGGCGCTGGCGATGGAGCAGGTGGGGATGTGGGACGGTTGTTCGAACCGGACCGGATGGAGTGCGCTGCTCGGCGCCCGGCGCGGCACTCCGGACGTGTCATGTTACGCCGCACCCGCCAGGGCCACCGATCTCTCCGGGCTGCCGCCCGCGTTCATCGAGGTAGGCGCCGTGGAGGCGCTGCGCGACGAGGGTGTGCGGTACGCGAGCAGGATCTTGCGGGCCGGCGGCGACGCCGAGCTGCACGTGTGGGCCGGCGCGTTCCACAGCTTCGACGAATGGGTGCCGGACGCGATCGTCTCCGCGGCCGCCCGGCAGGCCCGGGTCGCCTGGCTGCGCCGCCAGCTCTGCTGAACTCCATTTTTTCATAACGACAGTGGTTCCACCTCCCCGGCTCTGAACTGCGCAAACGCTGAACCCTCAAGGCTAGGCGGAGAGCCGGCCGGCGGATGGGGGGTTGACGCGGGCTCGCCAGAACTGTCACGCTTGTTCTGACGGCACCACTGTGCCCGTTAGCTGAAGGACCGACGCGGTTGCGGCTGAGCCCCCGCGAGGTCCTTTTTCTTTGGGGATAAATCGCATTCCGCGGAGGCGGCATGCCGAAAATGACCGATGCACAGACCGCGGCCGTCGTGGATTTCGAACGCAACCAGGACCTCATGTTCGGCGTGGCGTACCGCGTGCTCGGCAGCGTGGCGGACGCCGAAGACGTCGTCCAGGAGTCATGGCTGCGGTGGAACCGGGTCGACTCGTCCCAGGTCGGCGACCCGCGCTCGTATCTCGTCCAGATCTCTGCCCGGCTTGCCGTTGACCGGCTGCGGCGGGCCAAGGCAAGCGGAGAAGAGTACCTGGGCCCGTGGCTGCCGGAGCCGCTGTCCGCCACGGGCGATGCCATGGAGTGCGCTGAGCTGTCCGAATCGGTCTCCATGGCCATGCTGGTCGTGCTGGAGACCCTATCTCCGCTGGAACGCGTCACGTTCGTGCTGCGTGAGGCGTTCGAGTTCTCCTTCGCGGAGATCGCCGACATCATCGGCCGCTCCGAGCCCGCGGTCCGGCAGCTGTTCCGCCGCGCTCGCCTGCACGTGCGCGAACGCAGGCCCCGGTTCCGGGACGACCGGGGCGTCCGCAAGCACGTGACCGAGCGGTTCATGGCGGCGTGCCTGGGCTCGGACATCGACGCGCTGCTTGAGGTGCTCGCCCCCGAGGTCACGCTGTGGCGGGACGCGAACGGCCGGCGCGGCCTGTCGCGCAGTCCCGTGCAGGGAGCGCGGGAGGTCGGCCGGGTACTGGTCAGCTGCGCGCGGAATTTCACCGCGTCGCCGGCCCTGGACGGATCCATGGTCCACCTCAACGGCGGTCCCGCCGCGCTCATCACCGTCGCGGGCGAACTGGTCGGTCTTGTCGTGGTCGACGTCGACGCGGCACGCCGCCGGGTGACGCAGGTCTGGTTGATCGCCACCACTGACCTGCCCCGTCTGTCGTCGACTTTGTGAGGCTCGATTCCGGTGTTCAGTCGTATCGCGATCGTGAACCGTGGCGAGGCCGCGGTGCGGTTCATCCATGCTGTCGACGAGCTGAACGCGGCGGGCGGGCCGCGCATCGAAACGGTGGCTTTCTATACCGACGCCGATGCCGCCGCGACGTTCGTGCGGGCGGCGGATCTGGGTTATTGCCTTGGCCCGGCCACGGCGCGTCCGTACCTGGACCTGGCCGTGCTTGAGCGCGCGCTGGCCGAGACGGGTGCGGATGCCGCGTGGGTGGGCTGGGGGTTCGTCGCCGAGGACCCGGCGTTCGCCGAGTTGTGCGAGAAGCTCGGGATAGCGTTCATCGGCCCGGACCCCGGCGCGATGCGCGCGCTGGGTGACAAGATCGGCGCCAAGCTGCTCGCCGAGCAAGCCGGCGTTCCGGTCGCGCCATGGAGCCGGGGCCCGGTGGCGGATCTCGGCGCGGCGCTGCGCGCGGCCGAGCGGATCGGCTACCCGCTGATGCTCAAGGCGGCGGCCGGCGGCGGCGGTCGCGGTATCCGTGTCATCACCGGTCCGGCGGAGCTCACCGGCGCCTATCAGCGGACTTGCCTGGAGGCGGAACGGACGTTCGGCAGCGGGGTTGTATTCCTGGAGCGCCTGATCACCGGTGCCCGGCATGTCGAGGTTCAGGTAATCGCCGACGGCCAGGGCACCGTGTGGGCGCTGGGGGTGCGGGACTGCTCGGTGCAGCGCCGCCACCAGAAGCTCATCGAAGAGTCGGCGTCGCCGGTGCTGTCTGCCGCGCAGGCAGCCGAGCTGAAAGCGGCCGCGGAGCGGCTGGTGGCCACCGCCGGCTACCGCGGCGCGGCCACGGTTGAGTTCCTCTACCAGCCGGAGGACCGCCTGTTCGCGTTCCTGGAGGTGAACACCCGGCTGCAGGTCGAACATCCGGTCACCGAGGTCACCACCGGGATAGACCTTGTCAAGGCGATGCTGCAGGTGGCCGCGGGCGGGACGCTGGCAGGCCCGCGACCGGCCGAGCTTGGCCACGCCGTCGAGGCCCGGCTCAACGCCGAGGATCCCGACCGCGACTTCGCGCCGGCCCCGGGCCGCGTCGCGCTGCTCCGCCTGCCCGCCGGCCCGGGTATCCGGGCCGACACCGGGGTCGGCGAAGGTGACGTCATCCCCGCCGACTTCGATTCGATGATCGCCAAGATCATCGCCTACGGCCGTGACCGTGCCGAGGCGCTGTCCCGGCTGCGCCGCGCGCTGTGCGAGACCAGCGTGCTGATCGATGGCGGCACGACGAACAAGAGCTTTCTGCTCGAACTGCTCAGCGAGCCCGCGGTGACCGGCGGCACCGCGGACACCGGGTGGGTCGACCGGGTGCGGGCCGAGGGCCGGCTGGTGCCGCGCCGGCACTGCGGCGCCGCACTGGCGGTCGCGGCGATCGAGGCCTACCAGGACCACAAGCACGCCGAGCTGCGACGGCTGCTGTCCACCGCGCAGGGCGGGCGGCCCCAGACCCGGCACGAGAGTGGCCGGCCGATCGGCTTCACCCTGCGCGGCGCGAGCTACCAGCTCGCCGTCGCCGAGACCGGCCCGGGCCGCTACCGTGTCGGGTTTGCCACGGGAGACGAGATGCTGACCGTCGACGCGGTGCTGGAGCGGTTCGGCGGGTACGCCGGGCAGATCCACCTCAACGGCCACCGTTTCCGGCTGATCACCGGCACGCACGGGCCGGTCCACCTGGTCGAGATCGACGGCGTGACCCACCGGATCAGCCGCGACGAGGGCGGAATCGTCCGCTCTCCCGCCCCAGCCCTGGTGGTCGCGACCCCGCTCACCGCCGGAGACGAGGTCGAGGCGGGTGCCCCGGTGCTGGTCCTGGAGAGCATGAAGATGGAGACCGTCCTGCGCGCGCCGTTCCGTGCGGTGCTCAAGGAGTCGCTGGTCTGCGTCGGCAGCCAGGTCGAGACCGGTACGCCGCTGTTGCGCCTGGAACCGCTCGGCGACGTCACCGCGGCGCCTGGGAGGTCTCACGTCGAGCTGGACCTGCCCGCGGAGCCTGCCGGGCTCTGCGCGAGCCACCGCGCCGAGCGTGGCGTGAGCGACCTGCGCAGCAGGCTGCTCGGGTTCGACGTCGATCCGTGCGACGATGGCGATACCCTCGCCGATTACCTCGCGGCGCGCGCCGAGCTGGCCGAACGGCCGCTGGCGGCCGAAACCGCGCTGCTGGAGATCTTCGCCGACCTGACCGAGCTCACCCGCGGCAAGCCGGACGGTGAGGAGTCACAGGCCGCGACGCGGGTGCACAGCCCGCGCGAGTATTTCCGCGCCTACCTGCAGAGCCTCGACGCCGAGCGGGCCGGCCTGCCGGAGACGTTCCGGGGGCACCTGGTCCGGGTGCTGAGCCACTACGGTGCGGACGGGCTGGACCGCACGCCCGAGCTGGAGGAGGCGGTCTTCCGGATCTTTCTCGCCCAGCAGCGCCTCGGTTCCTGCGTCGGGGTGATCACCGCGCTGCTGCGGCAGTGGCTCGCGGAGGCGCCGCCGCGCGACGGTGGCGCATTGGTGAACCGTACCGTCATTCAGGCGCTGGAGCATCTGGTCCACGCCACGCAGTCGCGCTTTCCGGTGGTCTGCGATCTCGCGCGGAGCCTGGTGTTCCGCTGGTTCGCCGAGCCGCTGCTGCGCCGCGCCCGAGCCACGGCGTTCGCGCGAGTGCGCCGCCACCTCCGGTACCTCGACCAGCACCCGGACGCGGCCGATGGCGACCAGCGGATCGCCGAGATAGCCGCCAGCCCCGAACCGATCGTGCGGCTGCTGGGCGAGCGTACCGGCCGGCCCGGCGCCGACGCGGGCACGCTGCTCGAAGCGCTCAGCCGCCGCTACTACCGCGAGCACGGGCTGTCCGCGGTGCGCCGCGAGTCAATCAGGGGACGGCCGTTCGTCACCGGCGGCTACCAGCTGGACGGCAAACCCCAGCGGGTGCTGGCGACGGTCACCAGCTTCGCCGCGCTGCCGGAGGCGCTGGGCATGGTGGCGGAGATGGCTGCCGCGGAGCCAGAGCTGACCGCCCTGGTGGCCGACATCTACCTCACCTGGGACGGCCAGCCCGCCGATGCCGACGGCATGGCCGCCATGCTACGCGAGGCGCTGTCCGCCGCCGTGCTGCCAAGCAGGCTGCACCGGGTCACCGCGATTGTCGTCGGGCGCAGCAGTACGGCGGTACACCGCATCTTCACGTTCCGGCCGCGGATCAGCAGTTCCTCGGCCGGCCCGGCCGAGGAACTGCTGATCCGCGGCCTGCATCCGGGCATCGCGCAGCGGCTGCAGCTCTGGCGCCTGCGGAATTTCGAGCTGACCCTGCTGCCGTCCGTGAGCGAGGGCGTCCATCTGGTGCGGTGTGTCGCGCCGAAGAACCCGTCGGACGAGCGGCTTGTCGCGATAGCGCAGGTCGGCGACCTTACGCCGCTGCGCGACGACGAGGGACGCATCCTCGCGCTGCCCGCGATGGAGGGCATGCTCGGCGCGTGCCTGGACGCGATCCGCGAGGTGCAGGCGCAGCGCCCGGCCCGCAAACGCCTGGACACAAACCGGATCGGCCTCTACGTGTGGCCGCTGAGCGACCTCACGCCGGAAGACCTGGACGCGGTCGTCCAGCGCGTGGTGCCGGCGATCGCGGGCGCCGGGGTCGAGGAGGTCCGGTTCCTCGCCCGCCAGCGCGACAGCAGGACCGGTGAACTGAACCCGGTGGCCGTGCGCGTCTCGTACGACATGGCGACCGGGGTCCGGCTGAGCGTCACCGACTCGCCGGACGGCTTGATCGCGCCGCTGGATGACTACGGCCAGAAGGTGCTGCGGGCACGGCGCCGCGGCACGGTCTACCCGTACGAGCTGACCGGCATGATCGCCGGGCCTGGCGGCTCGTTCACCGAGTATGACCTGGACGATTCCGGTGCGCTGGCCCCGGTCCGCCGGCCGAAAGGACTCAACAAGGCCGGCATCGTGGCCGGGGTCGCGGCCACGCCCACCGGCCGGTACCCCGAAGGCATGACCCGGGTGGTGCTGCTCGGCGACCCGGTCAAGGCACTCGGCGCGCTGTCCGAACCCGAATGCGTCCGGGTGATCGCCGCGCTGGACCTGGCGCGGCAGCTGAAGGTACCGGTGGAGTGGTACGCGCTGTCGGCGGGCGCCCGCGTCGCGATGGACTCCGGCACCGAGAACATGGACTGGACCGCGGCCGTGCTGCGCCGCATCGTGCACTTCACCCAGGACGGCGGCGAGATCAACATCGTCGTGGCCGGCGTCAACGTCGGCGCCCAGTCCTACTGGAACGCCGAAGCCACCATGCTCATGCACACCACGGGCATCCTCGTGATGACCCCCGACTCAGCCATGGTCCTGACCGGTAAACGGTCCCTCGACTTCTCCGGCGGCGTGTCCGCCGAAGACAACTTCGGCATCGGCGGGCACGACCGCGTGATGGGCCCCAACGGGCAAGCCCAGTACTGGGCACCGGACCTGCCGGCCGCCCACCGCATCCTGCTGGCACACTACGACCACAGCTACGTGCTGCCCGGCGAGCACGCCCCCCGCCGCGCCGCCACCACCGACCCGCCCGGCCGCGACATCACCAGCTACCCCCACCCCACCGCCGGCAGCGACTTCACCACCATCGGGCAGATCTTCTGCCCGCAGGCCAACCCGGACCGCAAGAAGCCCTTCGACATCCGCACCGTGATGCGCGCGCTCGCCGACCAGGACCACCGCGCCCTCGAACGCTGGGCCGCCATGAACGGCGCCGAAACCGCCGTGGCCCAGGACGTCCATCTGGGCGGGCTGCCGGTATGCCTGCTCGGCATCGAGTCGCGGCCCGTGCTCCGCCACGGGTTCCCGCCCGCCGACGGTCCGGACAGCTACACCGCGGGCACGCTGTTCCCCCGCTCGTCGAAGAAGATCGCGCGGGCCATCAACGCTGCGAGCGGGAACCGGCCGCTGGTGGTGCTGGCTAACCTGTCCGGCTTCGACGGGTCACCAGAGTCGATGCGCAAGCTCCAGCTCGAGTACGGCGCCGAGATCGGCCGGGCGGTGGTCAACTTCCGCGGCCCCATAGTGTTCTGCGTGATCTCGCGCTACCACGGCGGCGCGTTCGTCGTATTCTCCAAAACGCTCAACCCGAACATGACCGTGCTCGCCGTGGACGGCTCCTACGCCTCAGTCCTCGGCGGCGCCCCCGCCGCCGCCGTCGTCTTTACCGCCGACATCGACACACGCACTGCCCAGGATCCGCGAGTAACGGCACTCGAAGCCCGCATCGCTTCGGCGACGGGCACGGAACGAGCAACGCTCACCACCCAGCTGACCGACGCGCGGGCCGCTGTACGCGCCGAGAAACTCGCCGAAATCGCGGCCGAATACGACAGCATCCACTCGATCCAGCGCGCACAGCGCGTGGGCTCCGTCGACGCCATCATCCCGCCCAGCCAAATGCGGCCGCAGATCATCGCCGCTGTGGAGCGCGGTCTCGCGTCAGCCGGCCCCTGTCATGGATAAACAACCAATCCATTCACTGCGAGGAGGCCAATAGAAATGACGCTCCAGGCCGAAATTCCCGGTTATGTCGCCGGCAGCTGGGTCATCGATACCGGCCAGTCCACCGTGTCTTTCCAGGCCCGCCTGCTTGGCGCCGTCAACACTCGCGGTACCTTCGACGATTTCGAGGGTACGATCGTGACCGCGGAGAACCCGCTCGACTCGTCGGTGGACGTGATCATCAAGACCGGCTCGGTGAACACCAAGAACAAGAAGCGCGATAAGGACCTCCAGGCGGCTTACCTGAACGTCGGGAAGTACCCGGCGATAACTTTTGCCTCGACGAAGGTGCGACCCGAAGATGACCACTTCCTCATCGACGGCGACCTCACGATCCTCGCGACCACGAAGCGGGTAACGCTGAATATGAGGCCAATGGGCTTCTACGCCGATGGTAAGCCGCTGGCCAGATTCACGGCCCGCACCGAGATCAGCTGTGGCGAATTCGGAGTGCCCCGCGGGCCGGCGTCCACGATCAGCGACAAAGTCCGGGTCACTCTCGACATCCAGGCGAGCAGGAAGTTTCGGTAGCGCGATGAACCACCAGCCCACACCGGAGCGGGTACTTCGGCTGATAAACGGTTACTGGGTTACCGGCATCATCGGCGTCGCGGCCACCTACTCGCTTTTCAGCCATCTTGACGACGGGGCGGACACGGCCGCGGAGCTTGCCGCCCGCGCTGGGATCTCCGAGCGGGGGGCGCAGTCCCTCCTTGACGGCCTCGTCAGCGGCGGCCTGGTCGAGCTGCACAAGGGCCGGTACCGTAACACCCCCGAGGCGTCCACTTACCTGGTCGAGGGCAGGCCCACCTCGCTGAGCAGCTTCGCCAAGCTGAAGCTGAAGCAGATGGGCGCCCTGGCCGGCCTGCCGGACGTGGTCCGAGCCGGCGGACCGGTGACGGACCCGGCGACCGAGGTAGCCGACAACCCGCACTGGGAGGAGATCGTCCCGGCCATCGCCGGGCAGTCCGTTCCCGCCGCGACGATCGCGGCCGAGGTTACCGGGCTGGCTGGCGCCGGCGAGATCTCGATCCTCGATGTGGGCGGTGGCTCGGGAATCTACTCGGCCATCTGGCTGGCGGCCAACCCGGCTGCCCGCTCGACCCAGATCGACTGGGCGCCGATCAACGCGATCGCCCGTCGCCTGCTGGACGCGCGTGGCGTGGCCGACCGGTTTACCTGCATCGACGGCGATTTCCACAGCACAGACTTCGGCACCGCTAAGTACGATGTCGCGCTTTACTCGCACATCGCCCACCAGGAGGGGCCGGCGGACAACGTCGAAGTCTTCACCCGGCTCCGGCGCTGTCTCCGGCCCGGCGGGGCGCTGGTGATCTGCGACTACGTAGTCGATGACGACCGCGGTGGTCCGGCCTTCCCGCTGATCTTCGCCTCGGAGATGCTGCTCAAGAGCAAGCAGGGCAGCACCTGGCGGCGCGCCGACTACCACAGCTGGCTGATGAAGGCGGGCTTCGGGGAAGTCTCGTTCCACCCCGCGCCGCCCGCCACGCTGATCATCGCTCGCTAACGAAAGATCGCGGCTAACTTCGAAAAGCAGAATCTGGAGGATGAATGTCCCACGCCGTTTCGGCCGAAGACATGTATTCAGCCATCGAGGAATCGGCTCGCCTAGTGGGAGTCCCCTGCTCGCGCGAAAAGGTCTGGCCTATCCTGACCGCATACGAGGGTGCCTTCCCGGAGGCTGGGATGGCTTTCAGCGTATCGACCGGCGAGCGCCCTCCCGAAGAGCTTGACTACACCATTACGGTGCCTATCGCATTCGGCGACCCGTACGCAATCGCCCTGTCGAACAGGCTCGTCGCGGAAACGGGCCACCCCGCCGCCACCCTGCTCTCGGATATTCAAGCGCGAATCCCCGTCGCCGAATATCTTTTCGATGCTGGTGTCGTCGGCGGCTTCAACAAGATCTACGCGAATTTCCCGTTCGACTTGCAGCGGGTATCGGAACTCGCGGAACTTCCTTCCATGCCAGCTACCATGGCCCAGAGCGCAAGTCTTTTCGAGCGCCATCATCTGAGCGAAGTGGCGATGATCGGCATCGATTACAGGCACAAGACGTTCAATTTGTACTTCGCCGGGCTCACCGACGAATACCGCGAAGAGCGAAACATCCTTTCGCTGCACCGAGAAATCGGCCTGCCGAAACCCGATGAGCGCTGGCTGGAGTTCGCCAAGACTTCCTTCCGGTTCTATGCCACCCTCAGCTGGGACTCGCCGAAGGTCGAGCGCATCTGCTTCGCCCATACGCCGACCCGCGACTGGGATCCATCGGTACTTCCCATTCAAATCGAGCCGGAGATCGAGAAGTTCCTTGAAGGTTCGCCGCACGCATACGGCGGTCAGCCCGTTGTCATCGCGGCCGCAAAGTGGGCCGCCGGAGGCGGATACCTGAACCTCGGGCCGTACTGCCAGCTTTCGCCCCTGATGCGAGTCATCCTGGAGAAACTCACCGGCACCAAGCTATAGCGCGGCGTGTCGCGTGGCCTGGCCGCCGGCGCGCCGTCTGTGCCCGGAGTGCCGTATGCGGCTGCCGGGATACGGGCGCACCGGCACGCCCGCCAACGACGTGGAAGATTACCTCCTCGTGGTCGATTGACCCTCGTAAACAAGGGGCCGGTTACCACGAAGCGGGAAACTGCCACGTTATCGCGGGCCCAGCGAGCCGACCGAGCCCGAACCTCGGCCGCCGACCTACCGGGGCGGCCAGCGATCCGGGCCAGCCCCCGGAATAAACCAGCAGGGCCCGATCTGGGGGGTAAGTGTCCGCAATAATTTCGGACGCTCCCCGGATCCCGAGCTGTCGGCAAAAGTACCGGATAAAGCGGGCATTGCGGGCGGCCTGCATGCCAAGCACGCGCGGCACCGCAAAGCCTTTTGCTAACGCTCCTACTAGCACAGGAGGAAACCGTGACCGATTCCAGCCAGATTCAAGGAGGCTCGGCGGCCCTGACCGATTTCGCGAGCGCGCTTGCGGAGGCCGGGGCGACGTCGCTCACCACCAGGCAACAGGAGCAGCTGGCAGAGCGCCTTCTCAAGGCGGCGCTGACGCGATGGGAAGACGCCCAGCTGAGGCCGAGGCTCCTGGCGGAGCTGACCGCCGCGCTCACCACAGAGGCGGGCGCGGACAAGATGCGCGACGTCCTGTCCTCCCAGATTTTCACGTTGTTCGGGAAGGCGCTCGAGTCTTCGCAAACTACGGACATCAACGACGTGGCGGGTGTCCTCGAAGTGCCGCCGCTGAACATCAACGCGGCGCAGGCGCAGGTCTGGGGGACGATCATCCTCCGCTACGTCCTGAAGGTCGAGCCGATCGCGTCAGCGCCAGCGGACGACCTTCTTGACCTCCTCACCCCTGCAATTCAGCGTTATCTGGCTGGTGGGCTCTAGACATGCCAAGGCTATGCAAGCCGTCCGTGAGCGTGCCGGAATATGTCGTCACGATGGAAGAAACCCTGGAATTTGCCGAAAAAGTGTACTGCGGAAAACCCTCACTTCCGCTAGCGCTTCGGCTGATCAGGAATACCGGGGTGGTCAAGCGGCATATCGTACGCCCCATCGAAGAAGTGCTGCACCATCCGGGGTTCGAGGAGCGCAACCGTAGCTACGAGCTCGAATCCAAGAAAAGGTGCCCCGACGTCATCGAGCAGGCCCTGGCGAACGCTCAGCTGACGGTACAAGACATCGACGTGATCATCTACGTGTCGTGCACCGGATTCCTGATGCCGTCACTGACCGCATGGCTGATCAACAGCATGGGTTTCCGGTCTGACACCCGGCAGATACCCATCGCGCAGCTGGGCTGCGCGGCCGGCGGCGCGGCGATCAACCGCGCCCATGACTTCTGCACGGCTTACCCGGACCGCAACGCCCTGATCGTTTCGTGCGAGCTGTGCTCGCTGTGCTACCAGCCCGGCGACGACGGCGTGGGCTCGCTGCTGTCCGACGGCCTGTTCGGCGACGCGGTCGCGGCCACGGTGGTGCGGGGCACCGGCGGTACCGGCGTGGAACTGGAGCGCAACGCCTCCTATCTCATCCCGAATACCGAAGAGTGGATCTCTTACGCCGTGCGGGCTACCGGATTCCACTTCCAGCTTGACCGCCGGGTGCCCGGCACGATGGAGCCGCTGGCCCCGGTGCTGCGCGAGCTGGCCACCGATCACGGCTGGGATATCGGCAGCCTCGACTTCTACATCATTCACGCCGGCGGCCCGCGGATTCTGGATGATCTCGCCAAATTCCTCGATGTGGACAGCGGCATGTTCCGCCACAGCTGGGCGACCCTGACCGAATACGGCAACATCGCGAGCGCGGTCGTGCTCGACGCGACCCGCAGGCTATTCGACGAGGACCCCCCGGCGCCCGGCGCCACCGGCGTTATCGCGGGTTTCGGTCCCGGCATCACCGCCGAGATGGCGCTGGGCAAATGGAGCATCGGCATGCCAGGCGACATCGATCAAATCCTGCGGAAGACGTCGACGTCTTCGCTGAAGCCGGATTTCGCGCCGGCGGTAAGGAAGTGAATCGCGTGGACGGACTGATCGTCCCGCCCGGTCAGGGGCGGAAGCTGACTACAAAGGCGCAAGAAGTCACCTTCAAGGTCACCGGGGCGAACGGCGCATACGCCTCATGTTTCGAGGTAGTGGTGCCGCCCGGCTTCGACGTCGGGGCGCATACCCACGCCCATGCGGAAGAGTTCTTCTACATTCTCGAAGGAGAACTCGACCTCATGGCATTCGAGCCAGTCAACCGGACTATGGAGGACTGGCGAGACTGGGAATCATCCCGGGGAGAACGGTTGGTCCGCGCGGGCGCGGGCAGTTGCATGTTCGTGCCGCCCGGATGCCCGCACGCGTTCATGAACTCCACCGACGAGCCAGTGCGCATGCTGTTCCAGAGCGGGCCGTCCCCCGATCATGAGCGTTACTTCGAGGAATTGTG
>Ga0070714_100000328_pt1 | contig 35771 bp, 34 predicted proteins | sample LARL83metaG_FD_65450 | JGI IMG/M metagenome (GOLD analysis project Ga0070714, IMG submission 65450) | Corn, switchgrass and miscanthus rhizosphere microbial communities from Kellogg Biological Station, Michigan, USA - LAR L8-3 metaG | ecosystem: Host-associated > Plants > Roots > Rhizosphere ... | reverse complement strand
CCGTTCGGCTCCTTGGCGTTGAGCTCCTGGGCGAGGCGGCCCGACACCTTCACGTAATTGTTGGGATCGGAGTAGGGGACAGCGGGCACTTCGACCAGCTCCGCGCCGCACAGCCGGAGCATGTCCTTCTTCTCCTGACTCTGGGTCTCGGGAATGACGATCACCGAACGATAGCCGCGCGCGTTGCCGACCAGGGCGAGACCGATGCCGGTGTTGCCGGCGGTGCCTTCGACGATGACGCCGCCCGGACGCAGCTCGCCGCGCCGCTCGGCGTCGCGGATGATCCACAGCGCCGCGCGATCCTTCACCGAACCGCCGGGGTTGAGGAACTCGGCCTTGCCGTAGATGTTGCAGCCGGTCAGTTCGGACGCCTGATTGAGGCGAATCAGCGGGGTGTTGCCGACGCTGCCGATAAAGCCATCACGGACGTCCATAGGCGCTCCACTTCGTTGAAACGTATCGTTGCAGGGCAGGGTAGCGACAGCCCCACACCGGTTCAAGCGGGCCGGCTCGAGCGGTCGAGGGTCAAACCTTCCAGCGGCGACGCACGTCGTCGCGGTGAAGCGCGAGCCATTGCAGCGCGATCAGCCCAAGCGCATTGCAAATTTTGCCGTCATCGAGCAGCCGCCTTGCCTCGGCCCAGGGCACCGCTTTGACGCGGATGTCTTCATCCTCGCTGTCGAGGCCGTGTATGCCGCCGGCCGTCGAGGAATCGACGCGACCGAGAAAGACGTGGACGCTCTCCGATGCGCCGCCGGGGCTGACCACATAGGTGCGCACCGGCAACAGCTCCGATATCGTCAGCCCCGCTTCCTCGAGCGCTTCCCGCTTCGCCACGTCTTCGGGCGTTTCGCCGTCCTCGATGATTCCGGCGACGATCTCGAGGAGCCACGGCTCGACTCCGGCAGCGTAGGCGCCGATGCGGAACTGCTCGATCAGCACCACCGTATCGCGAACCGGATCGTAAGGCAGGACGCCGACCGCATGGCCGCGCTCGAACACCTCGCGCGAGATCGGCGCGCTCATGCCGCCGGCGAACAACTCGTGCCGGAGGCGGTAGCGGTCGATCCGGAAGTAGCCCTCGTAGACCGGGATCTTCTCCAGAATCTGGATGTTCCTTGGCTTATCCATGCGGACCTTCTACCTCCAGCGCGCGGGCGACACCGCGAATGTTGCGCATGGTCCATGCCCACATCGCGACGCAGACGATCGCGCCGGTGGCGATGGGAATGTGAAGCCCGACGAACTGGGCCGCCCACCCCATGGTGAACGATCCGATCGCCGGTCCGCCACGAAATATGACTCCGTAAAGGCTCACCACGCGCCCGCGCATGGGGCCGTCCACCGCCGCTTGGATCAGCGTCATCATGCCCGTGGCGGAGGCGGACATGCCGGTGCCGACCACGAACAGGCAGGCCACGGCGATCCAGTAGTTCGAGGCGGCGGCGAACGCCATCAGTGCCAATCCGACGATCAGCACGGCGGTGACCGCGATCACCGTCAGCCCGATGACGGAACGGCGCAGCGTCAGATAGGCTCCGGCGACGAGCGCGCCGAGGCCGACGGTCGAGGTCATCGTTGCCAGCCCCTGGGGCCCGCGACCGAACACCGATGCGGCAAATCCCGGCAGAAGATCGATGAATGGCCGCGTCCCGACCGAGCTTACCAGCAGAAGGAATATCACTGGCCCGATGCCGGGATGGCGCGCCGTGTAGCGGATACCCTCGCCGATGTCGCGGAAGATCGAACCACTCGCCTTGGCCGGCGACGCCGCCCTGTCGACCTTGAGGATCCGCAGCACCGAGAAGAAGATGGCCTGAAATCCCGCCGCCATGACGAACGCCCAGCCCGCGCTCAGATACTGAAGGACGAATCCGGCGATCATCGGGCCGGAGAAGCGCGACAGGTTGAACGTCATTGAGCCGAGCGCGATCGCCGGACTCAGGTCCGCGCGCGGCAGCAGGTTCGGAATCAGCGCGAAGCGCACCGGCTGGCCGAACGCCGAGCCGACGCCGTTGACGAGAACGACGGCGAACAGCGACCATACGGAGAGAAGTCCCGTGAAATAAAGTGCCACCAGCGCCAACGCGGCACACGCGTTGATTGCGGAGGCCGCCATGCAGACCCTCAGCGGGTGGAAACGATCCGCGTAGGCACCGGCGATCGGACTCAGGATCACGGTCGGCGCCAGATCGCTGAACGACATCACCCCGAGCCAAGCGGGGGATTCGGTGAACTGCCACGTCAGCCAACCGATGGCGATTCGGTTCGACCAATCCGCGCTGAGCGAAAAGAAATTGCCGGCAGCGAACGTCGCGTAGTTGCGGTGACGAAGCGCGCGCCGAAAGCCGCTGACGTTCTGTGTTTCGGACATGAAGATGAAAGCCCCGCGAGGCGCACACTATGCCCGTGGCAGTCACGGTCCGCAACCGCAAGGCCCGGCTTTTCACCCGGCGATTTTCCAAGCGACGCTGCAACGGCTAACATGACGGCATCGGCGGCGCGCCGGGAGACGGTCTCTCGGTCGCCCGCCTTGGAGAACACCATGACCGAATCGGCCGCCCTCGGCCCCGTCGTCGTTCGCAATGTCGAGGGGATGCATCTCGCACAATCGATCACGGTCGGCGGCCATGAAATTCGCGCCGATGAGCCGAAGGCGCTCGGCGGCGGCGATACCGGGCCGGGCCCGCACGATCTCCTGCTCGCGGCGCTCGGCGCCTGCACGGCAATGACGCTTCGCCTGTACGCCGAGCGCAAGGGCTGGGACATCGGCAATCTGACCGTGGGCCTCGCCATCCGCTGGGAAAGGATCGAGGGACGCGCCGAGAAACGTGTCGCAATCGAGCGCCGCATCGAATCGGACCGGGCCTTGACCCAGGAGCAGCAGACGCGGCTGGCGGAGATCGCCGACAAATGCCCGGTGCATCGGACCCTGATGGGCGACAAGGTGATCACGACGCGCCTGTCCGCCCCGGCCGCGGGGGCGTGAGCGCGGAATGCCGTGAAGGGGGGCTTCCGGCGGCGCAAAAATGCCTATAATGCCGCCGTCCACTTCACTCAAAACAGTGCGTTCGAGGAGGCTCGAGTTTCATGGCGACTGCCGCATCCGATAACCGCAAGGCCCGCGTTCCCTACGACGATCTCCGCGAGTGGATGGTCGAAGCCGAGAAGCTCGGCGAGCTCGTTCGCGGCGACGGCTACACTTGGCAGGACGACATCGGCATGGCCGCCGAGCTCCTGCAGCACGACGAGAACGCGCCGGTGGCGCTGTTCGACAACATTCCCGGCTATCCCAAGGGTTTCCGGGTGCTGACCAATTTCTTCGGCGGTCGTCGCCAGAACATGACGCTCGGCTTTTCGCCGGACCTCAACAAGGTTGAGCTCTCGGAGTCCTTTCTCAGGGAGTTTCAGCAGATCTCCAACAAGCCGCTGCCCTACGAAACCGTCAACACCGGTCCGGTGATGGAGAACGTGATCGAAGGCGACGCCGTCGACATCGCCAAGTTCCCGACGCCGGTCTGGCACGACCGCGACGAGGGCCGCCGCTACATCGGCACGGGCAGCTTCAACGTCACGCGGGATCCCGAGGAGGACTGGATCAACGTCGGCACCTACCGCGTGATGATCCAGGACGCCAAGCGCGTCGGCTTCTATATCTCCCCCGGCAAGCACGGCCGCATCCATCGCGACAAGTACGAGCTTCGCAAGGAGCCGATGCCGGTGTGCATCGTCGTCGGCGGCGACCCGCTCAACTTCCTGATGGCCTGCACCGAGATTCCCTACGGCATGTGCGAGTTCGAGGTCGCCGGCGCCTACCGCGGCCGTCCGCAGAAGGTGGTCAAGGGCAAGCACACAGGCCTGCCGTTCCCGGCCAACGCCGAGATCGTCATCGAGGGATTCGTGCAGCCGGGCAACACCGCGCCGGAAGGCCCCTTCGGAGAATGGACCGGCTATTACGGCTCCAAGATGCGCGCCGAGCCGGTGCTCGACATCAAGGCGATCTACCATCGCAACGATCCGATCATCCTTGGCTGCCCGCCGCAAAAGCCGCCGGAGGAGCAGGCACGCTACCGCGCCGTCATGCGCTCGGCGGTCCTGAAGCAGGAATTGCAGAAGGCCGGCCTGCCCGACGTCGTCGCGACCTGGTGCCATGAAGCCGGCGGCTCGCGTCAGCTCACCGCCGTCTCGATCAAGCAGCGCTATCCCGGCCACGCGCGCCAGGCGGGGCACCTGGCGGCGATGTGCCGCTCGGTCGCCTACGCCGGCAAATACGTGGTCGTCGTCGATGACGATGTCGACGTCGCCAATCTTCAGGACCTGATGTGGGCGGTGTGCTCGCGCTCCGATCCGTCGACCTCGATCGACATCGTCAAGGATGCGTGGTCGACGCCGCTCGATCCGTCGATCTCGCCCGAGAAGAAGGCGCGGGGCGAATACACCAACAGCCGCGCCATCATCGATGCCTGCCGTCCGTTCCACTGGAAGGACAAGTATCCGATCGTCAACATGCCGCTTCCCGAGACGGTCAGGAAGACGAAGGACATGTTTTCCTGGATGCTCGACGGCAAGACCAAGGCGAAGGCGAAGGGCCGGTAGGGCCGGAACGTGGCGAGCGTCCTCGACGGCAAGGTCGCGATCGTCACCGGCGGTGGGCGCGGCATCGGCCGCGCCATCGCCGGGGCGCTGGCAGCCGCCGGCGCGCGGGTGACGATCACCGCCGCGAGCACGGGCGACGAGCTCAGCGCGGCTGCAGCAAGCATCGGCGGAGCCGTCGGGAAGGACCGCGTCCACGCGCTCAAGGCGGACGTGAGAAACGAGGCCGACTGCAAGCGGGTCGTCGCGGAAACCATCGATCGTTTCGACGGGCTGCACATCCTCGTCAACAACGCCGGACGCGGCTACCGCTTCATCCTCGAAGCGAACGCGCATCTGCCGGAAGGCGAGCGTCTCAAGTTCTGGAACACGCCGACCGAGCTCTGGCGCACCATCGTCGACACCAACGTCACCGGCCCGTTCCTGATGGCTAAGGCGGCGGTGCCGCACATGGTTCGGGCGAAGTGGGGCCGCATCCTCAATATCGGCGTCACCTTCAACAGCATGCGCAAAGCTGGCAACGCGCCCTACGGCACTTCGAAAACGACAATCGAGCCGGCGACGGCGATCTGGTCGCAGGACCTGGCGGGCACCGGCGTGACGGTCAACACGCTGTTGCCGGGCGGCGCGACGCAGACCGGCATGGCGACCCCGATGAGCGGCGGCGGCGGCAAGAAATTGCTGGATCCGGCGATCATGGGCCCGCCCGCGGTATGGCTCGCGTCGGACAAGGCGGCGAATGTCACCGGCGCGCGCATCGATGCCAAGCACTGGGATGCGTCGCTGCCCGGCGCGCAGGCATTCGCCAAGGCCAAGGCGCCCGATCTGATTCCGAACGCCTGACCCACGCCCCCCAGGCTGAGGTTACGGGCCGAGCCGGTCCCGCGCACTGCGCGGCCATGACAACGGTCGCCTCCGGCCAAGATAGGCGACGGCAAGAGCGATGCCGCCGCCGATGAGGGTGGCGGCGATGCGATGCTCTGCGCTGGCGATTTCCGAGATGTGTCCGAGCGCGAGGAAAAACACCACCGTTGCCGTGACGGCGGCGGTGAACAGCGCGTAATGCGCCTTCTGCAAGGCGTAGGCGAGCCAGGATGTCGCCAGCGCAGCCACGATCAGCAGGAAGGCGCGATCCAGTGCGATAATAGCGAACAGGCTTGCGGCTGCGCATCCGCCCGCCGTGCCGGCCAGCCGCGCGAAACCCCGTGTCTGCGTGTCGCGCAAGCCTGGCTTCAGGATCAGCAGGGCGGTCATGGGCGCCCAGTAGCCGTTGGCGAGCCCGAGCCGATCGGCGACGAACGTCGCGAGGGCAACGCTGATGGCGGCGCGGAGTGCGTGGCTGTGGAGAAGAGGAGGGCGCGGCGCCGCAGGCTGGCCCGCCGGAAGAGCGACGCCCTCGAAGAGGAAACCCCGCAGCACGGCCACGAGCAGGATTTGCGCGGCGCCGCCGATAGCGACGATACCCGCCCGCAGCACCGCCTCGTCCGGGGGACCGGCGAAATAGCCGGCAACGAAGAAGGCGATGGCGCACTGCAGCGCCATCCACCAGATGTTTTCGTCGTGCAGCGCGAGCCAGGCGACGACGGCGCCAACCGCACCGGACAGCAGGAGGAACGCGAGCGGCCAGCCGCCGAGGAGCGAGCCGAGGAAAGCCGCCGCCGTCATGCCCAGCGCGGCGCCGACCATTGCCGCCCAGCGCGTGCCGCGAAAGCCGCGATGGGCGCCGAACCCCACCGAAAAGGCGGCGGCCGCGGCTACGGCGCTCTCGACCGGTCGGCCGAGAGCGCCCCCTGTCGCGAGGAGGAGCGCAATCGCGGGCGCGCAGATGGCCGCCTCGCGGGCGCGAAACGGCTGGGCCAATTCGCGAACCCGATCCAGACCCTGCGCGACCTGTCCGATGAGCGGCTCTTTGGGCATTGTCTACCGCCCTTGCCGGGTCCGGCGGGATCCCAAGCGGCCGTTTCGAGGACAAGGGGCTTGCGCGGCGCGTCAGTGGATCGTCGCCGAGATTTCCTTGAGATAGGCCCGAATCTCCGGCGGCTGGTCGAGCGCCGCGCGGATGCGCTGCGTCACCATTTCGCCGTTGCCGGGCTCGACCGGACGGCCGCCCTTGAGCGCCTGCGTCTGGAACTCGGGATCGGCGACGGCGGCATCGTACGCGGCGCGCAGCACCGCGAGGCGGCCAGATCGGATTCCCGGCGGTCCGGCCGTGAGGCGGCTGACCTCGGCCTGCGCCTCGACGAATGCGATCAGCGTCTTCGATTCCGTGTCGAGCGGCATCGTATTCGCCTGATCGACGCCCGGCAGGGGCGCTCCGCCGATCTGCAGCACGAAACGTCCATAGCCGTTGGCGACGAACGAATCGTAACTCGAAAGAGAGCCGAGGTTGGCCTGAATCTCGCCGCGGCGGATCGCCATCTCGGTTTCGCCGCCGACGTAGCCGGGGATGATCTTCACCTTGAGATTGAAGGCGCGCGTGATCAGTGTCGTCTCCACATACGCGGCCGAGCCGACGCCGCCGATCGAGAACAGGACTGGATCGCTGGCGTTGCGGATGTCCGCGAACGACTTGAACGGCGTCTGGGTCCCGACGATGACCACGCGCGGATCGGACCCCGCCTTGCCGACCCACGACATCTTGGCAAGATCGAAATGCACGCCGGCTTGCTCGGCAATCTGCGCATAGAGGAGGCCGGTGTTGAACGTGCCGATGGTGAGACCGTCGGCGCGCGCGCCGTAGATCATGTTGGCGCCGAGGATGTGGCCTGCGCCGGGGACGTTCTTGACCACGACCGTCGCGCCGGGAAGCTCTTTCTGCATCGCCTGGGCGACGAGACGACCGTAGAAGTCGTAGCCGCCGCCGGGCCCGGTGGCGACCACGTAGGTCAGGGTCTTGCCCTTGTAGAAATCGGTGTCGTCGGCGGCCGCGGGTGCCGTCGTGGCCATCGCGACCAGAAATGCGCTTATCAGCCCGACCGAGAGAGAAACGCGTCCCATTCTATCCGAAGCTCCCTGATGTTTGGTGCGACGGTAGGGGAAAACGCCCTGACTGTCATGGCGGCGAGGCGGCGCGATGGAACGCAATCCGGTCACCGGGCGGTGGAACCAGGCGCGCCCGAACGAAGATCGCCGCGCACGATCTTTCGTGTGCGGCGAAGGGGGTGGTTGATTGGATTCTCCTTGGGACTTTCTTGGGACTTTTGTTTCCCATCGGTTCCCAATTCGTCCCTTCTGTTCCCATCTGGCGATTTTGGCCGGACGAAGAAAAAGCGCGAGAACACTAGGTTTCTCGCGCTTTTGTTTGGCTCCCAGGGAGGGATTCGAACCCCCGACCGAGCGATTAACAGTCGCTAGCTCTACCACTGAGCTACCTGGGAATACCGCTGAATGGCTGGTTTCCGGCGCCGGCCCGTGAGGGCCGCGCGGGGGCGGTTTATATCAGAGGTCCCGCATCCTCTGCCACTCCTTCGTAAATGTCTCCTTAAGCGGCGACCGTAAAGGGGCCGGGTCGAAGAAGAATGGAGGCCGGAGGGGGAATCGAACCCCCGGTGCGGGATTTGCAGTCCCGAGCATTACCACTTTGCTATCCGGCCGTGATCGAGCGGCGCCAAGGCGCCATCGTTGCGGCCGCAGGTCGGCGGCGCGCCCGCCCTCTTACGGCCAAGGCCAGGGCCGGTCAAGAGCGGGGGCGAAACGTAAGCGCATCGGAGGCATAGTGGCGCTCTTGCCCGTTGCCCCCAAGCCCTTGCTCGACTAGTTTCATCACCGCTGACGTCACTGCATGGTGCGGGAAGCCCAGACGTCGAGCTTTTGCGAGTGTAGCGCCCCATGCACGACTTCGCCGCCTATCGGCAAAATATGATCGAAAGCCAGATTCGCACCAATCAGGTGACGAATGGTGCCGTGCTGGCGGCCTTTGCCGAGGTTCCGCGCGAGGCGTTCGTGCCCGACCGGTTGAAGCCGGTTGCCTACATCGACGAATCGGTGCCTCTCGGCGGCGACCGCTATCTGATCGAGCCCAGGGTTGCGGCGCGCCTCGTCCAGGCGCTCGCGGTCGAACCGACCGACAGAGCTTTGCTGGTCGGCGCCGCATCGGGATACATGGCGGCAATCCTGTCTCGGCTGGCCGCCGAGGTGGTGGCGCTCGAGGTCGACCGCAAGTTCGCCGACGAGGCAAGCGCGAACGTCCGCTCTCTCGGCCTCGGCAACGTCACGGTCGTGCAGGGCGACCTCCGCCTCGGTCATGCCGACAAGGCCCCATACGACATTATCTTGTGCGATGGCGCGGTGACGGTCATTCCGCCCGCGTTGTCCGACCAGCTGGCCGAAGGCGGACGCCTCGCGGCGGTGATGACGCGCGCCGACGGAACCGCAGGGCACGGCATTCTGTCGCTGAAGACCCATGGCAGCTCGTCCCATCGCGTCCTCTTCGATGCCGTCACGCCGTTGCTGCCGGGCTGCTCGCCCGAGCCGGCTTTCGTTTTCTAGAAGGTGGCCATGATCGACACGCAACTCATCCGTCGAACCAGCACCGGGATCTTCGTCTCGCTCGCCGTCGCCTGCGCCGTTCCGGCGCAGGCGGACACGCTGGAAGAGGCGCTGGCCAAGGCCTATGCGACAAATCCCAACCTGCTCGCTGAACAGGCGAAATTGCGGGCGACGGACGAAGGCGTGTCCCAGGCGCTCTCGGGCTGGCGTCCCACGGTCACGGCGACCGGCAGCGCCGGGTATCAGAAGCAGGTCAGCGACTCCTCGACCCCGCAGACGTCATATCGCGATCCGCGTACCGCGGCGTTGCAGGTCACGCAGCCGCTTTATCGCGGCGGCCGCACGGTTTCGGGCACGGAACAGGCCGAAGACAATGTCCTCGCCGAGCGCGCCCGGCTGACCAACACCGAGCAAACGGTGCTGTTGAACGTCGTCACCGCCTACATGAACCTCGTTCAGGCGGAAGCGGTGCTCGATCTCAACCGCAACAACGAGCAGTACCTGACTCGCGAGCTCCAGGCATCCCGCGACCGCTTCAACGTCGGCGAGCTGACCCGCACCGACGTCGCCCAGTCGGAAGCGCGGCTGTCCGGCGCGCGCTCCGATCGCATCCAGGCCGAGGGCGACCTCGCTTCGGCGCGGGCGGTCTATCAGAACGTCGTCGGCGAAGCACCGACGAAGACAACCACGCCTCCCGATCCCGCAGGGACGTTACCGGCCAACCTCGACGATACGATCAAGGCGGCGCTCGGCGGCAATCCCAACGTGGTGACCGCGGATTTTTCCGAGCGGGCATCGCGCGCCAACATCGACGTCGTCCGGGGCGCTTTGCTGCCCAGTCTCAATCTCAACGGCACGGCGCAGCGCGAAGACGACACGCTCAGCACGCCCGACCGTTGGCGCGACACGTACACCGTGCTGCTTCAGCTCAACATTCCGATCTATGAGGCCGGCGCTATCTACTCTCAGCTCCGCGCTGCCTACGAAACCGATCGCCAGAACCAGCAGCTTCTCGATCAGGCCCGCCGCGATGCGCAGGATACCGCGACGCGCTCCTGGGATGCCTGGCAGACGGCGCGGTCGCGAGTCAATTCGCTGCGCTCCCAGGTGCAGGCGAACCAGCTCGCCCTGGACGGGGTGCGCCAGGAGGCGCTGCTCGGCTCGCGCACCGTGCTCGACGTCCTCAATGCCGAGCAGGAGCTCCTGAATTCCCAGGTTTCGCTGGTCCGCTCCGAGCACGACGCGACCATCGCGGCGTACCAGGTGCGCGCCGCGGTCGGCACTCTCACCGCAGAAGCGATGTCGTTGCCGGTGGCCCTCTACGATCCCAAGCAGAACTACCGCAAGGTGCGGGACAAGTGGATCGGCGTCGGCAAGGAATAAGCCTGCTCGGCGCCGTCGTTTCCCTTTAGGGGCGAGTTTGTTACACTGTGGATATCTCCGGTTGGCGTCAGGCGCCCACCGGCCATCCGTTTAGCGACGAGCGCACTGATGACCGAGCCGAAGCCCCAGGCCCAGGAACCGACGATGGAGGAAATTCTCGCCTCCATCCGCCGGATCATCTCCGAAAACGACGATCCCGCCGCAGCCGCGCCCCAGGCCAAAATGCCGACGGGCCAAGGCACTTCGCCGCAGCCGGCGGACAACGGCGTCCTGGAATTGACCGACATGGTCGAGGCCGACGGCAAGGTGGTGAACATCGCCGCGGCCAAAGGCGCAGCGGCAATCAACATCCCTGAACCGCCCGCGAAAGAGGAGTTCCCGACGATGGCGGATCCGTCTCCCCAACCGGCGTCGATGCCCCAGCCCGCCGACATGCGTGCCGACGATGTCGAACTGGCCGCCACGGAGCCTGCGCCGGCGGCTGGGTCCGATACCGACGAGGTGCTGGTGGCCGCGGGAACCGCGGCGGCATCGACCGCCGCCTTCGCGGCGCTCGCCCAGGAGCTCAACCGCAGAGGCAGTGGGAACGCGGGAATGGTCGGCGCGCTTTCGATCGGCTCCGGTCGTACTCTGGAGGATCTGGTCAAGGAAATGATCCGACCGATGCTTCGCGAATGGCTCGATGCCAATCTACCGGGGCTGGTGGAACGGATGGTCAAGCGCGAGATCGAGCGCATGGTCCGTCGGGCGGAGGACTGACGCTCCCAGCCGCCGACGACGTCTTCATCCGTCGTCCTATGTCCGCCCACCCTGAGTGAAAGAACCGTCCGTGCTCGACAAGACCTATCGGCCAAGCGAGGTCGAGGCCAAGCACTATGCCCGTTGGGAGGCCGAAGGCCTCTTCCAGGCGCAGCCCGACAGCAAGAAGCCGCCGTTCACCATCGTCATTCCGCCGCCGAACGTCACCGGCAGTCTGCACATGGGCCACGCGCTCAACAACACGCTGCAGGACACGCTGGTTCGCTACAAGCGGATGAAGGGCTTCGACGCGCTGTGGATGCCCGGGACCGATCACGCAGGCATCGCCACGCAGATGGTGGTCGAGCGCCAGCTCGCGGAGCAGGGAACGTTCCTCAAGCGCGGCGCGGCGGTGGCCAAGGTGAACGAGACGCTGATCGATCGCCCCGCGTTTCTCGACCGGGTCTGGAAATGGAAAGCCGAGAGCGGCGGAACCATCACCCGCCAGTTGCGTCGCCTCGGCGCCTCGCTCGACTGGTCGCGCGAGCGCTTCACCATGGACGACGGCCTGTCGGCCGCCGTCGTCAAGGTGTTCGTCGAGCTCTACCGCGAGAAGCTGATCTACAAGGACAAGCGGCTCGTCAACTGGGATCCGAAGTTCCTCACCGCCATCTCCGACCTCGAGGTCGAGACGCGCGAGGTGAAGGGCAATCTCTGGCACATCCGGTATCCGATCGAAGGCAGCGACGAATTCATCACCGTCGCCACGACGCGGCCGGAGACCATGCTGGGCGACACCGGCGTCGCCGTGCACCCCACCGACGAGCGCTGGAAGCATCTCGTCGGCCGGACCGTCGTGCTGCCGCTGGTCGGCCGCCGGATTCCCGTCGTCGCCGACGCGTATTCCGACCCCGAGAAAGGCACCGGCGCGGTCAAGATCACGCCGGCCCACGACTTCAACGATTTCGAGGTCGGCAAACGCCATGGCCTGGAGGCGATCAACATCTTCACGCCCGAGGCGCGCATCAACGACAACGCGCCGGAGGCGTACCGCGGCCTCGACCGGTTCGCGGCGCGCAAGCGCGTGCTGGACGATCTCGAAGCGCTCGGGCTCCTGGTCAGGACCGAGCCGCACATGCATTCGGTGCCGCACGGCGACCGCTCCGGCGTGCCGATCGAGCCTTATCTGACCGAGCAGTGGTACGTCGACGCCAAGACCCTCGCCCAGCCCGCCGCCAAGGCGGTGGAGGAGGGGCGCACCGTCTTCGTGCCGAAGTCGTGGGAGAAGACCTACTTCCACTGGATAGAGCGCATCGAGCCCTGGTGTATATCGCGACAGCTCTGGTGGGGGCACCAGATACCGGCGTGGTACGGGCCCGATGAGGCCGTTTTCGTCGCCGAAACTGTGGAGAAAGCGGCGGCCGAGGCCAGAGTCCGCTACGGCCGGGATGTGGAATTGCGCCGCGATCCCGACGTGCTCGACACCTGGTTCTCCTCAGGGCTCTGGGCGTTCTCCACACTCGGCTGGCCCGAAAGCACCCCGGAACTGGCCCGCTATTACCCCACAAGTGTCCTCATCACGGGCTTCGACATCATCTTCTTCTGGGTTGCGCGGATGATGATGATGAGCCTGCACTTCATGAAGGACGTGCCCTTCCGCACCGTCTACGTCCACGCCCTGGTGCGCGACGAGAAGGGGCAGAAGATGTCGAAGTCGAAGGGCAACGTCATCGACCCGCTGAACCTGATCGACAAGTACGGCGCCGACGCCCTGCGCTTCACGCTGGTCGCCATGGCGGCGCAGGGGCGCGACATCAAGCTCGCCGAGACCCGAGTCGAGGGCTACCGCAATTTCTCGACCAAGATCTGGAACGCGGCGCGCTTCTGCGAGATGAACGGCTGCAGGCTGGTGCCGGGTTTCGATCCGTCGCAGGCGAAGAACGTCGTCAACCGCTGGATCGTGAGCCGCCTCGGCGCGGCGGTGAGCGACGTCGAAGCGGCGTTGGAAAACTATCGCTTCAACGAGGCCGCCGGCGCCCTCTACCAATTCGCCTGGGGCACCTATTGCGACTGGTACCTCGAATTCGCCAAGCCGCTGTTCCAAAGCAGCGATGCCGCCGCCGTCGCGGAGACCCGCGCCACCGCCGCCTGGGTGCTGGGCCAGCTGCTGCATCTCCTGCACCCCTTCATGCCGTTCATCACCGAGGAACTCTGGGAGCACCTCACCGACGGCCAGGGAAAGCCGCTGATCGCCGCCGCATGGCCCGAGGTGCGGCCGGAGTGGAACGCGGCCGCTGCGACCGAGGAGATGGACTGGGTGGTGCGGCTGATCGGCGAGATCCGCGCCGTGCGCACCGAACTGAACGTCGCCCCCGCTGCCGAGCTGCCGCTGTTCCTCAAGGACGCCGACGCTGCCGCGAAGCAGCGCATCGACGGGCATGAGGCGCTGATCCGCCGTCTCTCCCGCCTGTCCTCGATTCGACCGCTCGAAGGCGCGATGCCCAAGGGGGCGGTCCAGATCGTGGTCGGCACGACGACCATCGTGCTGCCGCTCGCCGGCGTCGTCGATGCCGTCAAGGAGCGCGGGCGTCTCGAAAAGGACGACGCCAAGCTCGCCGGCGAGGCGATCAAGATTGAGAAGAAGCTCGGCAACGCCGATTTCGTCGCCAAGGCGCCGGAGGATGTGGTCGAGGAGAACCGCGAACGCCTGCGGGATCTGGCGGCCGAACGCGCCAAGCTGAAAGAGGCCCTGGCGCGGCTGGCGGCGTTTTAAGCGGACGCCGACGATCTCATCGGATGATCGAGCCGGTCGATCCGCCGGCCTGCGTGTTCGCCCCGCGCTTGTGGAATTCGATCTCCCACACCGAGTAGCCGCTCATGAAGAAGCGGCCCCGCTCGCCGGAAAGTTTGTCGGTTTCGCCGGGCTCGGTGCCGATGATCTGCGGATACCAGTCGCCGCCGTCCATCAGCTTCTCCGGCTTGGCCCAACTGCCGGGGTCGGCAAGGTTCTTGGTGAACGACAGATAGATACCTTCTTGGAACCAATCGGCTTCGCCTTCGGCGGTATGGTTGAGTGCCATCACATAGCCGTCGAGATACGTGTTGTAGCTGATCGCCGGCCCCCAGAATGAATCGGGATCTGGATGACGGAAGTTGCGCAAGGCTGGAAAAATCGGGCTGGCTTGGCCGCCCAGGCCCGGCTCCCTCCACATCCCATCCCGCCATTTCCGGACCTGACCGTGGGGATTCGCGCGCGCGGCATACGGCATCCGCGCCACGGCGATACCCTGCTCGCTCCTGTGACGATCGTAGTTGCTGAACAGGAAATAGAAGAAGCGATGGTTGCGGTCGACGATCACGGAGAAATCTCCGAGCCCGCCGGCGAAAAATCCATTCTGCATGTCGCAGTCGTATGCGTCCGAAGGAGCTTCGATCACCGCGCCGAGATCGTTCCAGGTGACGCCGCCGTCGCGCGAGACGAGCGCGCCGATGACCGGGACCTTCGCGTCCTCGCGTCCGCAGGGGCCCGCGGTTTCGGCGTGATACCAGCCGAACAACGTGCCGTCGGGATCGCGGTACGTCGCCTCGATCCACTTGCCGACGCCCTGAGTCCGGTCGCGCTCGATGTCGACGGAAATGGCCCCGGCCTCGAGCGCATCCAGGCTCGTTCCGGCGCGGCGATAGGAATGGCCGATCGGCAGCCAGTGCGACACGAAGACGTAGACCCGTCCGTTGGCCCAATGGACGGGACTGTTGGAATCGCTGGTTTCGAGCTCGCTGTCGTACAGTTCGATGGCCGGAGCCGGCTCCAACGTCACCGTGAAGGGAAGGGTGCGAGCCTGGTCCTGAGTGGCGGCCATGCCGGGAGTGGCCAATGCCGCCCCGAGAACGGCGGTGATTGCCCAAGGACGGAAATGCTTTCGGAACATCATCGATCGCCTCGCCCTGGACGTTGTCCGGACGGCTATTTTGCCCCGATTTCCGCGCCCAGTCCAAGACACGAAAGGCTTTTCCGGTGCGCCGTCCTTGCCTATTGTTGCTGCCCCGACCCGGCCGCGCTTAACGTGCGAGCACAGCAAGGATTTTTCTTATGCCCGACGATCCCCGTAGCCGCACGTTTGACAAATCGAAGCTCCCGAGCCGCCATGTGACGGAAGGCCCGGAGCGGGCGCCGCATCGCTCGTACTACTACGCGATGGGGCTGTCGGAGGAGGAGATTCATCAGCCGTTCGTCGGCGTGGCGACGTGCTGGAACGAGGCTGCGCCGTGCAACATCACGCTCAGCCGCCAGGCGCAGGCGGTGAAGAAGGGCGCCGCCGCTTCGGGCGGCACGCCGCGCGAGTTCACCACGATTACCGTGACCGACGGCATCGCCATGGGCCATGAGGGCATGAAGTCCTCGCTGGTCAGCCGCGAGGTCATCGCCGATTCGGTCGAGCTGACCATGCGCGGCCATTGCTACGACGCTTTGGTCGGGCTCGCCGGCTGCGACAAGTCGCTCCCCGGCATGATGATGGCGATGCTCCGCCTCAACGTGCCGTCGGTGTTCATCTACGGCGGCACGATCCTGCCGGGCCGCTTCAAGGGCAAGGACGTCACCGTCGTCGACGTGTTCGAGGCGGTCGGCCAGCACTCGGCCGGCAAGTTCTCGGACAAGGACCTGCACGAGCTCGAATGCAACGCCTGCCCGTCGGGCGGCTCGTGCGGCGGCCAGTTCACCGCCAACACCATGGCCTGCGTGTCGGAGGCGATCGGCCTCGCGCTGCCAGGCTCGGCCGGAACGCCGGCACCCTACGAATCGCGCGATTCCTACTGCGAGGCCTCCGGCGTCGCCGTGATGAATCTGCTCGCCCGCAACATCCGCCCGCGCGACATCTGCACCCGCAAGGCGTTCGAGAACGCGGCTCGCATCGTCGCGGCCACCGGCGGATCGACCAATGCCGGCCTGCATCTTCCAGCGATGGCCCATGAAGCCGGCATCAAGTTCGACCTCGACGATGTCGTGAAGATCTTTCGCGAGACGCCGTACATCGCCGATCTCAAGCCCGGCGGCCGCTATGTCGCCAAGGACCTTTGGGAGGTGGGCGGTATCTCCATTGTCATGAAGACCCTGCTCGACCACGGGTTCCTGCACGGCGACTGCATGACCGTCACCGGCAAGACGCTCGCCGAGAATCTCGAAGGCGTCGCGTTCCCAACCGAACAGGACGTGGTGCGCCCGGCAAACAAGCCGATCACGCCGACCGGCGGCGTTGTCGGCCTCAAGGGCTCGCTCGCGCCGGAGGGCGCCATCGTCAAGGTCGCCGGCATGAAGACGCTCCAGTTCCGCGGGCCTGCCCGCGTATTCAACTGCGAGGAGGAAGCCTTCGCCGCCGTGATCGAGAACAAGATCGAGGAAGGCGATGTCATCGTCATCCGCTACGAGGGCGCCAAGGGTGGACCCGGCATGCGCGAGATGCTGTCGACGACCTCGGCGATCTACGGCCGCGGCCTCGGCGAGAAGGTGGCACTCATCACCGACGGTCGATTCTCGGGCGGCACGCGTGGATTCTGCATCGGCCATGTCGGCCCCGAGGCGGCGGTTGGCGGCCCGATCGGATTGCTGAAGGACGGCGACATGATCGCCATTGACGCTACCAAAGGCACGCTCGACGTCGACCTGTCTCCGGCGGAGCTCGATGCGCGACGCAAGACCTTCACGCCGAAAAAGCACCTCTACACGTCGGGGGCGCTGTGGAAATACACCCAACTCGTCGGCCCGGCGCACAAGGGGGCCGTTACCCACGGCGGCGCCGATGCCGAAGGGCACATGTACGCCGACATTTAGCTCAGGAGACGATATGCCACGGATCGATTACAAAAAAGTCGGCGAGGAAGGCTACAAGCTCCTCGGGCAGCTTTCGACGTACGGCAAGAATTGCGGGCTCGACCATACGCTGACCGAGCTTGCCAAGCTGCGGGCGTCGCAGATCAACGGCTGCGCCAATTGCGTGAACCTGCACGCATCGACGCTGCGCAAACTCGGCGAGAGCGAGGAGCGCTTGCAGATGCTCGTGGTGTGGCACGAGGCGACTTGCTTCAGCGAGCGCGAGCGGGCGGCGCTGGCCTGGACCGAGGCGGTCACGCTCGTTTCCGAAACCCATGTTCCCGACGATGTCTACGAAGAGGCCCGCCGTATCTTTTCGGAGAAGGAACTGGTTGACCTGACCTACGCCATCGTCACCATCAACGCCCACAACCGGCTCGCGGTCGCATTCCGGATCGAGCCCAGGTCGCGGTGAGCAGGTGAGCATGGCGGCGCGCGGCGAGCATCGCTACACCGCCTCTTTGGTCTGGGCCGGTGCCGCAGCCGGCCCGACCGCGTCGTATCAGAGCTACTCGCGCGCGTGGCGGGTGGAATTCGACGGCAAGACCGCTCTCGACGGCTCGGCCGATCCGACGTTCCGCGGCGATCCCGCGCGTTACAATCCCGAGGAGCTGCTGCTCACGGCACTCGCGACCTGCCATATGCTCAGCTATCTGGCGCTGTGCTCCCTCAAGGGCATCTCGGTCACGTCCTATCGCGATCGCGCCGAAGGCACGATGGCGCGGGGAGCGGACGGCCGCACGCGATTTATTTCCGTTCGTCTGCATCCGGAAGTGACGATTGCCGATGGCGGAAAACTCGATCTCGCCCGCGCCCTGCATGAGAATGCGCATGCGGAGTGCTTCATCGCCAACTCGGTGAATTTTCCGGTCGAGAACGCACCCACCGTGACGGCGGACAGCGCCGTAGGCTAGCCCGCCAGCTCGCACCAGATCGGCACGTGGTCGGACGCCTTCTCGCGGCCGCGCTCTTTCTTGTCGATGTCGCAGGCCTTCAGGCGATCGGTCGCCTGAGGCGAGAGCAGGAGGTGATCGATGCGCAGCCCGAAATCCTTCTGCCAGCAGCCCGCCGTGTAGTCCCAGAACGTGTAGCGATGCGGCTCGTTGGGGTGCAGCGTGCGGAACGCCTCGGTGTAGCCGAGGTTGACGACGCGGCGGAATGCGGCGCGGGATTCCGGCTTGAACAGGGCGTCGCCGATCCACGCCTCGGGATCGTAGACGTCGTCATCGCTCGGAATGACGTTGTAGTCGCCGCCCAGCACCACGGCTTCCTCGAGCGCGAGCAACCTCTCCGCATGATCGTGCAGCCGGTCGAGCCAACGCAGCTTGTACTCGTATTTCTCGGTACCGACCGGGTTGCCGTTGGGCAGATAGATCGATGCGACCCGCACGACGAGGTCGCCGAAGGCCGTCACCGCCTCGACGTAGCGGGCATGATCGTCGCCTTCGCCGCCCGGCAATCGCTCGGTGATGTCCTCGAGGGGGGAACGCGAGAGAATGGCGACGCCGTTGTAGCTCTTCTGGCCGACGACGGCGCAGTTGTAGCCGAGATCCTCGATCTCCAGCCTCGGGAAGGTCTCGACCTGGCATTTGATTTCCTGGAGCAGCACCACGTCGGGTGCCGTTTCCTTCAACCAACCGAGCACGTTGGGAAGGCGCGCTCTGACCGAATTGACGTTCCAGGTGGCGATCTTGACCAAAGCTTTCGTCCTCGCGGCGGCGGCTCATCGCGCGCGAGTGTTCCCGCAAAGGCAGGATGCGTCAAGAACCGACGGAGACGATCAGCCGACCGAGAACGACTTGCCGCAGCCGCAGGACGACTGCGCATTGGGATTGCGCACGGTGAACGATGAGCCGACCAGCTCCTCGGTGAAGTCGACCTCGGCGCCGCCGAGCAGGCCCAGCGAAATCTCATCGACGACGAGCTTGGCGCCCTCGCGCTCGACCACCCGATCGTCGGGCGTCAGGGTATCGTCGAGGGTGAAGCCGTACTGATAGCCGGAACAGCCGCCGCCGGAGACGGCGAGCCGCAGCATGGCGGCGCTTCCTTCCGCGGCCACCAGATCGCGGATGTGACGGGCGGCGCGCTCGGTCAGCAGCAGGGGAATCTGAGAGGCTTCAGCCATGGGCACTCCTCGGGCGGCCGCGACGGACCGCATCCACTATGTAAGGCGAAGAGCCGCCGGTTCCAAGGGGCTATCCACAGGCCAGGCGGCCGAAATCGCCCCGGCCGTTGCGTCACGGGGGGCCCACCTGTAGGTTCGCCGCCATGTCCACAGTCCCTCTCGACGCCCTTCAGCCGAGCCGGGGCGGCGCGCCGTACGCCAGCCGTCCCGAGGCCAGCCACGGACGGCTGTACCCCGAGCCCGAAAGCCCGACGCGCTCCGTGTTCCAGCGCGACCGCGACCGCGTCATCCATTCGGCCGCGTTCCGGCGCCTCAAATACAAGACGCAAGTCTTCGTTTACCATGAGGGGGACAATTATCGGACGCGCCTCACGCACTCGCTCGAAGTGAGCCAGATCGCCCGTTCGGTGTCGCGCGTGTTCGGGCTCAACGAGGATCTCGCCGAGGCCCTGGCGCTGGCCCACGACCTCGGCCACCCGCCGTTCGGACATGCCGGCGAGGAAGCGCTTCACGGCGCCATGAAGGGCTTCGGCGGCTTCGATCACAACGCCCAGACGCTGCGCATCCTGACCGTCCTCGAGCATCGCTATGCCGAGTTCGACGGCCTCAATCTGACCTGGGAGACGCTCGAGGGCGTGGTCAAGCACAACGGCCCGATCCTGCGGCGGACAGAGGGCGAGGGAGCGCTGCCGCGCGGCATAGCCGAGTACAACCGCCGCCACGATCTCCATCTGACGACGTTCGCCGGCGGCGAAGCGCAGGTCGCGGCGATCGCCGACGACATCGCCTACAACAATCACGACATCGACGACGGCCTCCGCGCCGGACTGTTCTCGGTCGATGACCTCGAAGACGTGCCGCTCGCCGGCCCTGTGTTCCGCGACGTGCGCAGCCGCTATCCGGGCATCGAGCGCACGCGGCTCATCCACGAGGGCGTGCGGCGCATGATCAACCGCATGGTCAACGATCTGATCACCGAAACGCGGCGGCGCCTCGCCGATGCCAAGCCGCAGTCGGTCGAGGACATCCGGGCGCTCGACGCGCCGGTGGTCGCGTTCTCGGATGCGATGCGCGCCAACGACCGCGCGCTGAAAGATTTCCTGTTCGAGCGGATGTATCGCCATTACAAGGTCAACCGCATGACCAGCAAGGCCCGCCGGGTGGTGCAGGACTTGTTCGGGCTGCTGCTCGCCGAGCCCGGTTGCCTGCCGCCGGAATGGCAGCACCTGACCGACGGATCGGGCACCGCCGTCACCGCGGTGGTGGTCGCCGACTACATTGCCGGCATGACCGATCGCTTCGCGCTTGAGGAGCATCAGCGCCTGTTCGATGTCTACACGAAGCCAGAATGAATTTTTTCAAACACTTCCGCTCTGAAATTATCAAAACGCTCGAAGATATGACGGCGGAAGGAGAGCTTCCCGCCGGCCTCGATTTCGCGCGCGTCGGCGTCGAGCCACCCAAGGATCCGGAGTTCGGCGACGTCTCGACCAACGCAGCCCTGGCACTCGCCAAGGACGCCGGCAAGCCGCCACGGGCGGTGGCGGTGGCCCTCGGCCGCCGGCTCGAATCCCACTCCGACGTCGCCAGCGTCACCGTCGCGGGACCGGGGTTCATCAACATCCGCTTCGAGGATCGGTTCTGGTTCGGCCGCCTGCGCGACGTGCTGGCCGCCGGTATTTCCTACGGAGACTCCGACGTCGGCGGCGGCCGCGCGATCAATGTCGAGTACGTCTCCGCCAATCCGACCGGGCCGATGCACGTCGGCCATGCCCGCGGCGCCGTGGTCGGCGACGTGCTGGCATCGCTCCTCGCCAAGGCCGGGTTCCGCGTTGCCCGCGAGTACTACATCAACGACGCCGGGGCCCAGGTGGAAGCGCTCGCGCGCTCCGCGCATCTGCGCTACCGCGAGGCTTTGGGCGAGACCATCGGCGCGGTGCCTGAGGGGCTCTATCCCGGCGACTACCTCAAGGACGTCGGTCAGGCGCTGGCCGCGCGCGCTGGCCGCAAGTGGTTGCAGGTTCGCGAAGCGGAATGGCTCGGCCCGGTGCGCGATTTCGCCGTGGACCGAATGATGGCGCTGATCAAGGCCGATCTCGCCGCGCTCGGCGTGCGCCATGACGTGTTCGCCTCCGAGCGTGCGCTGCACGCCGCCGGACTGGTGCAGGAAGCGGTGGCGGAGCTGAAGCGCCGCGATCTCGTCTATACCGGCACGCTTGAGCCGCCGAAGGGCAAGCTGCCCGACGACTGGGAGCCGCGGCCGCAGCTTCTGTTCCGCTCGACGCAATTCGGCGACGACGTCGATCGGCCGTTGCAAAAATCCGACGGCTCATGGACGTATTTCGCCGGCGACATCGCTTATCACCTCGACAAGGTGCGACGCGGATTCCTCAGCCAGATCGACGTCTGGGGCGCCGATCACGGCGGCTACGTGAAGCGCATGAAGGCCGCGGTTATGGCCCTTTCGGACAAGCGCGCCGAGCTCGACGTCAAGCTGTGCCAGCTCGTCAACCTGCTGGACAAAGGCGAGCCGGTGCGGATGTCGAAACGCGCGGGAACGTTCGTGACGCTGCGCGACGTCGTCGACCGCGTCGGTAGGGACGTGGTGCGCTTCATCATGCTCACGCGCAAGAACGACGCGACCCTCGACTTCGATTTTGCCAAAGCACTGGAGCAATCGAAGGAAAATCCCGTCTTCTACGTTCAATACGCCCATGCTCGCGCACATTCCGTGTTCCGCAACGCCGTCGAAGAGTTTCCGGACCTCGACCTCTCCGCCGGCGCACTCCTGAACGCACCTCTTGAACGCTTGACCGCAGAGGGAGAAATCGGCCTGATCAAGCTCATGGCAGGCTGGCCGCGATTGATCGACGGGGCGGCTGAGGCGCACGAGCCGCACCGCGTCGCGTTTTACCTCTATGATCTCGCTGCGGCATTCCATGGGCTGTGGAACCGCGGCAACACGGATCCGTCGGCCCGCTTCATTGTACACGGCGAGCAGGAGCTGACGGCGGCTCGTCTCGCGCTGGTGCGCGGCATGGCTTTAGTAATCGCGTCGGGTCTTGCAGTGCTCGGCGTCACGCCGGTCGAGGAGATGCGTTGATGGCGGAATGGGAACGTCCTTCTCTGTCGAGCGGAACGAATGCGAAGAGCGGGAAATCGCGCAGCAAGAAGCCTCATCGCCTGCGCTGGGCGATCGGCATCGCAGCGCTTGTCGCGGCCGTGGGATTCGGCTGGGTGTCGTGGAGCGCCTATAAATCCGGCGGTGCCGGCAGCGACGGCGCGATGGTGCCGCTTCTGAAGGCCGACAGCGAGCCGACGCGCATCCGGCCCGACGATCCCGGCGGCATGACGGTGCCGAATCAGGACAAGACGATCTACGACGAGCTCGATCCCAAGCGTGCCGCGCCGAAGGGCGTCGAACGCCTTCTGCCGCCGCCTGAGGCCCCGATCAGCCGTCCGGCCGCCGCCTCGGCAGAAGCGCCGAACGATCAGGCGAAGGCGTCCGGCGGCAAGCCGTCGATCCCATCATTGGGAGAAACCGGCCAGCAGGCCCCGCGCGAGGTCGGGACGCCCGTCGTCAAGGGGCCCAAGGAACCGGAACCCGCCCCCGCGCCGCCGCAGAGCGCAGCGGTCCCTTCGCCGTTCACGAAACTGGAGGCGCCGCCGCGCACCCCGTCGAAGCCGGCGCCGTCGGCCGCACCCGCCGCAACGACCAAGGCGCCGGCCGGTGTGCGGATTCAGTTGGGGGCGGTCGGGACCGAAGGCGCCGCCCAGAAGGAATGGGATCGCATCCGCCGCGCCAACGGCGATCTGCTGGGCTCGATATCGCCCGCGATCGTGCGCGCCGACCTCGGCGCCAAGGGCGTGGTCTACCGCATTCAGGCCGGCCCCCTTGCCAGCCGGGATTCGGCCGCCGATCTGTGCGCCAAGCTCAAGGCCCGCAACGTCGGGTGCTTCGTTGCCCGTTAGCGGCACGCCGCGCGCGGTCGTCTATGGCTGCATTGGCCCGAAGCTGACCGCGGACGAGCGCGCGTTCTTCAGGGATGCCGATCCGCTCGGCTTCATCCTGTTCGCGCGCAATTGCGTCGAGCCGGCGCAGATCCGCGATCTCGCCGCCGAGCTTCGCGCGTCCGTCGGGCGCGCGGCCGCGCCGATCCTGATCGACCAGGAGGGCGGGCGCATCCAGCGCCTGAATCCGCCCCATTGGCGCGCCGCTCCGACCGCAGCCTCGCTCGGCGCGCTGGCCGTCCGCGACCGCGTCGCCGCCCGCGAGGCGGTGCGGCTCAACGCGCAGTTGCTCGCCGTCGAGCTCGCGGCGCTCGGCATCGACGTCGATTGCGCCCCGGTGCTCGACGTGCCGGTCGCCGGCGCCCACGACATCATCGGCGATCGCGCGTTCGGGGCCGATCCGGCGCTGGTCGGCGAACTCGGCCGCGCCGCCTGCGCGGGCTTCATCGCCGGCGGCGTGGCGCCGATGATCAAGCACATCCCGGGACACGGCCGCGCCCGCGCCGACAGCCACCTCGAGTTGCCGGTGGTCGAGACGCCGCTCGACCGGCTCGCCGAGACGGATTTTGCGCCCTTCGTCGCCAATGCCGACGCGCCGTACGCGATGACCGCCCACGTCGTCTTCACCGCGCTCGATCCCGAGTTGCCGGCAACGCTTTCCGAGATCGTCGTCGAGGGCATCATCCGCGAGCGGATCGGCTTCAAGGGCTTCCTGTTCTCCGATGACGTCGGCATGAAGGCGCTGGCCGGCCCGCTCGCCGACCGCGCCCGCGCGGCGCTCGGCGCCGGCTGTGATGCAATCCTGCATTGCAGCGGCGATTTCGCCGAGATGCGCGCGATCGCTCCCGCCGTTCCGCCGTTGAGCGCATCGGCGCAGGCCCGTTTCGGCGCAGCGCGCGATCGCATAGCGAAGCCGACTGCGTTCGACGCGCGCGCCGCACGCGATCGGCTCGATGCGTTGCTGACCCGGGCCGCGTGACCGGCACGAAGGAAGCGGAATAAATGGATTCGATCTACGAGGTTTCGGTCTGGCTCATACCGATCGTCGTCTCGATCACCTTGCACGAAGCTGCGCACGGCTACGCCGCGCTGCGTTTCGGCGACGACACCGCCCTCAGGGCGGGGCGCGTGAGCCTCAATCCGCTGCGGCACGTCGACCTCTACGGCACGATCCTCATTCCCGCCGTGCTGCTGTTCAGCGGTGCTCCGTTCCTGTTCGGCTACGCGAAGCCGGTGCCGGTCAATTTCTGGCGGCTTCGCAACCCCAAGCGCGACATGATCTGGGTCGCCGCCGCCGGACCGGCAATGAACATCGTTCTCGCGCTCATCTCGGGCGTGCTGTTCCATGCACTCGATGCGATGCCGCCGTCGGCGGCGACATGGATGGGGCACAACCTCGCCAATTCGATCCAGATCAATGCCGTGCTCGCCGTGTTCAACATGATTCCGCTACCGCCACTGGACGGCGGCCGCGTGGCCGTCGGATTGTTGCCGCGGGAGCTCGCAATGCCGCTGGCCCGGCTCGAAAGATGGGGGCTTGCAATTATCATCGGGGTGCTGTTCATCCTGCCTATGATCAGCCGTAACCTCGATGTGGCGCCGTGGCTTTTGGGTCGACCGATCGAAGCGCTCATCCGGGTGATCGCCACCGTGACGGGGCTGACGTAAGCCGTGGAGACTGCAACCAGGAATGACGAGTCCGATATGACACTCGCCGCCGATACGGCCACCTTCGCGCCGGAAGGAGAGGGAGGGCCAGTTCAGCTCACCCTCGACCTCGACGGCTTCGAAGGACCGATCGACGTCCTCCTCAATCTCGCCCGCGAGCAGAAGGTCGATCTCGCCAAGATTTCGATTCTTCAGCTTGCCGATCAGTATCTCGTCTACATCGCCAACGTCCGGCGCATCCGACTCGAGATCGCCGCCGACTACCTCGTCATGGCGGCGTGGCTCGCCTACCTCAAGTCGCGCATGCTGCTGCCCGAACCGGAGGGGGAGCCCGATCCCACCGCCGAGGCGATGGCGAGCGCGCTCCAGTTCCAGCTCCGCCGGCTCGAAGCGATGCAGGAAGCCGGCATTCGCCTCATGGCGCGCCCCCTGGTCGGCCGCGACGTGTTCGAGCGCGGCGCACCGGAAGGCGTCAAGATCATCGTCAATGAGACGCTCGAGCCGAACCTCTACGAGCTGCTCAAGGCTTACGGCGCGATCCGCGGCCGGGACGAGGAGGCGGTTCTCGAGATCGCCCCCTCCGAGCTGTTCTCGATGGAAGTCGCCCTGATTCGGCTGCGCGATATGCTGGGTGGCATACCCGACTGGACCGAGCTCACGGCATTCCTGCCGACCGATCTCCGCGACAGCCTGGTGACGCGCTCGGCGCTGGCAGCGACCTTCGCGGCGTCGCTCGAGCTGGTGCGCGAAGGCATGGTGCAGTTGCGTCAGACAACCGCCTTCGCACCGATCTATCTCCGTCGCGTCGGCAGCGGCGGAGCGAAACCCTCTTCGCCCGAGTCCGAGGGCGAATCCAAACCCGAGTCCACGTCATGACCGAGACCGAAGCCCAAGCAACCGAAGCCGAAGCCGCGGAAGCAGCTGAGGCCGAGGCGCCGTCCGATCACGGCGCCGTCCAGCCGCCAGAAGCCGATGCGCAGGCGCTCGGGGACGTCGACCCGTTGCGCCTGCTCGAAGCGCTGTTGTTCGCCGCCACCTCGCCGCTGTCGGCCGACGAGCTGCGCGAGCGGATGCCGGACGACGCCGACGTCGGCGGCCTGCTCGGCGAGCTCGGAGAGATGTATGCCAATCGCGGCGTGCATCTGGTCGAGGCCGGCGGTCGGTGGAGCTTCCAGACCGCGGCCGATCTCTCCGGTTATCTCCGCGTCTACGTCACGCGCACGCGCAAGCTGTCGCGCGCGGCGGTCGAGACGATGGCGATCGTCGCCTACCATCAGCCGGTCACCCGCGCCGAGATCGAGGAGATCCGTGGCGTGGCACTCTCCAAGGGCACGTTCGACCAGTTGTTCGAAGCGGGCTGGATTCATCCTAAAGGCCGTCGCGAGACCCCCGGCCGTCCGGTCACATGGGCGACCACCGACAAGTTCCTCACCGATTTCGGTCTCGCCGATCTCGACGCGCTGCCCGGCCTCGAAGAGTTGAAGGCGGCGGGACTCCTCGACAAGCGCCCGGCGATCCAGATCAGCGAGGGGCTGATGAGCGAGGGGGGCGACGATCGCCTCGTCGTAACGCCGCTGGCCGCCGCCGAAGGAACCCTCGAAGCCGCGGAAATATCCGAGGCGATGGAAGATGCGCGCGCGCCGGAGTCCTCGGCGGACGCCGAGGACGATGCCGCCGATGACAGCGACGACGAGTTCGAAGACGATGACGAGTTCGAAGACGAAGATGAAGACGACGATGCCGACGAGGAGGGGAGCGACTCCTCCGCACCCGGCGGCGAAGCGGAGCGCAAGCGGTAAAAAGCAACTGCGGCCGAGAATAAATCTCGGTTTCTGACGCTTTCTCCCTACATAAGGGGCACGGGGGCGACGTTGCGGGTATTCCCCCTTTCTGCCATTATCTGCGGAAATCCAGCGGGTTCCGGCCCGTGGCGATGGAGAGTTCGATGGGCGGCTTAAGCATTTGGCATATCCTCCTTGTCCTGGTGGTCATCATGATCCTGTTCGGGGCCGGCAAACTGCCCCGCGTCATGGGTGATTTGGCAAAAGGAATCAAGAGCTTCAAGGAAGGTCTGAAGGACGAATCTCAAGATACTCCGAAGGCCGTTCCGTCCGATTCCGGAGCGACGGCCCGGGCCTCGGAAACGCAGTCCCCCAACGAAGTCCATAAATCCTAACGCAGCGCCGCCCGCCCGCGCGCCGGCGGGCATAGCGGGGCCGTCATGCTCTTCGACATCGGCTGGAGCGAGATGCTGGTGATCGCGGTCGTCGCGTTCATCGTCATCGGTCCCAAGGAACTGCCAAACGTCCTGCGCACCGTGGCGGGCCTCGCATCGAAAGCCCGCGCCGCCGGCCGTGTCTTTCAGCAGCAGCTCGACGAGGTGATGCGCGAGGCCAACACCGACGATCTGCGCCGGCAGGTCGACGACGCGCTGCGAATCGATCAGCAGGCGGCCGAACGGGCCGTGACCGGCACCGTCGATCCCAAGGGCGAGATCAACCAGATCTGGAACGAAGCGTCGGCCATTCCCGATCCGGACGCCGGAGCAGGGGTGCCCGAACCGGAGTACGCGCCGCCCGCTCCATCGGGCGAAACCGCGCCGTTGCCGGCGCCGTCGCAAGATGCTTCTCCGGCATCGGAGCCGCCCCAGCCCGCTGCCGAGGAGTCCAAGCCGTCACCCGGAAAAGCGCCGTGAGCCCACCCGATTCGCCGCCGCTGCCGCCGCCCGCGGATGCGGGCTCGCCCGAAGAGCACAAGATGCCGCTGCTCGACCATCTGGTCGAGCTGCGCAACCGGCTGATGTGGTCGACCGCCGCGATCCTGGTCGCCTTCGTCATCTGCTACATCTTTTCCGAACACATCTTCAATTTCCTGGTCAAGCCGCTGGCCGACATCTACCAGGGCCAGACCGGCCGGCGGATGATCTACACCGGTCTCACCGAGGCATTCGTCACCTACATCAAGGTGTCGCTCTACTCGGCTTTTTTCGTCGCGTTTCCGTTCATCGCGTCGCAGATATGGATGTTCATCGCGCCGGGGCTCTACCGAAATGAGAAACGAGCCTTCCTGCCGTTCCTGATCGCGACGCCGGTCCTGTTCCTCGCCGGCGCGGCGTTGGTCTACTACTTCATCTTTCCCGCGGCGTGGTCGTTCTTCGTTTCGTTCGAGCAGCCGCCCGATGCCGCGGGCGACCTGCCGATCCAACTCGAGGCGCGGGTCAGCGAATATCTGAGCCTGGTGATGACGCTGATCCTGGCGTTCGGCATCGCTTTCCAGCTTCCGGTTCTGTTGACGCTTTTGGCCCGCGCCGGCCTCATCACCGCGAAAACGCTGACCTCGAAGCGCCGCTACGCCATCGTCTTCATATTCATCGTCGCCGCGGTGCTGACTCCGCCCGACGTCATGAGCCAGATCGGCCTCGCCGTACCGCTGATGGTTCTCTACGAAGGTTCGATCTTCGCCGTGCGGATCATCGACAAGAAGCGGGCGAAGGCCGAAGCGGACGAAGCGGCCGGGAGTTCAGTGCCGCCGGAAGAGAACGCATAGACCGACCGGGATCGCCGAGCCCCTCGACTGGGAATCGCCGCCGCCGTATAAACGGGCCAGCCGTTCCGCACCTCAGATCCGATGCACGATCTCAAAGCCATCCGCGACAACCCCGAGGCGTTCGACGCTGCTCTCCGCCGCAGGGGGCAAGCCCCGCTGTCGCCCACGGTTCTGGCACTCGACGCCGAGCGCCGCGCGGAGATGACCCGCGCCCAGGAACTCCAGGCCGAGCGCAACAAGCTCTCCAAGGAGATCGGCGCCCTCAAGGCACGCGGCGAGGACGCCTCCGCCGCGATGACGAATGTATCCGCCAGCAAAGACGAGCAGGCCCGGGCCGAAGCGACGGCCGGAGAGCGTGAGCGCGAGCTCAACGAGCTTCTCGCCGCCGTTCCCAATCTGCCGGCGGACGACGTGCCGGACGGCGCGGACGAGAACGCCAATGTCGAGATCCGCAGGTGGGGCGAGCCCAGGAGCTTTCCGTTCAAGCCCAAAGAGCACTTCGAAATCGGCGAGGCGCTGGGGCAGATGGACTTCGACCGCGCGGCGAAGATGTCGGGCGCCCGCTTCGTCGTGCTGTTCGATGGCCTCGCTCGGCTCGAGCGCGCGCTTGGCGCGTTCATGATCGATCTCCACGTCCGTTCCTCCGGCTACCGCGAGGTGCTCCCGCCCTACCTCGTGCGCGACAGCGCCTTGTTCGGCACCGGACAACTACCGAAGTTCGGCGAGGATCTCTTCAGGACCACGACGGACCACTGGCTCATCCCAACCGCCGAGGTGCCGCTGACCAATCTCGTCGCCGGCGATATCCTCGACGAGGACAAGCTGCCGCTGCGCTTCGCGGGGCTGACCCCGTGCTTTCGCGCCGAGGCGGGGGCGGCGGGCAAGGACACCCGCGGCATGATCCGCCAGCATCAGTTCGAAAAGGTCGAGCTGGTGTCGATCGCGCATCCGGATAAATCGGACGAGGAGCACGAGCGCATGACTGCGTGCGCGGAGGACGTTCTGAAGCGCCTCCGGCTGCCGTACCGCGTCGTTACTCTGTGCACCGGCGACATGGGCTTTTCGGCGCGAAAGACCTACGACATCGAGGTGTGGCTGCCGGGGCAGGGGCGCTACCGCGAAATCTCGAGCTGCTCGAACTGCGGCGACTTCCAGGCCCGGCGCATGAACGCTCGTTTCAAGGCCAAGGGCGAAAAAGGGACGCGGTTCGTCCATACTTTGAACGGCTCGGCGCTGGCGGTCGGACGCACACTGATCGCCGTCCTCGAAAACTATCAGGAGGCCGACGGCTCGGTGCGCGTTCCGGACGCGCTCAAGTCCTACATGGGAGGGGTCGAGGTCATCGAGCGCGCATCGTGAGCGTCGTCGGAAATCCGTGGTCATGAATCTGAAGCCCCTCGACATCAAGCACGCCCGCATCCTCGTTACCAACGACGACGGCATCCACGCTCCGGGGCTCAAGGTTCTGGAGAAGATCGCCCGCAGCCTGACCGACGATGTCTGGGTGGTGGCTCCCGAGGTCGAACAGAGCGGCGCCAGCCATTCGCTGACCGTGAGGGTACCCCTGCGCATCCGCAGGCTTTCGGCGCGCCGTTACGCCGTCAACGGCACGCCGACCGACTGCGTGCTCCTGGGCATGCTGCAGATCCTCAAGAAGCATCAACCGGACATCGTGCTGTCGGGCGTCAACGGCGGCAGCAATCTCGCCGAGGACGTCGATCATTCCGGCACCGTCGCCGGTGCGATGGAAGGCCTGATGCTCGGGTCGCGCGCCGTGGCGCTGTCGCAGATGATCCGCACCGACGGGCCAATTCACTGGAAGACGGCGCTGCACTACGGGCCTCGCATCGTCCGCAGGCTGGTCGAGGCGCCGTGGGCGCCCGATGTGTTCGTCAACGTCAACTTCCCCGATGTTCCGGCCGCGAGCGTCAAGGGGATTGCCATCACCTGCCAGGGACGGCGGCGGCTTCATGAGCGCATCACCGAATCGTTCGATCCGTTCGGCCGCGCCTACTACTGGATCGGCGCTCCGCGTCAGGATATGCCGTCGAAGGAAGAAACCGACACCGCCGCGACCAGCAGCGGCTATATCTCGGTGACTCCGATGCATCTCGACCACAGCCATCGTGGGATGATGCGAACGCTGCAGACCGTCTTCAAACGGAAGTGATCGCCTTGTCATGACGGTTCTCCATGACTGAGCCGCGCCAAATCCGACTCCTGATGGAGTTGCGCACTCTGGGCATCGGCGACGCCAAGGTTCTGGCGGCGATCGAGCGGGTGCCGCGCGAAGCCTTCGTGCCGCCGCAGTTCCTCGACCAGGCCTACGAGAACACGGCGCTCCCCATAGGCGAAGGGCAGACCATCAGCCAGCCGCTGGTGGTCGCGCTGATGACCCAGGCACTGGCGATCGACAAACGCATGAAGGTGCTCGAGATCGGCACCGGCTCCGGCTATCAGTGCGCGGTGCTCGCCCGGCTCGCCCGGCGCGTCTACACCATCGAGCGTCACCAGAATCTGCTCACGCTTGCGGAGCAGCGTCTGCACCAGTTGCGCATCACCAATTACACGGCACGGGCCGGCGACGGTTCCAAAGGATGGCCGGAACAAGCGCCGTTTCCGCGCATTCTGGTGACCGCCGCGGCCGCCAAGATGCCCGAGGCGCTGATCGAGCAGCTCGAGGTCGGCGGAAAAATGGTGATCCCGGTCGGCGACCGCCCGAGCGACCAATCCGTGATGCGGGTGACCCGCACCGAGACCGGCTACACCACGGAAAACCTGTTCCCCGTGCGCTTCGTTCCGCTGGTACGGGACGAGAGCGAGCGCTCGAAGGCCGGAAACTGAACGCAGGCCGCGGTTGCCCCGCCGATTCCCCCTCGGTTAGAGTGGCCGCCATGATGGAGAACGGCAACGGCAGGACGTTGACGTGGGCGGCCATCGCACTTCGCTCCGGGGCCGTTCTCGCGGCAATCTTTCTCACGGCAGGGTGCGTGCGGTACGGGCCGCCAGCGCCGGTCGACGATCGCTCGCACGCATCGGACGCGGACCGCTCCTATCGTCCAGCTTCCTCCGCTCCGACGGCGCGGCCATCGGACCCGGTGACCGTCGCGCTGGCACCGCGCAGCGCGATCACCTCGGCGCCGCTCGATAGCCCGTCGCCGCAACCGCCATCCTCCCAGCCGCAGTCCCTGGAGTTGCCACCGCCCAGACCAGCCCAAAATGCCCGGCCGCAGTCGTCGATGCCATCGAGCTCTGCCGAGATTGCGGTGCAGGTGGCGGCGGGCCAGACCCTCTATGCCATCTCGCGCGCTCACAACGTGCCCGTGCGGGCGCTGATCGAGCTCAACAACCTCGATCCGCCCTATGCGCTGCGCACTGGCCAGACGATCCGGATTCCCAATCTTCCGACCCACCTCGTTGCCGAAGGCGAGACGCTGAACAGCATCTCGCGCGTCTATGGGGTCGGCGTCCGGGCGCTCGCGGAAACCAATCGTCTCGAGCCGCCATACCGGATCGTGCCCGGCTCCAGGCTTCTCATTCCCCGCGCCGAAGGAGCTACTCCGGCAGTCGCCACAGCGACGCTGACGCCGACGCCCCACGTGCTCACGCTGCCTCCGGGAATGGTGGACACCGCGGCACCGGCGGCGCCGAGCGCGCCGATGTCATCGCCCGAGCACGTGCTGCGCTTGCCGCCGGGCATGGAGAACGCGCCGCCGCCCGAGAGCGCCGCAGTCGAGCCCGCATCGTTGCCGGTGGCGCCGTCTCCACCCACCAAGGCGCTGCCGGGCGGCCATGGGTTCCTGTGGCCTGTGCAAGGCGAGATCGCCTCGGGCTTCGGGCCGAAGGCCGGGGGCACCCAGAACGACGGCGTCAACATCGTCGCCCGGCGCGGCACCGCGGTGCATGCCGCCGCCGATGGCGTCGTCGTCTATGCCGGCAACGAGCTGCGCGGCTACGGCAACCTGCTGCTGGTCCGTCACGCCGGCGGCTGGATGACCGCGTACGCCCACAACGACGAGCTGCTGGTCGGACGCGGGGCCAAGGTGAAGCGTGGCCAGGTCATCGCCAAGGTCGGCGGCACCGGAGGCGTGTCCAGCCCGCAGTTGCATTTCGAGCTGCGTCAGGGCGGGCGTCCGGTCGACCCGCTCCAGGTGATGGGGCCGATGGGGCGGTCGTGACCACGCCGACGGATCAGCGTCCGCGCGGCCGAGCCTTGGATGCGCCTTCCGCGAGCTCGCCGGCGAGATCCTGAATGAATTGCCAGGCGACGCGGCCCGAGCGCCCACCGCGGGTCACCGACCACTCGTTGGCCCGGGCGAGCAGGTCGTCGCGTCCGATCGTCAGGCCGAGATCCTTGGCATAGCCCTCGACGATGGCGAAGTAGGTGTCCTGGTCGCACGGGTGGAACCCGAGCCAGAGCCCGAAGCGATCCGACAGCGAGACTTTCTCGTCGACCACTTCGGCGGGATTGAGGGCTGTGCCGCGCTCGTTCTCGATCGCCTCGCGCGGCATCAGGTGGCGGCGGTTGGACGTGGCGTAGAACAGGACATTGTCGGGCCGGCCCTCGACGCCGCCCTCGAGCGCCGCCTTGAGCGACTTGAACGTCGAATCGCCGCCGTCGAACGAGAGATCGTCGCAGAACACCAGCACGCGCCGCTTCTGCCTGCGGAGAGCGGCCAGAAGATCAGGCAGGGTGCGGATGTCCTCGCGGTGGATCTCGATCAGGCCGAGCGCGGGTGGTGCGCTCTTCTTGCCGGCGGCAAGCTCGCGATTCACCGCGCAGTGCACCGCCTTGATCAGCGAGCTTTTGCCGGTGCCGCGCGCGCCCCACAGCAGTGCGTTGTTGGACGGCAATCCCTTGGCGAAGCGCCGGGTGTTGGCGAGCAGCGTGTCGCGCTGGCGATCGACGCCTTTGAGGAGCGAAAGCGCAACGCGATTGACGCTGTCGACCGGCACCAGGCTCCGGGTGTCGGCGTGCCATACGAAGGCCTCGGCGCGGCCGAGCGCGATGGCCGTCGGAGAGGCGGGAGCGAGGCGTTCGAGGGCGGCGGCAACGCGGGCCAGAAGACGTTGATCGCGAAGGCTCATTTGATCTCCGACGGCAGCGGGACGCGGCACGGACGAGGGGTTGCAACCGCGCCGGGGGCCGCTATAGTCCCGCAGGTTTTTTACCAATCGGGAGCACCTGATGTTTATTTCATCGGCCTGGGCACAGCAAGCGGGCGGCTTCAGCCTGCCGGGCGTGCCGGAAGGCGTTTTGCAGTTCGTCCCACTGGTTCTGATCTTCGCGGTCTTCTATTTTCTTCTTATTCGCCCGCAACAGAAGAAGATGAAGCAGCACCGCGAGATGTTGAGCCAGGTCGCGCGCGGCGATCGCATCGTTACCAATGGCGGCCTGGTTGGCACGATCATCAAGGTGCTGAACGAGAATGAGCTTCAGGTCGAGATTGCCGAGGGCGTCCGCGTCCACGTCATGCGCGGCATGATCGCCAACGTCATCAACAAGACCGACGCGGCGAAAGAATAGCGTTCGTAGTTTAATTCCGTAAGGGCCGTCGACGATGTTGCACTTCCCGGTCTGGAAGGTCGTGGTGGTGGTGCTCGGCTGCGTGCTGGGCGTGCTGTTCGCGGCGCCGAACCTTCTTCCCGATCAGGACATCGCGCACCTGCCGGGCTTCATGCCGCACCACAAGATGAACCTGGGCCTCGATCTCCAGGGCGGCTCGCATCTTCTCCTCGAGGTCGACTTCGACACGGTAATGCGCGAGCGCGCTCAGGCGCTGGTCGATTCGGCACGCACCGTCCTGCGACGCGAGCGCATCGGCTACCAGGATCTCGGATCGAAGGGCGATTCGGTGTCGTTCACCCTGGTGAACGCCAACGATGCCGAGCGCGCACGGACCGAGCTTCGCAAGGCCGAGCCGGACATCGTCATCGACACCCAGGACAAGCGCGTCACCTTCCGCTACAGCGATCAGGCGACGATCACGCGCAAGAACCAAATTCTCGAGCAGTCGATCGAGATCGTACGCCGCCGGGTCGACGAGATCGGCACCTCCGAGCCGACGATCCAGCGCCAGGGCGATAACCGAATCCTGGTTCAGTTGCCGGGCCTGAACGACCCGGAGCGGATCAAGAACCTGCTCGGCAAGACCGCGAAGATGAACTTTCAGCTCGTCGACGTGTCGATGCCGGCGGCCGAGGCGCGGGCGACCGGTCGCATTCCGCCCGGCGACGAACTCCTGCCCGAGGACAAGGGTCACGACGCCCAGGGCCAGCCGATCTATCACCTGGTTCAAAAGCAGATCGCCGTCGGCGGCGAGACACTGGTCGACGCCCAGCCCAACTTCCACGACGGACGCCCGGTGGTCACGTTCCGCTTCGATACCTCGGGCGGACGCAAGTTTGCCGAGATCACCCGCAACAACGTCGGCCGTCCGTTCGCCATCGTGCTCGACAACAAGGTCATCAGCGCGCCGGTGATCCGCGAGCCGATCCTCGGCGGCAGCGGCGAAATCTCCGGCAATTTCACGACGCAGGAGGCCAAGGATCTGGCGCTGCTGCTGCGCGCCGGAGCGCTCCCGGCACCGCTTCAGGTGGTGGAGCAGCGGTCCGTCGGCCCAGATCTCGGCGCCGATTCGATCGCCGCCGGCAAGATCGCCTGCGCCATCGGCCTCGTCCTCGTGCTCGTCTTCATGGTGGCCTACTACGGCCTGTTCGGGCTGTTCGCCAACATCGCCCTGATCTTCAATCTGGCGCAGCTCGTGGCGCTGATGTCGCTGCTCGGCGGGACGCTGACCCTGCCGGGCATCGCCGGCATCGTCCTCACCATGGGTATGGCGGTCGACGCCAACATCCTGATCTACGAGCGCATTCGCGAGGAGCAGCGGCTCGGCCGCGGCCCGATCGCCTCGGTCGACGCCGGATTCCAGCGCGCGCTGACCACCATTATCGACTCCAACATGACTCACGTCATCGCCACCGCGATCATGTTCCAGTTCGGCGCGGGCCCGATCCGCGGCTTCGCAGTGACGTTGCTGCTCGGCGTTCTGACCACCATGTTCACCGCAACGATGACGACGCGGCTGATCGTCACCTCGTGGCTCCGGCGCACGCGCCCCGTCCACATTCCGGTCTGAGAGGCGACGATGAACTTTCCGCACCTGCGCTTCGTCCCGGACGACACCAAGATCGACTTCGTCGGCAAGCGGTTTTTCGCGTTCGGTTTCTCGATTCTGATTCTGGTCGTCGGCTTCGGCTGGTACGCCATCCACGGCCTCAATTACGGCATCGACTTCCGCGGCGGCATCCTGATCGAGGCTCAGACGGCCGGGCCTGCCAAGCTCGACAACA
>Ga0070714_100000327_pt1 | contig 35921 bp, 36 predicted proteins | sample LARL83metaG_FD_65450 | JGI IMG/M metagenome (GOLD analysis project Ga0070714, IMG submission 65450) | Corn, switchgrass and miscanthus rhizosphere microbial communities from Kellogg Biological Station, Michigan, USA - LAR L8-3 metaG | ecosystem: Host-associated > Plants > Roots > Rhizosphere ... | reverse complement strand
CGGCGCCGACGCGCCGATCGTCAAGTTCCGCGGCAGCACGCTCTGCACGCTGCGCGCGGGAACGGCGGCGCCTGCACGCGCGAGCGTTTGCACCCGCCGCAGCAACTGCCGGTCGTCGGCGGGAAACGCTTCAACCGAAGGGATGCGCGCGGGCGCGACGGATCGGCTCGTCATCTGCTGCGCCGCGCGAACAACGCTTTGCGCGCTCGACGGCGTCGTAACCGTCAGCGTGTCGCCCGCGAACGAAGCCGCAGAGGAAGAACCCGACACAATTGCTACAAGCGCTTGATGCGCCCCGGCCACGATCGTACCGGTGCTCGTCAGGCCGGACGTCTGAAAGTACGAAACGGGACCGCCGCCGGCCGGGGGCGGGGTACCCAATACCGGGGGCATGACCTGCGCGCCGGCACTCTGCGTTGCGGAGCCGCCGCCGCAACCGGCGAGCAGCACCGTGAAAAGCGAAACAAGCGCGGTCACATACCGCGGCTGCACGAACCCCATACTTGAGGTATCGGAAGCACGGCGGAGTGCCGTTGCTTGCTTTTACGAAAACAAAACGGCACGCCGAAGGGCGTGCCGTTGTGTCCGATGATCGGTGAGAGATTACGCGGTGAGGGGACGGTCCTCGGCTTCGGTCGCCGTCACGACGTGCGTGAAGGTGCCGTTCTTCGATTCTATGCCGCGCTTGAATTCCGTCGTGAGCATGCTCTTCGCGGAGAGCACTTTGGCCGCGTGCTCGCAGGCCAGCCATGGATTGGTGTGGTCGCCGCACGTATAAAAGTCCATCGCAGCATAGCCCTTTTCAGGCCACGTATGGATGGACAGATGCGATTCCGCCAAGATGACGGTACCGGATACACCCTGCGGCTCAAACCGATGGAAGGCGCTCTCCATAATAGTCGCCTTGGCTGCTCGAGCGGCGGCGATCATCATGGTATGGACGGCATCGACGTCCGTGAGGGCCTCCGGGTCACACCCAGACAGTTCACACACAATGTGCGTACCGAGTGCCTTCAATTCTCGTCTTCTCTCCTCGACCTTGGGGGAAATCCCACCTCCGGACTCGTCGGCTGGCGCCTGCAGTGCAGTCACGTCCCCGACCTATCGACGGGCTCTTGCCGGCGCTTTTGCGGTGCGCGGGCGACTCGTCGCGATGGCGCGTTGGGGCGCGCCTCCCATAACCGTGAGTCCGGTCCACAAACCAGACTCGCGAGAATGATAAGCCCTATCGCCCCCCCTGTAAAGGACTTCCGGCGAAAAAGTTCCGGGAAAGGAAGAGGCCCCGGCCTGCAGAGGAGCCGGGGCCACTCGCCGTCGCGCGAGCCGTTTACGAACGCGCCGACGTTTTTAGGGCCCTATCCAAACCTGGACCGGTTCCGTTACGCCGCTGGTGATGGAGTACGCTGGGGCGCTCGATCCGCTGAGCGGCTGGTTGTAGACGTCGATGGAGCCCGAACCGCTGCCGCCGTGCTGGTCACCAACGTACAGCGTGCCGGTGGAGATGTCGGCCGCCAGACCGTGCGGATCGGTGTTCGAGATCGTGAACGCCGGCGTGCTGCTTGCGTTCATCGGCAAGTTATAGACGTCGATCTTCGCGCCCGATGCATCTGCGCCGTAGAGATACGTTGCGTACGATGCGAGTCCGTACGTCCCCGGCTGCGGCACGGTCGTCGGCGAGCCCGTGTAGGGCGAGGCGAAGATGTCGATCTGGTTCATGCCGAGATTGCCGACATACAGGTTGTTGCTGTAGTCCATTGTCAACGAGAACGATGAAGCGTCTCCGAAGATGGTCTTGGACGGTGTGCTGCTGCTCGTAAACGGCGGCGAGAACTCGAGGACGCCGCTGCTCTCCGTCGCGGTGTAGAGATTGCCGCCGGCATCGAAGTACAGCTGCCCGGCCTGTGCGCCGCCCTGGAACTGTGCGACGGGCGATGCACCTGCCGTCAACGGCGCATTGAAGATGTAAATGAAACCGACGTTGTCTTCAACCGCGACGTAGTTACTGTCTGCGGCGACGCCCCACACGGCTTCGCCGATGTTCACGTTCACGGCCGGCGTGCTCGAACTGCTGAACGGCGAATTATAGACGAGGACGTTGTTGCCGCTGCCGTTCGCGACGTAGAGATGCTGCGTTGCCGCAGGAGTTGCAGTCGGTGTGGGCGTCGGTGCCGGTGTCGTCGTCGGTGTTGCAGTCGGCGCGACGGTCGGCTTGGGTGAGGGCGACGGCGTCGGCGTGACGGGGATCGACGCATATTGGAAGAGGACGTCCTCTGGGTGCGCGCCCGCCGCGAGCTTGTACGTCGTGCTGACTTTCTTCAGATAACCATCCACAACGCTCACCGTGTCGTCGTTGCGATTTGCGACGTAATAGGTGTACCCCGTGGAATCGACGCCTCCGGGCGCGTTTCCGACGGTCACCGTAAAGTCCACCGTGGCATATTTTGCATCTATGCCGGTGATCTGATTGGTAATGTCGTTGACGACGATCACTTCTCTGCCTGCCATATAGATATGGCCGGCACCCGGAGTCAGTTTAAAAGTTTTAACCGGAGACAGACCGGTGATGTACGCCCCCGGCGCGACCGCTTGGTACTCGCTGACAAGTCCGTCATATGCGGTGTACATGAACACATAGTCGCCGGAGCTCAACGGATCTTCGTACCCCACCGCACCTTGCAATCCGTTCGCCACGTTAAAGGCCGCCGTCGAACTCGTGCTCGGAGGACTTTTCTCGAAGAACACGAGCCGGTCGTTGTCCTCGGCCAGCATGTTGAGATAAGCGTCGTACGATAACGGGTCGCCCGACGTCGGAATGGTATTGAGCACGCTCAACGTCTTGGAGTCGATTTGCGTGATCGTCTTCGACCCGTGGTTTGCGACGTCGACGACGTCGTAGCTGCCGCTGACGGCACTTGCGTCAACCCATTCCGGATCGCTTCCGACGGACACCGTGCCGACGACTTTTTCCGTATCCATGTCGATCTTCGAGACGGTGTTGTCGCCGGCGTTGGCAACCCATAACGAATGCGAAGTGCGATCCCAGGACATTTTCGTCGGCGTTTTTCCGACGGGTATCGTGGTAAGCAGATTGCCGGTTTGTGCGTCGAGCACGGCGATCTGATTGAGACCGCCCTCGGAAACGTACAGCCGCTCCTGCGTCATCGGCGTTGGCGTCGGATTGACGGGAGGGGTAGTTTTGCTGGTTGTACACGCCGGCAGCAACGCGACCGCCGCCGCCAACGCAAAAAATAAGACCGTCTGATTTCTCTGCATACATGCACTCCTTGCCGGTGGATGGATTCACGCTCGAATCTAGCCGAGCAGCAAGGGCGCGCGCATGAGTAGTTCCACTTGAATTGAAATTCGGACGGTACTCGGACGGTAGCGCGTTATGCTGCGCGCATGCAGAGAATACTCACCCCACGGGAATTCGAGATCGCACAACTGGTAGCACGAGGCAAGACGAATCGCGCAATCGCCGGCGCTTTATGCGTCAGCCAGCGTACAGTGGAGAATCACCTGTACTCGATCTATTCGAAGGTTGGCGTCAGCAGCCGCACGGAACTAGCCTTCATCATCTACCGAAGCAACGATCTGCCGTTAGCCGTGTAAAAACATCGCAATGCTTGCCCGATTGCGAGGACCTCGCCTCGGAGCGCAACAATGCTTGCCTGAAATGGCGCTCCTTCGGCTCTTCGGGCATCCGGTACTGGAACGCGACGGAACCCGGGTGGCGATCGGGGTTCCGCCGAAGGCCCTTGCGCTGCTTGCCGTTCTCGCGGCAAATCATACGCGTCCGCTCTCGCGCGAATGGCTGGCGCAATCCTTATGGCCCGACGTGGATCCGGCCGACGCACGTGCTAATCTGCGCCGCCATCTTCATTTATTGTCTCGTACCGTGGGCGATGACGCTCTTTTACTCGCCCGGCACACCGCGCAGTGGAACGTTCAGGCTTCCACCTCAGTGGACGTCGCGCGGTTCGATACGTTCTCGGGCGCGGAGCCGGCGCTCGCAGCTCAGGAATACGGCGGCGAACTTTGCGCGGGCGTCGAGGATGAAATTCTTGAGCCGCTGCGGCTGCGTTACCGTTCCGCTTACGAAGAGCTCCTGCGCAAGCTGACGTCTTCGGCGCGTGCGGCCGCCGACGACGCCGCGCTCGCGGTGTGGCTGCAGCACTCACTCAATCACGACCCGTTCGACGAATCGGTCATCCGTGAAATGATGCTGCTGCGTCGGCGGCACGGCGATCGTGCCGGCGCGCTTCGCGAGTACACCGCCTTCGCGCAACGGTTGCGGAGCGAGCTCGGCTCGGAGCCCGATCCGCAAACCGCTGCCCTTTATGCGGAGATCGCCGGAGACGAAGCGGGGACGAACGCGCGGCATAACCTCCAGGCCAACGCCACGACGTTCGTTGGCCGCGAGCGCGAGCTGGCAGCCCTGGCGCATGCGCTGCAGGAACACGGCTTCGTAACCCTCACGGGCTCCGGCGGTATCGGCAAAACCAGACTCGCCACGCGCGCCTGCTTCGACCTGCTCCCCGCGTACCCGGACGGTGTATGGTTTGTGGAACTCGACCATTGCGAAGACGCGGCGGGCATTTGGGAGCGTCTGGCGACCGCGATGCAGATTCCAGCCTCGGCGGCGCCGGAAAAACGCGTCATCGAGGAACTCGGCAGCAATCGCGTGCTGCTTTTCTTCGACACGTGCGAACATGTACTGGAGCACGCACGTCGCGTCGTCCAAACGCTGCTTGAAAAGACCGGATCCCGCATTTTGGCGACGAGCCGCCGTGCACTGCGCACACCGCGCGAGCACGTGATAGCCGTTGGTCCGCTCGATATTCCTCCTGCCGATCTGCACGGCGAATCGCCGCTTCGATTCGGCGCATACCGATTGTTTCTCGAGCGTGCGGCAATGATCAATCCGACGTTCCGGGTCGTACCGCGTCAAATGCGAGCGCTCACCGAGGTGCTGCAGCAGGTCGACGGGTTACCTTTGGCTATCGAACTGGTGGCTTCGCGTGCGAACGTCCTGACGATCGAAGGAATGCGTAAGCGATTAGCGGTGGCGATGCGCGCGGGCCAGCGTACAGCGGCAAACGCTCGAGCGCAGACGATCGACGACGCTATTGCGTGGAGCTATGACCTGCTCTCGCAGGAGCAGCGACATCTTTTCGCGTGCCTGAGCGTCTTCAAAGGTTCTTTTGACATCGACGACGTCGAAAGCGTTTGCGGCGGTTTGGAACATTGGACCGAGTCGTTGTTCGAACTGGTTGATGCATCACTTGTCTCGATCGTTTCGGGCGATGGGCAGGGACGATACCGCATGTTGGAAACGACGCGAGCGTTTGCGTACGCCAAATTCGCAAGCGAGGAGAACGCGCAACGATTACATCAAGCGCATGCCGAGCACTTCGCGGCCAAAGCCGACGCACTGCTCTTGGTACCCGAAGACGGGTTTGCGGACATGCTCGAACGCTTGTACCAAGCAATGCCGGATTATTTGTCGGCGCTCGACTACGCTTGCAACAGCCGTAGGATTCCGTGCGCGATGCGCCTTTTCGAAGCGTTGCAGCGCTTCGGCATTCGCTATCACTTTATCAACGAGTTGATCGGGTTTGGTCAACGCCTGCTGGAAATAACGGCCGCAGCGGAGAGGGCGCGCATAGCGCGCTTGACCGGCATGCTCAAAGACACGATGGGCGAGCACCAGGGCTCGGCGAACCTCTTCGAAATTGCGGCGGCGTACTATCGTGAAAGCGGCGATGAGGCCAAGCTTTGCGATGTGCTTTCGGGCCTTGCCGTCGTGGCGTTTCATCTCGGACGCTATGACGAGTGTGAACGGCAGTTCCTCGAAGTGCGCGAGCGTACCGAACGCTCGGGCGATAAGCTGCTGCACTTAAAAACGCTGGGACGTCTGGGCGCACTCTATCTCTCGCAGGGACAGCTGGAGAAATCGATAGCGCTGCTCGACGCGGCGGCAGACGGACTACGCACGTTGGGAGAATTGCGCCAGCGCAGCTACGCGCTTAAGAATCTCGGAACGGCATTCCACTATGCCGGACGCCAGAGGGAGGCTATCGCACGCCTCGATCAAGCTCTAGAATGCACGCAAGCGACGAGCGAGATCCCGCTGCACGCAAATGCCATGTGCGTGCGGGCCTGCGCCCTCCGCGAGCTCGGTGACATGGACGGCGCGCTCGACTCGCTGATAGCGGCATCGGGCTGGTTCGTCAATTCCGGCGGAAGCGATCTGGCTGAGTGCTTGGAAGACGCGGCCAGCACGATCTGCGCTTTAGGTGAGCACCGGATTGCCGCCCGCCTGATCGGTTTTTGCGACGCCGTACGCGCCGCGGCGGGATCTCCCGTGAACCCGGGACTTCGCGCGTATTATGATCGTACTGACGGCGCGCTGCGCGACGCATTAGGAGCCGAGTTCGCCGCTCTTCGCGCACAGGGCGCCAAAGATACGCGTGAGGACGCTTGTGCTCTGGCAGGCAAGGTGCTAAGCGATCTCAAGCGGGACCGGTCCGGCGATAGCCTGCTAGCCGGATAAGGCGGGCGACTCCAGAGATAATGAAGATACGACTTAACTATCTTGACTATCGCCCCTTGCCGGGGTAGCCTGAGAGAGCAATGGCGACCCAATTGAAGACCGCCCCCATCGGCGGCGAGTACGAGCACGGCTTCCACGACCCCGAGAACTATGTTTTCCAATCGGGCAAGGGGCTCACGCGCGAAATCGTCGCCAACATCAGCGAATTGAAGAACGAGCCGGGTTGGATGCGCGATTTCCGCCTGAAAGCGCTCGACATCTTCCTTAGTAAGCCGATGCCGTGGTGGGGCGACACGCAGCGCCTGGCCGAGATCGACTTCGACAACATTCAGTATTTCGTCCGCGCGAGCGACCGGGCCGAAAAGAGCTGGGACGACGTTCCTGAGGACATCAAGAAGACGTTCGACAAGCTCGGCATCCCCGAGGCGGAGCGCAAGTTCCTCTCCGGCGTTTCGGCGCAGTATGAATCGGAAGTCGTCTATCACTCGATCCGCAAGGATCTCGAGGACCTCGGCGTCATCTTCTGCGACATGGATACCGCCGTTCGCGAGTATCCCGAAATCGTCAAGAAGTACTTCTCGACCGTTATTCCGCCGGCCGACAATAAGTTCGCCGCCCTGAACTCGGCGGTGTGGTCTGGCGGTTCGTTCGCGTACGTGCCGGCCGGCGTGGAAGTGAAGACGCCGCTGCAAGCCTATTTCCGCATCAACAGCGAGAACATGGGGCAGTTCGAGCGCACGCTGCTCATCGCCGAACCCGGCGCCAAGTTCCATTACACCGAAGGCTGCACGGCGCCGAAGTTCTCTTCGAGCTCGCTGCACAGCGCCGTCGTGGAACTGATCGCGCAAGAAGGCTCGACCATCCGCTACACGACGATCCAGAACTGGTACAAGAATATCTTCAACCTCGTCACCAAGCGCGCCGTCGCGTACAAGAACGCGACCGTCGAATGGGTCGACGGCAACCTCGGCTCGCGTTTGACGATGAAGTATCCGGCAATTTACTTGATGGGTGAAGGCGCGCGCGGCACGATTCTCTCGATGGCCGTCGGCGGCGAGGGTCAGCATCAGGATGCCGGAGCGAAGGTCATTCATGCGGCGCCGAACACGACGTCCGTCATCACGAACAAGTCGCTTTCCGCGCACGGCGGAAAGACGACGTACCGCGGCCTGGTCGAGATCATGCCGAACGCGGTGAACTCCCGCACGCACGTCAAGTGCGACGCCATCATCATGGACGAAGAATCGTCGAGCGACACGAAGCCGACGATGAAAGTCCACGAGCAGCAATCGACCGTGGAGCATGAGGCAAGCGTCAGCAAGATCAGCGAAGAGCAGCTCTTCTACGCGATGAGCCGCGGCCTGAGCGAAGCGGATGCTCGCGGACTGATCGTCAACGGCTTCTTCGATTTCTTCGTCAAGGAACTGCCGATGGAGTATGCGGTCGAACTCAACCGCCTCATCAAGATGGAAATGGAAGGCAGCGTCGGTTAAACTCTCGGCGCTCGTCTCGTCCTGGTGATCTTGTCGAACTGCGGGGCCGCTCGAAAGGGCGGCCCCGATGTATTTTCGAACGCGGCGGTATGGCCGATTATCCCGTTGCAAAAACCACCGACATTACACCCGGACGCACGCTGCGCGTGGTCGTCGACGGTACCGAGGTGCTCTTATGCAACGTCGACGGAGCGATCTACGCCATTGAAGACGTGTGCACGCACGACGGCGCGCCGCTCGATCAGGGCGAGTTGGAAGAATGCCGCATCGTGTGCCCGCGTCACGGCGCGGAGTTCGACGTGCGCACCGGCGAGGTGCTCAAGCTTCCAGCGGTAATGCCGCTGCCGACATATTCAGTCCGTATCGAGGACGATAACGTCTACGTCGACGTCTAAACGCCGGCGTTTCCCCGGACCTATCTCCTATGCGCTGGGCGCGGTACTGGCGCTCGTTCTTCTTCTGATTTGCGCGTGGGCGGTGTGGGTCGCGCTCGGGCTGCGCGCCGTTTCGCAAACGTCCGGAACGCTGCACGTGTCCGGGTTGGACGGCCCGGTGCGCATCGTCCGCGACGCGCGCGACATTCCGCACATCTATGCATCGAACGCTCACGATCTGATGTTCGCGCAAGGATACGCGGAAGCGTCGGATCGGCTATTTCAGATGGATTTGATCCGCCGTTTCGTCTACGGCCGCCTTGCAGAAGTCCTGGGCCCGGCCGTCCTGAGCGCCGACGAGCACGCACGCATCGCACCGATTCGCGAGATCGTTGCCGATCAATGGAGCCACCTGGACGCTTACGATCGCGAATTGGTCAAGGCATTCACGCAAGGCATAAACGCAGCTATGCAGCGCGAGCCGCTCCCCGTGGAATTTCACATTCTGCTCTACAAACCCGAGCCGTGGAAGCCGCAGGATTCTTTGGCCGTCGGCATGGCGACGGCGCTCGATCTGATCGATCCGTGGGACGACGTGATCCGGCGCGATGCGATTGCAAAGGACAAGCGCGCGGCGCCGCTTCTCGATCTGTATTCCATCACCGACCCCGCGTACGATGCGCCGATCGACGGAACGCACATAGCACCGGTGCCGGCGCTCGCAAATCGCCGCGGGGAGCGAAAGGCGGCGATGGTGCTGCCGCAGTACCGCGATCGCCCGCCGATCGGCAGCAACGAATGGGCGGTCGGCGCAGCACATTCCTTTACGGGGCACGCGCTGCTCGCAAACGATCCGCATCTGCGCCTCGGCATCCCCGGCGTCTGGTATCTGGTCGATCTGCACCAGGGTGCGTTTCACGCGGCGGGCGGTTCGCTCGTGGGAACGCCCGGCGTGGTGCTCGGGCACAACGAGAATATCGCGTGGGGCGCAACGAACGGTACGGTGGCGACCGAGAGCGTGTACCGCGATTCTCTCAAAGATGCTCGGAAGCGCGTGGAGGTGTTTCACGTCCGTACGCAAGGCACGCGCACGTTTACGTATTACCGCACGCGCCATGGATTTGTGGCGCAGACGCACGGCAAAACGGCGTATGCCGTGTATTGGCACGGCACGCTTTCGCCTGCGACGCCGCTGACGGCATTCGAAGCGCTCGATAAGGCGCAATCCATCGCGCAAGCGTTCGCGGCGCTTCGTACGTACCCCGGCCCGCCGCAAAACTTCGTGATAGCGGATCGAAGCGGCGCGGTTGCGTATCACCTCGCCGGGCTGATTCCGGACGATCCGCTTTGGGGACTGCGCGTTCACGCGCCGGGCGATCGGGTATCTCGTGCGCTGCCGTTCAATGAACTGCCGAGCGTGCTGGCATCGCGCGATGCGATCGTCTTTACGTCGAACAACCGTATGTACGGCGCCGGATATCCGTACCGCCTTACGCCGAATTTCGCCGCGCCGTATCGCGCCCGCCGCGTAGAGCAGCTGCTGCACAGCAAACCTCGACTGAGCGTCGCGGACTTCGCGCATTTTCAAACCGATACGCTCTCGCTGCCCGAACGCGATATCGCGCGCGACACGGTTGCCGCGGTCAAGCGCAAACACCTCGCAAACGATCCCGCACTTCGTTCGTACGTGAACGCGCTCGCCGGCTGGGACGGCAGATTCGACCCCGATTCCCGCGGCGCGCCGATCGCATGGGAAGCCCGGCAGATCGCCGTCGCAAATCTCGCAAAATACAACGCGGGAGGCCTGGCAAAAGACTATCAAAGCAGTGCAAACAACGCGGACCTCATGCTGCTCATGCGCGTATTACGCGAACGCCCGCGCGGCTGGTGGCCGCACAGCGACTATGACGCGCTGCTGGCCGGCGCGCTGCGCCTGGCGGTGAAAACCTACGGAACGCGCATGCTTGAGCCATGGGGCGAGTACGGGCGCTTCACCGTTCGTCATCCGCTCGCGACGCTCGGCATGTCGTTTCTCAACGGCGCGGCGTTCGAGGGCAACGGCGACAGCTTCGGCGTTCACGTGCAGACGCCGACGCATTCCCAAAGTTTTCGGGCAGTGTGGGACGTTGGCAATTGGGATGCAGGCGGCATGGTGATTCCCAGCGGTGAGTCCGGCGAACCCGCATCCGGACACTACACCGATTTGAGCCCAACGTGGCAACGTGAGACGCTGGTGCCGCTCCCCTTCTCGGATTCCGCCGTTCGCGCGAACGCGCGGCAGACGCTGACGCTGCTGCCTTAACCCTTCTGCCGCTGCCAGCGCAGCGTCGCAACCGCGTTGCGGGACATCCCTTCACACCACGTGGTGAAATAGCGGCGCGGAGGCACGCCGTCATCCTGCGTCGCGAAACGATATGCGAGCACCGGTCCGGGAACCACGTGCGCACATGCGCGCGCGAGTTGCGCCGAAAAATCGGCGCGAGATGCGAGCGGCACCTTATCGACGAAAAGCGCGCGCTCCGGCCGATCGACGTCGGTGAACCACTTGCGCGCTTCTCCGCCCTGCGCGTCGTACCCGATCACCACCGGGCGCACGCCGGCGTAGAAATCGAGCAGCGAAGAAAAACCATATCCGTCGGTCATAGCGACGGCGTGCCGCTGCGCGGTAAGCGTCGCGACGTCGCGCGCGAGCGGCGGGTACGTGAACATTTCAAACGGGCCGCCGTCCGCTAAGCGTATCCCACCCGCGCGCAGCGCCGCGTAGACGCCGCCCGGCGCCAATCCGGCGATGAATATGAGCGCCGTAAGTAGCACCGCCGGCGCAAAAACCCACGATCTCCATTGCAGCGGCGCGCGGCCGAGGGCAACGCACGCGGATACGAACGGCCCGATGAACCAATATACTTCGACGCGTTCGTGAATCGAAAGCAACAGCAGCACTGCGGATAACGGAACGGCCGTAAAGAGTATCAGCGGCTCTCTTTCCCGCACGAGCACGAGCGTTGCCGCGATCCACAGCCCCGGCGAAAACGCCAGCGCATCGAGCCCGTAGAGCATAAGCGGACGCAACGCTTGCACTTCATCGGACGGATGACGCGTAAGCAGCGCAAACGTGAAAGATATCCAGTGATGCGAGGCGTTCCACCAAAGGTACGGCACGTAGCACGCCAGCGCGAGCCCTAGTGCCACGCCGAATCCTCGCCGCCATACGCCGCGGTACTGGGCAGTGCATGAGGCGGCGACGATCCCCGCAACGAGCGCCCAGCCGAACGCGCGCGAAAGCAGCGCAAACCCAAGCGCAAATCCCAAAGCGGCGAACCACGACACGCGTTGTTCGCGAAATGCGCGCACCGCGAAATAGATTGAAGCGGCCCATCCGAGCGCAAAGGGTCCGTCCGGCGTCGCACTTCCGAATGCGATGGTGAGAATCGGCGCCAGGACGACCGCAAGCGCGGCGAGCGCACCGGCCTTTTCGTCCGCGGCGAGTTCTTTCGCAGCCGCGCCCGCAAAGATTGCCGCGAACAAACCGCACAGTACGAAAGCGATTCGGACCGAAAAAGGCGAGTGGCCGAGCCACGAAAACATCGCGATGCAAAATGCGACGGCGGGTGGATGATCGACGTACCCCGCCGCAAGGCGGCGGCTCCACTCCCAGTAGTACGCTTCATCGCCGGTGAGCGGCAACGACGCCGCAAAAACACCGCGAAGCGCCGTCACAACGATGACGGCGCCCGATGCTATCAGAACGGCACGGTGCGCGCGCATGGCGCGCAGCTACTTACCCGGTTCGTTCCCCGCCGCCTGCAGTGCATTTTGTAAGAACGTGAACACCGCGGGCCATGCTTGCTTTGCGGCATTCACGTTCGCTTGGGGCGTTCCGCCCAGCAGCAGCGTCATGGGTCCCATGGGCGCCTGCGTCAACGGATGCTGCGGCGATGCAAGTAAGAAGACGTGTCCGGCGCCCGGATACTGCAAGAACCGGTCCGCGTACGGATGACGATGCGCGTGCAAGTACTCCATACCGATCTGCGATTGCGCCACGGAGTTCCAGATCTGGTCGTCGCCGGCTGCGAGCATGAGCACGGGACCGCGGATATTCTCCAAATGAAACATCGCTGCGGGAATCTCAGATGTGTTTTGCTGCATGGCCGCGTCGTAGCCTTTGCGCAAATCGAGCGGTTGATGCGTGGTGAACGCGGCGCCGAATACTTCGCCCATCGTGCTGGAGTAATGAACGAACGGTACCGGTTTTCCGCCGACCGTCCACGAGGACGTCGCCGGCCCGGGACCTTGCGCGATCCCTTGCCACGCAAAGGGACTGGGCACGTCGGCAACCACCGCGTGAATCTGCGGATACGTCGAAGCGGCCAGGAGCGCGAGTTCGCCTCCCTTGGATGCGCCCATGATCGCGATGCGGTTCGCATCCACGTCCGGGCGCCGCGCGATGTCGTCGATCGCTTTCCCGATCGTTTCAACCGGAATGTTCTCCAGGGTCTGGGGCAGCCCGGGCATTTTGAAGTACGCAACGGATGCGGCAACGTATCCTTGCGCGGCGAATTGCGGCGCAATGCGCGCCATCATATCTCCGCCTTCCGATCCGCCGAGCATCAGGATCGCCGGATGCTTACCGGGGGTTTGCGGCGCGCAAATCGTTCCAACGAACGCCGTAGCGGTGCCGCATGACGGCGCGGGCGCCGGGGAAGCTGCGGCGAGTAGAAAAGCGAGCGTAGCGAACATGATTCTCCTTTTTTGACTAGCGCCAACAGACGCTACGCTATGACGCTGCGTCAAAGTCAATCGCCGGACGGTGCGTTCTCGAGCAGCGCCTGCATTTCGCGCACGTGCGCGGCGAATGCATTGCGACCGGCGGGCGTCAAACGATAGCACGTTTGCGGGCGGCGGTTGACGAACGACTTTTCTTCCTCGAGGTATCCGGCATGGGCGAGTTTGGAGAGATGCGCGCCCAGGTTGCCGTTGGTCGTTTTTGTTGCCCGCTGTAAGGCGCTGAAGGCGATCCAATCCCCGGGAAGCAGCTCCGCGATCACGCGCAGGCGCGTCTTCGACAGCAGCAGTTCATCCATAAAGCGGCGATTCTACAGATTAGTCTGTAATATAGACTATATTCGGCACTATAGCGGGCAAGCGGCCTTGCCGTCAAGCTCGCGTACAGGGCGCACGGTGTCGTTGACAGCCGGCTCGGGGGTCTGATAATCTTCCAAAGTTATGTACGCGATTATCGAGACGGGCGGAAAGCAGTATAAAGTCTCGGAAGGCGACGTCATTAAGACGGACCTTCTGGAGAGCGAAGTCGGAGCCGATGTGACTTTCGATCGCGTCGTGCTTGCCAGCAAGGGCGGCGACTCGGTTACGGTCGGTTCGCCCCTCGTGAGCGGCGCGACGGTGGTGGGCACGGTCCTTCGCCAGGACAAAGACAAGAAGATTCTGGTCTTCAAGTACAAGCCGAAAAAGCGCGTGCGCAAGCTCACCGGCCACCGCCAGCCGTTCGCCGAAGTCAAGATCACCAAGATCCAGCTTCCGTAGGAGCGCAGTGCTCCACGTCGTTTTTCGCAGGGACAGCCGCAACCGGCTGTCCTCTGTTTTTGCGTCCGGACATGTCGAGATCCGCGAGACCAGCTCGGACGAGTATTCACTCGTCTGCGCCGCCGTTTCAGCGATCTTGCAGGCCGCGCGCCTGGGACTGGAAGGGCACGTGAAGATTCCCGTCGAGGCCGCGCAGCAACGCGGAGAACTCTCCATGCGCTGGCCGCGGAACGCACGTGAGGATGAGCGAGTGGCGGCTATCCTGGAGACGGCGCGCCTGTCGGTGGAGCAGATCGCCTCGCAGTATCCGCAGCACGTAAGCGTGCGCCAAGAAACGGAACCGTAACCAGGTGCCGGTAAACCGGGTATGATAAGTGTCCACGTCGCAAACTTGGAGGCATCATCACTATGTCTGAGACGTTCCGGTCGACGCCGTCGGAGCAGCAGTGGTCCGGCAGCAACGGCTACAAAGGCACGTACGCGGAGAACGCCAGCGTGAGCTACGAAAACACCGAAAATACCGGCAGCAATGAAGTAGGCAAGGCGCTCCTAGTCGGCGTGCTGGGCGGACTTCTCTCCGCCGCCGGATACCTGGTCTACCAGCGTTTGCCGGAGGATCAGAAAGAACGCTTGCAGAGCCAGGCAAAAACGATGCTGCAGCAGCGCATCACGGAGATCCGCCAAAACTTCAACATTTAACCGGCGCTGCGCGCCGCAGATTCGAGCACCGCGGTTTTACTGCGGTGCTTCGTCGTTTGAGGGCTCGGGTTCGGGCTCGTATGCTTTCGGCTCGGATGCTTCCGGGGCGGTTTCGCGCACCGGCTCCGGCGGCGCGGGGCGAGGCGGTTCGTTCACGTCGGCGGCCCGCTCCATCTCGCGAACGAAGGACTGCGAGGTGTTCTGCACCTCGCGCATGATGCGCCCGGCTTGCCGCATGATGCCGGGCAGCTTCTCTTCGCCGAACACGAGGAGCGCGAGCACGCCGAGGATGGCCATATCGGGGAGGGACAGCACGACCTCACCTTTTCCCCGCCGCAATCGGTAGCCTGCGGCGTCTGAGGATGCAACCGGCAGCAGGGCCCTCCTGCGCCCCCGTGCAAGGATGGGCGGCCTGTGAAGATCATCTACACGCGAGGCAACCGGACCGAGACGCTCGCGTCCCTCGCAACTCTTCGCAAGATCCTCAACCGCTTTGTCGCCCATCGCGTCTTCTACGAAGTCTCGAGCCGGAACAAGCGCGGGCATGAATTCTTTTCGGCCAAGAACGTCTTCGTGGTGGGCTCCATCGAGGTCGTCAACCGCGACTATCTGACCATCACGATCTTCGACGCGAACAACCAGAGCCACTCAATCGAGATCCTCAACCCCGCCACGATGCGCATCTACGACGAGATGCCCGGCAAGGGGTTTGCCGTTTCGTTCATCAGCGATACCGAGTCGGGGGTGGAGTCGCGGTGCTACCTGCGCGATGAAGGCGAGGAGGGCGACGGGATCAAGCAGCAGACGGCTTTGGAGAAGATCACGCTTCCGCAGCTCTTTGAATATTTGGAAGAGATCACGTCAGCCGATCTCGTGAAGTAACCTTACTGGATGCGGTAGATTGCGTCGGCCAGTACGCCGGGTTCTACGCGGATTGCGGCTAGGACGCCCGGGGCGTGAATTGCTTGTGACGCAAGGCCGAGCGCGAGCTGTTTGGGGTAATAGCGGTCGTCGACGCGCTGCGCACCTTCGATGAAGATGTTGTAGGCCTCTTTGTTGAGCCACATGCTCGCGCGCCCGTCGGGCGTCTTGAACGCGAGCGTATCATAACGCGCCATCGCCGGCTGCTCGCCGCCTTCCATGCGATCTTCAATCAGGCGCGTCATGCCGGCGTTCTCGCCGACCTCGGCGCCGAGAACCTTTTGACGATTCACGACCTCGGCGATCGCCGGGCCGACCGCGGGATCGTCCAGCAGCGAGAGCAGGATCGCGCGCGGCGTAATGAACGGCTCTTTTAGGTCGATCGCCGTTCGCGCCGCGCGCCGCATAACGCTCAGCAGCTCCGCGGTAAGCGGAACCTGCTCCATCTCGGGCATATTCCTTACTTCCTTTGCTTCCGCACGACGCGCCCCTCTAAGCGGTGCGCTTTGCGCAGCTCGCGCACCGAGTCGCCGGTACGCCCCAAGCGTTTGTACGCGACGCCGAGGTTGTGGTGCGCCAGCGCGTAGTCTTCGTCGCTGCGCACGGCCGACTCGTAATATTTGATAGCCTCGTCCGTCTCGCCGGCCTCCAGATGCAGGTTGCCGATGTTCACGAGCGCAGGGGCGAACTTCGGCACGATCTCGAGCGCCTGTTCGAATGCGGCGCGCGCCTCGTCTTTACGCTCGAGTTCCACGAGCGCGACGCCGCGCTTGTTCGCGGCCGCGGCGCGCTCGGGAGCCGCGGTCTGCGGGTCGGCGAGGATCGCGTCGAGCCGGCCCATGGCCTGCTCGTAGTTGCGGTGCGCCATGTCGCGCAGCGCCAGTTCGTAAGGCGTGTAGAGCTCGGGGCGAAAAAGAGCGAGGAATGTGCGGAAGTTGAAAGACACTGCCACGTATGTTCACGATCGACGTGCTCACGCTCTTCCCCGAGGTTTTCGCTCCGTTCGTCGGACTCTCGATCATCGGACGCGCGGTCGAGGCCGGCATCGTGGACATTCGCTACCACCACGTTCTGGACGCCCTGCACGGCAACGAGCGCGCGGACGACGTGCCCTTCGGGGGCGGCCCCGGCATGGTGATGCGCATCGAGCCGCTCTCTCGCATCCTGGACGGCATCATCGCGGCGGCGCCGCCGCAGGAGCGGCGGCTCATCGTCGCTCCGGCACCGGCGGGCGATCGCTTCACGCAGGTGCAGGCGCGCCGCTTCGTCTCGGACTTCGACCGCCTGGTCTTCGTCTGCGGCCACTACGAGGGCATCGACGACCGCCTCGGGCGGCTCTATCCGGTGGAGGAGTACTCGCTGGGCGATTTCGTGCTCACGGGCGGCGAGCTGCCCGCGCTGGCGATGATCGACGCGACGGTCCGGCTGCTGGAGGGCGCCGTGCGGGCCGAGTCGCTGGTGGATGAATCGTTCTCGGACGGTGCGCTCGACTATCCGGCCTACACGCGGCCCGCGGAGTTCCGCGGGATTAAGGTCCCCGACGTGCTGCTCTCCGGCAACCATGCCGCCATCGCCGCCTGGCGGCGCGAGCAATCGCGTGCCCGGACCCGTGCCCGCCGCCCCGACCTGGGCAAGAGCTAACCCGTTGCGCCCGGGGGGCGCCCATGTTATCATCCGAAGGTTGCCGTGGGGCCAGCCCCAAGGCCTTTTTGATTCGCGCCTGATAAGAGAATTACCAATGAACGTCATCGATGTCTTGAACCAAGAGCAGCGCAAGGAGTCCGTGCCGGAGTTCCGTCCGGGCGACACGGTCAAGGTCTACTCGAAAGTCGTCGAGGGCGGTAAAGAGCGCATTCAAATGTTCGAAGGCGTCGTGACCGTTCGCAAGGGCGGCGGCGCGCAGGAGTCCGTCACGGTCCGCCGCGTCGCGCACGGCGTGGGCGTCGAGAAGACGTTCCTGCTGCACAGCCCGCGCGTCGATCGCATCGAGGTCAGCAAACGCGGTATCGTGCGCCGCAGCCGTCTGTACTACTTGACCGAGAAGATCGGTAAGGCCGCGCGCATCAAAGAAAAGAAAGCCGCGCGCTAAACGGCCCTGTCTCCGCTAGAGTTACTCGGGCTGATCGGCGTTTTCGCCGTCGCCCGCATCGCCCTTAGCCTGCAGCCGGTCGCGGCCGGTGCCTCCGGGCATGCGGCCGCCATCGTGCGCGAGTATCTCGATGCGTTCATCGTCGCAGGTCTAGTCGCGCTTTTTCTGATCACGTTCGTGGTGCGTACGTTCTACATTCCGTCGGAATCGATGGTACCCACGCTGCAGCAGCGCGACGTGCTGCTCGTCAACGAATTCGCGTACCGCTTCGGAAAGCCGCACCACGGCGACATCGTCGTCTTCAAACCGCCGATTGCCTCGCCCGACAACTTCATCAAACGCGTCATAGCGGTTCCGGGCGACACACTCCGCGTTTACGGCGGTAAGGTCTACGTGAACGGCAAGGCGCTGAACGAACCGTACATCGCGCAGCCGCCGCAGTACGATTTGGAGATCAAGAACTACGACATCTACGTCGACGACGGATACGGTTACGAGCCGCTCAGCCGCACGAACGCGAACATTCCGCCGCGTTCGCTTTGGCAGGCTCCGGATCGCGTGCCGAGCGGCTTTTACTTCGTGATGGGCGACAATCGCAACGACTCGGACGACTCGCACGTCTGGGGCTTCGCACAGATGCACGGGCGTTTCGCCAGCGGCCCCCTCGCGAAAAAAGAAACCACGGCACAGTTCACCGGCCGCGCATTTCTGCTTCTCTGGCCGTTCAACAGACTTAGGATCTTAGATTAATGTTATTTGCAGGGAGCCTCGGGCGGAGTGCCGTTTAAACATGGGAGCTTTTGCTTTGACTCCGAGTATGTTGTTGGGACTGGTGGGCGTCTTCGTCGTCGCCCGCTTGGTGCTCACGTTCCGCGCCGTACGTACGAACACGCAAGGCCGAGCGACCAATTTTGCACGCGAGTATCTCGACCCGTTCATTTACGCCGGCATCGCCGCGTTCTTGCTCATCACGTTCGTCGCGCGCACCTACTACATTCCGTCCGGCTCGATGATTCCGACGCTGCAGATCGGCGACGTGCTGCTGGTCAACAAATTCGAGTATCGCTTTCATAAACCCAACGAAGGCGACGTCGTCGTCTTTCCGCCGCCGATTCCGACGCCCGACGACTTCATCAAGCGCGTCATCGGCCGGCCCGGCGATACGCTGCGCATTCAAAACGGCGTGGTATACCTGAACGGCAAAGCGATGAAGGAGCCGTACATCAACGATCCGCCGGCATACAATCTGGTGATCAAGAATTACGGAATCTACGTTCAGGAACCGGGCGGCACGTATCAGGCCCTCGATCCGTCGCAAGCGAACATTCCGCCCCGCAAAGACTGGACCGCACCGGATCGCATACCGCCGAATTGCTACTTCATGATGGGCGACAACCGCAACGATTCCGAGGATTCCCACGCGTGGGGTTTCGCGCAATTCAGCGGAGCCTTCGAGGCCGGTCCGCTCGCGGGTAAGCCGGCGCACTTCACGGGACACGCATTCTTGATTTTCTGGCCTCTGCACCGCGCACGGGTTTTGTGGCGATAGCCTAGAAACAGAATCGCGTGCTACGGCAACTGCATTGGCGTTCGGTCGCAAGCGCTAGCGCGCAGCTCGCACTCCTGGCCCTCCTCGCACTGGCGTTCTTCATGCGAACGCCGCAAGTCTCGGGCCTCTCGATGGCCCCGCACATCGCCTCCGGCGAATTCGTGCTGATCAACACCATCGTGTACCACATGCATCCGCCGGCACGCGGGGACATCATCGCCTTTCACCACGACGGGCCGACTCCGGAAACGTACATCAAGCGCGTAATCGGGCTTCCCGGAGATCGCATTCGCATCGACCGCGGTACGGTCTACGTGAACGGTACGCGCCTGGACGAACGGTACGTGCGCTACCCCGACGGCCGCAGTTTTCCTGAGGTGACGGTGCCGGCGGACCAGCTGTACGTGCTCGGCGACAACCGCGCGGACAGCGACGATTCGCGCTTCTGGGGCTTCGTGCCGCAGAATGCCGTGCTCGGGAAGGCGGTTGCCGGAATCTGGCCGCTCGGCCACGTCGGCGCGCTATGACCGTCAAACACGACTCCGACTTCGAGCAAGTCGTGCAATGGTATCCCGGCCATATGGCGTCGGCGATGCGCCGCATCGACGACTACATGAAGCTCATCGACATCGTGGTGGAAGTCGTGGATGCCCGCGTTCCGCTCAGCGGGGCGAATCCATATCTGGGCGCGCTCGCCGGAAGACGCCCGCGTTTGCTGGTGCTCAACCGGGAAGACTTGGCAGATCCCGCGGAAACGGCACGGTGGATCGCCTACCTGGAAAAAAACAAGCGCAAAGCGATTGCCGTGAACGGCCGAGAGCAATCGAGCGTCGGCAAAGCAAACTATTTTCTCGGCCAGCTCGCCGCGGGCGCGCGCGGAACCCAGCGCGTGATGGTCGTGGGTCTACCCAACTCCGGCAAGTCGTCGGTCATCAACGGACTACTCCACCGGGCCGCCGCGCGCACCGAAGATCGCGCCGGCGTCACGCGTGCGCTGCAGTGGTTCCGCGTCGGGCCGAACCTGGAGTTGATGGACACGCCGGGCATCTTGGTGCCGAAGATCTCCTCGCCCGAAGCACAGTGGAAGCTGGCGCTGGTCGGGGCCGTGCCGCGCGAACGCTACGATCCCGAGGACATCTCGATCCGGTTTCACCGCTGGCTCGTGGAGACGACCAAGGGGCGCACCAAGGTTCCCGACCTCGAGACGTTTGCGCGCGTTCGGGGGTTCATGCGCAAAGGCGGCGAGGTGGAGTATCACAACGCCGCGCAGTCGTATATCAAAGACTTCAACGACGGCAAGTTCGGTCGCATCAGTTTGGAGACGGTACCGCATGATGACGCCCAAACAACGTAAAGCGAAGAACGCGTACGAGCGCGAGCGGCGACGCCTGCACCGCATTCACGCGTTCGAAAACGCCGCGCGCGAAAAAGGCTTTGTCTACATCGGCGGCGTCGACGAAGTCGGCCGCGGCCCGCTGGCCGGGCCCGTCGTTGCAGCATGCGTCGTCGCCGCGGAGCCGCTGATGATTCGTGGGCTCAACGATTCCAAACAAGTGCTGCCCCTGCACCGGGTCGAGATCGCCGAGACGATCAAAGAGAAGTGCGCCGCCTGGAGCATCGGCGTGGCAAGCGTCGAGGAGATCGACCGGCTGAACATCTATTGGGCGAGCGTTCTCGCGATGGAGCGCGCGATCGGCGCGCTGTGCATCGCTCCGCAGTATCTGATCACCGACGCGGTGCGCATCCGCTCGTTTCTTGGGCCACAAGAACCATTAATCAAGGGCGACGCGCGGAGCGCCACCGTCGCAGCCGCGTCGATCGTCGCCAAAGTACATCGTGACAACCTGCTGGTCGAACTCCACCGCGTTGACCCGCGTTATGGATTTGCCGACCATAAAGGATATGCCACGCCGGAGCATTTGCGCGCGCTCAAGGAGCACGGTCCCTCGCCACACCACCGCTCGGGCTGGTGGCGCGTGCGTGAGGCGCAGCTCCAATTCGGGTTCGATGCCGCCGCGGCACAGTAACGGCGCAAAGGGCCGCGCCGGTGAAGATCGCGCCGCGGCCTTTCTGGAGCAGGCGGGCTATCGCGTCGTTCGACGCAATCTCCGGCTGCCGGGAGGCGAGATCGACCTGGTCTGCCGCGACCGCGATACCATCGTCTTCGTCGAAGTCAAACTACGGACGACGGGCCGGTTCGGCAGCGCGCTCTCTTCGGTGAATGCGGCCAAACGCGACACGCTTCGCAGGCTCGCGGCGGATTTCGTGCAAATCGTCGCTCCAAACGCCCACTTTCGCTTCGACGTCGTGGCCGTGGACGGAGACCGCTTGACTTTGCATAGGAACGCCTTTTAGCCCGTGGACACATTCATCGGCCGCACGCTGAGCGGGCGCTACGAAGTGCTTGAACTCATCGGGCGCGGCGGAACCGCGGACACCTATCGGGCGTTGGACAACGTGCTCGAGCGCGAGGTCGCGATCAAGGTTCTCATCGACCGTTCCGACGACGTCAACAAACGCTTCCTGCGCGAAGCGCAGGCCATGGCGAAGCTGAACCACCCGTGCATCGTGCAGGTCTTCGACGTCGGCGAGGAATCGGGCATTTCGTACATCGTGATGGAGCTGGTACGCGGCAAGACGCTGCGCGACTTGGAAGGCGGCTCCATCTCCTACCGCCAGGCGCTCGCATATCTCATCGACATTCTGGAGGCGCTGGAGTACGCGCACAACCAGGGCACGATTCATCGCGACATCAAGCCGTCCAATATCATGACGGTCGAAGACGGCAAGCACGTCAAGGTCATGGACTTCGGTTTGGCGCGGCGCACGAGCGACATGACGCAAACGACGCGCACGGGCCAAATCGTCGGCACCATCGGGTATTTGGCACCCGAGCGGTTCTTGAGCAAGCCCGCGGATATTCGCAGCGACTTGTATTCCGTCGGCATCGTCATGTACGAGATCTTCACCGGCACGGTGCCGTTCCGCAACGACAAGGACGATCTCGTCGCGACGATCTTCTCCCACGTTCACGACGCGCCCACGCCGCCGCACGAAATCAACCGCAACATCCCCGAACCGCTCGAGCGCGTCATTATGCGCGCCATCGACAAAGACCCGGGCAAGCGCTATCAAAACGCGCGCGATTTCGTCAACGATCTCCAGACGCTGCTCTCGCCCACGCCGGCGAAGAAACAGCCCACCGCCGATCGCCGTCCGAGCAGCACGAAGATCGACGTGAGCGATCCAAGCTTGCGCCAATCGCTGGATCGCGCGCTCGCGCCCTCGCGCAACCGCAACGACGCCTATGAAGCCGTGCTCAAAGGCATGCTCGCAACGCGGCGCCGGCGCTATGACGAAGCGAAAACGAACTTTCTCTCCGCGCTTCACGAGCTTGCGGCGATCGACAATCGCTTGGAGTATGCGAAGACCGCGCTCAAATACGGAACGATGATTCTGCAGAAAGCTTCGGACGGGCTGCGCGAACGCGACGAATTGCGCGACGGCGTGAACAAATTGAACGAAGCACTCGAGGTCTTCCGCGATTACGATCTCGCCGAGCAGATGAGCGAAACCGAATATTTGATCAACGCACTGGAGCGTACGGCCATCGGCTACTAAGCCCCAAACTATGCAGCAAGATCACCAGCAGGAACTCCGCCGCTCCGTTACGCCGTGGGGTTCGTACTCCTGGGGTTATGCAGACGTAGGCGCCGACATTTTCGTCGCGCTGGGGCTCGTTTTCGGCGTCGCGGGCGGCGCTTCGAACGTCGCGTTTCTCTTCGCCGGGCTGGTGTACGTGTGCGTCGGCTTGGCGTACACGGAACTTGCCGCGGCCTATCCGGTTGCCGGCGGCGGGCAGTACTTCGTCATGCGCGGCCTGGGCGATTTCTGGGGCTTTATCGCGGGATGGGCGGTGCTTCTCGATTTCACGATCGACATCACCCTCTTTGCCTGGGGCTCCGTGGGTTATCTGAGCCACCTGCCGGTTCTGGGCATCCTCGACGCGAGCGCGCATCCGCTGCTGCACTTTTGGGTGGTGCTCGGATTCGTCGTCGGACTCGCGGTGCTCAACGTCATCGGCGTGCGCGAGAGTACCGCGTTCAACGGGTTCGTGAGCGCGATCGACGTGATCAGCGAAACGGCGATTTTGTTCCTGGGCTTTCTGTTCACGTTCCGGCCCGAGCTTCTCGTGCACAGCATGCAGACGGGCTGGCCCGACACGTTTCAACTGATGAACGGCATCTCGCTGGCCATTATCTCCTTCGTCGGCTTGGAGTCGATATCGCACGCCGCCGAAGAGACCAGCCGCCCGGCATCGATCATCCCGCGCACTTCGATTGCGCTGATCCTGACGATCTTGATCTTCGCGCTCGCGTATTCGAATCTCGCGCTGGGCATGCACCCGTGGTATCCGACGCCGCATGACGCGGCCGGCCACGCGCAGCAGTTCTGGCAGTGGCTGGGCGCGACGCAGAATCAAGATAAAGCCGTCGCCGTGATGGCTTCGAACATTCCGTACTTCGGCATTGTCGCTGCGTTCTACGTGCCGGTCTTCGGAGCGACGCTGCTGCTCATCTCGAGCAACTCAGGCGTCTTCGGCAGTTCGCGCATCGCCTACTCGATGAGCCAGTTCCAACTGCTGCCGAGCCTGTTCAAGAACGTGCACCGGAAATTCAAGACGCCCGTGATCTCGATCGCCGTCTTCTGCGCCGTAGCCGTCGTGGAACTGATCTTCGCGGCACTGCAGGGCGACTTCGGGTACGAATTTTTAGGCGATCTCTACGCGTTCGGCGCGGCCGCAAGCTACACGCTCGTCTTTATCGCGCTCATCGCCCTGCGGCTGACCGACCCGCTGACGCCGCGAAAATTCCTCATCCCGTTCAATCTGAAGATACGCTTCCGCGGCGAGGACGTGTACTTTCCGCTTGTTGCCGTAGTCGGCTTTATCGGCATCTTCGCGATCCTAATCTTCGTACTGCTTACCCACCACATCGGACGCATCGCCGGCCCCTCCTGGCTGCTGCTCGGCGTCGTCGTCTACCTGATTTACCGGGCACGCAAGAGATTGCCCGCATTCGGTTCCGTGCCGCGCGATTGGAACCGCGAGCAGGTGAGCATCCTGAAAAATGCCGGCGAATTGGAACTCATGGACGACCTCATCGGTAAACTGAAGGAGCGCGACCCGAACTTCACGGTGCGCGTCTCGTAGCGATGCGAAACTCAAAGGTTTACGGCGGCTTCAAAACGTTCAACGGTGTCGTGTTCATCGTGTTTGGTGCGCTCATCATCGTGCAGCTCGCTCTGCGCATCGGGCTTCGCTTCGAAGCGGTCAGCGGCTATGTGCTCGGCGCCGCGCTCATCGCGCTCGGTCTCTACCGCATCGTGTGGTTCGTGCGTTCGCGCAGATGAACGATCTGCACGTCACCACGCTTGGGCTCATTCTCGCGCTCGTGACCGTCTTCGCGGTCTGCGCGACGCTCTGGTGGATGCTGCACCCGCCCAAGACCAAGGCGGACATCGCGGCAAAACAAGCGGAACGCGCTCTGCGCGAGCAGCTGCGCACGGTCGTCGTCGCCTTCTCGTCGGAGATCCATTCCGAGCACATGATGGCGCTGGCCGCGCGTCTTGCGCGCGGGCAGAACTCCGAGGTCCTGGCCATCTACGTGATTGAGGTGCCGTTCACGCTGCCCACCAACGCAGTCATGGAGGAAGAGGACCGTGCCGCGCTCGACACCCTTGCATCCGCCGAGGCAATCGGCAAGAGCAACGGCGTAGAGGTTCGTACGGAGGTCGTACACCATCGCCAAACGGCGCAGGCCGTGCTCGACGTCGCCAAACGGGAACGGGCCGACGTCATCATCATGGGCTCGTACCGCGAGGGCAAATACACCGGCGCGCCGCTGGGGCGCGACATCGAGCAAGTCGCCGCCAGCGCCAAGTGCGACGTCCTCATCGGCGTCGAGGGCAAGCACGGCACGCTCTTAGTCGACACCGTACCGCAGCCGGGCGGAGACGACGGCGTCGTGGAGAAAAAAGCCAAATGAAAGCTCGCAGACTGCTTTTCAGCATTCCGGCTTTGGCGTTGGCCGCGGCGCTCGTTCCGCTCGCCGCGCCTGCCGCGACCACGCCGGCCATCACCGCGTTCGACGACGCCTTTGCCAAGGTCAACGACTACACCGTTACGGTGCGGGCGCACGAGATCAAAGGCGACCGCACTCAAGACCGCACCTATCACTATTGGTTCAAACGGCCGAATCTGGCCAAAACGCTGATCGTCGCGGGCGACGGCAGCGGCAGCGGCGGCGTTTGGAACGGCGGCGACCAAGTCTCCGGGCACCAAGGCGGAATGCTCTCCTTCATCCACTTGAAGGTGAGCCTTCACGACCCGCGCGCGACCTCGCTGCTCGGCTACACGATTCCCGAGGGCCTCTTGCAGAACGAAGTCGACAAGTTCAAACAGACCGGCGGCAAACTCACGCAGCGGAACGGCCCGTCGATTGACGGCGTCGCCACCGACGAGATCGATCTCGAAATCGCCGATCCTTCGGCGAATGGCGGCGTGACACGGGCAGCCATCTACCTCAACAAGCAGACGCACTGGCCCGTACGGCAAGTGCGGTGGATTGGCGACAAAATCGTCGCCGACGAGACGTTCCTGGATCTCAAGACCAACGTCGGCCTCGCGGACAGCGAGTTCCCGTTCTAGATCCATGATCGCTCTGCTTGCGGCGATCGTTTTGCCGCTCGCCGGCGCAACGCAAATCAACGTGCAAGTCGAAAGCGGCGGCGTTCATTTGATCGCCGCCGCAGGCATTCACACGGTGACCATCCGGAGAATGGGCGGCGGGAATGCCGCTCCGCCGCACGTGGAGGTGAGCCGCCCGGGCGCCTCCACGATCTCCGTGTCGCTTACGGGCAAATCCGCCGTGAACTTACCGTTCGTCTCCGGCGCCGCCGGCTCGGGAGCGTACGAAATCGTCTATCCGGCGAAGCTGCGCATTGCCGCCGAGGATCATGACGGCTCCATCGTTGCATCGAACGCGCGCGGCGATTTGGACCTGGAGGCCGACCACGGCGACGTCACGGTGACGCTTGCGCCGGGTTGGAACGGTCCCGAACTGCGCATGCAGAGCGCCTCCGGTAATTTGCGTCTAACCGTTCCGCACGTATTCCACGCTCGTGTAGACGCGAGCACCGGCAGTGGACAGCTGCACAATGCGCTCGGGCGCGGCAACGCCAAGGCCCCATTCGTCTGGCTCTACACGCAGCAAGGCGACATCTGGATCTCTCGCACGTGATCGTGCGCCGAGCATCCGCGCTGGACGCGGATGCCATAGTAGCGATCTTCAATGCCGCATGGATCGCAGAACTCTCGATGGTCCCGAAAATCCATACGGCGGACGAGGACCGCGTCTACTTTGCCGGCGTCCTGCGCGAGCAGGACGTTTTTGTCGTCGACGATGGCGGCGAGCCGCGAGGATTCATCGCGCTATCACCCGGCTGGATCAACCATCTCTATGTCGATCCGCAGTTCCATAACCGCGGCGTCGGGGGTACCTTGATCGAACAGGCCAAAGCCTTGCAAAAGCAGCTGACGCTTTGGACTTTTCAGGCAAATGCGAAGGCCCGCCGTTTTTACGAATCGCACGGTTTCGCACCAGTGGAATTTACGGACGGCACGGCCAACGAGGAACGCACGCCGGACGTACGTTACAGCTGGACGCGGCGCGTGCGCTAGATCTTTACTTCTACGCCGAACTCGATGACGTTATTCGCCGGCAGGCCGAGGGAGTCGGTCAGCGGGCGCGCGTTCCGGTTCATCCAGCGGAAAAGGTTGCGCTGCCAGTTCGGCAGTGCGCGAGGCGAGGAGTCTTCGCGAATCGCGGGGTGCGCCAGGTAGTACGTCGGGTGCGAGAAGTCCACGGCGGGCCGCGCCTTGCGCAGATGATACAGGATGTCGTGAATGCGCGGTTCCTGCATGAACCCGTACCACGCTTTTACGCGCATGAGCCGCGGCGTAATCTCCTCGATCTCGACGCGATTCTCGGGATGCACGAACGGCTGGGGCGCGTGCATGACCGTCAGCAGCACGATCGTGTCGTAGATGATGTGGCTGCGCAGCCACTGGTGATGCAGCACGAACGGAATGCCGTGCGGATCGGGGCTGAGGAAGAACGCGGTACCGCTGAGCACCGTCGGTTCCTTCGCCTCTTTCAAGAACTCATCGACCGGCATGGTATGTGCGAGCACGCCCGCCATGAGACGGCGCCGTCCGCGGTTCCACGTCGTGAAGAGCGTAAAGAGCGCCAGCGCCATTGCAAACGGCACCCAGCCGCCCGAGAGAAACTTCGATGCGTTGCCGATGAGGAACGAGGCTTCCCACGCGAAGAACAGTGCGATGAGCGGAACCCATTGCCACGCCGGCCACTTCCAGCGCTGGCGTAGAAGCACCGAAAACGCGATCGTATCCATCAGCATCGTGATCGTCACGGCCAGACCGTACGCCGAGCCCATGCGCTCGGAAGACCGGAACAAGATGACCAAGATGACGCAGGCAATGCCCAGCAGGGCGTTCACCGTCGGCATGTAGATCTGCCCGGCGAAATGCTTGGAGGTGTGCACGATGCGAAAGCGCGGCGTGAAGCCGAGCTGCATGGCCTGCTGCGTGAGCGAGAACACGCCGGAGATGAGCGCCTGGGAGGCGATCACCGTCGCGATGGTCGCAAGAAAGACCATCGGCACCAGACCCCAGCGCGGAAGCAGCGTGAAGAACGGTGCGTGTATTGCCGAGGGATCGTGCAGCGTGAGGGCGCCTTGCCCGAAGTAATTCAGCAGCAGCGCCGGCATGACGACGAACGCCCACGCAGCCGTAATGGGTTTGCGGCCGAAGTGTGCCAGGTCCGCATAGAGCGCCTCGCAGCCGGTGACGCACAGCACGACGGCGCCGAAGATCAGCAAGCTGCGCGCGCCGTTGTGCATGAAGAACGCGATCGCGTACGCCGGGTCGAGCGCCGCGAAGATCGCCGGATACCGTGTGACCGAGAACAAGCCGGCGACGCCGATCGCACTGAACCAGAGCAGCATGATCGGCCCGAACAAATTGCCGATGCGCCCGGTGCCGCGGCGCTGCACGAGAAATAGGCCGATCAAAATGATGACGGCGAGCGGAACGATGAACGGATGCGCGGCTTTGGTCCAGACGTCGAGGCCCTCGACCGCGGACATGACCGAGATTGCGGGCGTCATCGCACCGTCGCCGTAGAGCATCGACGAACCGAAGAGCACGAGCAGCGCCAGCGTGCCCAGGCCCATCGGCGTTGCGGCACGCGGGGGCATCAGCTGCGCGAGCAGCGCCAGCGTGCCGCCTTGGCCGTCGTAATCGGCTCGCAGCAAGAAGCCGACGTACTTCACGCACACGATGACCACGAGCGCCCAGAAAATCAGCGAGAGAATGCCTAGGATGTTGGCCCGGGTTACCGCCGCGGGAAACTCGCCCGTGAAGCATTGTTGGAATGCGTAGAGCGGGCTCGTGCCGATGTCGCCGAACACGACGCCGAGTGCCGCCAGGGAAAGAGCGCTCAGCGGTTCGGTGCGCTGACGGCGCGCGCGAACCGGCTCGTGCGCTTGCGCCTCGCCCACATGTGTCGCCATGATGCCTAGGCCTTACGCAGGTACCGCTTGCGCAGTTCGTCGATTACGACCGCCAGCAATATCACCGCGCCCAATACGATTTTCTGCGTGTACGATTCAATGCCGATCAGATTCATCACGTTGTAGAGCATGCCGATGAGCAATGCTCCGAAGAACGTACCCACGATCGTACCGCGGCCGCCCATCAAGCTGGTCCCGCCCACGACCACGGCAGCGATCGCTTCCAACATCTCGTCGCCCGTGCCGGTCTGCGGCGAGCCGGACGAGAACAGCGCCATAAGCAAGAAGCCGGCTACCGCCGCGCACATGCCGCTGATGACGTAGACCAGCGTCTTGACGCGCGCGACGTTCACGCCTGCCAGGCGCGCGGCTTCTTCGTTACCGCCCAGGGCGAACACGTAGCGGCCGAACCGCGTGCGCATCAGCAGAATAGAGCAGCCCACGACGATGACGAGCATCCAGATCACCGGGTTCGGCAATCCGGGCAGATGCAGACTCGTAAAGAGCGGCCCCAGGAAAAATCCGATGCCGGTGCTTTGAAAGTCGGGGCTGTCGAGCGGAACGGGACGCCCGTGCGAGAGTTTGAACGAAAGCCCTTCCGCGATGAGCATCATCGCGAGCGTCGTGATGAACGAGGGCAGATTCAGTTTGACGACGGGCACCGCGTTGACGAAGCCCGCTGCGGCGCCTAGAGCCAGCCCGACGCACAGCGTTGCAATGATGAGCGGCACGCCGCCGAGATGAACGGAGTTTGCGAACATCGCCATCACGACGCCGCTGAGCGAGACGAGCGAACCGACGGAGAGGTCGATACCGGCGGTGATGATCACGAACGTTTCGCCGACGGCGAGAATGCAGCCGTACGTGATCTGCCGCAAGACGTTGATGATGTTGCCGGGCTCGAGAAACGAGCCTTTCGAGGCAATGTTCACCAGGATGGCGATGACGACCAGAAGCCCGATGGCGGCTGCCACGCGCGTCCAGTACGCGCGCGTCTGCTTCTTCTTGTCTTCCGTGAGGTTGTGCGTGAGTTCCGCTTGGACTTGTGCTTCTTGCATTATGCCGCTGCTCCGGTGGCCGCCGCAATCACCACGTCCGGTGTCGCTTCGGCGCGCGAGAGTTCCCGCACGATCTGCCCGCCGCGAATCACCATGATGCGATGCGACATACCCAAGACCTCGGGCAGCTCGCTGCTCACCATGACGATCGCCGCGCCGCCTTGCGAGAGTTTGACCATGAGGTTGTAGATTTCGGCTTTGGCGCCGATGTCGATGCCGCGAGTCGGCTCGTCGAAGAGAAAGACTTTCGCTTTGCCCAGCAGCCACTTGGCCAGCACGACCTTCTGCTGGTTGCCGCCCGAAAGATTCCCGACGGTTTGTTCGGGACTGGGCGTGCGAATGCGCAGTTCCTCGATGTACTGCTCGGTCACATCTTCTTCTTTCGCGCGGTTGAGCAGCAGATCGCGATTTACGAACTGTCCAAGGTGCGCGAGCGTCACATTTTCGCGCACGCTCATGCCGAGAACCAGCCCCTGCGCCTTGCGGTCTTCGGTAATGAACGCAATACCCGCGGAGATGCCGTCGCGCGGGCTGCGCGCGCGCAGCACGTTGCCTTCAATGTCTACCTCACCCGATTTGGCGATGTCCGCGCCGGCGATCGCGCGCACGATCTCCGTGCGTCCGGCTCCCACGAGCCCCGCGAGGCCGACGATCTCTCCGCGCCGTACTTGGAATGAGACGCCGTTGACCATCGGCGGCCGCGAGAGACCGCGTACCGAGAGCATCACGGGCGCATCGGGCGCAACCGCGGGAAGTTCGGGAAAATGCGAGTCCAGGCGGCGGCCGACCATCGCGCGCACGATTTCGTCGGGCGGAAAATCGCCGATGCTGCGCGTTTCGATCGCGCGCCCGTCGCGCATGACCGTGACGCGGTCGGCGATGCGCGGCAATTCTTCCAAGCGGTGAGAGATGTAAATGATGCCCGCGCCTTTGGCTTTGAGGGTCTTGATGATCTCGAACAGCCGGTCGATTTCACGATCGGTAAGAGCGGCGCTCGGTTCGTCCATCACGATGATCCGCGCATGCCGCGAGAGCACTTTTGCGATCTCGATCATCTGCTGCTGCGCGACGGAGAGCTGCGAGGTCTCCACGTTGAGCGGCAGCGTGATGCCCAGTTCGCCGAAGACGCCGGTGGCGCGTTCGCGCGCGCCGCGTTCGTCGATGAACGGGCCGCGGCGCGGCTCGTACCCCAGCACGATGTTGTCGATGGCGTTCAGCGACGGCACGAGATTGAACTCTTGATAGATCATGCCGATGCCGAGTTCTTCGGCGGCACGCGGAGACGTAATCGCCGCGGGCTTACCATCGATGAGGATCTCTCCGCTGTCCGCCGGCTGCGCTCCGGCGAGAATCTTCATGAGCGTCGACTTGCCCGCGCCGTTCTCACCGACGAGCGCGAGCACCTCACCGGAATGCAGATCGAGCGTCACGCCGTCGAGCGCGCGGACACCGGGAAAGGACTTCCCGATGTCGCGCATCTCGAGCAGAGGAGTGCGAGGGGTTTCCAATTACTTGGTTTCGTTCGCCTTGGTAAACGTGCCGGTGGGGACTTGGACGCGCGCCGGAACGCGTTTGCCGCTGAAGTAATCGTGGATGGCGTCGATCGTAAGCGCGCCGATCTTGTCGGGATACTGAATCGCATCGCCGTACATCTGGCCGTTCTTGATTGCCGTACGGGCCTCGGCTTGCGCGTCGTAGCCAATCACGGCGATGTTCGACACGCCGGCCGCGCGGATGGCGGTCACGGCGCCGAGCGCGGTGTCATCGTTGATGCCGAAGACGCCCTTGATCTCCTTGTGCGCTTGCAGCACGTCGCTCATGTCGGACGTCGCTTTGTTTCGACTCCCGCCGGAGTCGACTTCCGCGACGATCTTCACGTTCGGACATTTCGATGCGATGCCGGCTTTAAAGCCTTTGACGCGGTCCTGCACGCTCGTGACTTCCGGCTCGTCGAGAATCGCGATATCGCCGGAGTTTCCGATCGCCTTGCACATCAAACCCGCGGCCATCTCGCCGCCCTGCACGTTGTCGGACGCGACGTGCGCGACGACTTTGCCTTGTTTGCTCGCGTTAGCGATGTCCGCCGTAAACACGGGAACGTTCGCGTTGTTCGCCTCGGCAATTGCGCTGCCGATGGCCTGCGAGTCGTACGGCGTGAGGACGATCGCATCGACCTTTTTCGCAATGAAGTCCTCGACTTGCGACTGCTGTTTGGCGCTGTCGCGATTTGCATCGACGAAGATCACGCGATAGTTGTACTTCTTGGCTTCCGACTGCATGCCGGCTTCCATTTCCTGGTAAAACTGCGCCTCGAGATCTTGGATGGAAACGCCGATCGTCTTGGCGCCGGACGATACCGGCCCCGGCACGCCGGGCGCCGCACTTTGTGCAGGCTTGCTTCCCGTACCGCCAGAGCAAGCGGCAAGCAGGCCGGCAGCGGCGGCGGCCGCCATGAGCGAGCGGCCATTCGGCAGGGTCAGGCTGAAGTTTTTCAAGGTGTTCGGCTCCTCCGAAAGCATTCGGACGGGGGTTAACTATGGGTCGTGCGAGCGCCTCTGTCGTTCCGCAGGCTTGCGCGTCTATCCACAGCGCCGCCCCGTGCCCCTGTGAGGGATGTGGAGAACTTGGGAGGCTAGGTGGCAAATCTTATGACGTAGGTAATATTACGTGTCGTTTGCGAGCCCAAGGCGAGCCTGCGGTCCTTCGAAGTACTCCTCGATCTCTTCGAGCGTCTTGCCCTTGGTCTCGGGCAAGAAGAACGCCGCGGTGACAAAGTACACCACCGTGAATCCGGCAAACGCGAAGAACATGCTGGCATAGCCGTACTTGCCGACAGTGGGCAAAAACACGGCCGCAATCGCGGTCTGCGTGACCGAGTTCAAGAAGAGCGCGATGCTCATGCCGTTCGAGCGAATCCGCGTGGGAAGCAGCTCGGACATCGCCAGCCACACGCACACGCCGGGCCCGACGGCAAAGAATGCCATGAACAGATAGAGCGTCAGCGCGACGAGCCAGCCGTTGCGTTCGCTCGGTACCGGCGTGACGAAGGCTTCTTCGATCTTGAGCGGTGCCGTTTTCGCGGCATCGATACTGCTCGTATTGAAGCTGGTCATGACCGCCTGCACCTTGCTGGTGGGCAGAAACGAGCGATCGATCTTGACCGGCGGAACTCCGGTGTCGTCGGAGCGCACGGTATTCGTGGCGTTGCTGAATCCGGCGTACGAGTAGATGACGGTCAGCGACTGCGGTCCCTGCGCGGTCTTGCCGGCCCTGCGCAGCAGTTTCTGCGCGGCGGCGGCATCGAATTTGAGCGAGAGCGTCTGATCGGGCTGCACCATTTGCTGCAGCGCGGCGGCGACGTCTACGTGCTTGGCCTCGGTGCGATGAAAGAGTAAGCCCGTGCACAGCAGCGAGATGATGATGCCTGCCGTGCCGACGGTCAACAAGAACTTGCGGCCTTTGCGGTCGACGAGGATCACCGCGAGCAGCGTCATCAGAAAGTTGATGACGAAGAACACGAACGAGCCCGCGTGCGCCTGATAATCCGTCAGACCGGCTTGGAGCAGAATCGTCGTATTGAAGCCGATGATCGAATTGATGCCGGTGAGCTGATTGAACGCGAGAATGATGCACGCGAGGATGAACGGCACGACGTACTTGCGGCGCAGCAGCGACTCGCGGATCTTCTCGCCTTGCGCCTTCGCGCGCTCCGACGCAAGCGTTTCTTCCATCTCGCGCAGTTCTTCCGCGGCGCGATCGGGTTCGCGCGAGCGCAGCAGCGCTGCAAGCGCGGCCTCTTTCTTTCCGCGGCGCAGAAGCCAGCGCGGCGATTCGGCAAGCACGAATCCGCCCAGCGCAAAGATGATGCCGGCGGGAAGCGAGAGCCAGAACGTGCCGCGCCACGCGTGATCTTTAAAGGCGAAGATGTCGGCCGGCGTCCCGTGCTGCGAGAGCTGGGCCAGACCGTGGCTGAAATACAGCGTGATGAGCGCGGAGACGATGAAGCCGATGGTCAGAAGCCATTGGAACATCCCGGTGCCCTTGCCGCGATCTTTCGCGCTCAGGCACTCGGCTAGATACAACGGAATCACGACGCCGATGAGGCCGCCGCTCACGCCTTGCAGCAATCTGCCGAACACCAGCGCGCCGAATCCGTGCGAGAGCGAGATGAGCGGGATGCTCAGGCAAAACATGATCGCGGTGAGAATCATCAGCGATTTGCGTCCGATCCAGTCGGCAATCGCTCCGGCGAAGAGCGTCGAGATGATGCCGCCCATCATGACGGCGGCGACGACGAACGAGAGCTCGCTCGGGGTGAAGCCCGACGTATCGGTGAGATACGGCAGCGCTCCCGATATAATCCCGACGTCTATGCCGTACAGCAGACCGCCGAGCCCCGCAACGAACAGCAGCAAACGGTTATAGACAACCGTATTTGCACCGGTGATTCCGAGTACCATTACGCGTGATTCGTGTGGCGGCATGCGGCTGCCTTGTGCCGGACCTTGCCGCCACGCCGCCTTGACGGGATTGAAACACGTGCTCTCACTTGCGTTTTCAGCGGCGATGCTGGGCATCGACGGCTACGTGGTTCGCGTCGAAGCCGACAGTTCGCCCGGCTCGCCCAACCTGACCATCATCGGGCTGCCCGACCGTGCACTCGGTGAAGCGCGGGAACGCGTACGCGCGGCGATTTTCAATTCGGGCTTTGCGTACCCCGCTGGACGGCTGTTGGTTAATCTTTCGCCCGCCGACGTTCGCAAGGAAGGCCCGTCGTTCGATCTGCCGATCGCCCTTGCGCTGCTCGGCATCGACGAGCAAATCGATCGCCTGGCGCTGCAGAGTTTCGCCGCGCTGGGAGAGCTCGCTCTCGACGGCACGCTGCGCCCCGTGAGCGGCATTTTGCCGATGGTGCTCGGTGCGCGCAACGCGGGATTCGCCAAACTAATCGTGCCGCAAAACAATGCCGATGAAGCGGCGCTCGTCGAGGGCATCGAACTGTACGCCGTCGATTCCCTCCAGTCCGCGGTTGCCGTTCTCCTAGGCAACGGTGCGAAGTGGCGAACGAAAACGCTGGTTCCGCACGTAGGGGCGCGCGAGGAATTCTATTACGGCGACTTCGCGGACGTACGCGGCCAAGCCGGAGCAAAACGCGCGCTCGAGATTGCCGCGGCAGGCGGCCACAACGTGCTTTTCGTCGGGCCGCCGGGCTGCGGAAAAACGATGCTCGCGCGACGGCTGCCTTCGATACTGCCGCCGATGTCGCCGAACGAAGCGCTCGAGGTAACGAAGATCTACAGCGTCGCCGGCTTGCTGGGCAGCGAACCGGGCATCGTACGCGGTCGGCCCTTTCGCTTTCCGCATCACACCATCAGCCAGACGGCGCTGGTTGGCGGCGGCAGCGCGGTTAAACCCGGTGAGATCAGCCTCGCGCACCACGGCGTGCTCTTCCTGGATGAGCTGCCCGAATTTACGCGCTCGGCAATTGAGGTGATGCGGCAGCCGCTCGAGGAAGGCATCGTCACGATAGCGCGCGCTGCCGGGACGTTCACGTATCCAGCCAGGTTCATGCTGGTTGCGTCGATGAACCCGTGTCCGTGCGGCTATCGCGGCACGCGGAGCGCCGAATGCCGCTGCGATGATGCGGCGGTAGCGAAGTATGTGGCAAAACTCTCCGGCCCATTGCTCGACCGCATCGATTTACAGATCGAGATCGCGCGCGTACCGTTCGACGACATGGTGCGAACCGAGCGAGCAGAGCGTTCCACCGCGATACGCGAGCGCGTAATCGCGGCACGGGAAATCCAGCGTAAACGCTTCGCGCAAACGCCTATCTCCTGCAACGCGGAGATCCCCGGCAGCGCCGTGCGCACGTACTGCGAGCTCGATGCCAAGTCGATGGCTCTACTGGCGCAGGCCAGCGCGCGCCGGCAATTCTCGGCGCGCGCCTTGGATCGTATCGCGCGTGCGGCACGGACGATAGCCGA
>Ga0070714_100000326_pt1 | contig 35936 bp, 40 predicted proteins | sample LARL83metaG_FD_65450 | JGI IMG/M metagenome (GOLD analysis project Ga0070714, IMG submission 65450) | Corn, switchgrass and miscanthus rhizosphere microbial communities from Kellogg Biological Station, Michigan, USA - LAR L8-3 metaG | ecosystem: Host-associated > Plants > Roots > Rhizosphere ... | reverse complement strand
GCGCTACGGCTTTTCCCACAACACCCATTGGGTGCTGCTGTTCTTCTTCTCCTGGAGCAGCGAGGACGTGCTGCCCAAGGAGGATCAGGAAAAGCCCCTCAACGGCATCGACGCGCCCGAGTCCTGGCCGTGAACGAAAAAGGGGAGCCGTGAGGCTCCCCTAATTTCGCGCGTTCAGCGCCGACGGTACGACGGCGGCGGCCGTCGCGCCGGAGCGGCCCGTTCGTCCTTATGGCGGAAAATGACGCGCCCTTTGGTGAGATCGTAGGGCGTCATTTCCACCGTGACGCGGTCGCCGGCAAGGATGCGGATGCGGTGCTTGCGCATCTTGCCCGCGGTATAGGCCAGCGTCTTGTGTCCGTTGTCGAGCTGCACGAGGAAACGGGAGTCCGGCAGCATCTCGAGAACGGTGCCTTCGAATTCGATCAAGTCTTCTTTCGCCATGTTATTCCCTAAGGGAGCAAAACCGCTCCGGGTGCAAAAGCATGAGGGGCGGCCCCGATCGAGGCCGCCCCCGCAGCACTCATCGGAGCGTAGACTATTCGGCCTTGAGATTGGTAGCCGATGTCTTGCCTTCGCGGCCGCGCTCGAGCTCGAAGCTCAGGCGCTGGCCCTCGCGCAGGTTGCCGATGCCAGACCGCTCGACGGCCGAAATGTGGACGAACACGTCCTTCGAGCCGTCGTCGGGTTGAATGAAGCCGTAGCCCTTGGTGGGATTGAACCATTTAACAGTACCGGTGGCCATAAGGTCCCTCTGTGTCAGTTAGCCGATGCGCACGGTGCACAGCGGATCAATCTGCGGCTTAGGAGGGAACCGGGGGCCGGGCCTATTGCAAGGACCCAAGTCTTCGGGGGCCGACCCAATCGAGTTGACGGCATATAATTGCGGCAAGCGCGATTCTTTTCAAGTCCATTCACATCCGCGGACGCCCAGATGTGGGGAAAAATACAATTTATAACAGTGTCTTATTGACCTTTTCCACAGCGATGCCCGAGCGCAGGGTCGCTTCTTTGCCACCCCCCTTAAGATGCTCGGCCCACGCTCAATCTCCGGCGGGATCGCGCCGGAGGGTTTTTGTCGTGCTCCGTCGCCGCTTCGATTCCAGCCGCCGGCGTCTGGAGCCGAGCGTCGCCTTGGTCGGCTTGCGCGGCCGCGGCCGCTGTGCCGCGGCACGCAGCAGTTCGGTGAAGCGGGCGATCGCATCGCGCCGGTTGGCCGTCTGCGTCCGGTGACTGTCGGCCTGTATGACGATCACGCCGGCATCGGTCATGCGGCTTCCGGCAAGGCGCTCGAGGCGGGCCATCATGTCGGCTGGAATGATCGGCGAGCCTCGAGCGTCGAAGCGCAGCTCGACGGCTGTGGATACTTTGTTGACGTTCTGGCCGCCGGGACCGCGGGCGCGCACGAAGCGAAGCTCGATGTCGCGCTCGTCCAACGTCAGTCCCGGGGCGATGTGGATCACGGCGCTAGAACTCGCGCAGCAGGCGACCGTAGCCCGGGATCCTGTCCATGATGCCGGCGGTGCGAAGCGCATGCCAGAAGATCGCCTGCTGACTCGACATCACCGAGACGCCGAGTTCCCGCTCGACCTGGTCGAGCACATGCGCCGTCGCCCAATGGGCCGAGCCGAAATGAATGGTATCCGCTTCGGGGTGCTCGGCCTTGAGCCGCCGCGCGAGGGTCAGCGCCATGTCCTTCGGCACCGAGCCGAGGCCGAGAAGATTGTAATCGCAGGCAAGCGCGCCGACCGGCTCGAACCCGAACGCCGAGATCGACCGCTCCATGCGGTCGTTGTGGGCGCTCTCGTAGGGATGCGCGGTCGCCACCTTGCGGCTGCCGAGGAGGCGGAGCGCCTTGGTCTGCGCCGTCGTGGACGTCGTCACCGGAACGCCGACGTCCTTCGACATCCTTTCCTCGAACGCCGCGAGATCGCTGCCGCCATGAATGAGGCTGATCGGATTGCCGCCGAGCATCACCATGGATGCGCCGGCCTTCGCCATCTTGCGCGCGGCATCGAGCGACATCTCGAAGCTCTTGTCGACCTCTTCCTTGGAGCGCGTGGTGAGCGCGAGCGTGGTCAGCATCAGCGTCACGCCCGCGGGCGCCATCTTGTAGAACTCGTAGGCGAACACCTCGGTGATGAGAGGCGGCGAGGTGTAGCCGATGCGGGCGCGATGGCCGTACATGAATCGTCCTGTCGTTTCGCTGTCAGAATTCGCGCAGAAGCCGTCCGTATCCTGGAATCCTGTCGGCGATTCCGGCGGTGCGGATCGCATTCCAGAAGATCGCCTGCTGGCTTGTCATGACCGATACATCGAGCTCGCGCTCGATTTGCTCGATGGCATGGGCGGTCGCCCAGTGGGCCGAGGCGAGGTGCACGGTATCGGCGGCCGGATTCTCCGCCTTGATGCGGCGCGCGAGAGTCAGCGCCATGTCCTTCGGCACCGAGCCCAGGCCGAGGAAATTGTAGTCGCAGGCGACGGTGCCGCACGGCTCGCAGCCGAGCTCACGAATCTGACGGTCGTGACGGGCGTTGTGCTCGCTCTCATAGGGATGAACGGTCGCGACCTTGCGGCTGCCGAGGAGCCTGAGCGCTTCGCGCTGGGCGACATGCGACGTCAGCACGGGAATGCCCACGTCCTTCGACAGTTTCTCCTGGAACTCCCGAAGGTCGCCGCCGCCATGAACGAGATTGATCGGGTTGCCGCCGAGCACCGCCACCGATGCGCCGGCCTTGGCCATCGTGCGGGCCGCGGCGAGCGACATCTCGAAGCTCTTGTCGATTTCCTGCTTCGAACGCGTGGTCAGCGCCAGGGTCGTGATCATCAGCGTCACGCCCTCGGGCGCCATCTTGTAGAACTCGTACGGGAACACCTCCGCGATCTGCGGCGGGCAGGTGTAGCCGATGCGGGCGCGATGGCCGTACATGGAACGCTCTCGTCGATTTCGTCGCCGCAATAAAGCACGGGCGGCCGCCTCCGTTAAGAGGCTGACCGCCCGAATCTGCGCGATGGCTCGGTTCTGGCCGCCGGTCTACCGGGTGCCGCTCGTCTTTCGCTGCGTCTGGAACTCGTCCGGAGTCAGGATACCGTTCTTGTGACGGTCGCGGCGGTCGAACAGCCGCTTGGTCTCGACGTCGAACTCCGCCTTCTCGAGAACGCGGTTGTGGTTGGTGTCGAGCCGCGCGAACTCGATGGCGCGCACGTGGTTTCCGCGGGTGTAATCCTTTCGGCTGACCTGTCCGGTGCCATGCGGGTCGTAGAACGCCCAGACGACGTGGTCGCGGTAAGCCTTATACTCCTCGAACGTGACCTGCCCGTCGCGGTTGGTGTCGATTTTCTCGAACAGGTTGCTTTCGTGCACCGTGCTCTTGCCCGCAGATTGGGCATGGGCCGGCCAAGCGAGCGCAACGAGCGCGGTCAGGGCCAAGACGGCCGCCGTCCGCGTCGAGAACGGGCCAGTGGTGGTCATGGAGAGCTCCTTTGCGATGACCGAGGTGTGGAGAAACGCCTCGCCGACCGAGGATAAATGGGCCTTCCTCCCGCGCAAAACAAGGCGTCAGAGGACGGACAGTATCCCGGCCACCAGCGGATGACGGACGATGTCGGCATCGTCCAGCCGCACCACCGACACCCGCTCAAGCGCCTGAAGGCGGCTGGCGATGTCGCTGAGTCCCGATATGCCCGGGAGCAGATCGGTTTGATCGGGATCTCCGGTGAGAATCATCGTCGAGTGCCAGCCCAAACGCGTCAGCAGCATCTTGATCTGCACGTAAGTGCAGTTCTGGGCCTCGTCGATGACGACGAACGCGTTGTTCAGCGTGCGCCCGCGCATATAGGCCACCGGCGCGATCTCGATCGAGCCGTCGGCCAGCAGCCCCTTGAGCCGCTTCTTGCCCAGGCGGTCGTTGAGAGCATCGGTGAGCGGCCGCAGATAGGGTGCGAGCTTTTCCTCCAGATCGCCCGGCAGATAGCCCAGGCTTTCGCCGGCCTCGACCGCCGGCCGCGACAGGACGATGCGCTCGACGCGCCCGGCCTCCAGGGCCTCGACGGCTTTTGCGATGGCGAGATAGGTCTTGCCTGTGCCGGCGGGGCCAAGCGCCAGCACGAGATTGTGGCCGTCGATCGCCTCCAGGAGCTTCGCCTGGCCGGCGCTCATCGGCCGGACACGACGGACGTAAGACCGGTCACGGCCACCGTCGTCCAGGAAGGCGACGGTGTCGTTGGACGCGGGGCGAGGAGGAAGCACAGCGCGCAACGGCGAATCTTCGATATCACGACGGCGAGCGGAACGCTTGGACATATACGATCACCTCCGACGCATGGTGACGAGCACGGGACAGCCGTGCCCGCGGCTTAAAACCAAGCCGAAAAGCCGAACGCCTCCCACAAGGGAGGCGTTCGGAGTGACAGATGTGTGATGGGGAAGACGAGAAGGCGAGAGAACCGTACCCGGCGTCGAGCCGATCAAGAGACGGTTCGCAATCGTTGGTCCGTCTTGGACGCTGCACTCCCACTCCCGCTTCATTCGGAATGAGTCGCTGTCACTATACGCAGGCGCGACGGACGGCGCCAACAAAAATCTAAAGCCGTGCGTCGAGTGCGCTCCTGACTGCAGCGATCAACGCATCCGCTGCGTCCGGCAGGTATGGTTCGACAACGCCGACGCCCCACACGGGGAGCGGCCACGCCGCGTCGTATTCGCGACGCGCGATAACATGAACATGGAGCTGCGCGACGATGTTGCCGATAGCCGCGACATTGACCTTCTTCGGGCTGGTCAGTGCCACAAGAACCTTCGATACCGTCCCCACTTCATCCCACAGTCGCAGCCGGTCGGCGGGCTCCAAGTCGCTCAGCTCCGACGCGCCGATCCGCCGCGGGACGAGGATCAACCACGGAAAGCGCGAATCGTTCATGAGCCGCACCGCCGAGAGCGGCAGTTCGCAAACGGCGAGAGTGTCGGTGCCGAGGCGAGGATCGAGGGAAAACATGCTCACATCCGGCCCTCGCGCACGCCGTAGAGAAACGTCACGTTTATGCGTCGGTTCTCATAGCCTGGATGGAAATGTATGTCGTCGGTTCGGTGAATGAGATCGGAATTGAAGATGACCGCGCGATTGCATCGATAGGGAACGGTGTGTGTGATCGCCTCCGATGCGCTGATGAAATCGTCCATCGCTTGCTGATCGTAATTGAACGTGGCGAAGTCCCATTCGGCCGGAGCTTCCTTATCCCACAGGACGAGACCGCCTGAGGCTGGATCGCTGTTGGCCTCGTCGGGCGTGATCCAGAAATTTACGTTGATCGCCGCAAAATCGGCATGCGATTCGATACCCTTGATTTCGTCGCCGTATTTGAATGCCCAGACTTTGCGCAGCGTATGACTGCCGAAGATGCCGGGCAGGCGCTGGGGCAGCTCGCGGCCGATCTGCCATAGGAGCGGGCACATGAATCCATCCTCGGCAAAGGCACCGAGGTAGTTGTTCCGATAGAAGCAATCGAACCAAACGGTCGATTCGAGGCAGAAACGTCGGAGAGACGCGAGAGCTTCCTGGGTCAGCAGCCCGTCCACCCAGGTGATGCCTGGCTCGCGACCAAGGTAATCCCGTTCGATGGCGGCGCGGTCGAGGCGACCGATGGCGCCGCTGGAAATTTCCGGCGCATCGGCGACGTTCCAGAGGCGATTGTAAGTGGCGCCGATCAGTTCGCGCATGCCGGCATCGATCTCGCTTACATGGCTGTCGGGAGGAGGCGCCGGCAGCCGATCGAGGGCAGAGCGATAGGCCGCCAGCAGCTCCGGGCCCTCGACGCCAATCCGGCGATGCTCGATCAGATACTGGATCTGCTCAATGTCGTGGGTCAGCTTCGCCCGCGACGTGCCGCGAAACGTCGGGTGGCGCTCGTTACCGCCGCCGGGTCGCCGAAGGATGGATCGGCTGCGGCCGAAAGCGCGCACGGCGTCCCCGTAATGGTCGAGGCGGCTCAACGCATTGCCGAGGTTTTCCCACGCGGTCCAGCGGTTGCCGTCAAGCTCGACGGCTTTTTTTGCATGGACGAGGGCATCGGTGGGCGGCGGCTGATACGGCGCCAGCTTCGCCAGCAGGGCCCATCCGAGATCGTCGTGAGCGCGGGCATCGTCGGGATTGATCGCGACCGCCGTGCGATAGGCGGCGATCGCCTCATCGGTTCGGTTCTGCTTCATGCGCAGGCTGCCCAGCTCGGAGTGCGCATCGGCCCAGTGCGGATCGATGGCAAGCGCGCGCCGGATCGCCGCTTCGGCGTCCTCGAGCCGCCCCGATTCCTTGAGCGTCATTCCGTAGTTGGTCCAGACCTCGGGCGCCTGGGGGGTGATCTCGCACGCCTGCCGGAACGCGCTTACCGCCGCCTCGTTGTCGCTGAGCTCGCGCAGGACGGTGCCGAGGTTGTTGTGCGCGCCTTCCACCCTCGGGTTGGCGGCGAGAGCGCGTCGGTAGCTCGCGGCGGCCTCGTCCAGCCAGCCAAGCGCCTGCTCGGCGGTCCCCAGCGTGACGTGGTAGTCGGCGTTGGCGGGAGCGAGAGCGACGGCCTTGCGCACCAACTCCAACGCCTCGTCGGCGTTGCCCTTGGCCAGCAGCACCAACCCGAGGAGATGAAGCGCGTCGGGCTGGTCCGGCGCTTCAGCGAGGACCTGGCGGTAGAAAGCCTCCGCCGCAGCCGCGTCGCCGGCGCGATGGCGGTCAACTGCGCGGGAGAGCAGATCGGGAACGGCGGTATTCGACACGGCACTGACTCCGAATTGCACCTTAGATCACGCCGTTCATTGAGGAAAGATGCGGCGGTAATGCCCCAGTGCTGGGCGATGAAGTCTGGCCCGATCCGCTAATGCCTGCGGGTCGTCCTCGTGAAGGCAGCTGACGCAAGCAGCAGCCAGCCGGCAATCAACATCATGCCGCCAGCAGGCGCGATGCGCGCACCGGCGGCGATACCGAAACCCGACAGCGCATACAGGCCGCCGCAGAACAGCGCGATTCCGATGGTCAACGCGGCCCCCGCAGCCGCCAGGCGCCGTCCGCCGGTGTCGGGAGAGAAATGCGGCGAGAGCGCTGCGATCGCGATCAGCGCAAGAGCGTGAATGAAGTGATAGCGTACCGCCGTCTCGAACGTCGCCCGGGTCGCGTCGGCCAGCGACGGATCGAGCGCATGGGCGCCTGCTGCGCCCAAAGTGACCGCGAGCGCGCCGTTGAGCGCGCCGATAAAGAGCCAAATGCGCATGATGCCTTGCTCCAGAGGGAATGCCGCATGTCCCAAGCTTGCGCGACGGGGAATCGAACGATAGCGTGAGCCGGTTCCAAGAGGGAGGCAAACATGGAGCACCGACGCTTCGGCAACACCGATCTCGTCGTCTCCGCGGTGGGGCTCGGGTGCATGGGCATGTCCGGGACCTATGGCGAAGGCGATGATCGCGAATCGATTGCCACCATCCATCGCGCCCTCGAGCTCGGCGTCAACTTCCTCGACACCTCGGCGAGCTACGGCGAGGGGCACAACCATCGTCTGATCGGCCAGGCGATCAAGGGACGTCGCCATGAGGTGGTGATCCACTCCAAATCGGGCAGCCCGCGCGATGGGGCCGCCGACGGCGTACGCGGTGGCGGCGATCCCAAATACCTGATCGAGACCTGCGATGAGAGCCTGCGCAATCTCGGCATCGACGCCCTCGACGTGTTTTGTATCTCACGCATCGATCCCAATGTGCCGATCGAGGAAAGTGCCGGCGCTCTGGCCGGTTTGGTGAGGGCGGGCAAGACCCGCTACGTGGCGCTGTCGGAAGCGGCCGGAGAGACTCTGAAGCGCGCCAATACCGTCCATCCGATGGCATCGCTGCAGATGGAGTACTCTCTGTTCTCCCGCGAGGCGGAAGAGAAAGGTAACCTTGTCGCGTGCCGCAGTCTCGGCGCCGCGTTCATGGCCTACGCGCCGCTCGGGCGCGGGTTGCTCACCGGGCAGTTCCGCAGCGAGAAGGATCTTCCGGATGGCGATCGCCGCCTCAAAATGCCGCGCTTCCAAACCGGCAACATAGAGCGCAACGCCGCAATCCTCGCCGAGGTGCAGACGATCGCGCGCGAGAAGGGCGCGACCTTGCCGCAGATCGCGATTGCCTGGGTGCTGGCACAGGGGCCGCGCAACGGCGTCGGCATCATTCCGATTCCCGGAGCCAAAAGTCGCAGGCATCTCGAGGAGAACCTCAAGGCGGCTGCTATCGATCTCACCGACGAGGATATCGCGCGCATCGAACGGGTCGCCCCGCCGACCGCCGTGGCCGGCACGCGCTATCCGGCCGGCCAGATGAAGCGCGTGAACATCTGACGATAGCATCGATTGCCATGTCCACCATGAAGACCCGCTGGGGCGAGATCGCTGTCGCCGTCGGCGCGGGTATCGTTGCCGCTGCGCACATCGGCATTGTACCGACCGCGATTCCGTCGTTTCGCGCCGAGCTCGGCATCGATCTGGTGACGGCGGGCTGGGTCGTATCGGTATTCTCGACGACCACGGTTTTGACCGGCGTGGTAGTCGGCGTCGTCGCCGACCGCATCGGCTATCGCCGCTTGCTGCTGGGCGGGCTGGTTGCGCTGATCGTCGGCGCACTCGCTGGCGCCTTGGCCCGCTCCGGTGGGCAGCTTCTGATCTCGCGCGTCGTCGAGGGCATTGGCTTCATCACCACGCTGGTGAGCGCGCCCTCGATCATCGCCGAAGCGGCAGCACCCGAGGATCGCCGTTTCGCGCTCGGCACGTGGGGTACCTACATGCCGACCGGCCTGGCGCTAGGCATGGTGGTCGCGCCGGCCGTTCTGGCGTTGTCGGGATGGCGGGCGCTGTGGGTCGCGGCCGCGGTGCTGAGCGCCGTCTGGCTCGTGGTCGTCGCCGTCGGCCTTCCTCCGAAGGAGAGCGCGTCGCCCACCGCCGCCGGTTCGTGGATCGAGGATGTGCGCCGTACCCTGGCGCAGCCAGGCATCTGGATTCTTGCCGCGTTCTTCATGTTTTATGCAGCGCAGTGGATGGCCCTGATGGTGTGGCTGCCGACGTTCCTGGTCGAGGAGCGTCAGTTGTCGGTGACGACGGCCGCTTTGATGACCGTTGCCGTGGTGGCGGTCAACACCCCGGGGAACCTCTTCGGCGCCTGGCTGCTCGACCGCAACGTGCCGCGTTGGATGCTGCTCGCCGGTTCCTCGGTCGTGGTCCTTGCCTGCGCGTTCGGAATCTTCGCGAGCGGCGTGCTGCCGGACAGCCTGCGTTACGGCCTCTGCCTGTTCTTCTCGTTTTTGACCGGGGTGTGTCCGGCGGCGATTTTGTCCGGCGCCGCCGTGTTCCGGCCGAGTCCGCGTCAGACGGGCGCGACCAACGGCTTTCTCATCCAAGGATCAAATCTGGGGCAGTTTCTTGGTCCACCGGTGATGGCGGCCCTGGTCTCGTTCGGGGGGAGTTGGGCTGCAGGGCTTTGGATTTTCTCGGCAACCGGCGTGATCGGCACGACGCTGGCCCTGTTGCTGAAAAGAGCCGAGAAACGGCTAACCTTCAAAAATTCGTGATTTCCGGGGCTTATGGACCTTCTTGCGATTTTAAGGCATAATTCACAATGAATTTTGAAAATTAGCTTGGGGTTAACCAAGCAACCGTCTGGGGCGAAACGCTACTTTCAATGAATCTCCTGCACTCTCGTTGGCGTTGGGCCGCAGTCGCTGCACTGGTGGCCGTGGTTGTCCTTGTCGGACGTTGGTGGCTCGCCGATGGGTCGGGCAAGCATGACGATTCCGAGCGCGCGATTCCAGTCGTCACCGCTCCGGTGCGGGTCGGCCCGGTGATCGAGACTTATGGCGCCATCGGCACGTCGACGGCGAACGAGGCCATCGTCGTAACGGCGAAAGTGACTGGGCTGGTCCGCTCGATTGGCTTCAACGAGGGCGAGACCGTTCCCGCTGGTCGCACGCTGGTCGAACTGGATAGCCGCGAGTTGAAAGCCAATCTGCTGGCGGCGCAAGCGGACGTGCGCAATGCCCGTCAGACCTACGAACGCACCGTCAAGCTCGCGAAGTCGCAGAACGCGCCGCAGGCGCGTGTCGAAGAGCTCCAGGCCGGACTCGAAGCCGCTGAGGCGCGCGCGGAAGCAACCCGGGCGCGGTTGGCCGACATGACGATCGTGGCGCCGTTCGCGGGCAAGCTCGGTCTCCGGCGCATCAGCGTCGGCACATTGATCCAGATGGGAACCATGATCACGACGCTTGACGACACCTCAATCGTCAAGATGGACTTCTCGGTGCCCGAGACGCTGCTTGCCGCAGTGGCGCCGGGGCAGACGGTGGAGGTCAGGACGGACGCCTATCCCGACCGGCGATTCACGGGAAAGGTGAAGACGATCGATTCCCGGATCGATCCCGCGACCCGCGCTTTCGATGTGCGAGCCGAAATACCCAACCCTGACGGTACGTTGAAGCCGGGCATGCTGCTGACCTTGGAGTTGACGCTCGCCCGGCGCGAAGCGGCGATTCTGGTTGCCGAGGAGGCGTTGGTGCCTCAGGGCGACAAGCAATACGTGTTCATCGTCGAGGACGACCGGGCACGCCGCAGGGAAGTCGGGATCGGAACCCGCATGAAAGGCGTCGTCGAAATCCGCTCGGGCCTCGATGCAAGCGCCGTCGTGCTGATCGGCGGTACGGAGAGGGTGCGCGACGGCACGCGGATCCGCGCGCCCAATCAGGAAGGGCAGGACCAAAGCCCGAACGGCAACCGGAAGCCCGTGAAGGGTACGGCGCCGGCGAGCTGACCCCGCGGCGTTCGTTCCGACAGGAGACGAGGATGGTTCTCTCCGACGTTTGCATCCGCCGACCGGTGCTCGCCACCGTGATCAGCGCGATTCTCGTCATCTTCGGATTGTTCGCCTTTCAGCGCCTACCGGTCCGGGAGTATCCCAACATCGATCCGCCGGTGGTCTCTATATCGACGACCTATAAAGGCGCTTCCGCGCAGGTGATCGAGACGCAGGTCACGCAGGTGATCGAGAATGCCATCGCCGGCATCGAGGGCATCAAGACCATCCAATCGATCAGCCGCGAGGAGAGCTCGCGGATCAACGTCGAATTCCAGCTTTCGCGCGGCATCGAATCGGCGGCGGCGGACGTGCGCGACAAGGTGAGCCGTGCCATCAAGAATCTCCCCGACGAAATCGATCCGCCGATCATCCAGAAAGCGGATGCCGACGACGCGCCGATCCTGTCGCTGTCGGTGTCGTCCGACCGCTGGAACGCGATGGAGATGACCGACTATGCCCATCGCGTGCTGATCGACCGGTTCTCGACGCTTCCGGGCGTCGCCAATGTCCGCATCTTCGGCGAGCGGCTGTATTCCATGCGGATATGGCTCGACAAGACGGCGCTCGCCGCGCGCGGATTGACGGTGAGCGACGTCGAGGCGGCGCTCCGTCGCGAGAACGTCGAGTTGCCCGCTGGGCGCATCGAATCGAATACCCGTGAATTCACCGTTCGGACCGAATCCGGCCTTCATGAGCCGCAGCAATTCGGCACCCTCGTGGTCGGCGATCGGAAGGCGCGGTACTTGGTCCGGCTGCGCGACGTCGCCAAAGTCGAGAGAAACGCCGTCGATCTGCGCAGCCAGGCACGCACCAACGGCGTGGCCGGTATCGGCATCGGGATCATCAAGCAATCCACCGCCAACACGCTGGAAGTCGCCGAGGCCGTGAAGGCGGAGGTCGAACGTCTGCGCCCGACGCTGCCGGAGGGAATGGACATCGCCGTCAGCTATGACGAATCGCTGTTCATCAGTCGCTCAATCTACGAAGTGTTCCATGCCTTAGTAACGGCGCTGATCCTCGTCATCGGCGTGACCTTCCTGTTCCTGCGCAACGTGCGGGCAACGATCATTCCGACCCTCGCAATCCCGGTGTCGATCATTGCCTCGTTCACGGTTCTGGCAGCGGCGGGGTATTCGATCAACGTGCTGACGCTCCTCGCGCTGGTGCTGGCGATCGGACTCGTGGTCGACGATGCCATCGTCGTTCTCGAGAACGTACACCGCCGCATCGAGGAAGGTGAGCCGGTGCTGCTGGCGTCCATCCGTGGATCGCGGCAGATCGGATTCGCAGTGATCGCGACCACGCTGGTCCTGGTCGCGGTCTTCGTGCCGATTGCCTTCCTCCAGGGCAACGTCGGTCGGCTATTCGCCGAATTCGCCATGGCGACGGCGTTCGCGGTGATCTTCTCCGGGCTCGTGGCGCTGACCTTGACGCCGATGATGTGCTCGAAGTGGCTCAAGCCAGCCAAGGAGGAGAGCCGTTTCTTTCGTCTCACCGAGCCCGTGTTCGAGGCGATCAATCACGGCTACGCGCGAGTGCTCGACTGGTCGCTGCTGCGTCCCAAGACGATCATCACCGTTGCGATCGGCGTTTCTCTGCTTGCCTACGGGTTGTTCATGAACGTGCAGAAGGAGTTCGCGCCGGCGCAGGATCGCGGCTCGTTCAGCGTTACCTTGAAGGGACCGGAGGGCGCCAGCGTCGATTACATGCGCAAAGCCGTCGGCGAGGTCGAGACGGATCTCATGAAGCTCGTCGAGAGAGGCGATGCAGACCGCATCTTCGTCGCGGTGCCGGCCAGCTTCGGCTCGAGCGCCCAGATCAACGAGGGGCGAATCAGCGTTCGCCTCAAGAAATGGGAGGATCGCGATCGGACGGTGCAGGAGATCATTCGCGAGCTGGGACCCAAGCTGCGCGACAACCCCTGGGTGCGGGCCGTTGCCTTGAACCCGCCGGGTCTCGGCCAGCGCGGCACCCGCACGCCCATTCAGTTCGTCATCGCTTCGAGCACGTATGAGGAGTTGGTCACGCTGCGCGATCGCATTCTGCGCGAGGCGGAGAGCAATCCAAACCTGATCAATCTCACGTCGGACTACGACGAGCGCAAGCCGCAGATCAAGGTCGACATCGACCGCAATCGGGCGGCGGACCTCGGCGTTTCGGTGCGCGACATAGGCGAAACGCTTCAGACTCTTCTCGGCTCGAAGAAGGTCACCACCTACACCGACCGGGGCGAGCAGTACGACGTGATTCTCCAGGCCCGCGACCAGGATCGGGTCACGCCCAGCGATCTCACCAACGTCTTTATCCGTTCGGCGCGTGGCGAGCTCATTCCCCTCGCCAACCTGGTGACGCTCACGGATTTCGCCGGCCCCGGTGTTCTCAACCGAGTCGATCGCATGCGGGCGATCACGCTGCAGGCCGCGCTCGCACCGGGCTACACGTTGGGAGAGGCGCTGGACTACCTGGAGAGCATCGCCAAGCGCGAGCTACCGTCGTATGCCCGCGTGAGCTACCTTGGCGAATCGCGCGACTATAAGGAATCAAGCCTATCGCTCTATCTTACGTTCGGGTTCGCGCTGATCGTGGTGTTCCTTGTGCTGGCGGCACAGTTCGAGAGCTTCATCAATCCGCTGGTAATTCTGCTGTCGGTGCCGCTGGCGGTCACCGGCGCACTCGCGTCTCTTGTCATCATGGACATCAGCCTCAACGTCTACAGCCAGATCGGCATGGTGCTGTTGATCGGGCTGGTAGCGAAGAACGGCATTCTGATCGTCGAATTCTCCAACCAGCTTCGCGCTGCCGGGCATGCTGCACGCGAGGCGGTGCGAGAGGCATCGCTCGCCCGCCTCAGGCCCATCCTGATGACATCGATCGCCACCGCCGTCGGCGCGGTGCCGCTGGCGTTCGCGCACGGGGCAGGGGCCGAGAGCCGGCGCGCCATCGGCATCGTCGTGGTCGGCGGGGTGACGTTCTCGACTGCCCTTACGCTGATCATCGTGCCGGTGTTCTATCTCGCCTTCTCGGCACGAACGAAGCCGACCAGTCACATCGCCGAGGCCATCGCCCGCCTCGAGCGGGAGGAGCGGCCGCGCGCGGCGTCGGCCGAATAGCCCGGCTCAGCGCATTCCCGACACGGTCTTGAAGCGGTCGAGCACCGCGGGCGGGGTCGACGCCATCTCCTTGACGATCTTTTCGACCGCGTTGCCGTCGATGGGGCTCACGTCGAGCCCGAGCCTTTCCGCCTCGGCGACGAAGGCCGGGTCCTTATTCACTTCCATGAAATGCTCTTGCAGCGCCTTGGCGCGGTCGGCTGGAATGCCGGGCGGCGCGATGAACGGCAGCGCCATATAGAACGGTGCTTCCGCGAAGGCGAGGAGCGCCCGGTCGTCGGGGCTGCTGATCAACTCGCGTCCGGTCGGCGCGTCGGGAATATCCTCGTGACGCGTGGCGCGGCCGAACTGAATCAAGGCGCGAAAGCTCCTGGCATCCCACAAGGCACGCTGGCCGGCTTTAACGGACCCAAGCCCGACCACCTGGCCATCGACCTCGTGGTTCTGCATGGCGAGGAATATCGGTGCCGCGCCCGGATATCCGCGAATGACGTCGATGTTAAGATGGAGCACATCCTTGGCGAACAGTGCGAACGTGAGGTTCGTTGAGCCCGGCCCCACGGCGCCGAGCACGATCTTTTTGCCGGGTTGCTTCAGGTCTTCCCATGACTTGATCGGCCGGTCGGCCATGATAAACATCACATAGGCATCGTCGGCGTAGGAGGACATGCTTCCGAGCCAGACGAATCGGTCCGGCACGAAGCGGATGTTCGGATCGCCGAGGAACGCCAGTTGCGGCACGGCGCGGCCGATGATGGCGATGGTGGCACCATCCTTGGGTGCCACGTTATACATGTGATTGATGGCGCTGATCCCGCTCGATCCCGGCATGTTCTGCACCACGAGACTGGGCGACCCCGGAAGGCTCTTGGCGAGATAGCGGCCGACGAGGCGGGCACCGATGTCGTTGATCCCGCCTGGCGCATAACCGACGATCATCGTCAGGTTCTTGCCCTTGTAGAAGTCGGCGACGGCATCGGCGTGAGCGGTCGGGCCGAGCGCCGCGACCAACGTTGCGGCGATGGCGAGAGCTCCGGCGAATCGAATCGTCATGATGAAGCCTCCTGATCGAGCGCGGGCGGATTTGCTATCATGCCTTAAGGTCCGGCAAGGTCGCGAGCAGGGTGCCGTAGCCGGCCCTTGGCTCGTTTACGCTGAGCCGCTTTTGGAATTCCCAGACGCGTGCCGGAACGGGATGGATCACCGGAACTCCGAGGTCCTGCTCCAGAGTGTCGACAATGTCCAGCGTCCGCCAGCCGGAGCCCAGCATGTAGATGGCGTCGGCGCCCTTGTTCTTGAGGAATGCTTTCTTGATGTGGGCATAGACCTCGTGGCTGGAGAGTTCCTGGACTTTCTCGAACGGCACGTCGATTCCGTCCATCGACTTGACCTTGAAGCCGGCATCCTCGAAATAGCGCGCGAACACACCGTTGATCTTGCCGGGGAAGTAGGTCGCGCCGACGATCGACCTGGCTTTGAGTGCCTTGAGCGCGTTGATGTGATTCTGGCCCGAAGTGAAGATCGGCACTTTGTATTTCTTCTCCCACTTGTCGACGATCTTGGCTTCACCCTTGAATCCATGAACCATGAACGGCGGCGCGCCGTTGGGATGGATGCAGTCGCACTTCTGGGGAACCAGCTCCTCGATCTTGGTCTCGTAGGCCTTGAGCTGTGTCTTGAACTCGTCGGAGGTGCCGCGATGAATATTAAGGAACAGCGGCAGAATGCCTATGCCTTCCGGCATTAGGCGGATGACCTCTTCGGTCATGCCCGGCCGGAGGGTGGGGTTGATCAGTCCGACGATGCCGCGCCAGCTCGTGAACGCCAAGGCAACCTCCTGTTTCTGTTGCCTGCGATCTTAGAGAGCGTGGCGCCCCGCGCAAGGTCGCTCAGGCCAAAAACAGCAGCTTGCAGACGACAATTGCGGCGACGATTCCCGCCGTCGCGCCGATCAGCATCGACGGCAGCGCGTGACGCATGCGCCGGATGCCGATCGCACCGAAGTAGATGGCAAGGATATAGAACACGGTATCCATGGCGCCCTGCAGCGTCGAGGCGAGCTGTCCGGCATAGGTGTCGGGACCGACCGCCGGGTCCTGCAAAAGGGCCGCCAGAACCGCAAATGCGCCGGAGCCCGAGAGCGGACGCAACAGCGCCATCGGCAGCACGTCGGGCGGCAGCCCGATCGCATTGGTGACGGGGCCGAGAATTCGCACCATCGCCTCGAGCGCACCCGAGGCGCGGAACATAGCGACCGCGGTCAGGATGGCGACGAGATACGGAATGATCCGGATCGCCAGATCGAAGCCGTCCCTGGCGCCCTCGATGAACACCTCGTAGACGCGTACCCCCCGCATGGCCCCGAACAGGAGAAAGCCGACCATCAATCCGGGAATGACCCAGGGGGAGAATGCGCGTCCATAGAGGAGCGTCAGGGGGACGAATGCGATAATGCCGATCAGCGCCAGAGCCGAAACCCAGGCCGGGTAGGCGGCGCTTCCGGCGGCAAGGTCGACCTCGGTCGTCGGCCGCTGCTCGGCCGCCTGCGCGGCTTCGATGGGTGTCGGCGCGAGCGGATAGAAACGCCGCAGGACGATCGCCGCGATGATGGCAGTGACGGTCGCCGCCAACATGGCGACCAGCGTCGTCGGCACGATGGTCGCCGCGTCCTTGGAGCCCGATGCCGCCCGCAGCGCAACGACGCCGGTCGGCAGCAACGCGAGCGACGTGGTGTGAAGCGCCAGGAACATCACCATGGCGTCGGTGGCGGTCCCCTTGTGGGGATTGAGGCGATCGAGTTCCTGCATGGCACGGATGCCGAACGGCGTCGACGCGTTGCCGAGCCCGAGCACGTTGGCGGACAGATTGAGGATCATCGCACCCATGGCGGGATGATCGCCGGGCACCTCGGGGAACAGGCGCACCATCAGCGGCCGGATCGTCTTGGCGATGATGGTCAGGAGGCCTCCGGCCTCGGCGACCTTGGTGAGGCCGAGAAACAAGGTCATGACTCCGACCAGGCCGATCGACAGGGTGACGGCCGCGGACGCCGCATCGAGCATCTGATTGGCGATCGCCTGCATCGGCGGCAGCGCATCGGCGGCCACCGGAACGAATGCGACCTGGCGCCAGGCGGCTGTGGCGAATGCGATGAGAACGATGGCGAGAAAAAGCGCGTTCACGTTTTCGTCGTCGGCCGATGCGCGGGCGCCGTGCGCGCGGCATGCGCGAGGAAGTCCGCGACCAGCGTCTCGAGGCTCTTCTGCATGCCCTCGTCCTTAAGCCGGCTACCGTCATCGGCGAAGGCGGTGGCGCCGAGTCCCACGCCGAGCGTACCCGGATAGACATGCGCGCCGAGGTAGGCGAGGGGAATGCGTCCGGCCGCCAATCCGACCAGTCCGGCTCCGCGGCCGGACGAGACGGCCATCAACAGCAGCGGCTTTCCCATGAGCGGGTAAGGCTTCTCCCGCGATAGCCAGTCGATCGCATTCTTGAACGGACCGGAAATCGAGTTGTTGTATTCCGGCGCACTGAAAATGAGCGCATCGGCGGCCTTGATGCGGGTCGAAAGCGCCCGGGCACCGGCGGGCATGCCGCTGCTGGATTCGCTGTCGCCATCGTAAAGCGGCATGAGGTAGTCGGCGAAGTCGGCGAGCTCGACCTCGACGCCGCGCGTCCTGGCAACCTGAGCGGCGATGGCCGCGAGCTTCCGGTTGAACGATGCACGTCGGAGCGAGGCAGCCATGACAAAGACGTGCATGTTCGTTCTCAGGCCTTTTCGATGGCAACGGTCAGATTGAGGCTGCCGGCGGTGTTGGTTACTGTTGCAAGGCAGGAGTCGGCGGCATCGGGCGGAATCGAAACCGCGAAGCGCGTTATGTAGCGGCCCGGCGCTGGATCGGAAAACTTCTGCGCCTCGAGGTGGACGATGTTCGCGCGATACTGGCCGAACGCTTCGGCGAGGCGCGCAACCAGGCCGGGCTGATCGCCGCCGGTGACGGTAATGCGATGCGTCACGCGCGCGGTCGGCCCGAAGTGCGGCTTGTAGGCGAACGGTTCCACCTCGACCTTGCCGCCGGCGACCTCGGGCAACGCATTCAGGGCGTCCCTGACGTCGGCGGGACGCACGCCGACGGGAAGGTCGGCCACGCTGGAGAACTCGGCGCCCTCGCCGAGCACTGCGAAGGTGGTATCGCCGAGGTTGGCGCCGAGATCGAACAGGCAGCCGGCAACGGCGGCGACTAGGCCGGTGCGATCCGCCGCCAGAATCGAAATCAGCATCGTGTTGGCCACCGTGTCCTCCTCACCCCATCGCCGGGGCGACGCGCGCCGTCGCCGATGGCTCGTCTTCCGCCCCGGCGTTCTCGCGGATCGCGAATGCCATGATGCCGGCCGTCAACGAGAGGCCGATCGAGCCGATCCAGACCCAATCGTAGGTCTGGAAAAGATCGTAGAGGAAGCCGCCGAGAAAGGCGCCCAATGCTGCGCCTCCAGCATGGAACATGCCGAGAACACCGAGGGTCAGGCCCATGATGCGCAGCCCTAGGTGACTCGCTACCAGCGACGTCGTCACTGGAATGCTGGCGTAGTCGAACAGGCCGAACATGGCCGCGAACAGGAACACGAGACGGGCGTCGTAGGACGGTATCAGAATCAGGATGATGAACGACAGGCCGCGAATGACGTAGATCGTTCCGAGCAGGAGCGGTCGGTGCATCTTGTCGGCGAGATAGCCGGCAATGGCCATGCCGACCATGTTGAAGGCGGCAAGGACACCGAAGGCGGTGGCTCCGACCATGATGGGAATGCCGCAGCTTACCACGTAGGGAATAAGGTGCGTCTCGACCACGCCCGCCGTGGTGAAACCGCAGATCGTATAGCTGATCAACAGGAGAACGAACGTCGGCTGACGGAACAGGTAGCGAAGGCGGACCGCGAGCGCCTCGGGCGCCGCGCCGGCCCCAGCGCGGGTGCGCAGCGGACCCGCAGAATCGCCGATCAGCTTCCACACGAACGGAATCAGGATCAGGCAGGACAGGCCGAGAAACACGTAGCCCCAGCGCCAGCCGAACACTGTCAGAATGAAGGCGAGCGAGGGCAGCAGGGCAATGTGGCCGGCGGTGGACCCCGCAGCCGAAATGCCCATCGCGAGTCCGCGCCGCTCGGTGAAATGGAAGGCGACGGTGGCCGCGACCATGCTTTTCGCCACCGTGCCGAAGCCGATGCCGGCAAGCAGACTGAACGACGCCAAAAACTGCCACGGCGCTGCGATGAACGCCGTCAGCGTTAGCCCGAGAAAAGTGGTGAACAGGCCAACGACGAAGATCGTGCGCGGCCCCCACTTGTCGAGCAGGTTGCCCGAGAAGGGAGCGGTCACCGCCATTGTGACCAGGCCCCATGCGGCGGCCGAAGAGATGAAGCCGCGCGACCACCCGAACTCGCTCTGAAGCGAGGGCATGACCACGCTGAGACTCGAACGTGTTGCCGAGACGACGCTCAGGGCGAAAAAGCAGACTGCCACGACCACCCAGCCGCGGGGATTTTCCTTTACGATTCTCAGCAGCATGGGGATACGGACGGGTGCGTTACGGGCATTTGCCATCCTAACGGTGCCAACGGCAGGGCCGCAAGGACGCGAGGTTTCCCGCGCCCTTGCCACGGTTTCGGTTTCCCCTTGCTGCGTAGGGCACTAGAATGCGGCGTTCATGCACATTGGCGCAACCCGGCCGACAGATGTTCGGGCGCCGCACGGTCGCACAGGGAGGCCTTATGTTCGCCAAGATCAATCACGTCGCAATCGTCAGCGATAACTACGCGCAGCTCGGCAAATTCTACGAGTCGGCATTCGGCATGCGCACCTCGGCCAAGACCCGGCCATCGCGCGCGGTGACGGTGGGCGACGGTTATGTCGGCCTCAACATCAACCCGCGGCGGGCGGGGCGCCGATCGGGGTTTGATCATTTCGGCATCCAGGTCGAGAACGCGGAGACCGCTTTCGAGCGGATGCGAGCGAAATATCCGACCGTGAAGTGGCTGAAGCGTCCCTCCACCCGCCCATTCGCCGGGATCACTACTCACGATCCGAACGGCATCATGTTCGACATCTCCCAGAAGGATATGTCGAATCGCACCTCGGTCTACGTCGAGAACGACGGTCAGGCCAATCCGCGTCACATCGATCATGTCGCGTTCCGCACGCTTCGCCCGGACGATAGTGCCGAGTTCTTCAGCGACGTTTTCGAGCTGACTCCGACGAACACAAAGAAGAGCGCCGGCGATCCCAATCATTACCTCACCGACGGCCATGTCACGCTGGTGATCATGCCGTGGGACATCACGAGCTACGACGGCACGGGGATTATTACCCAGGGCATGGATCATATCGGCTTCAAGGTCGAAAGCGTCGACGCGCTGAAGGCGGATGTGAAAAAAATCGCCGACGACAATCCGCGATTGATGCCAGAGCCGGTCGCCACCGGCGCCGAAGGGCTTGCGCTCGAAGAACTATTCCGTCGAAGCTGCCCGCTCGGCCAGTACCGCATGGCCGATTGCGACGGCGTGCTGCTCGACATCGCCGAAGCGTAGATTACCGCAATCACGAGACAAACGAGTAGGAAGCCCGTCATGATCCGATCCACCACCACGGCAGCGCTTGCCGCCGGCTTGACCTTGGCGCTTGCGGCGCCGCCGGCACGGGCGGACGCCGTCACCGATTTTTACAAGGGAAAGCAGGTCAGTTGGGTCCTGAGCGCCGGCGCCGGTGGCGGCTATGCAAGCTATGCGCACGCCTTCGCGCCCTATTTCCAGAAGCACATTCCGGGCAACCCCAACATCATCATTCAGAACATGCCCGGGGCCGGCGGGATTCGGGCAATGGCCTTCTTCAACTCGGTCGCGCCGAAGGACGGAGCGACGATCGGCCTCGTGCATTCCAGCGTTCCGTTCGCGCCGCTATTCGGAATCAAGGGCGCCACTTTCGATCCGCGGACGATGAACTGGATCGGCAGCATCAACCGGGCGAGCGCGATCTGCGTCGCTTGGCACACTGCGCCGGTCAAGAGCTACAAGGATCTGTGGGACAAGGAGCTCGTGGTCGGCGGCACCGGCGCCGGCTCGCAGATGGAGACCATGCCGGCAATGCTCGACAAGCTGTTCGGCATGAAGATGAAGGTCATCTCCGGCTATAAGGGCGGCAACGACGTTTATCTCGCCATGGAACGCGGCGAGGTGATGGGACGCTGCGGCGGGCTGGTGTCGTCGATCGAGTCGACGCGTCCCGACTGGTTCCCGGAGCACAAGGTGAACGTGGTCATTCAGGTCTCGTTGAAGCGCGACCCGATGTTCCCCGACGTTCCGGCGGCCGCCGAATTTGCCAAGGACCAGAAGACGAAGGACATTTTGAAGCTGGTTCTGGCACCCCAGGAAATGGATCGTCCGATCCTGGCTCCGGCGGGCGTTCCGGCCGATCGGGTCGCTGCGCTGCGCACGGCCTTTCACGAAACCATGAAAGATCCGGGGTTCCTAGCCCAGGCCAAGAAGGAGCACCTCGAGGTGAACGAGGTCACGGGCGATGAGATCAGCGAGATTATCCAGAGCGCGTTCTCGCTTTCGAGCGACGTCGTGCAGGAGGCGACCGAGGCGATGAATGTGACGGGCTCTTCGTCCAAGTCATCGAAGTCCTCCAAGGCGCCCAAGTCGAACTGAGCGGTCGAACGGAAAGGTGGCAAGCATGTTTGCGAAGATCAATCACGTCGCCGCATGCAGCGAGAAATACGCGCTGCTCGGAAAGTTCTACGAGACGATCTTCGGCATGAAATCGTCGCCGAAGCTGCGTTCGGGACGGGCCATCACCGTTGGCGATGGCTATCTCGGCTTCAACATCAACCCGCGCAAGGTCGGTCGCGGCGCCGGGCTCGATCACTTCGGCATGCAGGTCGAGAGCACGGAGACGGCGTTCGACCGGATGCGGAGCAAATATCCCTCCGCACACTGGATCGAGCGGCCTTCGACGCGGCCGTTCGCGGCCGTTACCTGCAACGACCCTGACGGCAATGTGTTCGATCTGTCGCAGAAGGATTCCAAGAATCGCGCCCATGTCTACGTCGACAACGAGAACAACGATAAAGAGCACGATCGCTTCGTCAGTCACATCGCCATCCGCACCATGCGGCCGGACGAGATGGCGCAGTTCTACATTGAAGTGTTCGAACTGACGCCGCAGAACAAGGGGGCGGGCGATCCGAACCATTATCTTTCGGATGGCCACATGACCTTGATGCTCATGCCGTGGGACATCCGAAACTACGTCGAGCAGAACGTTCTCCTACCCGCGATCGATCATATCGGATTCACGGTCGAAAGCGTCGATAAGCTGAAGGGGGATGTCGACGAGGCGGTCGGTATCAATCCGGTCCTGAATCCGGTTCCGTTCGGTCGCGGCAAGGAAGGTGGTAACAGGCTCGAGCTTTTGAAGAAGCAGTGCCCGATCGGCGAGCATTTCATGTCCGATCCGGACTACACGCTGATCGCGGTGCGCGAGCGGCACTGAACCGGCACTCCGCGCTGACGCAATAAGGAGGCACTATGCGCAAGGGATTGATGGTGGCGGCGATCGGCGCCGCCGCGTTGGCGTCGTCGCCGCTTTCGGCGGAGACGCTGGAAGATTTCTACAAGGGCAAGACGATCAACATCGTCGTCAGCACCGGCGAGGGCGGCACTTACGATACGGTGGCGCGCAGCATCGCACGCTATATGCCCAAGCATATCCCCGGCGAGCCGGTCATGATTCTCCGCTACATGCCGGGTGCGGGACACGTCGTCGCCACCAACTATATGTACAATCAGGCGCCGAAGGACGGCACCTACATCGCGACGATCGGCAACTCGATTCCGCAGCATCAGGTGCTGGACGGCAAGGGCGTCCGCTTCGACGCACGCAAGTTCAACTGGCTGGGCTCGACCGGCATCAGCAACCTGATGACGGCGGCGTGGGCGGCCTCCGGCGTCAAGACGATCGACGACGCGTACAAGCACGAGGTGACGGCGGGGTCGACCGGTGCCGGCTCGGGCACGATGCTCTATCCAACCATCACCAACAATGTCGTCGGCACCAAGTTCAAGATCATCTCGGGCTACCGCCGCGCGACCGAGATCGATCTCGCCATGGAGCGGGGCGAGGTGGTCGTCCGCGCAGGCTTCAGTCTCGGCAGTCTGTCCAATGAGCATCCCGATTGGATCTCGGAGAAAAAGGTCAACTTTCTGTTCCAGGTCGGCGGAAAGCGGGAAGAAAGCCTGCCGGACGTGCCGTTGATGAGCGATCTCGGCAAGACCGACGAGGAAAGGCGGATCATGCGGGTTCTGTCGGCGCCGGTCGCGCTCGGACGGCCCTATCTCGCGCCACAGGATATCCCGGCCGACCGCGTCGTGGCGCTGCGTGCGGCGTTCGTGGCGACGATGAAGGATCCGGCGTTCCTGGCCGAGGCGAAGAAGCTCAAGTTCGATCTGAGGCCGCTCGACGGCGACGAGGTGGCGGAAATCGTCAACGATACGATCGATATTTCGCCGACGCTCGCTGCCAAGGCCAAGGCCGCGATCGGCGACACCGCCGAGGCGCAAAAGCCAAAGAAGTAAGGAGAGGACCGATGTTCGCGAAGATCAACCACATGGCGATGATCAGCGCCAACTACCCGATGCTGGGAAAATTCTACGAAGGGGTGTTCGGCCTCAAGACGTCGGGCAAGACCTCGCCTTACGGTTCGGTGGTCTACGGCGACGGCTATGTCGGCCTCAACATCATTCCACGCCGCGACGGCTACATCGGCGGCCTCGATCATTTCGGCATGGAAGTCGACGACTGCGAGAAGGTGCTGGAGCGCATGCGGGCGAAGCACCCTAAGGCGAATATCGTCAAGCGTCCGTCGACGCGGCCGTTCGCCGCCTACAGCGGCCACGATCCCGACGGCAACGTGTTCGATCTGGCGCAGAAGAAAGGCGACACGCGGAGCGACATCTACGCCGATCAGGCGGAGCAGGGCTGGCATCAGGACCGTTACCTCAATAAGTTCGCGATCCGCACGCCGAATGCGGAACAATGCGCCGATTTCTATATGGATGTGTTCGAACTCGAGCCGGACAACAAGAAGAAGAACTCGCCCGGCTATCATCTGACCGACGGCCGGGTGACGCTGTCGATCCTACCGTGGTCGATTTCGATCTTCGAAGGCATGTCGATCAAACGCCCGGGACCGGATCATTTCGGCTTTCACGTCACCGACATCGAGGCATTCAAGGCTGACGTGCAGAGGGTCGGCGGCATGAACCCGTACCTGGCGCCGGTACCGCTTGGCGGCAGCAAGGAGTCGGATGTGCGCCGGTCGTTTTTCCAGAAGAATGCCACCGGTAAAATGCAGATGACCGATCCGGATGGTTCCTGGATCGACGTTACCGACGAGTAGACGCTATGAAGGTCGCGATCCTGGACGACTTTACCAACGTCGCGCGCACGTTCGCCGACTGGTCGAAGGTGGAGGCGAAAGCCGAGATTACCGTGTTCCGCGACCATCTCGCCGATGGCGATGCATTGACGGAACGGTTAAAGCCGTTCGAGGTCGTGACCTTGATGCGCGAGCGCACGCCGTTCTCGCGTGCGCTGATCGAGAAGCTTCCCAATCTCAAGCTGCTGGTCACCAGCGGGATGCGCAATGCCTCGATCGACGTTGCCGCGGCGACTGAGCGCGGCGTGGTGGTGTGCGGGACCGAGTCGGTGGGGTTCACAACCGCCGAGCACGCCTGGGCGATGCTGATGGCCGCCGCGCGGAACATTCCGCAGGAGGAAGCGGCATTCCGTCGTGGCACCTGGCAGCTCGGCGTCGGCACCACGTTGCGCGGGAAGCGCCTCGGCGTCCTCGGGCTCGGCAAGATCGGGTCCCAGGTGGCGGCTTTCGCCAAGGCGTTCGGCATGGAGACGGTCGCCTGGAGCCAGAATCTCACCGAAGAGCGTTGCCGCGAGGTCGGCGTCATTCGTGTCGAGAAGGACGAGCTCCTCCGCACGTCTGATTTCATCACCATTCATCTCGTATTGAGCTCGCGCACCCGCGATCTGATCGGCACCCGAGAGTTCGGCCTGATGAAGCCAAGCGCGATCCTGGTCAACACCTCGCGCGGTCCGATCGTCAACGAGGGCGCGTTGCTGGACGCCCTGAAGAGCAAGCGCATCCTGCGCGCGGCGATCGACGTCTACAATATCGAGCCATTGCCGAAGGACCATCCGATCCTCAAGCTCGACAACGCCGTGCTGCTGCCGCATCTCGGATACGTCAACGACCATAATTATCGGACGTTTTATCCGCAGGAGGCCGAGGCCGTGCTGGCGTTCCTGGACGGCGCGCCGATCCGTGTCATCAACCCCGACGTCCTCGCCGCCAGCGGCGCCGGCTGACGTGTCCGACGAAGCCGGCGTTCTGGCCGCCAACGGGGCGTTCTATGCCGCGTTCGCCGACGGCGATTTCGGGGCTATGGACGGATTGTGGGCACGGAAGGCGCCGGTCGCCTGTGTCCACCCTGGCTGGCCGCCGATGCAGGGCCGCGAAAAGGTGATCGGCGCATGGCAGGGAATTCTCCAGAATCCGCCGCGGCCCGCGATCCGTCCCTTCGGTGAGCATGTCATGATGCTCGGCGATGTCGGCGTGGTGGTCGGCTTCGAGATCATCGGTAACGTGACGCTGGTCGCCACCAACATCTTCGTGCGCGAGGATGGCGCCTGGAGAATGGTTCATCATCAGGCCGCCATCACCGACCGGACGCCGGGCTCGGCCGACGCACGGCGCAGTCTCCATTGACGAAGTCTCGTTGACCATTCCCTTCGGGCTTCCTATGGTTTTCGACAACGGGCGCGGATAACCGCGCCGATCGATAGGGGCATCATGAACGGGACTCGCCTATTGACCATTGCCGCGTTTGCGGTGTCGATCGTAGCGCAGGGTGCGGCCGCAGAAAGTCCGGCCGAGTTCTTCCGCGGCAAGACCATCAATCTCGGCGTCGGCAGCGGCCCGGGCGGCGGCTATGACGCTTATAGCCGGGTGCTCACGCGTCATTACAGCCGTTTCATCCCCGGCAATCCGACGATCGCGATTCAGTACGTGCCGGGTGCGGGTGGCATGGTCGTCGCCAACAACACCTACAGCGTCGCGGCCAAGAACGGCACTTACATGGCGATGATCCCGGCGAGCGTCCTGCTCGACGGCGTCCTCGGCAGCGACCAGGCCAAGTTCGACGCGAGCCGCTTCACGTTCATCGGCAACATGAACGAGGAGGCGGACACCTGTTCGTTCTGGCACACGTCGGGCATCCGCACGACCGATGACATCTTCGCCAAGGAAAGTATCATCGGCACCGCCGGGCCGGCCTCCAACTCGCACACCTTTCCCCTGGTGATGAACAAGGTTCTCGGCACCCGGTTCAAGCTGATCCCCGGTTACGGCGGCGGGTCTTCGCTTCGCATCAACGCCATGGAGAAGGGTGAGCTGCAGGGCGCCTGCGGCATCTTCGTCTCGACGGTACTATCCCAGTTCGGCCAGCAGGTTGAGGAGGGCAAGCTCAAGGTTCTCCTGCAGATGGGCCTCGCCCGCCATCCTGCTTTTCCCGAAGTGCCGAACGCGGTCGAGTTCGCCAAGTCGGATGCCGACCGCCAGATCCTGACGCTGTTCTTCGCCCAGCTTGCGCTGGGGCGCGCCATATTCGCGCCGCCCGAGGTCCCCGCTGATCGCGCCAAGGCACTGAGCGACGCCTTCGCCGCCACGATGAAAGATGAGGCTTTTCAGGCGGAGGCGAAGAAGCTCCACGTCGAAACGCGCTGGTTCGGGCCCGAACGCATGGCTCAAGCGGTGACGGCGATGTCGGCGGCACCGGAATCGGTCAAGGTGCGCGCCCGCGGACTCCTCGCCGTCAACTGACCGTCCCATCCGTTTTCGAACGCACCGTTCAGGAGAGTGAAACCGTGAGTCCTGTGCCCATCGCCACGTCCGATATCGATTCGACCTTTCACCGCCAAGCCGTTGCCCTCGGCGAGATGTGGAGGGACGAGGGGCTGGTTGACAGCGTCGAGCCGCTGTTCACCAGCGGCAGCGTCGAGAACGCGCAACTGGTCGCGGCGCGCACGGCGACTTATGCCTTCATTGCCGCCAACTGGCTGCCGCTTGCCGCCACGGGAAAGGCACCGTTCGCCAAGGCGCTTCCGGTATCCCTCCTGACCACGATCAACACGGGCCCCCTGTTCTTCATCGTGCGGGCCGATTCGAAGCTCGCGAGCTTTGCCGACCTCAAAGGCAAGCGTGTCGGCCTCGGCCACGAGAACTCGGGGATGGTTCAGCACATACACACCATCTTCGGTGCGCTCGGGATCCCGTTGAACTGGATCGAGCCGGTCTACTGCCACACTCGTCCCGGCAACCAGATGCTCATCGAAGGCAAAATCGACGCGCAGTGGCAACCGCCCATTCCCAACGTCCAGTTCAGCGAACTCAATCGTCAGGCGGCGCTCAAGGTGCTGTCGTTCTCGGCGGATCAGCGCAAGACGATCCTCGACAAGGTCCCGTACTATGCCGAGGTGACCGTTCCGAAAGATTCGATCCGCGGGCTGGATCGCGATTCCAGGGAGATCGCCGTGGTGAATATTCTTGCCGTCCACGCGGACGATGACGAGGAGACGGTGTTCCGGCGTACCCGCGCAATCATCGATCGCGCCGATGACCTCGCTCGCCGCAATCCGCTGTATCGCGGGCTCGATCGCCTGTTGCAGGACGCGGGCACGCGAATCATTCCGGTGCTGAACAAGGCGGGCGTGCTGCTGCATCCTGGCGCTGCACGCGCGTTTCGGCAGGCGGGTCTTATGTCATGATCGAGGGATCGCGCTCGGTCGCTTCGGCAGATATCTCGGTTCCTGTCGTGAGGCGCTTCGATTCTGGAGTCGCTTGATCACAGGATATCTTGGTGACAATCATCGCGCTCGCTACATCCGACGTCGAATCTCCCTACCACATTCAGGGCTTGGCGTTGGGCGCACTGTGGAGGGAGAAGAGGGTGGTGGACGACGTCATGCCGCTGTTCACCTCCGGCGGTTTCGAGAACGCGCGCCTGCTCGCCCGCCATCGGGCGGATTGCGGCTTTCTATCGTCGAATTGGCTGGCGCGAGCATCGATGGGAGCCTTTCCATTCGACAAGCCTCAACCGCTGATGCTCATGGCGCCCATCAACATCGGGCCGCTGTTTTTCGTGGCGCCCGCCGATTCGAAGCTTGCGTCGTTTGCCGATCTCAAGGGGAAACGCATTGGGGTCGGTCACCACAACTCTGGAATGCTTCAGCACCTGCGGACGATTTTTGACGCGCTTGGGCTTTCGCTGGATGCGATACAGCCGGTTTACGTTCATTCGAACGAGGGCAACCGCATGCTGCTCGACGGCGAGATCCACGCTCAGTTCGAGCCACCCTTCCCAAATCCGCATTTCGACGGGCTGGCAGGGCAGATACCGCTCAAGGTTCTGTCGCTGTCGGAGGAGGAGCGGCGTGCCGTCATCGACAGGATTCCGCTTTATGCCGAGGTGCCAATTCCCAAGGGCGCTTTCCCGGGGCATGAGCGCGAATCGATCGAGATAGCCGTGATCAATGTCGTCGCGGTGCATGCCCAGGAACAGGAGGAAACGGTGTTTCGCCTGACACGAACGATCATCGATGGAGCTAAGGAGCTCGAGCGCCGCAACCCGATCTTTCGCGGCCTCGACGGGCTTCTGAAGAATGCCGGAAAAAAGCTCGTTCCCGTACTCGATCTTCTTGGCGCACCGCTGCACCCAGGTGCGGCAAGGGCGTTTCGCGCCGCTGGGTATTTGGGCCAGGGATGACATCGGTCGAACTAATCGGCCGGCTTGTCACCGGCCAAGGCGTCGCCCGTCTTTACACGCGGGCGGACTGGGCGCGCGAAGCCTTCATGAATGCGGCTGGCATCGATCCGTTCCCCGGCACTCTCAACATGGTCGTCGCCGACGGCCCCGAGCGCCGGCGCTGGATCGCCGTTCGCGGGCGCGGGGGCATTCTGTTGCCGGCGCCGGTACCGTCGTTCTGCGATGGACGGCTGTTTCGCGCCTCCGTACTGTCCTCCGGGTCCGGGGTGGTTAGCGATGGCGCCGTCGTGGTGCCCATGGTGGCTGGCTATCCCGAGGACCAGGTCGAGATCATCTCCACAATTGGTCTGCGCGACGCCCTTGGCGTTGGCGACGGTGCCGAGCTCGTGGTGCGGATCGCGCTGGATCGGGATTGACGGGGATTCAATCGCAGTGCAGGTGCGCGCCGAGCGGCGTATCGCCCGGAATGGCTGAGGGCGCATTGTCGTTCGCGGCGGCAGGGGCGTCGTCGCTTATGACAACGACCGCAACCCAGATGCCCGCAAAGGCGATCATGGCATCGAACGGAGCGGGGGGCGCATCGGTAACCATGGCGGGACCGTAACGGCCGAATATGGCCGGACCGTGACTCGTCTTTAACCCATCGTGCGGAATTGACGGCAATAGGGCTGCCTCTCTAGGCTTTCAAAAAAATGGGGTCGGCATCCCGCCGATTCGGAACGAGCTGCCCGGATCGATCCTGGGCGGCCGCATCGGGGGTTTATTATGGGATTTCGGAGGATTGCCGGTGCATTGGCGCTGACTGCGGCCGTTTCCGCCCTGCCGGCGGCATCGGCGCGGACCGATCTCAACGACAAGAAGCCGATCACCTACACGGTCGATGGAGCCACCGCGACCGGCTACTTCAAAGTCGTGACCGAAGCCATCAATGGCGTCGTCCGGGACGCCTACCCCGAATGGCCGCAGTTCCATGCCGCTGTGGGCACGTCTCGCCTTTGCGCTGACGGCGCTGAGCATGTTCCTGCCTCGGCCTGAGGTACAATTCGGCGCGATTTTCCTATCGGCCGCCCTTTTCTTTGGGCTGAAAAAGAGGATGGCGCTACGCGCCGCCTAACGCTTCTCGGCACTGGCCCCGGAATTCTTCTTCCTTTCCGGACGGATCGTAACGGACTGCGGCTCATGCTCGCCACCGTGATGGGGGGCAGGAGTGTTATCGTTCGCGGCATGCGGCGGTAGCCCCGCGGCGGATGTAGCGGCAGCGAGCCAGAAGCCGACAAGAGCGATCATATGACTGGAGGGCGCTTTCATCGGTCAATCTCCTTCGCTATACGCGCGAAGTTAGCGAAGAACTGTGGCCGCGCTGTTACGCGAGCGTAGCTTCCGATTGACCGTTATCGGAACGGGTCCCTACACTGCTCGGAACGCGGGATGACACCGTCCGAATCGCGACCGCTCATAGACGGAAAAAGGAGACGCACATGCTCGAACTTTACGCCTGGGGAACCACCAACGGGCGCCGCGCCCTGATCATGGCGGAGGAGGCGGGGCTGCCGTTCAACCTTCGCCAGATCAACATCCAGAAGGGCGAGCAGAAAACGCCGGAGTACGAGAAGATCAATCCGTACCGCAAGATCCCGGCATTGGTCGATTCCGAGGGGCCCGGCGGCAAGGCGGCGACGCTCTTCGAATCGGTGGCGATCTGCTTCTACCTCGCCGAGAAAACCGGCAAGTTCCTGGGCTCCGCGGCGGATCGCCCGAACGTCCTGAAATGGTCGATGTTCCATGCCACCAATGTCATGGCGACGCTGGGCGCGCTGGGCCGGATCAACGATCCGTCGTTCGAGTCCGGCGCCAAGAGCCAGCTCGAGACCATGAACAAGCACCTTAGCGGCCGCGACTGGTTCGCCGAGGCGTATTCGATTGCCGATATCATCCCGTTCACGCGCATCAACGGTATCAAGCACGAGACGGTGAAAGTCGTGGACTACCCGAACGTCCAGCGCTGGCTCGAGCGAGTCGCGGCGCGTCCGGCGGTCAAGAAAGCGATGGAGCAGAAGTTCGGCTGAGCCTACCGCAGACCCGAATCAAAACCCCCGAGGCGATCCTCGGGGGTTTTGATTCACGGCAAGCGCGGGTGGCCTCAGATGTGCGTCGGCGGCGCGTAGTCCTCGCCGCCCTTGGGCACGTCCTTCTTCGGGTATTCGACCATCTTCTGAAACAGCATGTGCATGAACAAAAAGAGGGGTTTCGCCTTCATGACGAGAACGAGCATTTCCTCGTCGCTCATGTTCATGTGCTGATGGACGCATCCGTTCTCGACGACGAGCGCGTCGCCGGCGACGTAGTCCATGACCACACGGTCGTGAATGTCCTTGCCCTTGCCGGTCAGAACGTAGAACACGGCCGAGTTCATGTGGCCGTGCTTCTGGCCGGCGCCGTTCGGCGCATAAGCGTCGAGATGACATTCGATCGACTGGGCGACGTTCACGGCCTGTGGGTTGATCACCGCCTTGTCCCAGAACTGCGGGCCGCCGTGCCACTTCCAGTCCTTTGCATGATAGACGCGAGGCGCCTCGAACAGGTCCTTATAGACCTCGCCATAGGTGTTCTCGAGAGCGCGCACGAAGACGCGCTTGCGATCCCACCGGTCCCAGACCTGCGGGCCCGGAGCGTTGTGGCCGAGGCCGGGTGCTGCGCGTTCGTCGGGCATCGCTATCCCCTGACTAATAATCGTCGGGCGGAGCGTAGCGCTCGTTGCCGGGCAACGGGGTCTTGGGCGGATAGGAAACCATCTTCTGAAAGATCATATGCATGAACAGGAAAAGAGGTTTCGCCTTCATCACCAGCACGAACTGCTCATCGTCGCCGTCGTTGAAGTGCTGATGAACGCAACCGTTCTCGACGATGGCCGCATCGCCGGCCTCGTAGGGGATATACACGCCGTCATGGACGTCGTGGCCTTTGCCTTTGAGGATATAGAACACCGCCGAGTTCATATGACCATGCTTCTGGCCGTAACCATGGGGTGCCAGAACATTGAGGTGACATTCGATCGACTGCGCGACCTGAACGGCACCCGGGTTGATCACCGCCTTGCCGTAGAGCTGCGGACCGCCGTGCCACTTCCAATCATGGGAGTTGATGACGCGCTGCTGCGTAAACAGGTCCTTGTAGACGTCGCCGTAGGTCCCTTCGAGCGCCCGCACGAAGGTGCGTTTCTTCTGCCAGCGCGCCCACACCACTTCCTTGGCGTTGTGACCGGCTTCTCCCGGTTTGATGTAAGTCTCGGATTCGCCTTCGCCGGGGACCAGCTGATCGGCCATAACGCCCTCTGCATTCTTAATGTCGGTTAACGGCGCGCAGGATAGAGGAGCGCCTGCCGCGAGGCAAGGCAGCACACCGGGAAAACCGCTGTTTTACGTGGGTTTTCCAATACTCCGGATGCATTTGGCTCGAATCCGAACGAATCTTCACACATTCGCATTTGCTCGGCGCAATTGTTCGGTCGTAAGTGTGCCCGTAGACAGGAACGTCTTGGAGCGCGGCCCATGATGGGCTCTACGAGAACAGGTGCTGCGATGGCGGCATCGGCTGCAGGTAGCAGGCGAGCTGGCGCCGGAACCATCGGCGAGGCTGCGGCGATCGCTGCCCGCCGTGCCGCCGCCGGGGAGACGGCCGAGGCGGTCTCGGCACCGGCTTCCGTATCGCCGCCACCCCCTGATGAGAGCGAGCGTCATCCAGCAGCTTTTCCTGGCCATGGAGCGGCACGTCCGGACGAGGAGCCACTGAGCGCCCCACCCGCTCAGGAGCCCATTCCGCTGCGCCGCACCCGTGTCGGTGCCGGGCAGGTAAAAGACCTGCCCCAGGTTGCCGATCGCACCGCGGTTCACCTGATTCTCGCCGGGCGGGCTTATGCCTACGGACAGCGTATCGTCCGTAAGGAAGAAGCGCGGAAACCGGGAGACGTCGTCGCGATCGAATCCTGATCCCCGGTCCTGCCCGTTAACCGCCGCTTAACCACGTTCTCCCACAGTCTCCTGACCTTCATCGCCGAGCCCATTGTCATGCCCCGTCTGCTGCCCGAACCCGCCGTTCCCGTCGCTTTCGACGTCGCCCTCTGGTTCCTCGATCGGGCACGGGCGGCCGACGGCCATCTGCCGGCGCAGAAGCTCCAGGATCTTCTGTATCTCGCGTGCTACCGCTACGAGCGCGAGCAGGGGCGTCCGCTTACTTCCGCGGCATTCGTCGCCAACGAAGTTACGGTCGCCGATCCCAATCTGTACCGGTTGCTGGAGGATGGGCGTCCCAAGCTCCGCGTTGAGCCGCTTCCGTCCGCTATTGAAACGTTCCTGGTCGAGGTTTGGACGCGGTACGGCCACGCGACCATCGGGCACCTCAACGTGATCGTGCGGCGCATTCTCGAAACCGGAAGCGAGGGAGCTGTGGAGGATGCGATGGCGTCCGATGCGCCGGAGGCGCCTCTCCTCGGCCGCCGCCACGCCGCTCTTGCGGCACTGGACGAGTCCCGGCCGGATTCGCCCGGTTCCGTGCGCCCCACCCACCGGGGCCGGCGCGTGACTGTGGCTCCATGGCGCCCGCCGAGCGCCCCAAAAAAACCTGAATAAATTTCCGAAGAAAACATTCCAGTCCACTGAGAAAATTACTTTTTATAGAAATTTTTCCACAGGATGCATCTCGTTTTGCGCCCCTGTCATTGAGCCACTAAAGTCGCCGCTGCCGAGCGGCGTGACGATACGCCGCTCGCTTTTTATGCGCGCGGGGAATCATGCAGGGCGAAGCGAGTTCGGTCGGTCAGCTTTGGTTCGGGTGGAATCCGCTATGGGTGTCGACGGCCGTCCTGATCGCAACCTATGCGGCGATCATGTCGGAGCGGCTCAACCGCGCCGTCGTGGCCCTCCTGGGCGCCGGCTTCCTGATTGCGATCGGTCTGTTCGACCAGGCGGAGGCGCTGCGCGGCATCGATTGGAACACCATCGCGCTCCTCACCGGAATGATGATCATCGTTGCGGTAACGAGGAAGTGCGGCGTGTTCCAGTACGTCGCCATTGTCGCGGCGCAATGGGTCAAGGCCCGCCCGGCCGGCCTGATGATCATGCTGTCGGTGGTGACGGCGTTGTTCTCGTCACTCCTCGACAACGTCACGACGGTGCTGCTGATCGCCCCCGTGACTCTGGTCATCGCCCATGAGCTCAAGGTCCCGCCCTATCCGTTCCTGTTCGCGGAGATATTCGCCTCGAATATCGGCGGCACCGCGACCCTCATCGGCGACCCGCCGAACATTCTGATCGGCTCGCTCGCCGGACTCTCGTTCAACGATTTCATCGTCAACCTCACGCCGATCATCGTCATCGTCATGCTGGCTCAGCTCGCGATGACGCACCTGATCTGGGGACGCAGGATGCGCGCGAAAGAAGAGGATGAGGCGCGGGTGATGGCGATCCACGCCCGCGACCGCATCACCGACACGCGGCTGATGAAGCAGGCGTTGGCGGTTCTTACGGCGGTCGTCGTTGCGTTCGTCTTTGCGCGGAAACTGCACCTCGAGCCAGGCTCGATCGCCATGATCGGCGCCGCCGTGCTGCTGACGCTCGACAATCTCGGCCATCCGCCGGACCGCCAGCATCTTCACGTGACCGGCGCGTTCAACGAGGTGGAGTGGATCACCATCTTCTTTTTCATCGGCCTGTTCATCGTCGTGCATGCGGTCGACGTGACGGGCCTTCTCGGCATTCTCGCTGATAAGCTGATCGCCGCCACCGCCGGCGACCGGACCATAACGACGCTGGCGATCCTGTGGGCCTCGGCGGTGCTCTCCGCCATCGTCGACAACATTCCATTCGTGGCGACGATGATCCCCTTGATCAAGGCGATGGCGCCGACGTTCGGCGGCCCCGACGGCCTGCTGCCGCTGTGGTGGGCGTTGTCGCTCGGGGCGTGTCTCGGCGGCAACGGAACGTTGATCGGTGCGTCGGCCAATCTAACGGTGGCCGGCATCGCCGAGCGCGACGGCGTGCCGTTCCGCTTTGTGACGTACCTGCTCTATGCGTTCCCCATGATGCTGGTCAGCATCGCCATTTCCCACATTTACCTCTACGTTCGCTATCTCCGGTGATCGCGTAAGGACGAGACGTGCGAACGTCACGGGTGTTTGGAACGGCAGCGGGAGTCATCGGCGTTGTCGGGCCAACGGCGGCCCAGGCGGCCGACGCATCGTTGGCCATCGATGGATCTGCGCTCGGGCTAGTCTGGGTGTTGCCGTTCGCCGGCCTTCTTCTGTCGATCGCCCTCGTCGCGCCGCTCGCGCCAAGCGTCTGGCATCGTCACTATGGGAAGATCGCCGCGCTGTGGGCGCTCGCCTTCGCGGTCCCGTTCGCAATGCGATTCGGCTGGGAAACGATGTGGCACGCGCTCGTCCACGTCGCCGTGCTCGATTACGTGCCGTTCATCGTTCTGCTGGCCGCCCTTTACACCGCAGCCGGCAGCATCCGTCTCCGCGGCACGATGTCGGGGCGGCCGATTGCGAACATGCTGTTCCTGGCCGGGGGGACTCTGCTCGCCAGCCTGGTCGGCACCACCGGCGCCTGCATGCTGCTGATCGAGCCGCTGTTGCGGGCCAACGCGTGGCGCGAGCGCACCACGCACACATGGATCTTCTTCATCTTCCTGGTCGGCAACGTCGGAGGCGCCTTGAGTCCGCTCGGCGATCCGCCGCTTTACATCGGCTTTCTCCAGGGCATCGATTTCTTCTGGCCGACCGTGCATCTGGCGGCGCCGACGGCGTTGGTCGCGGTCGTTCTGCTCGCCGCTTATTGGCTCCTCGACGCCGCGGCGTTTCGCAAGGAAGAGCCGCCGTTGCCTGCCATGGCGAAGGAGGGCGGCATCGACGGCGCGCGCAACCTCGCGGTGCTGGCCGCGATCGCCGGTGCGGTGCTTCTCACCGGCTTGTGGGACTCCGGCGTGAGCCTTTCGATCGCCGGCATTTCCGTACCGCTGCAGAGCGTCGTCCGCACCGGCGTCATCGCCGCTCTCGGCTGGCTCGCCTACGCGTGGACCGCTCCTGCGAT